>ENA-OPCL01002449-OPCL01002449.1-human-gut-metagenome-genome-assembly--contig:-NODE-2449-length-12072-cov-3.435300_pt1 | contig 12072 bp, 8 predicted proteins | sample MGYA00241251_ERZ501482 | MGnify/ENA primary metagenome ERZ501482 (study PRJEB25962, sample SAMEA2042581) | human gut metagenome | biome: human gut; feature: human-associated habitat; material: faeces... | reverse complement strand
AAGGGCGGTGGGAGTTTCCGGGGAAACTGCCATACCTTGTATTGCAGATTACAGCTGCAATAGACATCCCGCAAGCTCCGGCAGATTTAAGGGCGCGCGGCAAGCGCGAGAAAGGAGCAACGCGACGTGGCGAGCGTAACAAAATTTACGGCGGGCGCAGTCTACAATCAACTGCGCCACAACCTAAGGCAAATCGCTCATTCTAGCAACCCGGACATTGACCCGGTGCGGCTGCGGCAGGACTATGTGCTGTCGCCCGACAGGGGCATGAGCGATTACGACTATTTCCAAGAGCGGTTAAGCCAACTGTACGTCTATGGCCGTAACGATGTTAAGGTCATGGCGGGCTGGGTTGTAACCGCACCGCAGGACTTAGAACAGGAACAGTTCGACGATTTTTTTCTAGCCGTCTATGATTTTCTCGAAAATCGATACGGCGAGGAAAACGTCATACAGGCTGTCGTCCACGATGACGAGGGCGGTCAACCGCATCTGCATTTTTGTTTTGTGCCTGTGGTCGAGGACAAAAAACACGAGGAGGGATATAAGGTGTGCGCCAATGACGTATTAGACCGTCGAGAGCTTCGCAATTTTCACCCGGATTTGCAACGCTACTTAGACGAACACGGCCTAGAGGATGCCCACGTTATGACTGGCGTGACCCGCGCACAGGGCGGTAATCGAACCGTCGCAGAACTCAAGGCTGAACGTGAGCAGGAATATGAGCAGGAAACCGAGCGTCCAGAGCTTGATTTCGGCGGGCCAAGGGTCGAACAAGAACTACATTTTTGAGGAATACACCATGAAACAGGCCGTGTTACTTATCGACTGTTATCTGTACGGCACAATAGCGATTCTGGCCGTTGTGCTACTCGTGCTGGTCTATCTGCACGGACAGGCCAACCACCTGCCCAATCCATTTGCGCGAAAAAATATTGTCTATCGGCCAGCCCCCAAAGCGCGAGGCGTGCTGCTGGGGAAAAAATATGGTCTGTTGGCGTACTCGCCGGAGCCAGACGAGGGGCACATTATCGTGATGGGCCCGTCCGGCACTGGCAAGACAAGTGCCCTGCTGATTCCAACATTAAGGAGTTGGCAGGGCACTGCCCTTGTCGTGGATATATCCGGCGACATATCCGCCAATGTGGGCATGCCCAACAAAATTATTTTTGACCCAACGGCCAAAGACTGTGTGCCTTATGATGTGTTCGCATCCATTGACGCTGCCCCGGACGAGAGCGAACGCCAGGAGCGGCTGGAGCAGCTTGCTTACCTGTTATTGCCAGACAAAGCCAATGACAGCGAGGCGGGCATATTTTTTGCAAAAAATGGCCGCAAAATGATAACGGCGGCGTTGATTTGCTATTATGGCATGGGCTGGGGCTTTGTCGAAATCTGCGAGTATTTCCTAGGCCATGACTGGCGTAGCTTGCTAAACGATATTGCACAGCAAAAGAACAAAATTGCCAATATGTATATCAGTTCCTTTGTCGGAGCGAGTGAGCAAAACACAGCAGGCTGCAAACAGGCGGCAGACGATGCGCTAAAATTATTTGCCACAAATGACAAAATTAAAAATGCACTTAGAAAAACTGCCAGCTATGAGCCATCCATCAGTCCGGCCACACTGGAAACCAACAGCATCTATATCTACATTCCCGACGAAAAGCTGAAAATCTACGGAGACCTGCTGCGTATCATCACGGCGCAGTCGATGGAGTATTTTTCCTCGCGTCCAAAAGAGCATACACAAATGATTCTGTTTTGCTTGGACGAGTTCGCGTCTTTTGGGAAATTGCAAATCACCGAGGCCCTGCGTAAGCTCCGCAAACGCCATATCCGTATAATGGTGCTGACGCAATCGCTGGCCGACCTTGATATGATTTACGGAAAGGATGAGCGGAAAGCAATGCTCGGTAATTTTAAGTTTACCGTCTTGCTCGGCTGCAAGGACACCGAAACGCAGGAGTATTTTTCAAAAATGATAGGTGACAAGCGGTCTCCACTGGAAACAGATTCTAATGCCAAGCCCCAGCCAATAATCAAGCCCGCCGACCTTGCGCATTTGGAGCAGGATTTGTTTGTTATCTGTGATGATGGTGCAATCCGTTTGCGGAAAAATTTCTATTTCAAATAGGGGCGCGGGGAAAGCTGCCGTCTCTCCGTTAGCGGATCACTTACCGGGAGGCCCGCGCCCTCACCAAACGTCTTGCCCTTTGTGATAAAAATATTGCTGCCACTCAAAGCAGCAACTTTTTGAAGTAAAATCAAACCGTAATTTTCTTGCGTCAATGCCTCAAAAGTGTTGCAAAACCGGCCAAAGTATGATATATTTCTTATAAGTTGCTATGTTATGGCAATTAAAAAAGAAAATCGCGGAAGAGGCGCCTCTTCCCTTACGGAGTGTACACTCCGTAAGGATAAGCTCTATCTCCCGCCGAGAATCAAAGGAGTATGTCAACGATGCGAAGAAAGTCTTGTGCCAAGAGCGTTGTCGCTGTGGCTATGGCGGCAACCGTCGCGTTGAGTGCAACTGCCTGTGGCTCCAAATCCAAGGCAGACACAGCAGATACGTCGTCCACCAGCCAGAGCGAGGCGGCCAGCTCGGCGGCTGAAACGCCTACCGCTACGCCAGCGCCGACTGCAACCCCGGCGCCTACGGCCACGCCCGCCCCGGCAGAATCGACAGCAGAATCCACCGACAGCAAGAGCGAGCAGGGCGGCACCGATAACGGCGGCTCGTCCTCTGGCTCGCAGAGCAGCAATGCCAACGGCGGCAAAAATAGTTCCGGCTCAAATGGCAGTCAGTCCGGCAAAACAACCAATCCGGCAAAAGCCTCTGCACAGGCCGCTGCTCCGGCACCCACGGCAACGCCGAAGCCCGTCACTTACACCTACGTCGTCCGCAAGCACCCCGCAAGCTGCACGACGGCGGGCTATGACGAGCACATCTGCCAAGAGTGGGGCGGTATGAACTACAACGACAACTACGTTGCCCCCAACGGCCACGACTGGGGCACGGGCGTTGTCACCAAGCAAGCCACCTACTACGAAAAGGGTGCAATTACTTACACTTGTAAAAACTGCGGCGAGACCCGCACCGAGGAAACGCCCAAACTGGATAAAACCTACCATATTAAAGAGGTCGTCGCCCCGACCTGCACGTCCGAGGGCTACACGATTTACGAGTGCAACGAGGTTCCCGGCCTGACCTACAAGGGCGAGTACACCGCCAAGCTGCCCCACAGCTGGGATGGCGGTGTTGTCACCAAGGCCGCAACGATTTACGCGAAGGGCGTCAAGACCTTTACCTGCACGGCTTGCGGCGAGACCCGCACCGAGGACATTAAGGTGCTGGATAAGACATGGCACAAGGGCCAGACCGTCGCTCCGACCTGCACCGAGCAGGGCTACACCGTCTACATCTGCGACCAGGACAAGAACCTGACCGAGAAGCGCGACTATACTGCCGCCCTCGGCCATGATTACGACAACGGCGTTGTCACGACTCCGGCAACCTGCACGACAGAGGGTGTGATGACCTACACCTGCACCCGCGACGGCGCAACGAAGACCGAGACCATCCCTGCACTGGGGCACAAGTGGGATGACGGCAAAATCACCACCGCGCCGACCTGTGAGACCGAGGGTGAAAAGACCTACAAATGCACAAACGATGGCTGCGCCGAGACCAAGACCGAGGCTGTTGCTGCACTCGGCCATGAATGGGATAATGGCACGGTTACGACCCCGGCAACTTGCACCACAGAGGGTGTGTTGACTTACATTTGTAAGCGCGATGCCAGCCACACGAAGACCGAGGCTATCCCCGCACTGGGTCACAAGTGGGATGACGGTACGATTACCACCGCGCCCACCTGCGAGACCGAGGGCAAGAAAACCTACAAATGCACCAACGATGGCTGCACCGAAACAAAGACGGAATCCGTTGCAGCACTCGGCCATGACTGGGATGACGGTGTTGTCACGACACCCGCAACTTGCGAGGCAGACGGCGTGAAAACCTACACCTGCAAGCACGATTCCAGCCACACCAAGACCGAGAACATCCCCGCGCTGGGCCACGACTGGAACGACGGCGAGGTCACTACCCCGGCAACCTGCGAGACGGACGGTGTTAAAACCTACACTTGTAAAAATGATGCCAGCCACACCAAGACCGAAACTATTGCCAAGCTCGGCCACAAGTGGGATGCGGGCAAGGTTACCAAAGAACCGACCTACGAGAGCGACGGCACAATGACCTTTACCTGCCAGAACGACCCGACCCACACCTACACCGAGACCATCCCGGCGAAGAAGTACACATTTACGGTGACTGTGGTTGACCCCACCTGCACCGAGCAGGGCTACACGCTGCACACCTGCAACCAGAACGCCGAAAAATCCTACAAGGACAACTACACCGACGCGCTGGGCCATGATTACAAGGAAGTCACCACCCCGGCGACCTGCAAGGATGCGGGCAAGGTCGAGAACATTTGCCAGCGCTGCGGCGATACCCAGCACGTCAAAGACCTGCCTGTCACTGAAGACCACAAATGGAATGACGGCGTTGTGACCAAGGCCGCTACTTGCACCGAGGCAGGGGAGAAGTTGTACACCTGCACCGTCTGCAACAAGACCAAGACGGAGACCATCGAGGCCACGGGTCACGACTGGAACGAGACCACCACCCCGGCTACCTGCGGTAAGGCTGGCAGCGTTGACCGTACCTGCAAGACCTGCGGCACGACGGAACACGTAAAAGACTTGCCCGCAACCGGCAATCACGTATGGGATGCCGGAACGATTACCACCGAGGCCACCTGCGACGGCAAGGGCGTCAAGACTTTTACCTGCACTGTCTGCAACGAGACCAAGACCGAGGAAATTGCCGCGCTGGGGCATGATTTCGCTTACGGTTATTGCAGCCGCTGCGACCTGAATGCCAACTACAACCAGAAAGAGTGGGAGCAGGACATCTTTGAGCAGACCAACGGTCTGCGCACGAAATATAATCTTAGCACACTTGCTTACCGCGACGATTTGCAGTATGCGGCAGATATTCGCGTTGAAGAACTTGTGCAGAACTATATTACTTACGGAGACTACGGCGGAAAGTGGGGCAACCCGCACGTTCGCCCAGACGGAAGCGGCGCAGCTACGGCTCTTGGCGATAAGCAAGATTTGGCGTGGGGCGAGAACGCTGCAAATGATGCAGGCATTTTCGGCAAGGGGCATATGTTCTACCTCTGGACGCAGTCCGAGGGACATCTTGCCGCCATTATGAACCCCGATGCAAACGGCATGGTCTGCGCACTGAAAGAGTACAATGGCCGCGTTTTCGGCATCCAGATTTTCGTCCGTGACCCGGACTACAACACGGACACCCAATCTGCCGCCAGTGACACTTCCGCCCCGGTGGAGATTGCCGCTGTAGTTGTCACGGACTCTGCAACCACGGAGACCGCAGCAGAATAAAGTAAATCCCATCTACAAGGCCGGAGCTACAACAGCCCCGGTCTTTTTATTGTATAGGGTAGATGTTATGTTTTGCGCATGGGAAAGTAACACTCCCCCCCACAGCGATCACTTGCCGGAAAGCAACCACCCCCACCCAAGTTGCTACTGCGCAAAACATTCGTGGGTAGGAAAGTTGTTGCTTGCCTTAAATTGATTGCTGACCTTTGTCGCTGTAATAATAGATGGTTTGCCGCTGCCGCCCGGCTATCGGTGTGGCGTGAGCGTAGCTACCAAGCCCATTTTTTCACACAAAGGACAGAGAAACCTTGCCCCTATCGACCCGTTGCTGGGTTGAACAGACGCTATAAACAAGCAGCGTACCCATGCAGTAATTGCCGCTAAAACGGTTGCAAGCAATATTTCTGGTGCGATATAATAATATTAAACAGAATCTCCCCTATAAGGGAAAAGGAAAAAGGCGCTTACCCATAAAGTGTGTACTAGGGGGAAAAGGTGCTAATATTATAATAAGAAAGGCAAAACGGGAATTTCTAAAATACAGCGATAATTCGATAAAAATAAAATGGTGAAAACGAAAATATGATAGTTTTATCTATCACAAACAAGCACACAATATATCAAATGGAACGGTAAAATTATGCCTAAAACAGTCAAAACCACATATACTGCAATCAACCTAGAGACGGGCGAGGTCTACACAGGCATTGATGCCCCGCAGTCCATCACGCGCGGAGAAACGCATTTTTGGCAAGCCAGCAAGGATTTTTTCGCCGCGCTGCTGGGGTATGGCACGGTGGAGAGCAAGGTTGTGGCAAATCTGCTGCACCGCACAGACCCTAAAACAAACCATATAGCGTGTACCCTGCCGGAGCTTAGAAAGGAACTTTCCTGCACAAGAGATACCGTTGCGAGCGCCATAAAAAAGATGGAAAGCAAGCGGCTGATTATCGGCATAGGGCAGGGCGTGTGGATGTTGAACCCGCGTATGCTGGCAATGGGTAATCAGACGCAGATTGCACTATTGATGGCCGAGTACGATAAGTACGTCAGTGAGCGGACGGGTGCTGCATTGGTTGTGGGAAAGTATGTCTTGAAAAATCCAGTCACGGCGGAAGAACTCCCGCTGCCGCCAGAGTGCGACGACAAGTTGATGTTTCTTGATGGGAATACGCAATTCTGGAAAATCTACGATGTGTTTTTTGGAGCGATTGCAGGATTGAGCGAAAACGAATTGAGAGTTTTGCTCCACATGATGGATATAAACAAATCAAAAGGTGGCGGCACTTATAATAGGCCACTAACGGTGATTGCTGACGAGGCGAGAGTATCTGTTCCGACTGTCAATCGTGCTGTTAAAAAGTTAAAAAAACGGAATCTGATAATACGATATTGTAACTGTAACTGGATGATTAACCCCCTCGTGGTTGCCAATGGAAATAAGCGGAAACAGAAAGTGTTAGAGCGCCGCTATACGGGGGTACAAGCAGAAAATGAGGCCAAGTTGAAACGCTACCGATTTCGGGTGCTTTCCCCCTACAACGACGGAAAACCATTCATTCCGGTGGGGCTGCCTACCTCGCCAAAGAAACCGTAAGGCTGCATTTAAGGCTTGACCCAACGGGCAATCGTCTTACGGTCTGTGCCGTACAATTGGGCGATATGGTACATACTGACGCCCTGCTGATACATTTCCCGGATTTCCACGAGAGTGTTGTCCTCTGGTGGCGGGGCAAGCAGGTCAGTAAGTGACAGCCCCAAGAAACAAGCAAGCTGTAAAATCTTGCGGACAGATACCGTGCGATTGTTGGACGCGACACCGTAAATCTCATTTGAATCTACACTTTCAAAATTTCCGCCGTAAAAAGCGTTGACCGCCTCTGCGATTCTGGCGGCGTAAATCCTGCCGCCTGTCACAGACGCATAGCCGCGATTGCGCAAGGCTCGCTTGATGATGGCTCGATAACCGCCGCCGTCGCAGAAATCATACGGTGCGGTCAATGCGTCCTGCATCAACGCAGCAAAGGTCTTTTGCGCTGCGGTGGGCGTGGTGTCCGGCGTGGGGAGCAGGTGGCGGTCCGGCAGGGCGGGAAACAGCAGATTGTGCCTGTGCCCGGTCAGCGTGATTTCGGTGTCGGCAAGCCAGCAACCGTGCCGGGGGCAGACGGCTATACCGGGTATCTGGTGCAGCCGATGCCAGTACGGCTCGCCATAAGCTGCAATATCCTCGTCAAAGCATTGCGGGCAGTAGCGCATTCGCCGCGCGTCCATGCTGCTGCTCTGGTAGATGCCTATATGCTGCCCTGCATGGCGGTTGCCGTTCAGCGCCAGCATATAGGCACTTTTTTTGCGGTTGTTGGAAAAGAAGCGTGTATAATAAGGATAGAGCGTGTGTTGCATAATAATGTCTTTGGCGGTGAGCGCTTTTGCCGGAATTGCCTCAAGCAATGATGAGAGTGCCCCGCATAACTCAACAGGCACGTTAATGTGATTTGTGCCGTACAACTCGCGGATGGAATACTTGACCGATGGATTGCCGCTGCGGATGTGATAGCGACAAATGACGCTGTACCATAGCTCGTCCGGGTAGGGTGTCGGGAAGAATGGAATCATAACTCGACCTCGCCTTTGATGTAGTCTGCATAGGCATCCAGTGGTGGTCTGCCGCTTTTTTTGGTGGCGCGTAGCGTTCCCCGCAGGTCATGGGGAGAGGCGGCTTCTGGTGAGCGGATCGCTGCCGGGGAGTGTTTCACTTCTCTTTGCGGGCGGGGAACGCGGACGGTTGCAAGTTCCGCCATATAGTCAGAAACCATACCAAGGTTTTTCAAAAATGCACTTTCAAGGACTTCGTAGTCGAGTTTTTCGCGCCCATCCAAGATGCACAGCTTTTGCGCGTTGTACAACAGCTTGACAAGCACATCCGGGATGCCCTGCGTCTTGCGATACAGCCAGCTTTGCATTTCCGGGGTCAAGTCCGTTGCAAAGCGGGTATACTGATAATGCCATAGACCATGCAGCAGCAAGGCAAATTCTTTGTCGTCGGGCAATCTGTCATATATCAGCCCAGTCGTGCGGCGAGCAGAACGAAACTCTTGCTGTAATACTTGCAGCACACGGGGCGTTCCGACCATACAAATGCTGACACCCGCGCCGTTGATTAACTGGACAAGAAAATTGATAAAACGGATACCGTTTTTTCGGTAGGCGATATTCTGCAATTCATCAATCACCAAAAGACCGACATGATTGACGCGGACGATTTGATTAAGCTGGCTCACTAGCACATCCAAGGTCAGTTTGTGTGCCAATGCGTAGTGCTGGTAGCTTGTGCCCAACAGAGCGTCCAACTGCAAATATATGTCCAGTATCATTGCCTTGACAGAGCCGTCGTGCGGGGTCTGTACGACCAGATAGGGAATTTGCTGACAGCAAAGCATTTGCCCGTTGTAGCGCTCGTGGTGAATGATTTGCGGAAATAGAGATAGAACCCGCTGCAATGCCGTTGACTTGCCCAGCCCAGACACACCAACAACCGAAAAAGAATTGCCGCCACCAATAGATGCGGCAACAGCCTTGCCCTGCATAGCGGCGTAGCCCTGCTGGAGAGCGGCAGTCTCCCGCTGCGGTGTGTACTGGCCATAGCAGTGCTGCATGGCGTTGTAGACCTCGCAATAGAGGTCGAGGGTCATTGTCAGCGGTTGGTAAAATTCATACAGAGCCGACAACAGTTGCAGGCGCTCCCCGGTGCTGCGGTCTCGGTCACTGGTGCTGTACAACGGCACGGATGCCAATGCTCGGATTAGCTCTTGCCCTGCGAGCATAGGCGGCAAGGCTTCGACGTATGGATTGCCGGGGTATAAAAGGCTTGTTGTATATTCAGCGTTCATTAAAGTTCTCCTTTTGCTCGGCAGTCAGCAAATCAATCATGGACATATGTTCCTGCGCCCGTGCAATCGTCCGTCCGCGCTGTATCTGCGGGCTGATTTTACCCTTGTCGCTGATGCCGCGCTCGGCGCTGTCGGCAATCTGCATTATGTCATTCATCAAATCAATTTGGGCTTGCAATTCCTGCCGTTTCCAATTTGCGCTCTCGCTTTTCTCGGATTGCTGCATATCCGCGATTTCGGCGAGGGATTTTCCGAGATACATTTTTTGCGACAGCGTGAATGGCATATAGTCGCCGTCTTCATATAGATAAACGGTGTCAAGACAATCTGGACTATATGCGACTTTGACAAGTTCCCGACCATTCAATCCGGCAGCAACAAAGCGTTTTTTAAAAGTGCAGTTTGAAAAACGAAGATTAAATAATTCAAGCCCGCGCTGTGTGATTTTTCCGTCCGCGCGTGGGAGTAGCGCGTAAAGCAAATGGGGGTCACTGGCAACTGACACAGGGCAATCATCTTGTGCCAAGCAAAACGACCAGATGGCAGCAGCGGTGGGCATGATGCCAGCGCTTGCCATATTAGGAGTGCGGATAAAGCCTGTTTGGATATATTGAGAGTTGTAAAAAAGGACACAGCGGAGAACGATGGCAGTAAATTGTTCCAAATCCAGTGTGCCTTGTCTGCGATAATCGGGAGCGCCGCGCTCCTGTGTGTCGGATTCAACAACGCCTTTGCCTTTCAGTAACGGTTTGTAGGCGCACTGTATTAAATCAAACAATTTTTCAACCACACCTTTTAAGTCGGGCCGATAAGAGGGCAGATTCTCGATTTCGATTCCATAACTCTCGCAAAGGTTTTCCAGCGGGCCGCCGAGAAACTCGCTCCCTCGGTCAGTCGTAATTTTGGTCGGCAGATGGCGGCTCGGCCAGTCCTGCGGGTCAATTTCTAGGCCGTGCTGACGGCAGAAAGAAACCTTGTCTGCAAAGGTGTTTTGCAGTAGCAAACGCAGAGCGTATTGTCCACCCTCTAAGCCAACATACACACCGGTAATCAGACGGCTGTACGCATCGACCATTGTGTAGATAACAGGTCTGCCGATAGGACGGCGAGACAGGCGGCTAACGATGTAGATGTCCGCAACGGTGGCATCTGTCATGTATGTGCCAATCGTGCCCGCATAGTCGCTGACAGCCCCAACAAATGGACGGTGGTTGCGCTGGTATGCCTTGATACCCTCGCGGCTGATGCTTTCACTGATGGGGTCACGGTGCTGGCGGAAAAAATAACGAAACTGCCAGAACGAGGGATAGTCTTGTTTCAATTTGCCTTTGGCATCACAATATTTTGACCGCAGCATCATTTTGTAAGAGGTCTGCAAACTTTGCTTTTGTGGAGTGTAATAAAATTTGTTGAGCGCCCAGCGGATGGCTTTTTCGTCTGTTGATAAAGGACGTTTCTCGGCGTTGGATTTTTCGGAGGGCAGTAACGCATTTTTGGACTGGTAAACCCAGTACAGCCAAAGGTATTGCAGGACTGTTTTGCGTGAGACGGAATTGACGGAGACAATCTCGCGCAAGACCCTGTTGCGATAGGATTTGTCGCAGATACATTCCTCGGCCAAAAGCGGTGCAATCAGTTCGGCGCGGCGGTCACGTTGTTGGCGCTGGCGGTCTGAAACGTCTTCGTCGAGAGCGAGTAAACGGTACATATCCTGCGGCATTTTTTCCATCTGTAAAAGGCTCGGCGTTGAGATTGGAAAAGGCATTTTGCAGCGTTGACAGTTGACGACGTAGGATTGCTGGTCGCCGTAGAGCAAGACCCGCAGATGGTCACCTGTGTCGGATTTAAGCAAATCATTCTGCCTCATGGTACACGCTCCTTGTCGATAATAATGCCCCAGTCGTCAATGCCTTGCTGATGCCAGTATCGGCGGGATAATTCCAATCGTTCCGCGACAGATGGGCGGCTTAGATGTGAGCGGAAAACGGCTTCACGGACGGCGATTTTACCGGCTGCAAAGTGAATGACAAAATCCGTTGTGTAGGTCTCGCTCGGCAGGTTTAAGTCATCATTTGGAATTTCGTCCAGAGAAAGTGGTATGTTACACTCTATTTGGACAATGGATGGGTCGGCGTTGAGCATCCGCGCGACGGCAAGTTGTACTTTGTCATACAGACAGCAGACGCGCGGGCATTTTTCCAGTTTGATTTTTGTGCAACGCTCCTTTTGGATTTGCTTGCGCATGATAGCGCCCCTTTCTGGGGCTGGATTTTGTACAGCCAAAAAGGAAAATATCTTTGCCCTATTGGGGCACAGCAAATTTCCTGTTTTCTGAAAAATCGAACGAAAATGCAGATTTCTCGCGAAAAATGGAAAATGAGTGTGCCTTTTGGCAAAACAGGAAAACGGCCTTACCCCAACAACACAGTGATGCAACGTGCAAATCTGTGTTGTGGGGCAAAGCCGTTTTCTCAAATCTCCCAAAATCGACAAAATATACTATATGGAGAGGCACTTGAAAAATTCCAGAAAGGCAAAGGAGTTTTCCAAATTTTTCTAGGTGGCTCGCTCCACTCCGTTCCGCTCGCAGCGCCATTCTTCAAATATTTTCTGATTATTATCTGAAAAATCGGCGGAGAAACGACGGGAAACATATAATCTGAAATCGATTCGGGAAAGAAAAGGGGCCCCGGCGCGGAGC
>ENA-OPCL01002447-OPCL01002447.1-human-gut-metagenome-genome-assembly--contig:-NODE-2447-length-12075-cov-2.153993_pt1 | contig 12075 bp, 8 predicted proteins | sample MGYA00241251_ERZ501482 | MGnify/ENA primary metagenome ERZ501482 (study PRJEB25962, sample SAMEA2042581) | human gut metagenome | biome: human gut; feature: human-associated habitat; material: faeces... | reverse complement strand
ACTCGGCAAACTGGCTCGCATTGTGCTTGCGGGCGAAAGAATCCGGGTCTTCTCCGTCCGGGAGGAGCACCACTTTCACGTTCATACCGTCTTCTAATAGCAGATCGATACCGCGCAAGGCTGCTTTGATACCGGCTGCGTCGCCGTCATACAAGACCGTGATGTTGCTGGTGAAGCGGTGTATCAGGCGGATCTGCCCCTGTGTGAGGGCCGTACCCGACGAGGCAACCACGTTCTCGACTCCTGCCTGATGCATGGAAATCACATCCGTGTAACCTTCCACCAAGAAGCAGCGATCAGCCTTTACGATCGCCTGCTTGGCGAAATAGATTCCGTAAAGCTCATTGCTCTTATGATAAATCTCACTTTCGGGCGAGTTGACATATTTGGCCGTCTTTTCGTCTTTCTTCAGGACGCGTCCTCCGAAAGCGACGACTTTTCCACTGAGCGAATGGACCGGAAAAATGACACGCCCGCGAAAACGGTCGTTTACCCCGCCGTTGTCGTAGGTGATCACCAAACCTGTCTTTTCGAGAAATACTTTTTTGTAGCCGCTCTTTGTCGCGGCTTTATACAAGGCGTCCCGTTGGTCGAGGCTGTAGCCTAACTGGAATTTACGAATCGTATCTTCGCGGAAACCACGTTCGGCAAAGTAACGCAGGCCGGCAGCTTTGCCTTCCTGGTGTTCGTAGAGCTGGGTCGTAAAGTATTTCTGTGCCCAGCTATTGACGATCAGCATACTTTCGCGGTCGCTGCGTACCTGCTTTTCGCGTTCCGACAGTTCTCGCTCTTGTATTTCGATGTTGTATTTCTTGGCAAGATAGCGAAGCGCATCATAATAAGAAAGCTGCTCATGCTTCATAATGAAATGAACAGCCGTACCTCCTTCGCCGCAAGCAAAACATTTGCAGATATTCTTTGCCGGCGATACATAGAAAGAGGGTGACTTGTCGCTATGAAAAGGACACAACCCTACATAATTTATACCTCGTTTCCGAAGGGTAACGAATTCGGAAACAACGTCCACAATGTTTGCAGCATCCAGTATCCGGTCTATGGTAGGTTGATCGATCATTGCTTATCTTTTTATGGATTGCAAAGGTAAAAAGATTTCAGATTTATGATTCAATCGGAACAAATAGTTTTCTCAGATACATTTGCCTATCACGTTTATAGTGGTAGAGGTGAAGGTAAAAAAAGTTGCCTTTGCCTTACATAAACCTTGTTAAACAAAGCGTGTGGTTAAAAGGTGAATGGTGAACCATAAAGTTGTCGAAAACATTTGTTCAAAAGTAGTCGGGAGTCGTTTTATTGGGTTTCCGTCCCCAGAAAGATAGCTTAAAGGCGAAAAAACAGCCTATGACCTATGCGAGGGCAGGCTATAGGGGAATGGCAAAAAGGGTATAGGCTTTTCGGAAATAGCCTATACCCTTTCGAAAATGCTGCCTACAGTTTGTTTTATAAAAAGCAAAATGTAACGTATAGCGTTACGATCAGTCGAATCTCTTGGTGTAAAGTTATTCTTCAATCTCCATCTCATCCAGCAAATATCCCGCTCCGGCATATTTGTCCATGATGAAGAGGACGTAGCGGATGTCGACAATGATGCTGCGCTGGTAGTCGGGGAGATACTGGATATCGCCACCGACTCCTTCCCAGTTGCGGTCGAAATTGATTCCGATCAGTTCACCGTTTGCATTCATCACAGGGCTGCCGGAGTTTCCACCGGTCGAATGAGTGGTTGTACTGAAAGCAACAGGCATTTTTCCGCCGGGAGCTTTGTAGCGTCCGAAATCTTTGGCGACATACAGCTCTTTCAGGCGGGTGGGTACAACGAATTCCCAGTTGGTGGAATCTTCTTTTTCCATCACACCGTCCAGTGTTGTCTGATGACCGTAGTAGTCGCAGTCACGCGGGCTGTAGCCTTTTACCTGTCCGTAGGTGAGGCGTAAGGTAAAGTTGGCGTCGGGGAAATTGGCACGATCGCCATACATGGCCAGCAAACCTTTTACATAAGTACGGTGAGCCATTGCATACCCATCTTCAAATTCTTTTAACGCATTCTTCAGATTGGTTTCTTCTGCACGGACAGACTTGGCAAAAAGAATCATCGGGTCGTTTTCCAACGCTTTGACAGATGGGCGGGAGAGGAATTTATTGAAATTATCCTCACTACCGAAGATGGATTCCTCGAACAGATAGTCGACGAATCGGTCCGTGTCTCCTTTGAACTTCTTGTCAATCAGTTCGAAATAGGTCGGTTGTGCTTTCGGATCGATCTGGCTACGGTATTCTTTCAGCATCATTTTGGCGATTTTCTTGTCTACGTCGGCTGAGTAATTGTTGTTGGCGAATCCATGATAAGCCCGTTCTAACAACCGGAGTTGTTCCTGTCTGGCTTTTTTGTCTTTCCCTTTCAGGGCATCTATGAGGACCTCCGTTTGAGTCGGCACGCTTGTAAATTCAATCCCTCTCAGAATCGCTTCGTCCAACATCCAACTGCGGAAACGCAGGTCTTTACGATCCGATACGATCTGTTCGAGTGCCATCAAAGCATCCGGATAGCTCGGCTCGCACATTTTGTTGGACCAGGCGATCAGTTTGTCCTGTTCTTCCTTTTTCACTTGCTCGAAATTACGTTTTTTTATGGCCCAGTTGCTACCGATCGCATTTTTGTAAGCATTTGTCGAGCCAGCATATTTGCTGGCATACTGAATTCGGACAGCCGGGTCTTTCAACATCTCGTCTAACATGACTTTCTGGCGCAAATCACGGATGTGGATACGGACCGTGTTGTCGATATCACGGCGTTCCGCCACTTCCCAGGAAGTATAGTATTTATTGGTCCGGCCGGGAAATCCCATCATCATGGCATAATCGTTTTCCTGGACGCCTTTCAATGAAATCTTGAACCAGCGTTTCGGGCGAAGCGGGACATTCTTGTCGGAGTAGGGAGCCGGGTTGCCGTTCGCATCGGCATAGACACGGAAGACGGAGAAGTCGCCTGTATGACGCGGCCACATCCAGTTATCCGTTTCACCACCGAACTTTCCTACTGAGGAAGGAGGGGCAGCTACCATGCGGACGTCGCTGTATACCTTATAATAGAACAAATAGAACTTATTTCCGGCATAGAAAGGTAGTGCTTTTACTTCAATGCCCGGTTTACCTTTCAGGTCGCTCTTCTCCAGTTCCTCTTTGGCAAGTTTGTTGAGGAATGGTGCGGTCAGGGCGTCGACTTCCGTTACTTCTCCGGCTTTGATTTTCGCGTTGACAAGGTCGGTGATGTCCACAATGCGGTGTACGAAACGGAATTTCAATCCCGGAGTGGGCAACTCCTCACTGCGGCTTTTTGCCCAAAAACCGTCTGTCAAGTAATCGTGCTCCACTGAGCTGTGTTGTTGGATAGCGCCATAGCCGCAATGGTGGTTGGTGAGGATTAATCCTTCCGGTGAAATAATCTCGCCGGTGCAACCGCCGCCAAAGATGCCGACGGCGTCCTTCAATGACACGCCGTTCGGATTATATATATCATCGACTTCGAGCTTTAACCCTTGTTTCTTCATCATGTCGATGGAGTTCTGCTGTTTCATAAGTTGCAGTAACCACATTCCTTCGTCTGCACGTACGGAGCAGACGGTTGTCAATACGGCGATAGCCGCAATCAAATACTTCGTTAATTTCATTCTTTTATTAATTAATATATGATTTATTTGAATTTTCCTTCCCGAATGGCTTCCATGACGTTTGCAGGCGGACGCTGGTTCATCAACTCCTGCTTCATGAAGTCCATGTAGGGGGCTACGTGCTTGAAGAACTTCCGGTAGCCTGCGCAGAGGTAGTTCAGTCCGGGTTCACCGTTTGCTGTATGCGCAAAACGATTCTTGGGACATTCGCCGTTGCAGGCAAACAGCCATTCGCATTCCCGGCACTGGGTAGGAAGCGATTTCTGCTTCATCAGTCCGAAGTTTTGCTGTTGTTCACTGTACATCATCTCGACGAGCGTCTTCTGATAGATATTTCCTAATTTATATTCAGGGAATACAAAATGGTCGCAGGCATATACGTCTCCGTTGAATTCCATTACACCGGCATGTCCGCAGGTCTTTGCCATGGAGCATACACCGGGCTGTTCGCCTACCCAGTTGGCAAGGGTGGAGTCGAAGAGCTGGATGTAATAAGTCCCCACATCTTGCTTCACCCATTCGTCGAACAGGGCGCAGAGGAAGTCTCCCCATTGTTCCGGACTGACGGAGAAGTCTGCCAGTTCCGTAGATTTCTCTTTGTCTGCCAGTGAGGCGAGGTGGCGTCCGTCCTGATGAGGAGTAATTCGTTCCACGATAGGAGCGAACTGTATGTAATGTGAACCGATTTCTTTGAAAAAATTGTAGAACTCGAGAGGGTAATCGGCATTGAAGTCGTTCACCACCGCCATTGCGTTCCATTCTACTCCATGCTTTTTCAGCAGGTTGATGCCTTGCATCACTTTTACAAAGGACGGTTTGCCAAGTTTGTTCTTGCGGTATTCATCGTGGAACTCTTGTGGACCGTCGATGGATACACCCACCAGCCAGTTGTTCTCTTTAAAGAATTCGCACCATTCGTCGGTGAGTAATGTGCCGTTTGTCTGGATACAGTTGTCAATGGTCCGGCCATTGGCGTATTTCTTTTGCAGCTCCATGGCTTTTTTGTAGAAAGCCAGCGGGCGCATCAGGGTTTCTCCGCCATGCCAGGTGAACAGCACCTGCGGCATCGTCTGCGAATTGATATATTCTTCTATGAACTTTTCAAGCAGTTCATCACTCATCACATGTTTGGGATTGTTTACGTATAATTTGGACTTCTCCAGGTAGTAACAATAATCGCATGCAAGGTTGCACACAGCCCCTACGGGCTTCAGCATCACATACAGAGGTTTGGCAAAAGGAGCATAGGTTGACATGTATATTTTCCCGATTTTTATTATTTATGATTGTGCAAAAATACGTAAACCAAATGAAAATTCCTTTCTTTCTATCCGGTTTATAAGGAATATTAATACCTTTGTTGCGTATAATTCATAAATCGTTTCCTGCATGATTAAAATGAGTGTAAACCGCATTTTGCCTCTTTTGCTTTTACTTATGTTTCTCGCTTCTTGTACCCGGAAGTATAAGGTGGAAGGCAGTTCTTCGGTAACAAGCCTCGACGGGAAAATGTTATACCTTAAAACCTTGAAGGATGGGCAATGGGTAACTGTTGACTCGGCGGAAGTTATTCATGGACTTTTCTCAATGAGGGGCAGGGTTGATTCTGTGATAATGGCAACTCTTTATATGAATGATGAAGGTATTATGCCACTTGTGCTGGAAGACGGTAAGATTGAAGTTTCCATTTCCAACACGCAATTGACTGCCAAAGGTACGGCTCTCAATAACCTGTTGTATGAATTCATCGAAAAGAGAAATGCACTGGAACTGCAGATAGAAGAACTTGACCGTAAAGAGGCGCGTATGGTGCTGGACGGAGTCAATCTGGAAGAGGTTCATAAAGAACTGGAACAAGAGGGTGAGGCTCTTGTAAAGGAGATGAACGGTTATGTCAAACAGTTCATCATTGATAATTATGAGAATGTGTTGGGACCGAGTGTCTTTATGATGATGTGCAGCACGTTGCCGTATCCTATCATGACTCCGCAGATAGAGGATATCATGAGAACTGCTCCTTTGGAATTCAAGAAAAACGAATTGGTGAAGGCGTTCCTTTCAAAGGCTAAAGAGAACATGCAGTTGATTGAAGAGCATCAGCGTGTAAGGGAAAATGCTTCAGTAGCGGATACTTCCGGTAAATAATCTGTAAGCAGACCATTGCACTCAGTATGTGTTGCAAGAACAGGAAATCTTAACGGTCTTGATCTTCGTTTTTAACCATTCCCTTAAATTTCTCCGGGAGGCTGCTTTCTACGGCTGCATAAGCTTCTGTCATAGTGGCCTTAATATTCTCTGCCCCTTGCCCTTTGGGGGCAATCGGTTCATGAATAGTCAGTACCATGCGGTGGCGGTGTATCCACTTGCCGGTCCGGGGCAGTATCTCGAACGAACCGTCGATTGTAACAGGCACTACTGCCAACTGAAGTTCGTCTGCCAACTGAAAGGCTCCTCTTTTGAAATAGCCCATGTGCCCGGTGAATGTACGTGCCCCCTCGGGGAATACCACTAACGATACCCCGTCTTTCAAAGAGGCTTCCGCCTGGCGCATCGTTGCCAGTACTTTTTTCGGACTGGAACGGTCTACGAAGATGTGTCCGGCACTTTCGCATGCTTTGCCCACGAATGGAATTTTCCGAAGGCTTTTCTTCATCATCCATTTGAAGTTCCGCCCTAAAAAGCCGTAAATCAGGAAAATGTCGAATGAGCCTTGATGATTGGGAACAAATACGTAGGAAGTGCGTTTATGCAATTTCTCCCGCCCGTTTATTTTTACCGGAATAAGTAGAAGATAACAAATCAATTGTGACCATATTTTCCCCGGATAATATCCCCAGATGTGGGCGCCGCCCAATAACGAACCGATAATAGTGACCAGTGCGGTGAGAATTGTCAGCACCAATAATATAGGCAATGCAAAGCAAATCTGATAAATATTATAGAGTATTTTCATAGGTTTGGGATTTTGTTGCCACAAAGATAGACCTTTTTTTATTTTGTCACTAATTCTCGCAGACTAATTTTATGACGGTGATTTCAGGCCACGCACCAAAGCGGAAAGGCAGCCCTACATACCCTATACCGACATTGACGTACAATGCACGCTTGCCTTCATAATACATGCCCGACCACTCCGGATATATGAGGGAGGCCAGTGAATGTCCGAGCATTTCCATTTGCATCGCATGTGTATGTCCGGAGAGGGTCAACTCAATGTCTGAGTCCGGCAAAACTTCGCGCCGCCAATGAGTAGGGTTGTGGCTGAGCAGGATGCGGAACATCCCTTCCGTACCCTGTATGGCTTTGGGAAAATCGGCAAACTGGGAGAAAGGAGGTTCTCCGTCGTTCTCAACACCTATCAGGGCTATGCTGTCGCTTTTGTGATGTATAATAGTATGATCGTTGTTCAGCATCTTCCAGCCCATATCCTTTTGTTGCTCTATCAGATATTCTAAATTGGCAACTTCTTCTTTTCTGCTATGCCAGCGGTAATAAGTTCCGTAATCATGGTTGCCGAGAACGGAATACACGCCACCGGGGGCGTGGAGCTGCGAGAGGATTTCTTTGAAACTGTCCAGCTCGTGACTTTGCTGATTGACCAAGTCGCCGGTAAAGACAATCAAGTCTGCTTTCTGCTCATTCACCAAATTGACCAGTTGCCGAATGGCTTCCGGATTTCCTTGCCAGCTGCCTATATGTATGTCCGATAGTTGAAGAATACGGTAACCGTCAAATCCTTTGGGAAGATTAGTCGAGTGGTACTCTACATCTTTTACTTCAAAACGTTTGATGCCGACTATTGCTCCATAGAGGATATTGGCAAAAGTGATTGTACCCAGTATCAGCCCGAGAAGGGTATATGGAAGTCGGTGGGCGACAAAAGGGAATCGGGGATTCCTGAACGGTGTACGGAAAATGGCGAACGACAGAAAACGACTGATTCCACGCATCAGTATGCCAAGCAGCGAGCAGAGCATAAATACGGTTTTGGGAACGGCAAACAGCATTACAGCTACAGCCAGCCTGCCGATGCTTTGGGGATGTCGGGAAAGAGCATTCTCTCCTGCCATATAGATATAGTACAAATATAGGGCTACCAGTACAACAGTAGGAAGCCAGTATATACTGCGACGGATTACACTGCGTGTTTTCTTTACGATGTACACCAGGTAGATGTACATGTCCGGTAAAAGCAGGAATAAGATAAGTATAAGAGTTATTCGGTGCATATATCTTTGAGTTCTTCTATATTCTTTTTAATATTGTCGAGATGTTTATAGATGAGTCTCTTGTAGATGAAATAAATAAGAATGACATCCCAGATAATGTAACATATCAATAGGACGGCTTGTACTCCAAGAGGCAGCATATAGTAGTCCATTACCCAGTAGAACAGTGCAGTGAAGACTATGGTCCAAATAGCCACCGCCCATACCTCGTAGTGGGTCCAGTAACGGAATGTGCTCATGCGCCGGCTCACCTCTGCTACGGGCATTTCATCCACTAACGTGTTCTTGTTCCAAAGGTAGGTTTTCCAGTCCCACCACATACCGCCAAGGATGGTAACGGTGATGAAAGCCAGGAATATGGCAATTTTGTTCTGCAGGTGCTCATTGAAGCCGAAGGTGGGCAGTAAGAGCCATATCAATAGGATGATGGCCAGCCCTACCGCACCTATTCCCAGTGAGAAGCGTTGTAGGAAAACAAGTCGTCCCAGGCTGTGCCGGGTATTTGTTTTATAATTTGCAATCAATTCTTTTATTTGTTGTTCATCGGCAATCGGTTCCTTTTGCAACTGTGCATCTAAGGCATTCCATGATTTTTTCAGTTCGTCCAGTTCCATATATTATTCCTCCTTGTTCATCTTTTTCAGTTTGTCTTTAATGCGGTTGAGTTTAGTGGCGACGTTGGTAATAGTCAGTCCGGTGATTTCGGCAATTTCCTCATAGCTTTTTTCTTCCAGGTAAAGCAGTATAATGGATTTTTCCAATTGCCCTAACCGGTTTATCATCCGGTAGAGTTGCCGTAGCATGGCTTGCGTTTCATCATCCTCTTCACTGCGGTCGGCTTCTTGGGTGAGGGTTACAATCTCAGGGATGTTTTTTTCTTTCCGTATGAAACTGATGCAGGTATTTAAAGCAATACGGTAAATCCACGTAGAGATCTTACATTCTCGTCTGAACTTTGGAAATGCTTTCCATATATTGAGCACCACTTCCTGATACAGGTCACTAAGAGTCGCGTTCGGAGTAGTGTACAGGTAGCACACCTTATAGATGACGCGCTCATATTCCCGTATAACGGACAGAAACTCTTGTTCTATATTTTCCATTGTGTATTGTTTCTCGAATCGCTTTTTATTTTGTATGTCGCAGTGAAAATTGAAAAATCACATTATCTCAGGTTTGCAGCCAGAAATTTTCGCATTTCGTCAATCGGTCTGCCACGTCGGCGGGCATAATCTTCCAATTGATCTTCATCAATCTTTCCTACGGCAAAATAACGTGACCGGGGATGTGATAGCATAAGACCGCAGACGGAGGCATGCGGATACATGGCTCCATTTTCGGTTAGTGTTATGCCTATTTGTTCCATGTCCAGCAGTTCGTTCAATATAAAATTCACAGACTGGTCGGGCAGGGAGGGGTAGCCCACTGCAGGACGGATACCTTGATATTTCTCAACAAATAAGTCTGGGATGGAAAACGATTCATCGGGAGCATAGCCCCAAGCTACCTTACGTACGTATTCATGCATTTTCTCCGTTGCTGCTTCGGCAAGGCGGTCCGATAGGGTTTGTACAAGGAGATGTTTATAGGGGTCATCCTTATAATATTCTTCAGCCTCTGGACTGATAGAAGATGCGAACAGACCTATGGTATCTGCTATGCCGGATGAAAGAGGGCGTATAAAGTCACTCAAGCAGAGGAACGGGCTTCCGTCCGGATTGGGGGTTTGCTGGCGGAGTAAGGGAAACAACGTACCTTCAATGATGAGGTTATCATCTTCTGCATTAGTATGGCACAATCTATAGATACATTGAACCGTAATATCCTCATCCAATCGGTTAAGAATTCTGTTTGCTTCCTTAAACAACTGCATGGCTTCAGCTGCTTTGGCGCGGTCTTCTTGAGGAAAAGATGCGAGCCACATGGCACGACAGGAATCACAGCCATGGATATTGGCAATTGCCGCAAACCTGGGTTGGAAGCCCCATGCATGGAAAAAATAGATCCAGTTGATGTAAGGACTTACTTCGTGGATTTTATAATTGATAGTTGGCAATTTATTGTATGCTCTGATTTATTTACACTAAATTACATTCTGAATTGGCTGTATGCCATGAAAGATTTACGCTTTGGATGACCGGTAATCGAATCTCAACTCTTCACCGCGATAAGTCCCGTCCACCGTATCGCCATTGTAGATAAGATGTCCGTTGGCAAATGTTTTTTCTACTTTCCAGTTGAACGTATGTCCTTCTAAGGGACTCCAGCCGCATTTGCTCAAGATTTTGTCTGAAGTAACTTCCCAGGGAGAATTGGGGCGTACCAGCACTAAATCTGCCTGATAACCTTCTCGGATATATCCGCGTCGGCAGATACCGTATATTTGGGCAGGTGCATGGCACATTTTCTGCACAATAGTCTCCAGTGAAAAGATTCCTTCGTCCACCAGTCCCAACATGCTTACGAGAGAAAACTGTATCATAGGCATGCCGGACATGGCTTTCAGCGCTCCTCCTTCTTTTTCACTCAATAAGTGGGGAGCATGGTCGGTGGCTATCACATCAATCAGGCCGGAATTGACGGCTGCTCGTAGAGCTTCCCGATCAGTTTTTCTCTTAATGGCAGGGTTGCATTTTATGCGTGCACCCAGGCTGTTATAATGGGATAGCGTATAGAGTAGATGCGCTACGCATGCTTCGGATGTAATATTCTTATCTTCCAAAGGTTCGCTACTGAAGAGTTTCAGTTCTTTGGAGGTAGATACATGCAGAATATGCAGTCGTGCTCCGGCAATTCTTGCCAGACGGATGGCCAACTCGGAAGAGGCATAGCAGGCGGAAACGGAACGTATACCGGGGTGGGCATTGACGGGGATGTCGTCCGTTCCCTTGTATTTTTTCTTGTATATCTCGATATTGGCTTTTATGATTTCCTGGTCTTCGCAATGGGCGGCTATCAGCATGTCTGTGCCATTGAAGATTTTCAGAAGACTGTTCATTTTGTCTACCAGCATATTACCGGTACTGGAACCCATAAACAGCTTGATACCGCATACGCGGCTCTTGTCCAGCTTGTCGAATTCCGTATAGTTGTCATTGGTCGCTCCGAAATAGCAAGAGTGATTGACAATACATTTCTCATTCAGTAAGTCGAATTTACTATTCAGGGCATCCAGAGTGACGGTCAAAGGATTGGTGTTCGGCATATCCATTATGGAGGTTACGCCACCGGCAGCTGCTGCGGAGCTTTCTGTCAGGATATCTGCCTTATGGGTAAGCCCCGGATCACGGAAATGCACGTGATCGTCAATGATGCCGGGTAGCAGGTAGCAGCCGGTTGCATCAATTACTTCTTCGCAAGGTGCGGAAAGCGGTTTCCAGTTGGTAAGCACCTCGGCAATACGTCCGTTTTCTATAACTACCGAACCTTGAGTGGATTGTCCTTCATTGACAATCGTAGCGTTGTGTATCAGCGTTCTTTTCATGTCCTTAGTCTTTTAAGTTGGGATATTTATGAAACCAACTGTCCCATTTCAATCGGATAACTCCGAAGACAGCTTCTCCGAAAATGCTACTGTTCATCTTGGATGTTCCCAGTTCGCGGTTGATGAAGATAACCGGCACTTCCTTTACGTTGGCTCCGCATTTGTAGGCGGTGAACTTCATTTCAATCTGAAAAGCATAACCCTTGAAGCGGATACTGTCTAAGTTGATTGTTTGCAGCACCTTGCGACGGTAGCAAACAAAGCCGGCAGTCGTATCGTGGATAGGCAGTCCTGTTATGATCCGTACGTATTTGGAAGCGAAATAAGACATCAGAACGCGTCCCATAGGCCAGTTCACGACATTCACACCGCTGACGTAGCGTGAACCGATAGCCACATCTGCCCCTTCCTCGGCACAGGCCCGGTGGAGTCGGGGAAGATCTTGGGGGTTATGGCTGAAATCGGCATCCATTTCGAATATATATTCGTAGTCGCGTTGTAACGCCCATTTGAAACCTGCTATATAGGCTGTGCCTAACCCAAGTTTTCCTTGACGTTCCACCATAAATAGGCGGTCGGGAAATTCCTGTTGTAATTCTTTTACGATATCGGCTGTTCCGTCGGGTGAACCATCTTCGATAATAAGTATGTGAAACCCGTATTCCAGAGCAAAAAC
>ENA-OPCL01002442-OPCL01002442.1-human-gut-metagenome-genome-assembly--contig:-NODE-2442-length-12094-cov-1.842512_pt1 | contig 12094 bp, 14 predicted proteins | sample MGYA00241251_ERZ501482 | MGnify/ENA primary metagenome ERZ501482 (study PRJEB25962, sample SAMEA2042581) | human gut metagenome | biome: human gut; feature: human-associated habitat; material: faeces... | reverse complement strand
ATATCCCTATGCTTATATGAAGAGTGCAGATTATCTGCTGGTTTCATCTTTCCACGAGGCAGCGCCGATGGTGTTTGATGAAGCAAAATTATTGGGTTTGAAAGTCATTACCACAAACACAACGTCTGCAATGGAAATGATAGGTACAGAGTATGGAGTTGTATGCGAAAACAGTATGGAAGGAATCCGGGATATCTTAACCGGCTTGCAAAGAACGAAAGCTGGTCAAAAAATAGAATATAATAATGATACTCAACAAATGCAATTTGCTGAATTGGTTCAGAAATGATTGAGTGTTATTTCTAGAAAATGGAGGGATTATTTTGCAATCAGGTGTTGGGTATATTGAAGAGAATTCATATTTGTATAATAAAAAAGATCAACGTCTCTTCTGGCGAAATGTGATTGAGCAGTTGGTACTGTTTATGATGATTGGAAATGCAAGTGTTACTCAGAATAAAAACTTGCTGTTGGTGTCGGTGGCGTTGGTAACTGTATATTGCTTTATTACAGAAAAAGAATATCTTTTCAGTTTTGTTGTGGGTATATCTATTTATGACTATGCGTTTAACCTGAACGGAATGAATGCAACACTCATTCCTACAGGAATTTTATTATTAAGACTTTTGAAGAAAAACAGGCTGATATTGTTCAAAAGTAATAATTGTGCAATATGCACTATGCTGATATTGGTGTGTGAATTGATGGGAGATTTTTCGTATCACAGTTTCGGCGAAGTGCTTCTTTCGGTTGTAAATATTCTGTTGTTCCTTTATATAATAGCTAATATGGAATTGCTTCATATGGATACATTTAGGACAATTGTCTTGTTTGCAGTGGCCTGTCTGCCGGCAATTTATTATATGGTTTATATGTACGGCGATATAGGAACATTTTTCAATCTGCTATTTACTTCTTCGGGACTGTATAGATTTGGAATTGGAGATGCAAATGTCATGGGGGGTGCAATGAGCCTTCCACTATATGCATTATTACTCTTGTCAATGAGTTTGTCATATGTTCTGGTAAACAGAAAGACCGACGCAAAAAAAGGAATATTTTTGATTGTTATAAATGCAATTTGTCTATTTTTTGCCTTTCTTACTATCAGCAGATCTCTGTATTTAGGTTTGGCTGCGACGCTTCTGGCTATATTACTTGGAAACAAAAAATATAAAGAATCAAAAATATTCAAGTTATTTTTAATACTGGTCATTGTTCTCATAGGCGCTTTGATTATGTATGGTGATGTTATAGAGCAGTCTATTACTCTCCTGTTTAACCGTATTTCTTCAGATAGAGATGGAGCAGGACGAACTGCCGTGTGGGAAAATTGTTTTAATTATATGATGAATCATCCAATTTCAATATTGATCGGAAGTGGTTCATGTAAATACCCAACATTGGAAGAAGGGTTGGGAGCAGGTGCTCACAATTTGTTGTTGGATATTACAATGTCATGGGGCATATTGGGGTTTGGCTCCTTTTTGTTTATGTTATCCTATGCATTGAAAAAAATAAAAAAATATTGTGGTAAAATAGAGAGTATGAGTTATATACCTCTTTACGCTGTAGGCGCATTTGCACTCACGGCATTGCGGTCAAACTCTTTAAAAACATGGTCTTTTCTTCTTGTTACAATATTTGTAATACAGGATTTATCAATGAAAGTGAGGAAGTATAGAGATGATACCTAAAGTAATTCACTATTGTTGGTTTGGAAGAAATCCTCTGCCCAAATTGGCACAGAAGTGTATAGAGAGCTGGAAAAAATATTGCCCGGACTACGAGATTAAGGAGTGGAATGAGGACAATTTTGATGTTAATTGTTGCGATTATGTCAGAGAAGCATACGAAGCACGAAAATGGGCCTTTGTAAGTGACTATGCTCGCCTTTATGCTCTTGTGAAGTACGGAGGAATTTATATGGATACGGATGTTGAATTGATTAAACCGCTTGATTCATTTCTTTCGTATGAGGCGTTTTCAGGATTTGAGTCTTCTGGACAAATTCCCACCGGAATTATGGCTGCTGAACAGAATCAGAATCTGTTTCTTGAACTTTTACATGAATATGACGGAATACATTTTAAAAAGGACGACGAATCTTTGGATTTGACCACAAATGTTCAGAGAATTACCAATACATGTTTAAAATATGGATTAGTGCTGAATGATAAAAAGCAGACTGTAAAGGGCTTTACTTTTTTCCCGATGGAATATTTTTGCCCCAAGGATGCCGTTACACGGGAATTGAATCTTACAAAGAACTCGGTGGCAATTCATCATTTCGATGGAAGTTGGATGGAATCAGATAGAAAACTGGTTAAGACGGTTACAGATTTATTTGGCTATAGAATCACAAAAGTGCTGATTCGTATAAAACACTTTTTGAAAGGATTAGTAAAATGAAACTTGTAACTGTATTTACACCTACTTATAACAGAGGATACTGCCTGGAGAATTTGTATGAAAGTTTAAAAAAACAATCAAGTGATAATTTTTTATGGCTGGTAATAGACGATGGCTCGACGGATAATACAAAGAATATGGTCGAAGAATTCCAGAAAGAATCTAAAGTAGAGATTAGATATTATTATCAGAAGAATGGCGGTAAACATGTGGCTCACAACAAAGCAGTGAAGCTATGTGATACAGAACTGTTTATATGTGTGGATTCCGATGATATTTTGTCAGAAAATGCGATTGAAAAGATAGACACCTCATACACAAAAATAAAAAAAGAGAAAATCTTAGGGATGTATATGAGAAGAGTTCTGAAAACAGGAGAGAATATAGCATCAATATATCCAGATGGGATTACGCGGGTGGGCATTACAGATCTGTATCATAAATACGGATTTTTAGGAGATACAGCCATAATTTTGAAAACAGAGTTGATTAAAGACCATGCGTTCCCTGTATATCCGGAAGAACGGTTTGTTTCAGAATGTGTGTTTTACAATCAATTGAATTCGATTGCTCCGATGGCATTATTTGAAGATCCTATATATATATGTGAGTACCTGCCAGACGGATATACACAGAATACCGATCGTTTAACAATTAGAAATCCGTATGGATCGGCTACAGCCAATTTATCTGAGGCCGTGTATGGAGAAAAGTTGATTTATAAGATCAAGAATTATTCGCAGTATCTTGCACTTTCAGAATTATTTGACCTAGATAAAAAAAGAATCTCTGTTAGTAAAAAACCAGGATTCTTCATCCGAATTCTTGCATGGATTGTCAAAAAGCATTATATAGATTTGTTTGAAAGGATGAAGAAAACATATGGATAGGCAAGAACAGCATTATGCGAAAAGTTCATTATATAACACGGTATCATCAATTGTTCTGCAGTTTGTCGTGATGCTCATTGGGCTAATACTTCCCAAATTGTATATTGTTGCATATGGTTCAGAGGTCAATGGCCTTGTTACAAGTATTACACAGTTTATTTCATATTTTACGATTGTGGAGGCTGGATTGGCAAGTGCCGGAGTAAATGCACTTTATGAACCTTTGGTCGGCAAAGACACAGCTAAAGTAAGCAGCGTACTTTCTGCAATTAAAAAATTCTATTTTCAGATAGGGTATATTTTTTGCGGCCTTGTCTTTGGTCTCGCACTGCTTTATCCGTTATTTGTTTCGGTTGAGGGTTTTGGTTATTTTGATATCGCAGTCTTAGTTTTTGTATTAGGTCTTCAAGGAGCGATTGACTTTTTTACGTTATCGAAATATAGGGCTCTGCTTACGGCAGATCAAAAATATTATGTTTTGGCTAATGCAAGTATTATAGCCTATATTGTGAATTTTGTGACAGTTTATATTGCTATCCAGAAGGGATTAGGAATCACTGTTGTCAGAACATTAGCACTTACATTATATATCGTTCGAAGCATATTAGTAAATTTATATGTGTGGAAGAGATACCGATATCTGGATCAAAAAGCAGTACCGGATTCATTGGCGCTTAATAAACGGTGGGATGCAATGATACTGCAGATTCTTGGACTTGCACAGACCTCAATGCCGGTGATTATACTTACTGTTTTCTCAAAAGATCTAGCTTCGGTAAGCGTTTATGCTATTTATAATCTTGTTGCATCTAATATTATTTCTCTGTTATTTACCGTAACAAATGGAGTATCAGCGACCCTTGGAACTGTGCTTGCACTGGGGGAGCATCAAAGATTCGTTAAAATGTATCGCATCTATGAGATGTTCTTCTTGATGGCGACAGCGATTGTATATTCCTGTGTATTGGTCATGTATATTCCATTTATAAAGATATATACATCAGGTATTACAGATTTTGAGTATGTGTATCCGATGACAGCGATTCTTTTCACATTAAATGGAGTTATGTATAATCTGAAAACACCGGCAGGGACACTGATTGGTGCAGCAGGCGTTTTTAAGGAAACCAAAAAAGGAACAATAATTCAGACAGTAATTGCGGGGGGTGCTTGTGTTGCATTGACTCCTTTCTGGGGAATAAATGGACTGCTGTTGGGGTTAATTCTGTCAAACTTATACAGAGACATAGAACTCGTATTATTTATGAATAAAAAAGTGGTAAAGACATCCTCATTCCATTCATTTAAAAACATGGTATTATGTTTACTGGTATGCGTAGTTATGGGATTGTTAGGCACATATGCAGAAATTGATTCGAATGGATATGTGGAATGGGCGGCTCATGCAGTAATCGTTCTTATTTGTGCAACAGCAGTTTCTGTAGTGGTCTTTTTCCTTTGCAATCGTCAATTTTTTATTAGAGGAATCAAACAGTTTATTGGATTTCTTGAAAGAAGGTGGAGAAAATAGTGAAAAATAAAGTTGGGATTATAACGTTCCATCGCGCCTTAAATTATGGAGCCTTGTTACAGGCTTTTGCGTTAAGAGCGGCTGTGAACGAATTAGGAACGTGTGCGGATATTATTGACTACCGGAATGATTTTTTAGAGGAGATGTACGAATATCCGAGATATTTTTCACAGCGTGGGGTAAAGAACAGAATCCGGTATATTCTTTATTCAAGAATAGAAAAGGAAAAAAGAAAACGTTTTGAGGTATTCAGGCAGCAATATTTGGGAACAAGTGCGGAGGGCGGCTATAAGAAAGATGATTTGTATAAATTAAATAGCTGCTACGATGCTTTTTTTACCGGCAGTGACCAGGTATGGAGTCCTCATGCACATAAATTGGATGGGTCGTTTTTCTTGGATTTTGTTGATGACTCGAAAAAAAAATATTCTTATGCTGCAAGCTTTGGTGTTGCATTTATTAAGAAAGATTATTATGGATTATATAAAAGTTGGCTGAAGGATTTTTCCATTTGTTCCGTGCGTGAAAAACAGGGGTATGTGTTAATTCATCAAATTCTGGATATTCCAGTGCGAATTGATGCAGATCCGGTTTTACTCTTGACCAAAGATAAATGGGAAAAGTCTTTGAAGTTTGAAAAACAAAGTGAAAAATATGCTTTTATATATAGTTTTGGAATGACTGAAAATCAAAAGAAAATGGCTGTTGCCTGTCATAAAGCGGGTATGAAAATATATATTGTTGGCGAGTCGATCTCGAATCCATTAGGAGTTCCGTGTAAATTTGTGGGCAATTTAGGACCAAAAGAATTCGCAGAGATGTTATTTGGAGCTGCATTTGTTATTACCAACTCTTTTCATGGAACAGCATTATCCATTGTTTACAATGTGCCGTTTACGACAGAATATCTTGTAGGAAATGCCAGTAAAGCAAATAGCAGACTGGAAAATATTATTAGTGAAACAAACCTGCAGGAACGGATTCTGACTAAAAGCACAGACTGTAACGATATGCTAAATAAGAAGATATGTTGGGAGGATGTTAATATAATCGTTGACAGGTTGAGAACACATTCTATTGAATATTTAAGGAGGTGTCTTGATGAATAACATATCTGTTATCACGGAAGATTCCTGCTATGGCTGTACAGCTTGTAGTGCAGTCTGCCCGCACGATTCAATTAAAATGGTATCAAGTAAAAAGGGATTTTACATTCCACTACTGAATAAAGACAAATGTCTGGACTGTGGATTATGTTTAAAAAGCTGTCCGGCATATAAGAAAGATGAAGCAGTAAACGAAGAAGGTTCTATAAGGAAATCATATGCACTCAGACATAAAAGCGACAAAGTTCGTTTCTTGAGTTCTTCAGGAGGAGCGTTTACTGCACTTATTGACACTTATATAAATGAAAAGAAATGTGTGGTGTATGGCGCCGCATATATTAATGGGGAAATATGTCATTTGCGGGTTAGTCCTTTTGATATTCACGAACTTAGGAAAAGTAAGTACGTTCAGAGTAATCTGGAAGGAATATTTGCCCATATACAATCAGATATAAAAAGTGGATTAACAGTAATTTTCTGTGGAACGCCGTGTCAGGTTGATGGTCTGCTTAGGTACATAAAAACACGAAGAATTGATAGATCCCGGTTGCTTACTATCGATTTTGTTTGCCATGGAACATTATCGCCAAGAGTATTTAGTGAATATTTGAAATATTGTGAAAAAAAGTCTGGATCAACAATTACAAATCATTGTTTCAGATCCAAGAAAGATGGCTGGCACAGGTACACTGCAGTTAATACTTTTGAGTCTGGAAAGTCAGATAGTAAGAGCTTTACGTCGCAGTTATTTACATCATTATATTATACAAACTACTCGTTCAAAGAAGCCTGTTATTCATGCAGCTACTCTTCAGTTAACAGGGTATCAGATATTACGTTAGCTGATTTTTGGGGAATTGAAAAACAGCTCCCTGAGCTGGATGACAACAAAGGAGTATCTTTTGTATTGGTTAATACCTTAAAAGGACAAGAAGTAATGAATAATGTGAAAAATGTAGATTTGATAGAAGTACCAGTTAGTTATACAGATCAGGCACATTTGGATCATCCGGTAACGAGGCCAGAGAATAATGATGAATTTTGGGAATATTTAGACCAGAACGGATTTCAGAAAATGGCAGTAAAGTATTTGAAAGCAGGAAAAATCAGAAGAACTGCATCATTTATTATTCGAAATGGGTTGAGGTTGATTAAATAAAACAGGAGAAGGCGAATCAAATGAAAATAAGAATGCTGATTGGAAAAATAGTGTATCCAATAGTTAAACATCTTCCTGCCTCATATTCCGTGGGGGGGTATTGCGAAAGCTTTAAGAAACTGTACCGGAAGAATGATTATGGAAAAGTGCGGTCATAATGTAAATATTGAAAAAGGTGCATATTTTACAAGACTACTTAGTCTTGGGGATAATTCCGGGCTTGGAATCAATAGCTATATCTCTGGAAGAGTAACGATTGGAAATAATGTTATGATGGCTCCAAACGTTTCGATTTTAACTGTGAACCATAATTATAATGACAAATATACATTAATAGCTCAGCAAGGAAATTCCTCCGAAAGACCTGTTGAAATTGGAAATGATGTATGGATCGGAATGAATGCATTGATATTGCCGGGTGTGCATATCGCTGATGGATGTGTGATCGGAGCAGGGGCAGTTGTAACGAAGGATACGGAACCGTATTCAGTAGTAGCTGGTAATCCTGCGAAGATAATAAAATATAGAGCAGGATAGAAAAATGGAGAACGCAAGGGATAAAAGAAAAAATCTTCAGCTTGTATAGGACAATGGTGCGATATTCATTAAGGGGTAAATATCAGAATTGGGATAGAAGCAGATTCTGTTCCGAAAATCAGAGATAACGTATGGATTGGCCCAGGAGCTAAAATTTTTGAAAATGTAGAAATTGGTGCTAATACCATGATAGGTGCAAATGCTGTTGTCACTAAATCATTTGAAAAAGGAAATTGTTGCATAGCTGGGACACTTGCAAGAATTATCTCATTTGAACCCAATATATATCAATACGGCTAAATACGAGGTAGTAAAATGTGTAGAAATCTATTAGGTTTCTCAAAATTGCTGAAAAAACCGATAAGCATTCATATGAAGGATATTTATATACCATTTTATAATCTTAGACCCTATGAGTCTTATGGCATCCACAAAGAATATAACAGTTAATATCATTATTATTCTGTTTTTAATAGGAATCTTTGGCATAGGGTGTAAAATAATCTCGGAAGGGATTATAAAAAAACATTTTGAAAGAGGTTATACGATAATGAAAAAGGTGATGTTAGTCTTTGGCACGAGACCAGAAGCAATAAAAATGTGTCCGCTCGTAAATGAACTAAAAACAAGGAAGTCAATAGAAACAATGGTTTGTGTAACCGGTCAGCACAGACAGATGTTGGATCAGGTGCTCGATACCTTCAAAGTTATTCCTGATTATGACTTATCCATTATGAAGAATAGTCAAACATTATTTGATATTACAACAAGTATTTTGGAAAAGATTAAAGCAGTGCTCGAAGAAGTAAAACCTGATGTTGTTTTGGTTCATGGAGATACTTCTACAACCTTCGTAACAGCTCTTGCCTGTTTCTATCTTCAGATTCCAGTTGGGCATGTCGAGGCAGGTTTGAGAACTTACAACATTTACTCTCCATATCCTGAGGAGTTCAATCGTCAGGCTGTAGGGATTATCTCTCAGTACAATTTTGCGCCGACTCAAATGGCAGCAGATAATTTGATTAAAGAGGGCAAGGATTCTTCTAAAATTTACATTACCGGCAATACTGTTATTGATGCTATGCAACATACAGTAAAACAGGAGTATACTCATCCAGAGCTTGATTGGGTTGGAGACAGCAAATTAATTTTCATCACAGCTCATAGGAGAGAAAATCTTGGCAAGCCAATGCACAATATGTTTAGGGCTATTCGCCGTGTACTAGATGAACATCCAGAGTGTAAGGCCATTTATCCAATTCATATGAATCCAGTGGTGAGAAAAGCAGCAGATGAAGAACTTGGAAGATGCGACAGAATCCATATCATAGAGCCGATTGAAGTATTTGATTGCCACAACTTTGAGGCAAGATGCCATTTGTGTTTAACTGATTCTGGTGGAATTCAGGAGGAGGTACCTTCCTATGGAAGACCTGTACTTGTTATGAGAGATACAACTGAACGACCAGAAGGTGTAAAAGCCGGAACTCTGAGGTTGGTGGGAACAGATGAAGAGATAATTTATAAAAACTTTAAGGAACTACTGGAAAATCAAGAAGCATACGACGCGATGGCAAAAGCATGCAATCCTTACGGCGACGGACATGCTTGTGCAAGAATAGCTGACATTCTCGAAGGAAAGGAATATCATCCGTGGGTGGCGGAGTAAGCGATTGGTACTCTTTTACTGCGAGCCTGTGTAAGGCTCGCAGCAAAATTATTATTGATTGGATTAACACGAAAAATGAACACAAAAAAAGGACGCCCAAAAAAGAAACCAACGTACAATGAAGAAATGATTATGCAGGAATTACTATCTGCTATTTCCGATGCCTACCTCACTGGTGGTAATGGCAAAGGGGAAACATCCTCACCTGCAGTCTCTCTTCGCCAGGTGGCCAATGAATTTGATATCACGCTGATGAAGGCCAGGAAGCTTTTGATCACTGCCGGTGTATATCATACAGAGATCAGTGACGAAGTGAATGAGCTGAAAGCAGAGGGAAAGACCATTGAGCAGATTATGGAGCTGACCGGTCTGAAGCGTTCCTCCGTTCATTCTTACCTGCCTTACACCAAGTCCATATATAATTTGAAAGAATTAAGTCTCTATGCAGAGCGGTGCAGGTTATACCGGGCAAGGAAAAAAGCGGTGGAATCTTTGCGGGAACCGGAGAGTGATGTATCCATTGAGGACAGATTGTGGGATGCCATCCGGATTTTTGCAGGATATCGCTTTACTACAGCGAAAAGCCTGGTGTTTCGCTACATGGTATTCGGGAATGAAATCAGGGTAGACCGGAAAAAGAAATCCATTGTCAGGAGTAGCGTAAATATGGCGCTGAAAAAAGTGATGGATGTAGATGGTAAGATCAGAGATCCGAAAGAGCTGGGCGTATATGGCGCCAGCTACCTCTATCCCATGTTTCAGAGATTTGGCCTGATTCAATAAGAAACAAAGAAATTCGGATTTTAAGTGGCAAAGAGAGGCGAAAATATGTTCGATAAATTCATGTGAAACTATTGACAGCAACGCGTCTGTCAGGTATAATTTCTATCAGAAACGATACGTTTCTGATAGAAAGGCGAAGAGATGAGATCGAAGAACGAAAATTTAATGAAGCAAATATTGGATTATACAGAGAATTTTCGCCTGCAATTTCATCGCTCTCCTTCTACCAATGAGGTCGCAAAGGCGCTCGGTATAGTCAAGAGCACAGTCTATCGGTACCTTGTCGAGATGAATGAAAGAGGAATGTTAAGCTACCACGACGGGGAGATCGAGACTGAGAAAACGAGGAAATTGTCTCCGATGACCAAATCGGCGGCGATTCTTGGTTCCGTTTCCTGCGGATTGCCGCAGTTGGAGGAGGAATATGTGGAAGAGTATGTGTCCCTCCCGGTATCCCTTTTTGGAGACGGAGAGTTTTTTATCTTGCGGGCGAATGGAGATTCTATGACAGGAGCCGGGATCAACCATGGAGATCTGGTCGTGATTCGGAAGCAGAACATGGCGGAGGAAGGTCAGATCGTGGTGGCTCTGGTGGATAATGAATCTACTCTGAAGCGGCTGTATCTGGACGCAAAGCGGCAATGTGTGCGGCTGCATCCGGAGAATGAAAAGTACCCGGATATTTACACGAAAGAGTGTAGTATCCAGGGAATTGCGGTTCATGTGATCCGGCCGCTTCGCTAAGCGGAGGAGAAGCAGGGGACAGGCAGAGCGAAGTCGGGACTGTCGGAGGCGGTCCCGGATAGGAAAGCAGACAGGCGGCACGGCTTCGGTGCTTACGGAATCGTCTGTCCAGTCTCATCAACGGTTTTACTTTCCCTGATCCGTTTGAGAGATAAAATCTATCTATCACTGGGAGGATGATGTATTGATGAGAGAAAGCGGTAAAACGGGTTATTGTGTGACTTGTCTGAAATGCGGCAAGATTCACCAGAAAGGGTATGCGGCAGATGCTATTTTTATCTGCCCGAAATGTGGATATGAGAATTATGTATATCTGAAAAACGGCGTGCAGATCGAGATTCCGGCGGTGCAGATGCAGAGCCAGCAGTTTTTAGCCAGAGTCAGAAAGTTTGCGCTCAGCCTTGAACAGTTTACCCGAGAAGAGAAGGAAGATACGCTGTTAGAGGAGAATTCCAGGCAATAGCTCTCCGCCGTAACCATATATAAAAACAAAATGAGGCTTTCATGAATTCGTTGTACCGGGCAGGAACCCGGAGGTTCGGCATGGACCATCAAGAGTTTGCCCATGAGGCTGTATTTGGCATAAGAATCATCAGGAGTCCGGCAAAACGTGAAGAAAGGATTAACCGATGGAAGAACGGTATCCAGTCTATCGTTTTGCCGGACTTTTTTGTTTTAAATTTTTTTATTTTTCTGCTTGCATTATAGAAGTAGAAGTTTGGGGTATATGAGAGGAGGTTTTCGGATGTTAGGCCCTGGTTAGACGGCGGTTCGTCTGCAAAAACGGACGCAGATTTTAGTTGTTGTATGATGGAAGAGGCAGGAAAACAGAGACTGCCGTAAGGGAAAAATCGTGACCTGTAAGGTCTCGGATTCCCCGTTAAAAAAAACGGGTGAGTCTGAGGCCTTGCGGTGCTGCTTACATTCTATCTGATTGAACAGAAACAGGCTGTCTTTGGCCACCCGTGGAAAGGTGGTCAATCATGACATTACAGGAAGTTTTGAATCAGATCCCGGAGGCAGCAAAAGTAAAAAGAGTTCCATCCGTTGTAAAACTGGCGGCGGAAGGAATCCCGGCGCTGATGGATCAGCTGGACGAGGATACGAGCGTGGTTATATACAGTAATGGATACGTCGTGTATCAGTGTGCAAATCGGGCGACCGTTTTTCCTCTCCATGAGTGCAGAGACTATGAGTATACTACTGCGATGGAAAAGCAGAGGATTCCCTTTTCCGAGTTTGCGGATCAGCCCTGGCAGGTAA
>ENA-OPCL01002440-OPCL01002440.1-human-gut-metagenome-genome-assembly--contig:-NODE-2440-length-12098-cov-2.898115_pt1 | contig 12098 bp, 7 predicted proteins | sample MGYA00241251_ERZ501482 | MGnify/ENA primary metagenome ERZ501482 (study PRJEB25962, sample SAMEA2042581) | human gut metagenome | biome: human gut; feature: human-associated habitat; material: faeces... | reverse complement strand
GCTCGTTGATCTGCTCGTCGGCCTCTTCGGTGGCCTGCTTGAGAATGCTGGCAGCCTGCTTGTCGGCTGCCTCACGCTTGTCGGAAGCGTATGCCTCGGCCTCATCGCGCGTATGCTGCGCTTCTGAAATCAGCTCGTCGGACTGCTTCTTGGCGATTTCACGGCGTTCGTTCAGGTCGGCGAGCAGCTCGTTGACCTTCTTCGTAGCCTCATCCTGCTGGGCGGAAATGTCGGCGCGGATCTGCTCCACCTCGGCATTGACCTGGCTGATGGTCTTGGTGCGATGCACTTCGGCCTCGTCGGTGATCTCCTGTGCCTTGGCTTTGGCGGTATCCGTGATTTCCGAGGCACGGCGCTGCGCGTCCGTCATCATCTTGGACACCTGCTCACGCACGTCGGCCAGCTTCTTGTTGGCTTCGGCCAACGCGGATTCGATCTGGTCGTTGGTCTCGCTTTTCATGCGGTTGATCTCGTCATTGGCGTTCTTGCGCTGCGCCGCGATCTGCTCGGTGGCTTCGGCGCGCAGATCGGAGAGCTCGCGCTCCTGCGTGGCGCGCTCCGATGCGAGACGCTTGTCATGCTCCTCACGGGAGTTCGTCAATTCCAGATCGACGGTCTGGCGCTGCGCCACCACGGCCTTCTGCGCTTCGCCACGCAGCTGGTCCGCTTCGCGCTGGGCGTTGGACTTCAACGTGTCGGCATCATTATTGGCCTTCGACAGCACCGCTTCGGCCTTGGCGTTGGCCTCGTCGAGAATACGCTTGGCGTCGAGCTTGGCGTTGTTCAGCAGGGTTTCGGCCTGAAGCTGCACCGTGGCGCGTGCCGCGGAAGCGTCTTTCTTGGCACGGTCGAGCAGCTCGGCGCTGGTCTGTTCCGCGCTGGCGAGCATCTGCTGCGCGTTGGCGCCCAGAGATGCGAACGAATTCGGGTTGGCCTTCTTGTTTTTCTCTTCCTGCAGCTGTGCCTGCAGTTCAAGGATGGTCTGATCGTCGGCCTTGACCTGATCACGCAGACGGTCCACCGTCTCCTGAGCCAAAGCGAACGCCTCATCGACCTTTTCCTTGTCGTACCCCCTCAACACGATTGGGAACTGCTCAACCATGGTATTCCTTTCACGAATTCCCTTCCATCGCGCATCTTGCCCGCGCCTATCCGTTTTGAACTTTAGCGCAGAACAAACGTTCGGCACACGGCAGTCGCATAATTCTCACAGAGAGCACAGAAATCGTTCGAGGAAACGCCGACGCCGTTCAGCCGAGCAGAATCTCACTTGAGGATGGCTGCAGATAATAACGCACCGATTCGCGGATCACATCGTTACCTGCGGCGATTTGCTGCGCGATTGACAGTCCATGTTGCGGATGTGGCTGCTCGTTGACGATCGGCAGGCTTACGAAACCCGACAGAATGCGCTTTTCCTGCGCTGCAGACCAGTCGAGCAAATGGTAGAACAGCGAATTGCAGACGAACGTGCCCGCATCCGAACTCAACGCGGCGGGAATCTCATGTTTGGCGAAATCGCGCAGAATCGAACGCAACGGCAGGCGCGTCCAATATGCCGCAGGCCCTTCCGGATTGATCGGACGGCGAGGCGGAATCACATTGTCGGCGTCAGGCTTGGCCGCGTCCATCAGATTCGTGGCGCATCGCTCCAACAGCACGCCGCGGGCCGAACGCTTCAAACCGGTGGCGATGACAATATCGGGATTCGCCTGTTCGATGGCGTTCAGCAACATGGGCCAGGCATTGGCGAAACTGACCGGAAGCGTCACCGTCGTCACGCTCATGGAAACATCCTGCAGAAGATCGTCGGACAGCGCCACGGATTGAGATGGATCATTCCAATATTCGGCGAGCGCCACGGGAACAAGTACGGCCGGATTCACGTCGATGCCGTCGTACGGGGTGAAACCTGAGATGACGATGTTGATCTGCTGCATGTGTTCCAGTGTACGTGGTCGAAAAGTAGGTTCGTTTACGATCAGTGCTTATGCATTTGCGAGAATGCTTCGGCGAACACCGCGTGCATGCGCGCTTTCGCTTCTTGTTTGGCATGTTCCGGGTCGAGGCTGCGCGCGATGTTCTCGGCGATCGGCATGTCGGCCTGTGTGGTGATTTTGAGATTCGTTTCGGATCCGGCGACGATGGCGACCGGCTCGTTCGGCAGATAGTCCACCACCACGCGAGTGTCGTCGGTCGGGTGGAAGTCGGGATCGGCGGTGGCGAGCTCGTAGGCTTTGGTGATGGTGCCGAAACGGAAGGCCTGCGGGGTTTGCGCGCGGAATGCGTTCGTACGATCAGGCACGGAGCGCACCACCTTGCGCTCTCCAAGATCTTCGGTCAGTAGAATCGTGTCAGTGGACGCGTATGCCACGGTCGCCGCGTTGAACTGGTCGAGGCTGTCGATGCAGCCGTCGATGGATTGCTGTTCGACGAACGGTCGCACGGAATCGTGGATGAGGATTTTCGCGCCATCGGGAATGCCTGCCTGCTTGAGCAGATCAAGCGCGGAGCGGGTGCTGTCCACACGCTCGGAGCCACCCGGAATCACGGCACGCACCTTGGTATAACCGGCTTCGTCGATGAGCATGTTCACCATATTGCTGACACGCTCGTTGACCACGACGATGATGTCGCTCACGCGATCGTTGCGTTCGAACGCCTCGATGCTCCAGCAGACGATTGGCTTATCCCCCACCGAAACCAACTGCTTGGGATTGTTCTCATCGAATCGCGTGCCGAAACCGGCCGCCAACACCACGGCCACAACCGGCATCTTCTGTTCCTGCATCTGCTCTCCCTCACTCATACGTCCCACCGTAAACCCCCGAATCGGTTTGCAGCGCGTTTTGCCTTACGTTCTGCACGCAATCCGCAATAGCGCGCCGCTCTCCCACTATTCGCGCACGATCAGCGCAAGCATACGACCTTCGTGCGCTTTGCCTGCGATGGTGGCACGGCGATGCGAGAACCAGAGCGGATTTTCCAGCGTGCACAGGCTACGGCGGATTTTCTTGAAACGTTCCGCGAGCTGCGGTTCGCCTTCGCCATCGGCCTGGCAGATTTCCGCCAATTCCTCGTCTTCGGAAAGATACTGGGTGGCTGCGTTGACGCGGGCGCGGGAGGAAACGACGTTATCAGCCGGAACACCGGCTTTGGCAAGCTCCTGCAGCGCGGCGGCCGCAATATCGATGCCCGGCTGGCCGAAACGGCTCAGCGTGAAGGTTCCAGGGAACTGCGCGTCGAATTCGTCGGCAATGTCTCCGCCCACCTCGTAGCAGTCGCCGCAGATGCACGGGCCCAGCGTGGCGACAATACGCTCCGCCCTGGCTCCCTTGAACACCATCTTTTCGATGGTGGCGCCGATCACACCGTTCTGCAGGCCACGACGGCCGCAATGCGCGGCGCCGATCACGCCAGCTTCCGGATCGGCCATGAGCACCGGCAGGCAGTCGGCCGCAAACATGCCGAGCGCCACGTTCTTCTGAGCGGTCACCTGGCCGTCCGCTTCAACCACTGCCGGCTCATCCGCGGTTTCGCCCACCTGCTGAGCGGTTTCGCCCTTGCCGCCAGACACGTCGAAACCGAACGGACGGTTCATGACGAACAATTCGTCCACATCGACGGCAACGCCGGAATGCACCTGGCTGACCAGGCTCAGCTTCGCATCGATGGCGTTGGAGAGCGCCACACGATTGGCGAGCACATGGTTCGGATCATCGCCGGACTTGCCTCCGAGATTGCAGTGCGCATAATCGCCTTCGCTGGTGCCACCAAGTCGCGTGGTGTACACGACTTTGACGCCCGGCGCAAGCATGATCGGAATGGTCACCGGGATTGGATTGCCGTCCACGTCGGTCGGGTCGATCGCATTGCTGTCAAGAATCGCGTCGTCATACTGCTTGTCAGTCATTTTTTTGTTTTCCTTGATTGTTCTACGATTATTTCAACTTATTTCTGCTGATTTTCTGCGTCTACACGATGTTTTTCGCAATTATTCCGCTTTGAGCGTCGGCTTTTTGGTACGAGATCGGATGGCTGCGTTCACGGGCACTTCCTGCGGGCATGGCATGGAGAAGACATGCGCCGGATTGTTGATGGATTCGACCCAATGTCCGTCGGCGTCACGGAATCCGCCTGCGGGAACGGTGTAGGCGAGCGGCGCCGCGCCCGGTAGCACGAATTCGACTTCCTGACCGGCTTCGATTTTGTTGCGGCTCATAATGGTCACACGGCCGCCGTCTTCTTCGCTCCACGAGAGCACTTCGCCAACCACCAGCCAAGCGCGGAAATACGCGGAACGGTCGGTGCTTTGCTGCACTTTGTGTTCCGGATAGTAGAAGCCGGTGGAATAGTCGCGGTGCGCCACCTTGTCTGGCTCGTCCAGCAACCAGTCAGGCAGGGACACGTGTTCCGCCGGGCGCACTCCGGCGTGATACCAGCCTTCCGGCAGGATTTCCGCAGCCGTGTTCGACTTACGCCTCGTACTACGCGCATGGTAGCTCAGATCATCCGGTTCGCCGGCGGAAGCGACTGGAACGGTTGCAATATCCGGCTTCCCCGCGAACGCGCCATCCGCATGTTCCATAATCAAATCGGTGGTTTCCGGCTTGCCGTAATCCGGATCAGACGGGCGAATCACACGGTCATGGAATGGCTTCAGCACAGTGCCATCCTCGTCTTCAAAACCGCGTTGCACCATGTATGCGTCAACGGCGGTCTTGTAAGCGTTCGTCATCGCCGCAATATAGTAGGCGCTCTTGGAACGTCCTTCGATTTTCAGACTGGTCGCACCCGAATCAAGCAGATCGTCGATATGCGCAAGCATGTTCATATCCTGCGAATTGAACAGATACGCGCCTTCCTTAGTCTGTTCTATCGGAAAATACTGGCCGGGACGCTTTTCTTCGACGATGGAATACTTCCAGCGGCACGGTTGAGCGCATTCGCCATGATTGCCGTCACGTCCGGTCAGATAATTGGAGAACAGACAACGACCGGAGAACGCCATGCACATCGCGCCATGCACGAAGCATTCGATGTCAAGATCGTCGGGAATGCGTGCGCGAATGTCTCGCACGGCCTGCAGATCCATTTCACGGGCAAGCACCACACGACGTGCACCCAACTGGTAGAAGGCGTTCGCTGCCTGATAGTTGGTGACTCCCGCCTGCGTGCTCACATGCAGTTCCAGGTTCGGCGCCACTTCGCGAGCCATGAGCATCACGCCAATGTCGGAAACGATCAGTGCGTCCACGCCGGTGTCTTTGAGCTGGCCGATGTATTCGCGCATCGCTTCGACTTCATTGTTGCGCGGCAACACATTGCAGGTCACATACACGCGGGCGCCACGCTCATGCGCGTAACGGGAACCTTCTTCGAAATCCTCCAAACTCAGGTTTTTCGGCGCCGAACGCATGCCGAACGCCTTACCTCCGCAGTAGACGGCGTCCGCACCGTAATCGACGGCGGTTTTCAGTCCTCGCAGATTGCCCGCGGGAGCCAATACTTCAGGCTTGTTTCTTCTTTGCACGCTTGTTCCTCTTACTCGATTTTTCCGCTCTATATTCTCGACTATTCACGGGACACTTCTGCCGCATCCGGGAAATACATACGAGGAAAAACACATGCGGAAAAACAAAGGCGTCCATCGTGGAGACGGACGCCTTGACGCAAAACGTTGCGAATCTGACACTCAGCCGAGGTTGGCGAGTTCCTCTTCGGTGAGTTCGAGCTCGTCGGCCTTGAGGGAATCGAGAATGGTTTCCGGTCGATGGGCGCCGGGAATCACGAACATGTGGTCGCCCTTGGCCAGCTCCCATGCGAGCACCACACGCTGGTAGCTCACGCCACGGGCTTCGGCCACCTCGCGGAACGGATCGAACAGGTGCTCGTCGTACGGGTGACGGTAGCCGCCCAACGGACTCCAGCACACGAACGCCAGACCCTGCTCGGCGCAATAGTCAAGCGTATCTTGGGTGTCCAGATGAATCGGAGAATACTGGTTCTGCACGGCCACAAGCTTGTCGCCGAGGATCTCCTGCGCGATCTTCAACTGTTCGATGCTCACGTTGGAAACACCCGCCCACTGGGCCACGCCCTGATCGAGCAGCGCCTTGATGCCTTCGCAGGACTCGTTGTACGGCACTTCCGGATCATGACGGTGCAGGTACAGCAGATCGATGCTGTCAACGCCAAGCGCCATCGCGGACTGCTTGCCGTATTCGATCAGATGCTCCGGCTTGCCGTCACGCGGCCAAACCGGCTTGTCACCCTCCCAAGCGCGGCGCAAGCCCACCTTGGTGGCCACGGTGACTTCCTCACGCGGGCCCTTCCACGAGTCAAGCGCCTCACGCACCAGCTTTTCGCCGGTCTGTTCCTCTTCGCCCGGCGTGTAGTACGCCCAAGCGGTGTCGATGTGACGGCATCCGGCATCCAACGAGGCGTGCAATGTTTCGATACCGACATCGTGACCACGATTGTTTTCAATGGTCAACGGCATTTCACCATGGCCGATGGCCGTGGTGCGGAACGGTCCAAGATTACGGAACAAAGCCATCCCGATCTCCTTCAACAACGTACAGAGTGTCTTTCCGAATGCAACCTTACCAGCCGACCCGCCTCAGCAGGCAACAAACCCACCAAACATGCGCGTAATGCCGCAGATCAGCGACCACCGAAGCTGCCGCCGCCGGAACCACCGGAGGAACCGCCGAAACCACCGCCGGAGAAGCTACCACCGGAACCACCGTAACTGCTGGACGGAGATGCCGCGGCAATCGTCGATTGAATATCAGCAAAACCTGATTCCAACTGCGCGCCAATATCACCAAAATTGGCGCTCGGCGAGAAATCCATCGAATTCGTATCACACGAAGCAGGACCGGCGTAATGATGATTGAAATACCATGAACGGTAACTCCAGTAGAGCAGCGAATCGGAAGCGTTGGCATCAAGCCAATTCGGGTCGGCAAGCTGCGGGTACGCCTTGAGCAGCTGCTTCATCGCCTTTTCGGAAATGCCGAACGCGGTGGCGTACACCATGTAGCGACCCCACAACGTCAGATCAGCCACACCACGATCACGGAAGTCGCTGAAATCCTCCATATACCGTTTCAAACCGACCACCTGACCGGCAAGACGCTGACCATTGTCGTTAAGCCCCTTCAATTTGAGGTAGCTCAGCGCAAACACGGACGCGAACATCATCGGCGCGGAAATCAGCACGACCAACGCAAGATTGCCGATCACGCCAAAATACACTATGGAAAGGAACGCCAGGATCGCGGCGCAGATGCCTGCGGCGAACGCTCCCCCGCCGCATGACGAAGTGGCACCCAACATGGAGAATTCGCTACTGCACGCATTCGTAAACTTTTCCTGATACTTGTAGCCCTTCGACCAATCGGAGAAATTCTTGTCCATCTGTTTCAGATCGAACACCGGAGAACCAATGCGTTCGGACGCCTTCACCAGCAGGTCGAGCGCGGTACGTTCGCTCTGGCTCAGCGCCAATGACTGCGGGTTATCGAACACCACCGGCAGTATCACGATGGTGCTGGTTTTGCCTGCATCACGCGCACGAGCTGGATCATTGGAAATCAGCTGCGCGATATCGGCATTGCGAGACCGACTCATATCAATGCCCCGATACATGGCGGCCGGCCCCGGGTAAATGGCGATTGCTCCACGCGAAGCGAGCGAGAGCACGGAAGCCGACATTTTTCGGCTCGACAGTGTTTTCGAATGCTTGTTGTCAACGATATACAGCAGTTCCGCAGCGCTGGCGGGGCTCATTTCCGGCTCGTCACGCCAATACTCGATGTCACCGTGGTATTGCGAACGATCGAAACTGTGCAATGCGAGCACAACGGCGATCACACACAAGATCAGCCCGGCCACGGCAATGGCGATCCACGTGATCAGGCGGATACGCGCTTTTGTGCGCTGCCGGTCACGCCACCGCTGCTCCTGTTGGGCCTCGCTTTCCATAATGCCGTTTTTGATGGTGGTATCACGAGTGCGTGCCACACCGCTGGTCGCACCGACGTCGAACATGGCGACCACGTCAACATAGTCGCCGGCACGAACGTCGTGCACGGTGAACTGCAACGACCCCTTATCACCACGTTCGGTGGTTGACGTACGTTCGGTGTGCAGCCAGGCCCATGAATTATCCGCCGTAATGCCATCCGGGAACGTGACGGTTCCGGTGACTTTGCCGATGGGAATCTGATTGCTCACGCCGAGCGGCTCCCATTGGAACGTGGCCACGTCTTGATAGGCGGTGGCCACGCCCTGCATGGTCATGGTCACATCGAATTTCAGGCTGCTCGCCGACGTGGTGGCGGGAATATTCCAGCCGATTTCGATTTTCTTGGAACGATCGTCGGTATTGTCGGCAACAAGACCGTCTTTTGCGGGATCGAACGGCTGCGGATTGCTGTCACCTTGCGAAACATCGGCGATATACCACTGCCCCGCATGTTCTCGATTCCATTCGTCGGTGCTATAGCTGCTTGGGATTGCGATATCACCCTGCTGGTAGGTCTCTCCCGTCGTCGCGTTGCGCACGCTGATATCGGTGATATTGGCCAGGTTGCTTTCCTTCAGCGTGTACTGCTGGTACAGCTGCTTCCACGGATGGTCGCCGTCGTCATCGCTGCGGTCGGCGAGTTTCATATCGATGTGTTGGGTGATTTTCAAATCGCCATTGCTTTGCACCTGCACATCGTAGTCGAGCGTTTTGTAGCTCAGATCGGCCCCACCGTCATCCAATGCGATGGCCAGCAATATGGCCGCTACAACGCCAACGGTGACGACGATCGCGATACCGAAGCTGCGCACCGCTCGCGACGCATGCTGTTTGGCCGTCATAATCCCTCTTTCTCGCTTCTTCTTCCCTCAGATGGCCGTACAACAGATGGTCGTACAAGCCGAATTGAACAGTAAAGCCCCATCGTCATCGGACGGGGCTTTACATGCATGTCAGAACTTAACTTGCGGAACCTGACGATCCGCTTCGTCCACCTGGAAGTAAGGGGCCTGTTCGAAATGGAACAAGCCGGCGATAATATTGGTCGGCACAACCTCGGTCTGGGTATTGTACTTCTGCACGACATCGTTGTAGAACTGGCGTGCGTAGGCGATCTTCTCTTCCAACGATTTCAGCTGATTCTGCAAATCCATGAAATTCGTATTGGCCTGCAGCTGCGGATAGTTTTCGGATACGGCCTGCAGATTGACAAGTGCGCGGCTCAGCTGGTTTTCCGCAGCGATGCGCTGCGCCACGTCACCGCTTTGCGCGGCCTGCACCACGCCGGCACGGGCCTGCGTGACCTGCGTGAACACTTGGGATTCGTGGGCCGCATAACCTTTGACCGTTTCCACCAGGTTCGGAATAAGATCGGTACGCTGCTTGAGCTGCACGTCGATCTGCGCCCAACCGTTCTTCACACGATTACGTAGCGTGACCAGCCCGTTGTAGGCGCTGACGGCCCAAAGCACAATAAGTACAACGATGACGGCAATGATAATGCCAACGACCATGACGACTCCTTCGTTAATGGCTCTTCACACCATTCTTGCATGCGCCCAGGTACGTTATGACAAAACTCATGCCCCCGTGTCTCATTTTCATGCAATCTGCATGGAAACGCAAAAGTGCCCCGTACCTTCCGGTACAGGGCACTTCAGTCAGTCAGCTATGCTGCGAGGGATCCTTTTGAGGCGTCAGTCCTCAAAAGGATCAAAGTCGCGGCGGACGCGGCGGCGAGGACGCTCGGAACGCTCTTCGCGATCGGCACGGTACTCGTCGTAGTTCTCGTCGGCTGCGTAACGCGGATTGCGGTCGTCGCGGCGGCTGCTGCGACGACGGTCGGAACGACGATCATCACGATCGTAGTCACGGTCATCGCGATCGGAACGACGACGACGCGGACGATCATCATAATCACGATCGTCACGATCGGAACGACGATCATCACGACGGCCACGGCTGCCGCGACGGTCATCGCGATCGGAACGCTCACGGCGCGGAGCGGAGGATTCCTGATCTTCGAAGCCTGGAATGGCCAGGGAGATCTTGCCGCGATCGTCAACGCCCTGCACGACTACCTCAACGGTGTCGCCTTCCTTGAGCACGTCTTCGACGGCGTCGATACGCTCGCCGTTGGCCAGATTACGGATCTGGGAGATGTGCAACAGGCCGTCGGTGCCCGGGGTCAGGTTCACGAAGGCACCGAAGGAGGTGGTCTTCACAACCTTGCCGTTGTAGGTTTCGCCGGCTTCAGGAACGTGCGGGTTGGCGATCTGGTCGATGATCTGCTTGGCCTTTTCAGCGCCGTCGCCACCTTCGGAGGAGATGAACACGGTACCGTCATCTTCGATGGCGATCTCCGCACCGGTCTCTTCCTGAATCTGGTTGATCATCTTGCCCTTCGGACCGATGACTTCGCCGATCTTGTCGACCGGAACGGTGGTGGTGATGATGCGCGGTGCGTACGGGCTCATCTCGGCCGGACCATCGATGCACTCGTTGATGACTTCGAGAATGGTGGTACGGGCTTCCTTGGCCTGCTGCAGAGCAGAGGCCAGAATGTCAGCCGGAATGCCGTCGAGCTTGGTATCGAGCTGCAGAGCGGTGATGAACTCGGAAGTACCGGCAACCTTGAAGTCCATATCGCCGAAGGCGTCTTCGGCGCCGAGAATATCGGTCAGGGTCTTGAAGATGTGCTGGCCGTCAACATCGCCGGACACGAGGCCCATGGCGATGCCCGCAACCGGGGCCTTCAGCGGCACGCCTGCGGCGAGCAGCGACAGTGTGGACGCGCACACGGAACCCATGGAGGTGGAACCGTTGGAACCAATGGCTTCGGAGACCTGACGGATGGCGTAAGGGAACTCTTCGCGGTTCGGCAGCACCGGCACGAGAGCCTTCTCCGCCAGCGCACCGTGGCCGATTTCGCGGCGCTTCGGGGAGCCGACGCGGCCGGTTTCACCGGTGGAGTACGGCGGCATCTCATAGTTGTGCATGTAACGCTTGGACTGCGGACCGGACAGTGCGTCGATCTGCTGTTCCATCTTGAGCATGTTCAGGGTGGTGACGCCCAGAATCTGGGTTTCGCCACGCTGGAACAGTGCGGAACCGTGCACGCGCGGAACGATGTCCACTTCAGCGGACAGGGTGCGGATGTCACGCAGGCCACGGCCATCGATGCGGTAATCCTGGGTCAGGATGCGGCGACGCACGATCTGGCGCTGCAGCTCCTTGAACGCATTGCCGATCTCCTTTTCCTTCTCGGCATCGTCCATGTCGGTGAATTCACCGGCGAGCGTGGCCTTGACGCCCTCCTTGATCTCATGGATGCGATCCTGGCGAGGCAGCTTCTCGGCAATGGAGAGGGCTTCGTCGAGATCGGCGTGGGCGATCTCATCGATACGGTTGTACAGATCTTCGGTGTACTCCGGGAAGAGCTGGAATTCCTTGGTTTCCTTCGCAGCGATCTTCTTGAGTTCGGCCTGAGCCTCGCAGATCACCTTGATGAACGGCTTGGCGGCTTCGAGACCACCGGCGACGACTTCCTCGTCCGGCTTGGTCTGGCCTTCGTCGTAGATGAGGTGCCAGGCGTTCTTGCCTGCGCCGGCTTCGATCATGGCGATGGCGACGTCGCCGTTTTCGACGACACGGCCGGCAACCACGATTTCGAACACGGCGCGCTCACGCTCGCTCCAACGCGGGAAGGCGACCCACTGGCCGTCGATCAGAGCCAGGCGAACGCCGGAAACCGGGCCTTCGAACGGCAGACCGGAAATCATGGTGGAAGCGGAAGCGGCGTTCAGGGCGATGACATCGTAAGCGTCATCAGGGTTCACGGCGAGCACGGTCTCGACGACCTGCACTTCGTTGCGCAGCGTGTGCGGGAACAGCGGGCGCAGCGGACGGTCGATGATACGGCACGCCAGGATCGCCTCGGAGCTCGGGCGGCCTTCACGGCGGAAGAACGAGCCCGGAATCTTGCCGGCGGCGTACATCTTCTCTTCCACGTCCACGGTCAGCGGGAAGAAGTCGTAGTTCTCCTTCGGGCTGGAACCGGCGG
>ENA-OPCL01002435-OPCL01002435.1-human-gut-metagenome-genome-assembly--contig:-NODE-2435-length-12109-cov-1.833250_pt1 | contig 12109 bp, 9 predicted proteins | sample MGYA00241251_ERZ501482 | MGnify/ENA primary metagenome ERZ501482 (study PRJEB25962, sample SAMEA2042581) | human gut metagenome | biome: human gut; feature: human-associated habitat; material: faeces... | reverse complement strand
AGTGTTGTAATAAATAACTTTTGTAATCTCATTGTTTATCTCCCTTTCTCATAGATTAAATCGTAACATATTTGTAATATTAATGCAATAAAAAGACTGTATCTCTTTGGATTTCCTGAGATACAGTCTGATATTATTAGATAAAATTAATTAAAAGAATTACAGAGTGACTGGTAAAGAGCAGATCCGATCGCCTCAGATCTAGCGTCAATTCTTGCAGATTCCGTGCTGTTAGAGATGAATCCCATCTCGGCAAGGGCACTCATCATTTTTGTTCCTCGAAGTACTGCAAGTCCAGGACGGTATACAAGGCTTCGGTCATAAGAAGACCCTTTTGTATACCCCATTCCGCTTAGCGAAGAGGAATGAATGACACTGGCATATGTTTTATAATCCTTATATAATGTTTCAGTTCCTTTTGCACTGGCAGAGTCTGCAGAATTGATATGTACACTTAAAAAACGGTCAGCATTGACGGCGTTAGCCAGATCATAACGTTCGGTAAGAGTAGGATACCAATCAGAGAGTCTGGTGTAATAAACCTTATACAGCGGATCAGAGTCAAAGTTTGTCTTGATATTCTGAACGATCTTTAAGGTCATGTTCTTTTCGATATAACCGTTTCCAGTTGCGCCGCTGTCTTTTCCACCATGTCCGGCATCAATAACAATGACTCTGTAGAACATATCCTTTGGTGCCGCATACTTGACATAGATATAAGAATCTGTCTGAGTAACAGAGAATCCTTTGATCGCTGATGTTATCAGATTGATATAAGTTTTTCCATTTAGATAAGAAACTTTATAAGTTAAAGAATCTTTGATCGTGCGGTTAGAAGCTGTGTTAAAAAAGTTGCGGTAATCTCCGTCAATGATGATCTGTAACTGCTTATTCCAGTAATCATCGTTGGAGCTTATAGAAGATGATGAAAGACCATCAGGTTTTTTGATTCGGATTGAATAATCAGATTCAGACGCGGTGATCTTTGTTGTACTTCCAGAAGGATTGGAAGTCTGAGGTTTTGTATTTGATGGAGTGGAAGGAGCAGGTTTAGCAGTACTGCCCTTTGAGATCACTCCTGATAACAGACGATTGTTCCATGAATAATTTAAGCCTAGTTTTTTTGCAACGATATCTCCGGGAACCATGATATAATTTTTCTTTTTTGCGATATAACGGATTTTTCGAGGTGCAGATGGAAGGGTGAATTTCTTCCCATTCAAGGTAGCTGTTCTGCTGTTTAAAGTCATCACAAGTTTCTGAGAATTTCGTTGTAATGTAACTCTTTTTTTGGAACTTGAATATGAATATTTTGTTCCAAGAGAAGAACAGTGACCGAAGATCCAGTATGCAGAATACATAGAAGTAGAACCTTCAATATATCCTGGAATTTTTGTACTTATAACCTTATTATTATATCTGGCATTGATGGCTTTCTTTTTGACTTTTTTCTTAGAATGTATGTACTGAATCTTAAAATATTTCCCTGCAGCTATAGAAGCTGGTGTGGTTATTACACTTGATAGAAGAAGTGCAAGAGATAATCCAGTACATAAAATTTGTTTTTTGTTCATATATAATACCCCTCATATTCATTGTCGATCGTTAGTGTCATTATAATATGTTTTGTGTAGTTTTTCAACGAGAACATATTTTCTGCGAGATTAGGTTAGAATGTTGTGAAATTTCTGAAAAGTTGAAAAGAATTCTTTTATAAAATGAAAAATAGTTTCCAATCTGTCTAAGAATGTGGTATTCTAATATATAAGCTCGATTTTTGGGGGAAATTTTCTATATTTTTACAGGAATCGAATTATTTTGAACTATAGGAGCAGATAATGAAATCAGACAATGAATTTCGAAGAGGATTAATTGATGGAATTCCAATCGGACTAGCATATGTGGCTGTTTCGTTTGCATTTGGAATTTCAGGAGCGTCTAAGGGAATTCCTGTATGGGCACTTACTTTGATCTCAGCAACCTGTGTAACTTCTGCAGGACAGTTTGCAGCGATCATAACAATGACGGCAGGAGGATCTTTGGTGGAATTAGTTTTATCACAGATCATTATTAATTTAAGATATTCGATCATGTCAATTGCGATCGGACAGAAATTAAGTGAGAAGTCGACATTGTGGAATCGGATCTCAATGGCATTTATGGTAACGGATGAGATTTTTGCAGTATCCTGTGCGGGGAGACATGAGATTACGCCCAGATATTTTTATGCTTTGATGTCAATTCCATGGATCAGCTGGACCACTGGAACTCTTTTAGGAGCGACGGCCAATACATTATTACCATTGATCTTAAGGAATGCACTTGGACTTGCAATTTATGGAATGTTGATTGGGATTATCATCCCACCAGCCAGACAAGATAAGCATATAACTATCGTGATCATTCTTTCCATGATCGTTAGTTTATTATTTAAATATATCAAAGCGTTATCTTTTATATCCAGTGGGTTCGTGATCATCATTTGTACCTTGATCGCAGCAACATTTGGAGCAATTTTATTCCCAGTAGAAGAGGAGGAGACTCATGAATCTTAGCAGATTATTAGTTTATATTGCAGTCACAGCAGTTTCTACATATCTAATACGAGTCATCCCATTGGTTGCAATACAGAAGAAGATAGAGAATAGATTTTTTCGATCATTTTTATACTATGTTCCATATGCAGTACTGGCAGCAATGATCATGCCAGCAGTGTTTTATGCGACAGGAAATTTGATCGCATCGACAATTGGATTTGCAATTGCGATGATTTTTGCATATAATAAAAAAAATATTGTTACAGTTGCATGTGCAAGCTGTATCGGAGCATTTATCGCATTAGTAGTTTTAGGGTAAATTAATCTGCCAATTCATTGACAGACATAAGTAATATCAAGAAGAAATGAGGAAGAAGATATGAATTGTAATTTAGCAGTCATTAAAGGTGACGGGATCGGGCCAGAGATCGTCACAGAAGCAATGAGAGTTTTAGATGCTGTAGGAGAAAAGTATGGACATACATTTTCTTATACACAGATACTGATGGGTGGAGCATCCATTGATGTTCATGGAGAACCATTAACAGAGGAAGCTTTAGAGATTGCTAAGAAGAGTGATGCAGTATTAATGGGTTCGATCGGTGGAAATACAAGTACATCTCCATGGTATAAACTTCCAGCACAGTTAAGACCTGAGGCAGGCTTATTAAAACTTCGTAAATCTCTTGGATTATTTGCTAACATCAGACCAGCATACTTATATGATGAATTAAAGAAAGCATGCCCACTTCGTGATGAAGTGATCGGTGATGGATTTGATATGGTCATCATGAGAGAATTAACAGGTGGTCTTTACTTTGGAGAAAGACATACAGAAGAAATTGATGGTGTAAGAACAGCCGTTGATACATTATCTTACAATGAAAATGAAATCAGAAGAATTGCGATCAAAGCATTTGACATTGCAAGAAAACGTAAAAAACATGTGATCAGTGTTGATAAGGCAAATGTACTTGATTCTTCCAGATTATGGAGAACAGTTGTAGAAGAAGTAGCCAAGGACTACGAAGATGTTACATATGAACATATGTTAGTTGATAACTGTGCAATGCAGTTAGTTAATAATCCACGTCAGTTTGATGTGATCTTAACAGAGAATATGTTTGGAGATATTTTATCAGATGAAGCAAGTATGATCACAGGTTCTATTGGAATGTTATCATCCGCAAGTCTTGCAGAAGGTAAGTTTGGATTATATGAGCCAAGCCACGGATCAGCTCCGGATATCGCAGGACAGGATATTGCAAACCCAATCGCAACAATTCTTTCCGCAGCTATGATGCTTCGTTATTCATTTGATTTAGATAAAGAAGCAGATGAGATCGAAAAAGCAGTCAAAGCAGTTTTAGCAGATGGATACAGAACAGTTGACATTATGTCAGATGGAATGAAGAAAGTCGGATGTAAAGAAATGGGACAGCTGATCATTGATCAGATCAAATAAGAATTCGATGCTCACCATAGATAGAATGAGATATATTATACTAGGAGGTTAGTTTTATGAGTAATACATTTACAGAGGGAGAAGCATTTGCACCTCAAAGATCGTTATTTAACGCATTAGGTTTCACAAAAGAAGAGATGAGAAAGCCATTGGTCGGAATCGTAAGTTCGTATAATGAGATCGTGCCAGGGCATATGAATATTGACAAGATCGTAGATGCAGTAAAACTTGGAGTTGCTATGGCAGGTGGAACACCAGTTGTATTCCCAGCGATCGCAGTATGTGATGGAATTGCCATGGGACATGTTGGAATGAAATATTCACTGGTGACAAGAGATCTGATCGCTGATTCTACAGAATGTATGGCATTAGCACATCAGTTTGATGCTTTAGTTATGGTTCCAAACTGCGATAAGAATGTACCAGGACTATTAATGGCCGCTGCACGTGTTAATGTACCCACAGTGTTCGTCAGTGGCGGACCAATGCTTGCCGGACGTGTAAAAGGATGTAAAACAAGCTTATCAAGCATGTTTGAGGCTGTTGGATCTTATGCAGCAGGTAAGATCACAAAAGAAGAATTAGATGAATTTGAAAACAAAACATGTCCTACATGTGGATCATGTTCCGGTATGTACACAGCGAACTCTATGAACTGTTTAACAGAAGTTCTTGGTATGGGATTACAGGGAAATGGAACAATTCCAGCTGTATATTCTGAAAGAATCCGTCTTGCAAAACATGCAGGTATGAAGGTTATGGAATTATTAGAGAAGAATATCCGCCCAAGAGATATCTTAACAGAGAAAGCGTTTGAGAATGCCTTAACAGTTGATATGGCACTTGGATGCAGTACAAACAGTATGCTTCATTTACCAGCAATCGCACATGAAGCAGGTGTTGATCTGAATCTTGAGAAGGCAAATGAGATCAGTAAGAGAACTCCAAACTTATGTCATCTTGCACCAGCAGGACATACATATATTGAAGAGTTAAATGAAGCTGGTGGAGTTTATGCTGTTATGAATGAATTAAATAAGAAGAATCTTCTTCATACAGATCTTATCACTGCAACAGGTAAGACAGTAGCAGAGAACATTGAAGGATGCGTAAACAAGAATCCAGAAGTTATTCGTCCGATTGACGATCCATACAGCCAGACTGGTGGAATTGCTGTATTAAAAGGAAATTTAGCACCAGATTCAGGTGTTGTAAAACGTTCTGCAGTTGCTCCTGAGATGCTTAAGATGGAAGGACCAGCCAGAGTCTTTGATTGTGAAGAAGATGCGATCAAGGCGATCAAAGGTGGAGATATTAAACCAGGGGACGTCGTAGTGATCCGCTATGAAGGACCAAAAGGTGGACCAGGTATGAGAGAGATGTTAAATCCTACATCAGCGATCATGGGTATGGGACTTGGATCAAGCGTAGCCCTGATCACAGATGGAAGATTCTCCGGAGCTTCCAGAGGAGCTTGTATCGGACATGTTTCTCCAGAAGCAGCAGTTGGAGGACCGATTGCATTAGTAGAAGAAGGAGATATTATTGCAATTGATATCGATGCCAATACATTAAATGTAAAAGTTTCTGACGAAGAATTAGCAAAGAGAAAAGAAAACTGGAAACCTAGAACACCTAAGGTTACAACAGGTTATCTTGCAAGATATGCATCGTTAGTTACATCTGGAAACCGCGGAGCAGTTTTAGAAATCAAACAGTAATTAAGTAAGAAAAGAGGATCAAATGATGAAACAATTGACAGGTGCTCAGATTGTTTTAGAATGTTTGAAAGAGCAAGGCGTGGATACCGTTTTTGGGTATCCAGGCGGAGCGATCTTAAACATTTATGATGAATTATATAAACAGAAAAAGGATTTTACACATATCCTGACATCTCATGAGCAGGGAGCTTCTCATGCAGCAGATGGATATGCAAGATCTACAGGAAAAGTCGGAGTGTGCTTTGCAACCAGTGGACCGGGAGCGACAAATATCGTTACAGGACTTGCAACAGCGAATATGGATTCAGTGCCAGTTGTTGCGATCACATGTAACGTAGGAGTCAGCCTTCTTGGAAAGGACAGCTTCCAGGAAGTTGATATTTCCGGAGTCACAATTCCGATCACAAAGCATAACTTTATTGTAAAGAATATAGAAGAACTTGCAGACACGATCCGAAGAGCGTTTAGAATTGCAAAGACAGGAAGACCAGGGCCTGTTTTGATCGATATTCCAAAAGATGTGACAGCAGCAACGACCCTATATGAAAAATACAAACCAGCGAAGATCATACGTTCCAGTGAATATATCAAAGAAGTAGATATCCAGAATGCGATCAGCATGATCAGAGAAGCAAAACGACCATATATCTTAGTTGGTGGTGGAGCTGTGATCTCTGATGCAGCAGATGAATTAAAAGAATTTGCAGAGAAAGTAGATGCACCAGTATGCGATACCCTCATGGGAAAAGGAGCATTTAATGGTACGGATGAACGCTATAGTGGAATGCTTGGAATGCACGGAACAAAAGCATCAAATCTTGGAGTATCTCACTGTGACCTTCTGATCGCAGTCGGAACAAGATTTAGTGACCGAGTTTTAGGAAATCCAAAAACATTTGCAAAGAATGCAAAGATTTTACAGATTGATGTTGACCCAGTCGAGATCAACAAGAATATTTGTGTATCAGCTTCTATCATCGGAGATGTAAAAGCAGTATTAACAGTGATCAATCGCCGTTTAGAAGCCCAGGAACACAAAGAGTGGCTTGATACGGTCAAAGAATATAAAGAAAAGTATCCATTAACTTATGATAAAGGACGATTAACATGTCCTGAGATCATGGAAGCGATTTATGATATTACAAAAGGTGAGGCAGTCATTACAACGGAAGTTGGACAGCATCAGATGTGGGCCGCTCAGTTTTATAAATATGATAAACCACGTAAATTCTTGACATCTGGTGGTCTTGGAACAATGGGATACGGTCTTGGAGCCAGCCTTGGAGCCAAAGTTGGTAATCCAGATAAGATCGTAGTAAACATTGCAGGAGATGGATGTTTCCGTATGAATTTAAATGAGCTTGCGACAGCCTCGCGATACAACATTCCAGTGATCGAAGTTATTATCAATAACAGCGTGTTAGGAATGGTAAGACAGTGGCAAGATCTGTTTTATGAAGAAAGATATTCGTATACAACACTTCAGGACAAAGTAGACTTTGTGAAAGTTGCAGAAGGACTTGGGGTGCAAGCTAAGAAGATCACGGATATCGAACAATTCAAAGATGCATTCAAAGAAGCTTTAAATGCAGGAGAACCAGTAGTTCTCGATTGTCATATTGATTTAGATGACAAAGTATGGCCGATGGTTAATCCAGGAGGTTCTATTGAAGATGCATTTGATAAATCGGATCTTGAGGCGCAGGCAAGGTAATTTTTAATTTATTTTCATATAAAGGAGAGAAAAGAAATGGCAAGAGTATACAACTTTTCAGCTGGACCGGCAGTACTTCCGGAAGAAGTGTTAAAAGAAGCAGCAGAGGAAATGCTTGATTACAGAGGATGTGGAATGTCCGTTATGGAGATGAGCCACAGATCCAAGATGTTTGATGATATCATCAAAACTGCAGAAGCAGACTTAAGAGAATTAATGAACATCCCTGATAATTACAAAGTATTATTCCTTCAGGGTGGAGCATCCCAGCAGTTTTCAGCGATCCCTATGAATCTGATGAAGAACAAAGTTGCAGATTTCATCATCACAGGACAGTGGGCAAAGAAAGCATACCAGGAAGCTTCCAGATATGGAAAAGCAAACATTTTAGCTTCATCAGAAGATAAAACATATACATATATTCCAGATTGTTCTGACCTTCCTGTATCAGAAGATGCAGATTATGTATATGTATGCTATAACAACACGATCTATGGAACAAAATATCAGCAGATTCCAAATACAAAAGGTAAAATCCTTGTTGCAGATATGTCTTCTTGCATTTTATCTGAGCCAGTTAATGTAGAAGACTTTGGAGTGATCTATTTTGGAGTACAGAAAAACGTTGGACCAGCAGGAGTTGTAGTTTGTATCGTACGTGAAGATCTGATTACAGATGATGTGTTAGAAGGAACACCAACCATGTTAAAATGGAAAACACAGGCAGATGCAGATTCACTGTATAACACACCTCCATGCTACGGAATCTATATCTGTGGAAAAGTCTTCAAATGGTTAAAGGACCAGGGTGGACTTACTGCAATGAAGAAACGTAACGAAGAAAAAGCAAAAATCTTATATGATTTCTTAGACCAGAGTGAAATGTTTAAAGGAACAGTTGTGAAAGAAGACCGCTCTTTAATGAACGTTCCATTTGTAACAGGAGACAAAGATCTGGATGCCAAATTTGTAGCTGAAGCAAAAGAAGCAGGATTTGAGAACCTAAAAGGACATCGTACAGTTGGTGGAATGCGTGCAAGTATTTATAACGCAATGCCAAAAGAAGGTGTTGAGAAATTAGTAGCATTTATGAAGAAGTTTGAAGAAGAGAACAAATAAGGAGGAGCCATGTATACAGTAAAATGCTTAAACCCGATCGCAAGTAAAGGACTAGATTTATTTACAGAAGATTTTAAAGTGATCGATGACTTAGATAAAGCAGATGCAGTTTTAGTAAGAAGTGCAGCTATGCACGATCTTGCAGTTCCAGAAAGCCTTCTTGCAGTTGCAAGAGCTGGAGCAGGAGTTAACAATATTCCATTAGATGAATATGCAAAGAAGGGAATCGTAGCATTCAACACACCAGGAGCGAATGCCAATGGTGTAAAAGAACTTGTTGTTGCAGGACTTTTACTTGCATCTCGTGATATCATCGGTGGATATAACTGGGTTAAGGAAAATGCATCCGAAGAGAACCTTGCAAAACTTGTTGAGAAACAGAAAAAACAGTATGCAGGTAACGAATTAAAAGGAAAAAGTATCGGAGTTATCGGACTTGGAGCAATCGGTGTTTTAGTAGCAAATATCTGCAATCGTCTTGGAATGAAAGTTTATGGATATGATCCATACGTATCCGTACGTTCTGCATGGAGCTTATCAAGAATGGTAAAACATATCGCTTCCATTGACGAATTATTTGAGACATGTGATTATATTACAATTCACGTTCCATACATGGATTCTACAAAAGGAATGATCAACAAAGAAGCTATCGATAAGATGAAAGACGGAGTTACATTATTAAACTTCGCCAGAGGAGAACTTGTTGATAATCAGGCAGTGATCGAAGGATTAGCATCAGGAAAAGTAAAACATTATGTAACAGATTTCCCAAGTGCAGAAATCGCTGGAGTAGATAAAGTGATCACAATTCCACACTTAGGAGCATCTACAGAAGAATCAGAAGAAAATTGTGCAGAGATGGCAGTGGATCAGTTGATGAATTATTTAGAGAATGGTAATATTGTCAATTCAGTAAACTATCCAAACTGTGATCTTGGAGAAGCAAGTGGAGCAGCTCGTATTACAGTACATCATAAGAATCTTCCAAATATGATCGGTCAGTTAACAGCGATCTTGGCAGCAGATGGACATAACATTTCCAATATGTTGAATAAATCCAAAGGTGAATGGGCTTATTCTATGTTTGACATGGAAAAGAAAGCACCAACAGAAGAGACAATCAAGAAAATGGAACAGATCGACGGAGTCGTTCGTGTTCGTGTACTATAGGAGAGAAAAAATGAGTGAAAAATTAAGAGTTGGTATTTTAGGTGCAACTGGAATGGTTGGACAGCGTTTTATTTCATTACTTGAGAATCATCCATGGTTTGAAGTTACAACATTAGCAGCAAGCCCTCGTTCTGCTGGAAAGACATATGAAGAAGCAGTTGGTGGACGTTGGAAAATGGATACTCCAATGCCAGAAGCAGTAAAATCTATGATCGTAAAAAACGTCAATGAAGTAGAAGAAGTTGCTTCTCACGTAGATTTTGTATTTAGTGCAGTAGATATGTCTAAAGACGAGATCAAAAAGATCGAAGAAGACTATGCAAAAACAGAAACACCAGTTGTATCTAACAACAGTGCTCATCGCTGGACACCAGATGTACCAATGGTAGTACCGGAGATCAACCCAGAACACTTCGAAGTGATCGAAAGCCAGAAGAAACGTTTAGGAACAACAAAAGGTTTCATAGCAGTAAAACCTAACTGCTCTATCCAGAGTTATGCACCAGTTTTAACAGCATGGAAAGAATTTGAACCATATGAAGTTGTTGCTACAACATATCAGGCAATTTCTGGAGCAGGAAAAACTTTCAAAGATTGGCCAGAGATGGAAGGAAACATCATTCCATACATCGGTGGAGAAGAAGAAAAGAGCGAACAGGAGCCTCTTCGTTTATGGGGACATATTGAAGACGGTGTGATCGTGAAAGCTGAAACACCAGTGATCACAACACAGTGTATCCGTGTACCAGTATTAAACGGACATACAGCAGCAGTCTTCGTTAAATTCAAGAAGAAACCAACAAAAGAACAGTTGATCGAGAAATTAGTAAACTTCAGCGGACTTCCACAGGAATTAGAACTTCCAAGTGCTCCAAAACAGATGATCCAGTACTTAGAAGAAGATAACCGCCCACAGGTAAGAGAAGATGTTGATTACGAAAATGGAATGGGAATCTCTGTTGGACGTTTAAGAGAAGACACTGTATATGATTACAAATTTGTAGGACTTTCTCATAACACAGTTCGTGGAGCAGCAGGTGGAGCTGTTTTATGTGCTGAGACATTAAAGGCAAAAGGATATATTACAAAAAAATAAGTATTGTAATGAATAGATAAACTTGCTATGATAAGAAACACGTAGAAATACGTGTTTCTTTTATGTTAAGCATATGTGTAAAATGAATACCAAAAGAAACACAAGAAAAAAAGAGGAGAGTTTATGTTAGCACAAATACAAGCGATGTTCGCAGTAGTGGACTTGGGTAAGATTAACTGGAATCAGTTTTTAGAAAAATATCTGGAAATTGCAATGAGTATCATAGGAAAAGTCATAGTATCATTTTTGATCATTGCAATTGGATTTAAATTGATCAAGATCTTAATTAAATTGTTAAAAACAACCCTTGAGAAGGCAGAGATCGATTATGGAGTTATCTCATTTTCCTGCTCCTTCATAAGGATTGGATTGCGTTGTATTGTAATCTTTATGGCAGTTGCACATATGGGGGTAGAGGTAAGCTCCTTTATCGCATTATTAGGATCTGCAGGTGTAGCAGTAGGTTTAGCATTACAAGGAACACTTTCTAATGTAGCAGGTGGAGTTTTACTATTAATCCTGAAACCATTTCAGGTAGGAGATTACATCGTATTAACAGGAACCGAAGGAGAAGTTGCAGCGATGGATATTTTCTATACAAAGCTTAAGACAATTGATAACCGAGTGATCGTCATTCCTAACGGAACGTTAAGCAATTCAAATCTGATCAACAACACAAAACAGGAACGAAGATTGATCGATATTGAAGTTGGGATCTCTTATGATGCAGATATTAAAGAAGTCAAAAGAATTCTTACAGACATAGCAAAAAATGAAAAAAGAATTCTTGATCAGGATGGAGTTAATATCTTTGTGAGCAGTTTAGCAGACAGCTCTGTCATGATGGGGATCAGGTGCTGGGTTCCAACATCTGATTATGTAGCAACCAAATGGGCGTTAAATGAAGAGATTAAGATTCGATTTGATGAGGAAGGAATCGAGATACCATATCAGAAATTGGATGTTTGTATTAAAAATGAAGTGTAATAATGTTCCGTGCGCAGCCGAGAACAGAACTTAGTAAATTTATCAATGCTTATAAAAGTGCCAGTAGCAGGCACTCCAGTAGAAGTGATCCGTCAATACATTGAAACCCAGGGAGAGAAAAAGTATTGAACATAGCATATCGTTTCCGGATCTATCCGACCGAAGAACAGAAGATACTTCTTGGCAAAACATTTGGCTGTTGTCGTTTTCTGTACAATCAGATGCTTGATGATAAGATTCGAGAGTATGAAAAGACAAAGAAAATGTTAAAAAACACACCGGCCATGTATAAAAGGG
>ENA-OPCL01002434-OPCL01002434.1-human-gut-metagenome-genome-assembly--contig:-NODE-2434-length-12114-cov-1.714985_pt1 | contig 12114 bp, 9 predicted proteins | sample MGYA00241251_ERZ501482 | MGnify/ENA primary metagenome ERZ501482 (study PRJEB25962, sample SAMEA2042581) | human gut metagenome | biome: human gut; feature: human-associated habitat; material: faeces... | reverse complement strand
CCAGGCCGCCGTAAAACAGTTCCGGAGTGTTGACCGACGGAAGCCCCATCGTGGCCGAACCGCGTGCTTTCATGACGACCGCCCGGCTCAGCACGAATTTGTCCGGATCGTGCCCGGCTTCCGGAGAAATGGTGATCGTTCCCAGTTTGACCTTAGCGGCGACACGGCTGACGGATACGGTTGTCGCGGCGGTAGAATTGGCCGAGAGCGTCACCGTCCCTTCCCCGCTCATGAAAAGTCCGTTCGTTTGCGGAGACTGGGTCTCCAGATCCATCGCATTCTGAGCATCGGCGAACCAACTGTAATTGATTCCGTCCGGGAAAGCGACGCCGGAGGGAACGTTCGCCACCACCACGACTTTCTTCGTTCCGGCGATCAGCCCGGTGATCGTCTCGGAGAAGCTCGACGAAGCGAAGGTTTGTTTCTTATCCAGCGTACCGTTGGCATTGAATACGAATACCGTCACGTTCTTGACCGTGTTTTCGGCTTTTTTCAGGTCTTCGGCTCCCGCGCCGTCCGACGGAACGACAGCCTTGGAGCCGGCCGCCTGCCGGTTCAGCGTAACGGTCAGGGACGCGGTCTCCCCGGAAGGGGAGCTTTCCGTGTCGTTTTCAGCGCAGGAGACCGATAAAAACGCGGAGGCGAAAAGGCATACGAATACCGACAATAAGCCTCTTTTCCCGATGTTGATGTTCGTTTCCATAATAATATTGTATTTTTTTTAAATATGGTCATGTCCTCGGACGATTACAGAGACATACAAAAAGCGTGACATATCGAGCATTTTTCGACTAAGTTATTCGTAGTTCGGTATAAGGAGACATACGATCGGGTTCGCAATAAACAAACAGACAGATTTATACGGGCACCTGTCCGGGCCCCGCTCCATTTTCAAAAAATTTCGCAGGCGACTACAAACCCACGCGTCCCGTTTTGTGCCGCGACAGGGCTGACGGAAGTTCCTTCCGCATTTTTCCGGATTGTCGAGATATGGTCAAAAAACAAGCTCCCCGGATCGTGTGTTCCTCCAAAGCATTTTTGATTCTCTCTGCTGTAACATGCAATTCTCGCTTCTGCAACACTGTACGGTTCCCGTTTTCGGGATGGCAGGCAGGCTTCCGCCCTGCATGATCTCTTCCGCACTCTTCCCGCATCAGTCCTCATACGCGTATCTCGTCGTAACTTTTCCCGATTATCTTGTCGCACCAAGAAACGACCTTCCTTACAGAACAATACGCATAAAAAAATCCGTTTTCTGACGGGGGAAGCAATATTTCTCCGTTTGCAGAAGTTATTATACACATCTATTTTTGCGACGTCAACGGTATGCAGCGAGTATCGGAATTCACGGGTAATAGGGTCGTGTTGCGAATTGCGAATGTTCCTTCGGTCGTCGCAGTACGTTCTCCCGGCATTGGACGCCGCGTCCCGGAATCCCGGACGGTTTTTCAGGACACGCGCCCGTCGCCCGCTTATCCGTTCCGCGCGGCATTTCCTTATCGCAGGCATCGGAAAAATATGGTCATATGTTCAGGGGGGTATTGTTCAGTCTTTCGGATTCCTACTCCCCCAGACGATAGAAAACATCGCGTATGCAGAAAGTTAAATTTTCTCCCGAGCCACAAAAGCTGAAAGAGACCGTCCGCAGGTTGTCGCGCGTCCGAATTCAGCTCACCCGCCGGCAGTGGATCGTTGCGGTTGCCGCACTGGCTGCCGTTGCGGCCCTGCTTATTTGGTTGTTACGTCCGCAGACGCAGCAACCCGTCTACCCGATCGTCGCGGTCGAACCGGTGACTACGGACAACGTGAACATATACGGGGAATATGTGGGACGGATCCGGGCACAGCAGTTCGTCGAAGTCCACGCCCGTGTGGAAGGCTATCTCGAGCAGATGCTTTTCGCCGAAGGAACGCATGTCAACAAAGGACAGACCCTCTTTGTCATCGATCCGAAACTTTATCGCGCCCGGGCGCGGGCTCAGTTGAACAAAGCCCGTGCGCAGGCATTGAAGGCCGAGCGCGACCTGAACCGCATCCGGCCTCTTTACGAGCAAAATGCCGCCAGCCAGCTCGATCTCGACAATGCGATCGCCGCTTACGAAAGCGCTGCGGCGGACGTCAAAGTCAGCGAAGCCGATCTCACGCAAGCCGAGATGACGCTGGGCTACACGACCGTACGATCGCCCATTTCGGGCTATATATCCGAACGCAGCGCGGATATCGGCACATTGGTCGGTCCGGGAGGACAGTCACTGCTGGCCACCGTCGTCAAAAGCGACACGGTCCGCGTGGATTTCAGTATGACGGCGCTTGACTACCTGCGCAGCAAGGCGCGCAACGTCAACCTCGGTCACAAGGACTCCACCCGCAAATGGGACCCTTATATCACCGTTACGCTGGCCGACGATTCGCAATACCCGTTCCGCGGCCTCGTCGATTTCGCGGACCCCCAGGTCGACCCGAGGACGGGCACTTTCTCCGTCCGGGCCGAAATGCCCAATCCGGAACACGTCCTGCTGCCCGGACAGTTCACCAAAGTCAAGCTGTTGCTCGACGTCCGCGAGAACGCCGTCGTAGTACCGTCCAAGGCGCTCGTGATCGAGAAGGGCGGCGCCTATCTTTTCGTCGTGCGCCCGGACAGTATCGTGGAGAAGCGTTTCGTGGAAACAGGGCCCGAATTGGGCAACAGCATCGTAATCGAGCGGGGACTGGTTCAGGGCGAGGACATCGTCACGGAAGGATATCACAAACTCTCGCATGGGATGAAGGTACAACCCGCAAGGGAAGCCGTCCGGAAAGAAACCGAAAAGGAAGAATAGCCTATGAAACTGGATTTCTTTATCGATCGTCCCGTGTTCTCCACGGTTCTGTCCACCGTTATCGTCATCGTCGGGATCGTGGGCCTCGTACTGTTGCCCGTAGATCAGTCTCCGCAAATCGTGCCCCCGGTGGTCAAGATCTCGGCCTCCTATCCGGGAGCGAACGCACAGACCGTCACTCAGGCCGTGGCCACTCCCATCGAGCAGGAACTCAACGGTACGCCCGGCATGATCTATATGGAGTCTTCCAGCTCCAACTCGGGCAGTTTCTCCGCCACGGTCACTTTCGATATATCCACCGATCCGGACTTGGCGGCCGTCGATATCCAGAACAGGCTGAAACAGGCCGAATCGCGTCTGCCAGCCGAAGTGGTGCAGAACGGCATTTCGGTGGAAAAGCAGGCATCCAGCAAGCTGATGACCATTACCCTGCTCTCGTCCGACCCGAAATTCGACGAGATTTACCTGAGCAACTACGCCACACTGAACGTATTGGACATGTTGCGCCGGATTCCGGGCGTGGGCAGCGTATCGAACGTCGGCAGCCGCTATTACGCCATGCAGATATGGGTGCAGCCCGATAAACTGGCCAACCTCGGGCTCACCGTCAGCGATCTGCAAGCGGCCCTAAAAGACCAGAACCGGGAGTCAGCCGCCGGCGTGCTGGGACAGGCGCCGATGGAAGGCGTGGACATCACGATCCCCATCACCGCTCAAGGCCGTCTTTCGTCGGTCAGTCAGTTCGAGGAGATCGTAATCCGGGCGAATCCGGACGGCTCGATCATCCGGTTGCGCGACGTAGCGCGTATCTCGCTCGAAGCCTCGTCCTACAATACCGAAAGCGGCATAAACGGCGGGAACGCCGCCGTACTGAACATCAACATGCTGCCGGGAGCGAACGCCATGCAGGTCGCCGAATCGGTCCGGGAGACGATGGAAGAGATCAGCCTGAGTTTTCCCGAGGGCATCTCCTACAACATCCCGTTCGACATGACCACGTATATTTCGGAGTCGATCCATCACGTTTACCGCACGTTGTTCGAGGCCCTGTTGCTGGTGATTCTGGTCGTTTACCTCTCTCTGCAAAGCTGGCGCGCAACGATCATTCCCGTTGTGGCCGTGCCGATCTCTCTGATCGGCACCTTCGGCGTGATGATGCTTTTCGGGTTCTCGCTGAATATGCTGACGCTGCTGGGATTGATTCTGGCCATCGGCATCGTGGTGGACGACGCCATCGTGGTGGTGGAGAACGTGGACCGCATCATGCACGAAGAGCACCTTCCCGCACGCGAAGCGACAAAAAAAGCGATGAAGAATCTGGGAGGGGCGCTCATCGCCATGTCGCTGGTACTCTGCGCCGTTTTCGTGCCGGTAAGCTTCCTGTCCGGGATCACGGGACAGCTCTACCGCCAATTCACGATCACGATCGCCGTATCGGTAGTGATCTCCACGATCGTGGCGTTGACGCTCAGCCCTGTCATGTGTTCGCTTTTCCTGAAACCGGGCTCCGGCCGCAAAAACCGTTTCTTCCGGCGGATTAATTTCGGACTGGCCACAGGCAACCGCTTCTACGGTCGCATGATCCGCGCGTCGCTGAAACACTCGCGGCGTATGTTTACCGCTTTCGGAATCATCATGGTCGGCATCTGGATGATGAACCGACTCGTGCCCAGCAGTTTCATGCCGCAGGAAGATCAGGGTTACTTCACCGTGGAACTGGAATTGCCCGAAGGGGCAACCATCGAACGCACCCGGGAGGTGACGGACCGGGCCATGGCTTTCCTGACGGCGGAACCGGACGTACAGTACGTGCTGAACGTCACGGGTTCCAGCGCCCGCGTAGGGACCAATCAGGCCCGCAGCCTGCTGACGGTCATTCTCAAGCCATGGAACGAACGGCAGTCGGAGAGAATCGACGAGGTGATGAACCGCGTGCGGACCGAACTGTCGAGATATCCCGAGAGCAAAGTCTACCTCTCGACTCCCGCGGTCATCCCCGGTTTGGGTTCTTCGGGCGGTTTCGAAATGGTGCTCGAAGCCCGCGGCAGCATGACCTACGAAGAGCTGCAGCGCGCGGTCGATACGCTGATGCACTATGCCGGGCAACGCCCGGAGCTTACCGGACTGGCATCGTCCATGCAGGGAGACATTCCGCAACTGTATTTCGACGTGGACCGCGACAAGGCGCAGATGCAGGGCGTCACTCTTTCCGACGTTTTTTCTACGATGAAAGCGTTCACCGGTTCCATTTATGTCAACGACTTCAATATGTTCAACCGCATTTACCGGGTTTATATTCAGGCCGAGGCACCCTACCGCGCCTATCGGGACAACCTGAACCTTTTCTTCGTACGCGGCTCGAACGGAACGATGATTCCTGTCACATCGCTCGGAACGACCGATTACACCACCGGACCCGGCACGATCAAACGCTTCAACATGTTCAACTCGGCCACCGTCACGGGCGAGGCGGCCCACGGGTACAGTTCGGGTCAGGCCATGAAGGCATTGGAGGAAGTCGTCCACGAACACCTTCCTCCATCGGTCGGGGTGGAATGGAGCGGTCTCTCCTATCAGGAGAAACACGAAGGCGGGAAAACCGGTTTCGTGCTGGCGCTGGCTTTCCTGTTCGTTTTTCTGTTCCTTGCCGCACAGTACGAGAGCTGGTGGATTCCGGTAGCCGTCCTGCTTTCGCTGCCGGTAGCCGGTATCGGGGCTTACATGGGCATCTGGCTGTGCGGCCTCGAGAATAACGTCTATTTTCAAATCGGTCTGGTAATGCTCGTGGGGCTGGTAGCCAAAAACGCGATTCTGATCGTGGAATTCGCCAAGGAAGCGGTCGAAAAGGGACAAGATACGGTGACGGCCGCCTTGACGGCAGCGCATCTGCGTTTCCGCCCGATTGTCATGACCTCGCTGGCTTTCATCCTCGGGCTGCTGCCGCTGGTTTTCGCTTCCGGTCCGGGATCGGCCAGCCGGCAGGGCATCGGGACGGGCGTTTTCTTCGGCATGCTGGTCGCCATTACCGTCGGCATCGTCTTCGTCCCCTTCTTCTTCGTATGGATTTACCGGATCAAAGCAAAACTGAAACGATGAAACGGAATCCGCTTGCATTTTTCTGCCTTCTCGGTGCCGTCGCATGGCTGTCCTCGTGTTCCGCCGTGCGCCAGTGCAAAGCCCCGGAGCTGAATCTTCCGGAACGGATGGCGGATGTCGGACCGGATACGCTCTCGGTCGCCGATACGAAATGGTGGCAGTTTTACGGCGATACGCTATTGCGCAGGATCATCGAGCGGACGCTTTCTCACAATAAGGACCTGCTCGGAGCGGCTGCCAACGTGGAGCGAATGCGGCAACTTTACAGGGTGAGCAAAGCCGAACAACTGCCCGTGTTCAGCGCTCCGGTCTACGCAAAGTACGAAACGAACGACTACTCGGGTGAGTCGCCTGTCCGCGACCCGGAGCTGGGCGCCAAACTGACGGCGGAGTGGGAACTCGACCTGTGGGGAAAATTGCGCTGGGCGCGGCGGCAGGGGAATGCGGAATATCTGGCTTCGGTCGGAGCCCAACGAGCGATGCGCATGTCCTTGGTGGCCGAAGTAGCCACGGCCTATTTCCAGCTGATCGCCATGGATAACGAACTGGCCGTCGTGCGACGTACATTGGCCACACGCAGCGAAGGCGTGGAACAGGCCCGATTGCGCTTCGAGGGAGGGCTGACTTCCGAAATGGTCTACCAGCAGGCACAGGTGGAATACGCTACGACCGCAGCGCTCATTCCCGAACTGGAGAATCGCATCAAACTCGCCGAGAACGGCATTTCGCTGCTTATGGGCGAATATCCGGGCTGGGAGATCGTGCGCAGCCGGATGAATACGCAGGCCCTTATGCCCGACAGTCTGCCGGCCGGGCTTCCCTCGGCGCTGTTGCAGCGAAGGCCGGACGTACAGGAGTCGGAGCAGCGGCTACGGGCAGCCATGGCCGCTGTCGGCATAGCCTATGCCGACCGTTTCCCCCTGCTTACCATTTCGTTGACGGGAGGATGGGAGAATGACGCTTTGGAGAACTTTCTCCGTTCGCCTTTCTCGTATGTGGCGGGCAATCTCGCCGCCCCCGTTTTCGGATTCGGCCGCAAGCAGGCGAAATACCGCGCCGCCATGGCAGCTTACGACGAGGCGCGTCTGGAGTACGAACAGAAAGTGCTCGAGGTCTTCCGCGAGGCGGCCGACGCGGTTGCCACCTACCGACATGTCCGCGAAGCGGCCGCCCTGAAAGGCGCTTTGTGCGACGCAGCCCGCGAGTATGTTCGGCTGGCCCACCTGCAATACCGTGCCGGCAGTATCAACTATATCGACGTACTGGATGCCCAACGGCGCTATTTCGACGCCCAGATCGGACTGAGCAACGCCGTGCGAGACGAGCACCTTGCTCTGGTAGGGCTCTACAAAGCGTTGGGCGGCGGTTGGCAGACCGGAGCGGAATGATCCGTCACGGGACAGAAGCGTTCCTTTCTGTCCGTCGGCCCCCCCCGACGGCGTCCGGGCCGTACATTCGCGCCCCGAAAAGACAGTGAAAAAACATATAACCAAACGGAACGAGCGTATTCCCGTCCGGTCCGATCATACGGTTTCGCACGCCCCGGATATTGCGGACGGATGATGGAAGGCCACTCGCAATTCTCTCTTATATCAGCCCCCCGTCGAGCGGCAGAAACGCAATGGTTTTTCGCATCGGATTCACTCGATTCGTTCCCGCATCATCCCTAACCGTCGGATTCCTTGCATGCGCACCCGCTTCGCCAGTCCAAGTCACCGTCCAGTTCATGGCATACGACACCAATTTTTCACTGCTAATTGCATGTATGTTCATGCTCTTGCAACCGCCCAAAGAAAAAACGCCCGCATAATCGACGATTATGCGGGCATTCCTGAATTCCATTCAATTTCTTGGCGGAGAGGACGGGATTCGAACCCGTGGAGCCAGTTGCCCAGCTCGGCAGTTTAGCAAACTACTGGTTTCAGCCACTCACCCACCTCTCCGGGCTTCGGCTTTCTTCCGAAATAACCGAACGCAAAAGTAGGTCAAAGTTTGTAAACGACCAAATTTCCGGGCTAAAAATCAATGAAAATAATGCCTTGGAGCAACTGTCACAGCTTCCCCGCAAGAGATTCGCACCGGAAAACATAATTAAAGAACGGCTCTTGCCGGATATACCGTACGCGAACAGCCCCGTCAATCGTTCCAAAAACACTCCGTCCACAAATACGGAAACGGTCGCAGCGCCACCTCCCGGAAATATCGGCGGCATAGCACGCGGTGCGGCTCAGCCGGATCATACGCCCGGACAGGGGAAGCGCACCAAATTTCATCCGAAATCGAATACGGCAGCTCACGCAAACGGGAAACGGGTCGAAATGAAATCCGGGCAACAGCCCCACCCTCCCCGCCGCGCACATCCGACAAAGGCAATTATCCGAGCAAAGAGAATTCCCGACGCTCTTTGAAGCCGGGAGTCCCATCGCCATATTCGGAGAGGGGAACCGGGCATTCTTGCGTACGAACGGTCATATTAAGCAAAAAAGCGCTTTCGGCGCCTTTTTGCTTGAATTTCATACCGGTTTGTCAAACTCGTACCGAAAGCTCGTCTCAGAAGATGAATTTCGAGCTGATCTCCTTGTAATCGTGCACGCGCTCGATCACATCGGCAAACAAGTCGGCCACCGAAAGTACGGTGAATTTCGACAGGTCCTCGCTTTGCTTCAGCGGTATGGTATCGGTCACGATCACTTCCGACAGCGCGCTCTTGTTGATCCGGTCGTAAGCCGGACCCGAAAGCACGGGATGAGTCACGGCAGCGCGGACGCTTCGCGCGCCCATCTCCATGAACATATCGGCGGCCTTGGTGATCGTGCCCGCCGTGTCGATCATGTCGTCCATGATGATGATATTGCGGTCCTCCACATCGCCGATCGCCGTGATCTTGCCCACGACGTTGGCTTTCTCTCGCTGCTTGTGGCTGATAATCATCGGAGCGTTCAGGTGCTGCGAATAGGCATGGGCACGCTTGGCTCCGCCCATGTCGGGCGCGGCGATCGACAGATTCTCCATCTGCAGATTCTTCATATAGGGAACGAAAATGCCGCTCGCATACAAATGATCGACCGGAATGTCGAAAAACCCTTGAATCTGATCGGCGTGCAAATCCATCGTCATGATCCGGTCGACGCCCGCCGCTCGCAGCAGATTGGCCACCAGTTTGGCTCCTATCGAGACGCGGGGCCGGTCCTTACGGTCCTGACGGGCCCATCCGAAATAGGGCATGACGGCAATCACCCGGTGAGCCGACGCACGGTGGGCCGCATCGATCATCAACAGCAGCTCCATCAGATTGTCCGCAGGCGGGAAAGTCGACTGTACGATAAAGACGGTGCACCCGCGGATACTTTCGTCGTAGGCAGGCTGAAACTCTCCGTCGCTGAACTCCAAGACCTGTGAGTTACCGAGATTTACGCCGAAATTGGCTGCGATCTTCTCGGCCAGATAGCGCGAGCTCCGGCAGGAGAAGATCTTGAGTTTGTGAATGGCCATGATCAGAAGGGTTGATTCATTTGGATGCAAATGTACTTCAAATTTAGCGAAAATAAGGGACGAATCGTCATTTTATTCACAAAAATGCGGCAAGGACACGGACCGCAGCAGCGCTTTCTCCGGCACTCCGACGCCTACCGGTCCGAGGCCGGCCGCAGGCAGCGGTCGATAAAATCGAGAATTTCCGCACGGCCTCTCTTTTTCTCGGACGACGTCAGAAAAACCGGAGGCAGTTCCTCCCAAGACTCGAGCAGCACCCGTCGGTAGCGCGCCACGTTCGACGCGAGCCGGTCGGCAGAAAGCTTGTCGGTCTTGGTGAAAACCAGTCCGAACGGAACGCCCGCGCGGCCGAGCATCTCGATGAAACGCAAGTCGATCTTCTGCGGCTCGTGACGCGAGTCGAGCAGCACGAACAGGAAAACCATTTGCTCGCGCCGGAGCACGTAGTCGGTAATCAGCTTCGAGAATTCGCCCCGCTGGCTTTTCGATACGCGGGCATAGCCGTATCCCGGCAGATCGACCAGATACCAGCTTCCGTTGACCAGAAAATGGTTGACGAGCCGCGTCTTCCCCGGTGTCGACGACACCTTGGCCAGCGAGGGGGAGTCGGTCAGCATGTTGATGAGCGACGACTTGCCGACGTTCGAGCGCCCGATGAAGGCGAATTCGGGCAGTCCGTCCGAGGGACACTGGCCGAGCGAGCTGCTGCTGACGGTAAAAATCGCGGAAGTGACGTTCATCGGAAAGGTTTTCGGCAAAGGTCGCAAATTTTCGGCGAAAACCGAAACGCGGACCGGGAACGCGCCGCCGCCTTCCCCGACCGGAAAGCGCCGGTTCAACGGCTCAACAGATTCAGATATTCCGCCTCGGCCCAATCGTCCGTCTTGGCGTCGCGGAGCATCCGCATGCACAGATCGGAAAGCGCGAGCGTCTCGCCCTGCGGCACATCGCGGAAAAAGAGAGTCCAAACCTCGTTTCCGACTACGCAACGGAACGTGACCGAATAGGCCGCATAGCGCCCTTCGTACCGACTGTCGAAATGCTCGATCATGTCGGTTATCCGATCGTACAGCGCGTCGGCCAGTTGCTGACCGATGCGGAAAGATTTCGTCTCGACCCGGTAACGCTTCATTCTTTCCTGCCGCCGCTTCGTATCCATGCTGTCGTTGTGCTCTATATGGCGACGTATCATGCTGTCGAATAGCTCTGGAGTCATATCCTCGGCTCTGAAACAGACATAGGGATACTCTTTGTCCAACTCGTCGTCTACTTCCTTAAGATTCGCTTGACTTCGAGCCGATACGAGTTGTCCGCCGTATCTTTCAAGATTCGCAGACCGGCTACATCCCGGGGATCGTTCATGCCGGGATCCGGCCTGAAGAAAAATTCCACCGGCGCATTGAAACGGTCGAAAAACAATCGTTCCAGATCCGACTTGCTTCCCAGATTGTACAGCACCTCGACGGACCCGTCCGGCAGGATATTCTCCAAATTGCACCGATCGATATTGTTTTCCACCCTTTTTACGAACATGAAAGGCTCGCCGGCGGAAAGGAATTGCAACGCGAACGACGACAGGAAAAGCACAAAAGTTTTTTTCTGCATGGCGACCGTTTTTTAGTTTTTCGGAACCGTTCCACGACAGGATGTGCCGCCTCGGAGAGAAAAGCCGCCGGACCGTTCGCCGAGCGCCGCAAAACGAACGATCCCGGACCGGCGGACCTCGTCTTCGTTTCGGAAGCCGCTCCGCACCCGACGGTAAGGTAACGAAAATCAAACGAATATCCAAATCCGATCACGGCCGAAGCAGCGCCGTTTCCGGACGCACGATCCGGATCGGCCCGCCGGAAGATTCCGCGACCCGCGTTCTCCGGCTCCGGCAAGCGGGCCGGCACGGGGCCGAGGCAAAATCGACCGACCGATTTTTTTGCATGCGCATGCAATTTAAAGGCCGGTTCATGACACGAAAAAAGCAAAGTTGCGCTATCTTTGTCATCGGGAGCACGCGTAATCCGGAAATCGAGCGTTCCGGCGCAAAGCATTTCCGCCCGGAACCGCAGTCTCGGAGAAACCGGCATCCCCAAGAAAAAACGGAACAAGCATGGCAACCGTAGAAACCATCTATCTGGGCGAGCTTCGCACCGAAGCGACCCATGTGCAGTCGGGCAGCAAGATTCTGACCGACGCGCCGACCGACAATCACGGAAAGGGCGAGGCTTTCTCGCCGACCGATCTGGTAGCCGCAGCATTGGGCAGCTGCATGATGACGCTGATGGGCATCGCGGCCCGGACGCAAGGCGTCGACATAGTCGGGACCCGCCTGAGCATCACCAAGGTAATGAGCGCCGATCCGCGCCGTATCGGCGAGATAATAATCGACATACGTTTTCCGGGAGAGATGGCTCCGAAAGCGCGCACCGTACTGGAACGGGCGGCGGCTACCTGCCCGGTAGCCCGCTCGCTGCATCCCGACTGCAAGCAAACGGTCCGCTTTCACTACGGAGAATAAGCCTGCGCCGGCAGCGCCGGCACGTCGCTGAAAATCACCGAACCGCACGGCACCGGGCCATGCGGGTTATTGTCGTCAGCCTATGATTACCTTCACCGTCGCACTGGCCGCGCTCATAGCCGGCTACTTCATCTACGGGAAATTCGTTTCCCGCGTCTTCGGCGTCGATCCGAAACGCGCGACTCCGGCCTACACCAA
>ENA-OPCL01002420-OPCL01002420.1-human-gut-metagenome-genome-assembly--contig:-NODE-2420-length-12168-cov-1.416990_pt1 | contig 12168 bp, 5 predicted proteins | sample MGYA00241251_ERZ501482 | MGnify/ENA primary metagenome ERZ501482 (study PRJEB25962, sample SAMEA2042581) | human gut metagenome | biome: human gut; feature: human-associated habitat; material: faeces... | reverse complement strand
TGAGAGGGAGATGATTGCCGGAGGTGCGCCCATCGATTGCGCCCAGCCGTTGAGCCCCCACATTACGGCGAAGGCGACGAAGACGACGGCCGTGGGGATGACCGACTGGGCGAGGCCCAGTACGCCCATCAGCGCGTTTGCCGAGGCCGAAACGACGAGACCCGTGGCCATGAAGCGTTTGATGTTGCAGTAATCGGCGATGAATCCGTTGACGAACTTGCCGACGGCATAGGCAAATAGGAGCGCCGACCCGATGACGCCCAGTTGTGAGGCATCGAGCGAACCGCTGTCGAGTATCGGCTTTTTCATGACGTTGAGACTCGTTCGGCAAACGTAGTATAGACTGTATCCGAGTGTCGCGGCGGTAAATGCTTGCAGCCGGAGACGGCGGTAGTATCTGTCGCACGCAGTGTCGTCCAGCTCCCGCTTGGGAGCCGGACGACTGATGCGATAAAATTCCTTGATCCGATTCATGAATTCCGAAGTCCGTTAATCGAAAAGACCGTTCAGCAAACGGGCGAGCCGGTATCCGGCTTTTCGGATTTGACTTTCGACCAGAGGCAGGGCCTTGTTCAGAAAGTCCTGTCCCAGCCGGGCGTCGGGTTTGGCCCATTCGAACTGCACTTCGCAGCATACGGCGGCATCGTGCAGCCAGTCGCGGGGCGTTCCGGCAGCGATGGCCTGTTTGTCGCTTTTCGGAAGACGGTCCAGTTCATCGGCCCATTCGCTGACCGACCAGATACGCGAGACGGTGATGATCTCGTTGTCCCAGACGCTGTGGACGTAGAACTTGTGCGCTTTGCGATATTTGTCTTCGAAAAGTACGTTGTATTTCATGTCGTGGGTCGCATACTTGATGTGCGCGGGGCAGTGCATGTCGCCCACCAGATGAATGACGTATTTGAGGTTGACGGCCACGGTGGAATCGCTTTGCTCCCGGTAATTTTCGAGGATGCGTATGGCGGATTCCAGTCCGTAGATGGCATTGCCGCGTTTCGGGTTGAGCAATTCGTCCGAGTAATGGAGACGGGCATCGACAGGCGCCGTGTGCCAACCGTCCGTGAAGGCATATTCGGGGGTCTTGCGGTATTCGTCCATCCACTTGGCATAGTAGACGATCGAGTGCCCTCCGAGGTATTTTTCGATGCGTTTTTTCGCTCGCTTCGTCAAGTTGCGTTCGGCGATCTTGGCAATTGTCTCGTGCCCTTCGCGTCCCCATCCGAAGACGGGACCGGAGTGGAAAAGGGCGCTGCACAGTAGCAGAATCAGTAATTTTTTCATAAGTTTCAGCGAGTCAATCGTGCAGCCCCCGGCTGCGGAGATACGAGATCAGTAATTCAGGGCGGTCGGTCTGGATCAGGGTCGCGCCCATGTCAATCAGTTTTCCGTAAATTGCGGCAGGGCCGCCTTCAAAGGCCTTGTCGTCGTCCAATCCGCCGCAGAGCGAACTCCAAAGCGAGTTCACCCAGAGCTTCGAACCGCCGTCCACGATGCGTTTCATGCAGGCTTCCACCTCGGGCGTATATTCGTCCCAGCAGACCTCGTAGGCCAACGGCTGGTTCTCCGATTTCCGGTACTCTTCGAAGAGTTCGCGTCCCTGCGGTTTGAGGATGTCGATGACCGGCATGTACATCATGTTGTGCGGATAGGCGGCGAACTTCGCGGCCACGACCTCCGCCGGACGCTTGCCCTTGATGAGCACCTGATCCGTGACGCCCAGCTCCTCGGTGACGGCCAGCGCGAGGTCGTAATATTCGTACCCCTGATCGATGTTCACCACGATGCGGTCTTTGCAGACCTCTAACGCTTCGCGCAGGGTCGGCATCCGCAGATCGTCGGTAACGACGTTGTGTGCCCGGCGTAACTTGCAGCGGCGGATCGAGTCGTAGGTGATGTCGCAGACTCGGCCTTTTCCACTGGTCGTACGGTCGATCGTCTTGTCGTGGCAGAGCACCAGCACGCTGTCCTTGGTCAGTTTGAGATCCATCTCCATGACATCCACGCCCATCGCGATCACGGACTCGATGGCGTCGATCGAGTTTTCGGGCCAGTTGCGCCAGTCGCCGCGGTGTGAGACGACCAACACTTTTTTCGATGCGGGATCGTGCAGTTCGGCGACGATCGCTTCGGCCCGGCCGCCGGTTTGCGACGGGGCGGTCTGTTCTCCGCACGCTGCTCCGGTGAGAGCAGCGGCGAGAATCAGCAGATGAGTGATTTTTCGTTTCATAGGTTATCGTTGGATGAAGACTTCGTTTTCTTATATCAGTTTCCGGCAGGACGATAGAGGATGTTCGCCGGAGTGACGTCGACTGCCGAGGCGTCGTAGGCGCCGAGATAGTCCATGTAGTTGTCGGCGTTGACGCCCGTCATGATGCAATCGCCTCCGTTGTAGGTTCCTACGTCACCTTGTGCGATGCAGTTTCGGAACTTCGCGGCTTTTTTACACTGTCCGAAGAAGGTTCCCTTGTAGTCGTTGTCGGGGCGGTCGGAGATGACACGGCCGTAGCTCTCGCATCCGATGAATTCGTTGTCGTTGTGGTTTACCAGACAGAGAATGCCGCCGGCGGCCCCTTTCGTACGGCTGATTAGATCGCCGCGGTTCACGACGTTGGTGAATTTGATTCCCGGTCCGGTGATGCAGGTGATGTTGCCGAGGCGGGCGTATCCCGATCTGGGAAAGGCGTTGTCGTTGAGTCCGTAGTTGGTACAGTCGGTCAGGTGCGTGTAGCGGTTGGCTGCGGCGACGATGCCGGAAGCACGTCCGACCTTTGTCGTGAGGTCGCCGCGGTTGATACATCCGTTGAAGATTACGGGGTTGGCCGAACTGGCGAGGTTGGTGCTGAACCCGCAGATGCCGCCGACGTGTATGCCCGTCGCTCCGTTGCCGGTATTGCCGCCGTCTTCGGACGTGAGGGCGGCTTCGTTGGTCAGGCGGTCGAGTACGACGCCTTTGCTGGCGAAGGCGAGTCCGACCATGCCCATCGTCATGCGGACGTTGCCTGCCGAGCCGTCGAACGACATCGGGGCGTTGTTGACGATATTGCGCACGGTAGCGTCGTAGACCACGCCGGCCAGAATGCCGCAGTCGGTGCCTTTCGAGGCTTTGACCGCCAGCGAACAGGAGGCGTCGAAGACGAGATTTTCGACGACGGCTCCGGGGCCCAATGCGCCGAAGAATCCCCATGCGCGGTTGGGAGTCGAGTTGTCGCATACCATGTGGAAATTACGGATCGAGTGCCCCTGCCCGTCGAAGAAGCCCGTGAATGGACGTCCCGATTCGATCGTCAATGCGTTGGGGCCCGTCAGCGGACAGACCGCATCGCCGATCGGTGTCCACGTTTCGATGCCGGTCATGTCGATGTCGTTGAGCAGTACGACGAAGCCTCGTTCATCTTGCCAGGAGGCGAGACTTTCGCCCGCATTGACTGCCGCGGCGAATTCGATGAGATCGTCGGCCGTCTCGATACCGCCCGGAGACGCGAAGGCGTAGAGCGCTTTGGCGAGATGTCGGGCCGAGAAGATACCGTTCTTCTCGTTGTAGGTGCGTATTCCCGATTTGTAGATGTTTTTTGTGTAGGTTCTGCCGTCGGTCGTCGTGAGCGTGAGTTTCAGACCGGCCTCGGAGATGAAGCGCCCTACGGGGAACTTGATTGTCTGGGGACGGGTCAGGTCGGCGTTATCGGGGAAATGCAACGTCAGTTTCGATCCTGTTCCGCCGGGGGCCGGCGTGAGGGCGAGGGTCGAAGGGTCGACCGTACCTGTGAAGGTCAGATAGCCGTCGAAGTCCTCCTGCGAGGCGGGTTCCACGGCGAGCGATTGCGCCGGACTATCCAATTCGCCGGCATCGATGCGCAGTTCGATGACCGAGAAGATATTGCGGAACGAGACATGGAGTGCACCCTCCGCAAGATTCTTATCGAGCGGTGTCCCGACCAGCGGTGCGCAGGCCGTGTTGGTCTGCTCCGTGCCTTGCAGGGTGATTGTACGCTGGGGTTCCACCGCAACGGTGCCTTCGACGGTCGTGACGGGATAGTAGGCCGTCAGCGGTTTCGAGGGGTCGTAGGCCGTGATCCCCGTATCGCTGGCGAAGGTGGTCGTGGCACCCGCTTCGGTAGCCGTGTAGACATAGGCCGTACCGTCGTAGACGACCGTAATGCGATCGCCGACTTCCCATGAGCTTTTTCCTTCGATGATGTCGGTTCGCGTTGCCGGAGTGCAGGAGGCTTTGATGACGAGTCCTGATGAAGCGTGAGGCGGAGTCGGTTCGTCGGTTTCGGGATTTCGGGTGCAGCTTCCGAGCAGCAATGCTGCGCCGAATAGGATGATATATGTTTTTTTCATTTTTTCTGCAAAATTATTCTTTGTTCTGGTCCTCCTCGAATTCCGTGTCCTCGATGCCGTTATCGGGTCTTTCCTGCCCGATGTGGGACATGTCGGTGACGGCGTAGGGCGTAGTCAGGGCATAGCGTGCTGCTTGCAGGGCGATCGGGGCATTCGCCTCGGTAACAGGGGTCGAATAGCTGCCGTGGGTGGTATTCGATGTCGTATAGCGGAACGGATTTCCGTCGAGCGTCACACCTCCGAAGGCAGGCGAGATCAGTTTTTCGAATACGGCGCACGATGCGGCATAACGCGAAATGCCGTAGTCCATGTGGTACCCGTCGCGGGTCATGTCCATCGCGTTTTGGAGTTTCGACGTGCGGAGATTTTGCAGGACGGTGCCCGTGGCGATCACATCGTCGAATGCGACTTCGCTCATTACTTTTTGGCCTTGTGCGACGATGGCGGCGTACATGTCCGTCTGCGACGAGGCGAAGTTGTTGACGATCACCGTCTGTTGCGAATAGCTGACGAGTGCGGGATCGGCATAGGCCTGCGACAGAATATAGTAAAACTTGGGCATGGCGCCGGTTTGCGTTGACTTGACGTTGTCGATGAGTCCCTGCAAAGCCTCTTTCTCGGCCGAGGTCCACTTCCATGCGTTGACCTTGCCCGTGTGTTCCTGGATGGTCACGACGTCCCACTGCTCCGAAGCGGCTACTTCTTTGATCGTCTTGTTCATCGATTCGGTCCAGCCGGCCGCTCCCGGATTGCATTCGTAGCAACGGTAGTCGTTCACGGTGGCGAAGCCGTTGTTGTATTCGGGAACCGTACGCCCTCCGTAATACATGTGTGTCATCTTCACCTTGTCGATGCCCATGGCTTTCAGAATGCCGGGCAGATGCTCCACGGCATCTTTCGTAAAACTGTTCCCGATGAAGAGAATGCGCAGTTCCGCGTCGCCGCCCGCGCTTCCTCCGCCCGAGTTTCCGATTTGGTAGGCGATATTCGTAAGGGTCGATTGGTTCGCTCCTTGTTTCCCCAGGTAGTTGGCTTGCTCGGCATCGGCATAGGAGTCGAAAACGGGAGCATTGGCGTTGTAGGTTCCGACCTTGCCGCCGGCCGTACAGTCGGTCCATTGTGCCACGGCGTTGTTATACCCCCAGAATACACCTCGATAGGGGCTGTCGGTCAGGATCGTACCGTAGTTGGCACAGTTCTCGAAGGTCGCGTCGCCTGCCGCCGACGTGATGCCGCCGCAGCGGGAACCGGTCGTCGAGGTGAGATCGCCGTAGTTCGAACATCCGATCATCGACGACCCTGCGCCCATGTTGCAGGCGATGTTACCCAAACGTCCCGCATCGTTTTTCGGACAAGTGTTCAGCTGCTTGCCGTGATTTACGCAGTTGGCCAGTTGGGTATAGCGGTTGGCCGCTGCGACGATGCCCGCGGTGCGTCCTGTCGCGGAGGTGATGTCGCCGTAGTTGATGCAGTCGGAGATGATGACTTTCTGCTGCGAAGCCCCGTCGTTGGTGGTGAATCCCGCAATGCCGGCGATGTGGTAGCCCGTGGCGCCTCCGTTCGTATTGTTGTCTCGGTTTTCGGCCGTGATCGTGCCGTTGTTGTTCACGTTGTCGATTGTGACGTTGGCTGTTTCGGCAAAGGCCGTTCCTATCAGGGCCATCGTGATGCGGACATTGCCCGCCGCACCCTGGAAAAGCATCGGAGCGCTGCTCGTGATGTCACGCACCGTAGCGTCGTAAACCAGTCCGGCCACTACGCCGTTCGATGACCCGGCTGTGGACGCGACGGTGAACGAACAGCCTGTGTCGAACGAGAAATTCTCGATCACGGCGCCGGGTGCCAAAGTTCCGAACAATCCGTATGTAGCCCCCTCCTCGCTGTTCGCAGCGACCATTTTCAGATTGCGGATCCGGTAACCCTGGCCGTTGAAATGTCCTGCGAAGGGGGTTCCGGAGACCGTGAGTTTGTTGTTTGCGATGACGAAGGTCGCCTTGCCGATGGGTGTCCATTCGGCGACCTCGGACATGTCGATGTCGGTCAGCAGGCAGATCTCTCCGTTTTCGTTTTGCCATTCGCCGAGCGGCTTGCCGGAGTTGACCGCAGCCGCGAGAGCCACGAGATCGTCGGCCGTGCGAATGCCTTTGGCCGTCGAGACCTCGCCTCCGTACTTGGTATTGGTCACGCGCTCTTCGTTGCCGGCCTTGATCTTTCCGATATAATCCATGAAGTTCATTTCGTTGATGGCGACCATTTCGTAGTCGCCGCCGTTGTAGGATCCTATTCCGCCGCCTGCGATGTTGTTGTCCATCTTTCCGAGGCTGTTGATATTGGCTACGAGCGTGCCGCGGTAGGTCGTGAGGTCGGAGATTACGTTGCCGTAGTTGGCCGAATTGATGATTTCGCAGTCTGAGGCATTGGACAGACAGAGCAGTCCTCCGGCGTGGGATTGGGAGTTGGTCGTCACGACGTCGCCGTGGTTGGTGCAGCCGTTTATGATCGACTGGGTGCCGAGGATGCAGGTGATGTTGCCCAGACGTCCGCCCTTGGAGCCCGCATAGGTATTCATCATGTCGCCGTAGTTCTCGCATTCGACGATGTGCGTGAAGGTGTTGGCTGCGGCGACGATGCCCGAAGCGCGTCCTGTCGAAACGGTCATGTCTCCGTGATTTATGCAGCGCAGGAACCGATTGGCGAAGGTCGATGTGCGGGAGGTGTTCGAGAATCCGGCGATGCCTCCGACCTGAGTCGAGGTGAATCCGTTGGCGTTGGCGGCACCCGGATCCGCTTTCAGTGCACCGTAGTTTGTCAAATCGGTCAGTTGCGAAACGGTATCCTCGCTCGTGCCGGCGCCGTAGACGAAGCCGACGAGCCCCATGGTCATCAGCTTGTTTGCCGAGTTGTTGCCTTCGCAAATCATCGGTAGATAGCTGGTGCATTTCTCGATCTTCGAGTCGACGCAGGCGACGCCGGTCGAGGTCGTTCCGTTGCCCGAAACGGTGAACGACCCCGTGTCGCCGCTTTCGGCACCCAATACGAGGTTCCGTACCGTGGCGCCTTTGAGGATGCCGAACAGTCCGTAGACTTGATTGTCCGAGGTGAGTGCTCCGGTCATCTTGCAGTTCAGCAGCGCGTGGCCCTGACCGTCGAACGTCCCTTCGAAAGCCGCACCCTCGACTTTCGATTCCGAAGCTGTGGCGACGAACGAACCGTTGCCGATGGGAATCCACGAGGCGATCTTCGTCATATCGATGTCGTTCATCAATACGGCGGTCATTCGTTGTGCGCCCGTTCCGGCATTGACGTTTTCGGCGAATTGCACGAGTTCTTCGGCCGTTCGGATCTCGATCCGATCGCTCGTCGCCTTGGTGAAGAATACCGGTCGCAGTACCGTATGCTCCTGCATGTCGTAGGCCATTGCGATCATATATCCATCGTCGAATCCGGTCGGGAAGGTGACGGTGATCCGCTGCTGTTTCCTGTCCAGGACGATTTTGACCCCTTCGGCCTCGGCGATGCCGACCAGTGCTTCCGCGGCATGTTCGCCGTGGAGTTCATATTCGATGGTTGCGGGAACCGTCGGGTCGACGACGGTGGTGTTGATTGCTGTCGAGAGCGTGAGATTCAGTACCTGCTGGATGGGGAGCGTGATGACCTTCCCGTCGCCGAGCGTCAGCGACAGGTTGCCGTTGGCGTCGCGGGCAATATCCTTGAACAGGCAGCTTTCGCCGTCGTTGGCTTCGATCGGATCTCCTTCGGCGTCGTTCAACCGTTCGCCGTTGACGGTCCAGAATCCCTCGGCGTCGACCGATACTTCGGGCGTGTATCCGCTTACGGGCACCTTTTCGCCGGCTTTGTCGAGCAGCGGCGAAGTCTTGCCGTCAGCCGTTACGGTCCAGTAATATAGATTGTTCTGCGGGTCGAGTTCGACACCGAGCAGCGGGACGTTGAGCATCTGGTCGACAGTGGCCAGTACGATGCTCTTCTCCTCGTTCTTGTTGTCCTTGTAGGTGATGATATAATTGCCTTCGGAGTCTTCGGTCATCTCCGTGATGACGTTGCCCGATGTCAGTTCGCTCAGGTCGGTGAGTTGACTGTTGAGCGAGGCGATGCGGTCTTGAAGTTTTGCGATCCGCTCCTTGATGTCGTCGAGACGTCCGCTGAGTTGCGAATCGTCGTAGTCGCTGCATCCGTAGACGAAGGTTGTCGCCGTGAGGAGCAAGAGATATAGAAATCGTTTCATGGATGTCTGAATTAAGCGTTAGTAGTTCTGCGACGGATCGAAATAATCGCCGTTCTTGTAGCACAGGGCGTTGTCGTTCGTGGCCTCGGGAGCGCTGCCCGGATTGTCCTTGTAGGTATCCCATTCGCCGACACGACCTCCCTTGGCGCATTGTGTGACGAGCTTCTTGCCGCTGTAACCGCAGGCCCAACCGGGTCCGTGTTGCGGTTCGCCGGAGGCGTAGGTGATGTTGGCCAGGATCGTTCCCTTGTTCACGCAACCGACGATCGTCGCCTGATTGTGGCCCACGAAACCTCCCGTACGGCATCCCAGTTGCGAGAAGACATTGCCGTTGTTGGTGCAGTATTCGATGCGGAGGTTGTTGTTGGTAACCGTACCGCCGACCAGACCGCCCATGCGCTTATAGTTGTAGTAGTCCTTGCTGCCGCCGTATTGACCGATGGCATCGTCCTGTATCGTTCCGTTGTTGGTCGAGTTGGCGATCACCGTGCCGTTCTCTTCGGTCGTACTGCCGCCCAGCGTGCCGACCAGACCGCCGCCGCGTCCTGTGGGAGCGCTTATTTCGCCGTTGTTAGTGCAGTAGTTGAGCTTGGTTCCCGCACCGAGCGTGAAGGCGCAAATGCCTCCGATGTTCATACCCGTACCCCCGTTGGCTGTGTTGGTGATGCGACCGGTCTTCACATCGCCGTTGTTGATGACGGCGTCGTCTTTCGTTTCGCCGCCGATGGTCGTGGACTTGATGCATCCGGCGATACCGGCGAGCATCATCAGCGTGGCGTCGGGATTGTCGCCCGTGAGGATCACCGAGACATTGTTGGTGACGTTGACGATCGTCGATCCTTCGGCGTAACCCGCCAGTGCACCGGCCGATACGACGTTCTGACTCGTACCCGCGAGGGTAATTTGATCCCCTGCGGCGCCCAGTTTGAGGTTTTTGATCGTAGCGTCCTTTATCGCTCCGAACAGGCCGTGGAGATGGGTCGTCTCGTTCTCGACGTTGAAGGTCCATCGGATTCCCTTGATCGTGAAACCCTGGCCGTCGAACACGCCCGTGAAGGGGTTTGTCAACGTATTGTAGGAGGGCGATCCGGTGGCCTTGCCCTGTCCGATCGGAGTCCATTCGGTAAGTTCCGTCAGATCGATGTCGTTGAGCAGCACCACCTCTCCCGAAGCGTTCTCCCAACGATCCGTGCTTCCGCCGGCGTTGACGGCCTTGGCAAAGGCCACGAGGTCTGCGCCCGTTGCGATGCCCGGTTCGGTCGGGGTGTCGGGAACGACCGGCGATTGGCGGACGCCGAGCGTTACGGTGATGCCGTAGGGGCGATTCGAGAATGTGATCGAGCCTTTGCGGTCAGCGCCGCTGTCGTTTTCATAGTAGTCGGCTACGAACGAGTGGGTCGTCGTGACCGTCTCCGCGCGTGTCTTGGGGGCGGGTTTGAGCCACGACTGACACTCCTCTGCGATCGTTACCTCATAGTCGATGTTGGCCGACACCCTGATGTCGAATTCCGTGAATTCGCCTTCGAGGGCCACCTCCGCTCCCGTTCCGAACTGCGGATCCCACGTCGGAGGGTCGATCTGGGCCGTTCCATAGGTGAAGAATAATGGTTTGAGAACGGTATTGCCGCCGGCCGAGGCGATGACGACGACATTGCCCTCTTCGGCATTTTCGTCCAGCTTCACCGAGATCGTACGGGTGTATTTGTCGATTTTCACCGTTACGTTCCATGCCGTGAAGTAGTCGACATACGCCGTTTCGGCTTCGCTGCCCGCTACGGTGTATTCGATTTCGACCGGTATCGAACGGTCGGGGACGGCCGTTACGGGAGCTGCATCGAACCGGATACTCAGGGCTTCGAACACCGGAATCTCGAAGGTGCTTCCGTCGGCGAGCGTGAAGCGGACCATACCGCTCTCTTCGTCGGTCTCCACCTTCTGGAAGAGGGTGTTGCTGACATCGTTGGCCAGTATGGGATTGCCTTCCTTGTCCGTGAGACGCTGGCCGTCGACGATCCAGAATCCTTCGGCATCGATGTCCATCGCGGGAGGTACGCCGCCCACGGGCATCATCTTGCCCTCCTTGTCGAGCAGCCACTGATAGGTCTTGCCGTTGTCGGCGGTCGTGCGCCAGTAGAGTTTCCCGTCGGTGAATTCGCCGGCACCGACGATCGGAGCGGTTACCACGTCGTCCTGCGTGGCGAGGGTAACGGTCTTCGTTTCGCCGCCGTGGTCGCGGTAGCTGATGACGTAGTTGCCCTCGTCGTCTTGTTTGAGGTAGGAGATGAAGCTGCTGTTGATCAACGCCGAAAGCGAATTCATCTCTTCGTTCAGTCGCTCGACACGCTTTTCGGTCTCCGTGAGTTCCTGCTCGATGGCATCGATGTTTTGCCGCAGCTCTCCGTCGTCGTATTCGTCGCATCCCCAAAGAAGAACGAAACATGCGGCGAGCGATATGATGTTCGAAAACTTTCTCATTTTTCTTGCTGTTTAAGGGATTATTGTTTGATCCGCACGTGGAGGTAGTTCATGCACGAGCGTTCGCCTTTCGCATCGGACGGCTGGTTGACCACCTTGCCGGCGCCGTCGGTGTAGAGCCACATGGCCGTCGAACCGCCGCCGTCGAATCTCGTTACGTTCCAGCAGTCGAATTTTTGGGCGATGCGGACCATTTCATAGAATTTTACGCCCATCGAAATCCAGTCCTGACGGCCGTCGATGACGAAGAAGCAGACTTTCGTTCCGGCCTTGTCGATGCCCACGTAAGTCATCGGGTCATATTTGTCTGTGTCGAAACTCTTGTCTTCGCCGTCGACCATGAACTGATACATCGTGGAGTTCTGTGTCAGAATCGGGGTCGAGATTCCGTTGACCGTCACGTCTGCGCGGATGCGGAGCGTCGAACCCACGGAGAGTTTTCCGGCGAGCGTTTCGGCCGTCGCGCCGGTGAGCTGTACGGCCCATTCGTCGAGGGCCGTCAGATAGGGCGCTTCGGCGAGCTCCGTCGAACGACCGTCCGCGATCTGGGTTACAGTGGCTTCGAACCAGCCGTCGTTGACCGTCACGGGATTGCCCGACTTGTTTTTCGCGACGACGTAGAGCGCCTTTTTGGAGAGCGTATTGGTCAGCGAGGGAGCGTCGGGATGGGGTATTTTCTTGTACCGTGCAGTATAGAGGTTGGCTTCTTGCAACGTGCTGCCCGAACGCAGGATCGTGTCGTTGATCGAGTGGTATTCGTATTCCGTACCGCCGACTTCGATTTTGCCGGAGAAGGTCTTTTTGCCGCAGCTCACCGTACGATCCTTGAAGAAAGTGAAGGCATTCGCATGGTTGGTCAGCGACGTGCGGACGCTCTTGTTGTTGACGAAGTCGGGGCGTCCCTCCTCGATGTGCAGTCCGCGGGGGAATCCGTCATGCGAATTGAAGAAGCCCGAATTGATGCCGGCGATGATGTTTTGTCCTTCGGCACGCTTCCGGTTGCAGTTTTCCGAGAGTGTCTCGCGGATGTTTTTGCCGTTGTTGCTGTTGTTGTTGCCGTTGGGATTGGGTACGAGGTCGTCGGCCATCGAGGTGGATATCTCCACGGC
>ENA-OPCL01002408-OPCL01002408.1-human-gut-metagenome-genome-assembly--contig:-NODE-2408-length-12255-cov-1.508689_pt1 | contig 12255 bp, 6 predicted proteins | sample MGYA00241251_ERZ501482 | MGnify/ENA primary metagenome ERZ501482 (study PRJEB25962, sample SAMEA2042581) | human gut metagenome | biome: human gut; feature: human-associated habitat; material: faeces... | reverse complement strand
TTGTCCGGCGCGGATCGGCTGTTCGATCGAGTGTAGGTCCAGTTCGGCCAGGCGGTCCAGTTTCGTCATGGCTTCCTTAGGCGAAAAAGCACCATTGGCATCGACACGTAGTTCAATTTCTTTGGAAGAAAAATGTTTACGGATGAAGCGCAGGATCTCCAATTCCTTCTCGAAGTCGATTGCCCCAATTTTTAGCTTGATGCAACGGAAGCCGGTTTCGATCTTCTCTTCCACCTGCTTCAACATATTCTCGTAAGTGTCCATCCAGATCAGTCCATTGATCGGGATGCCTGCTTCGCCACGCGAAAAGGGAGTGTCGAAGAAGGAGAAACGATTCTTTTCAAAGTGTAGAATGGCTGTTTCCAGCCCAAACAAGATGGAAGGATAGTTGCACAGGCTATCCGTGTCGATCTGGCCTGTACGGACAAAGTTTTGGCAAGCTTTGTTCAGTACCTTTTCATATTGCGATATAGGCAAATCGTCGCAACTCAGATAGGGGAGCGGGGCGCATTCGCCAATCCCCTTATGACCAGGTCTGTCATCCGAAGAAAGGGTGATGAACCAGCTTTTCCGTTTTGTGTATGTCCCGCGCGAAGTTGTGGCTGGCTTCTTGAATAACAACTCTTTGGAACAAATGTCAATGTGGATCATGTGTCTTGTTTTAAGGGAATTTTGGATAATCTTCGAAACGGGGACGGCGTTTTTCGAGGAAAGCTTTACCGCCTTCCTGAGCTTCGTCGGTCATATAGTAGAGCATGGTGGCGTCGCCTGCCAGTTCCTGGATGCCGGCCTGACCGTCCAGCTCGGCGTTTAGGCCGGCCTTGATCATGCGGAGGGCGAGCGGACTGAGCAACATCATTTCCTCGGCCCATCCGACATATTCGTCTTCAAGTTGATCCAAAGGTACAACCTTGTTCACGAGGCCCATGTTGAGTGCCTCCTGCGCATTGTACTTGCGGCAGAGGAACCAAATCTCACGCGCTTTCTTCTGGCCGACGATACGAGCTAAATAGGATGAACCGAACCCAGCGTCGAAACTTCCCACTCGAGGACCTGTCTGTCCGAATATCGCATTTTCAGAAGCAATCGTCAGATCACAGACCACATGCAACACATGTCCGCCCCCGATCGCAAAACCGTTTACGGCAGCAATCACCGGCTTGGGAATAGAACGGATTTGCTTTTGTACATCGAGTACATTTAACCGCGCTACACCATCTTTGCCGATGTAACCGCCATGACCTTTCACGTTCATGTCTCCTCCGGCACAGAAAGCCGTGTCTCCGGCTCCTGTCAGCACGACGACATTGATATCCGGACGTTCGCGGCAGATATAGAGAGCATCGCTCATTTCCGTCGTAGTCGTCGGTGTGAAAGCGTTGCGATAGCGTTCGCGGTTGATGGTGATGCGGGCAATCCCGTTGTAGAAATCGAACAGGATTTCTATTCTTTGATGGTTGTCCATTCTCTTTTTGTTTCCATAAGATGAATTATAAGTTATGAATTATGAGTTGTTTTTTAGTCGGTGGTAATACTCTTTGAGTTGCCGTACATCTTCAGCCGCATTCGTGAATACTTCCATCAGCATTGGCTGGTTATGAGGGGCGGATTGGGTGAAAACAGCCATCGCATCCGTCAGTTCTTCGTCGTTATGGACGGGAAGGTAGGAGAATCCCCGTTCTTCGGCCCATCCTCTGGCGGACGTTTTGTGTGTGGCTGTCACGAAACGCTGTGTCTTATCTTCCATTTTCAGTCCGGGGAGTGCTTGAAATATTTCACCGCCTCCGTTATTGAGCAGAAGGATGCGCAGATTACAACCAAAATTGGTGTTCCAAAGTGCGTTCATGTCATAAAAGAAACTCAGGTCGCCGATTACCACAAAATTCAGTTTGTCCGAACAAACGGAGTAACCGATGGCAGTCGAAAGCGATCCTTCTATACCGCTCGTCCCCCGGTTGCAGCAGACTTCGACATCTTCGGGGAGTGTGTATAACTGGGCGTAACGTACGGCCGAACTGTTACCTAAATGCAAAGCCGCAGGTGTTGGGAGCGATTTGACCAAAGCTCCGATGGCTGCCATTTCCGAATAGCCGAATTCCGGTTGCGGCAAGTCGCGGGTGTTGTTCTCCCAAATGCGTGGAAATTCCGTTGTCCGGTTTTCCAGCAGATAAGCGATCTTTTCAAGGAATTCGAACGGGTCCATCTCGATAACGGTTGTCAAGGAACCGTAAAGATCCGTTATTTCTCCATCAAGTGAAACATGCCAGTGTTCGCGGGGCGGATGCTTGCGGAGAAATTGTTTGAGACGTTTCGACACGATATGTCCGCCGTAAGTGATCAGCAGGTCAGGAACCATTTTCTCTAACTTTTCTTCCGGCAGGGCGTAAAGGGCGGCATCGAAATTCTTTACCGGGATGCCGGGAACGGTCTTGTTTCCCGTATGTTCGGTAAGCCAGGCGAAATGCTTGTATAGCAGTTTTGAATATTTCTTTTCAAAAAGATAGATCAGGCTCATCTGACCGGCAACGATCATGCGACGGTTGTAGTTGTTCAGCCGTTCGATCAGTCCGGTATATTCACGGTCGTAGATATTTAATCCTTGGTAGCGGGTGATGACGCGCACCTTGGGCAATTCCTCTGTGGTGAAGCGGAACAACGGTTCCGAGATCGGCACATTGATATGTACCGGTCCTTTCCCATGATGGTTCAGTTCGAGCAGAGCTTCGTTGATAAGACGGTTGCAATACCATTCGTCTTCGTCAGTATGTATCTCCGGTAGGTTGACGGATTTTTTGACAAGCTGCCCGAATACGCCGGGTTGTGGAAGCGTCTGTCCGTCCATCTGCCCGATCCAGGCTCCGGGACGGTCTGCCGAGATGACGACCAATGGCACTTGCTGATAGAAAGCTTCCGATACGGCAGGATGAATATTAAGCAATGCACTGCCCGATGTGCAGCAGACAGCAGCCGGGCTACCGCCATGTAATGCCAGTCCGATCGCGAAGAAAGCCGCACTCCGTTCGTCTGTTACCGGATAACAGGAGAAGAACGGGTGGTTGGTAATCGTATGTACGATAGGGGAATTGCGGCTACCGGGACACAAAACGATTTTCTTGACGTTATGCTCGATGAGCAGGGCTACGAGCTGCAGGATGTTTTTCTTATCTGAGTACATAATGTGTTTGTTTGCTTTGTCATGCGATGGTTTGATCGCTTTTTTTGCAAAGATAACATCTGTGAGGCAGAAAACATTCATAATCTTAATGAAAAAGGCTTCGCCTACCGGATAGTTCCGGGGCGAAGCCTTTCTGCTTTTGTTTATTTCAAAAATTCTTTGTTCAGAACTTCTGCATATTCAGGTTCTTGTCAACCAGGATGCCGTCGACTGCTTTCAAATTGAATTTGACTTTGCGTTTCGCTTTCAGCTTGATGGTGAAGAGATCTTCAGAGCCTTCGAGCGCCTTTTTGTCTCCGAGATTGACGAATGTAGGATAGAGCGCCTTTTGGCCGCTGGTGTGTAGGCGGTCGTATGTCAGGTTCTCCATCGCACCGAGGTTGGCCGGTTCGATACCTGCAAAATCATAGTCCTGCTGATCGTAAGGCAATGCGAAACTCAAAGCGTTGACTGCTTTGATACTATCACCTTTAACGGTGATTTCGACTGTTTCTCCGGCGTTGTATGTTTGTTTCGGTGTGGATAGAGAGAGCGTTCCGGCTACACGATCCGTACCCGGATTCTCGATGCCATCCTCCAATTGGGTTGCCACAACCGATATGTCGTAAGCATCGATCAGACCGTTCTGGTTGATATCACCTGCACTGACATAATCGAAATCGCTGTCGCCGCGACGCAGACCCGTATAGTTCATGTACGAGGTCAGGTCGTTTGCATCGATTTTCTTGTCGTTGTTGATATCACCCGGCAGATAGCTTTCCGTTCCCGGAACCTTGAATACATACAATTCGCGGCCGGAAGCGTAGTTTCCGACACCTTCCGTAATATGCAACTTGATGTAGCGGGCTTTCGGCTGGTTCTTGAAAGTGAATATTTTCACGTCACCATTGCGTTCCCAGCGGAACGAGTCGACTGCCGTCCAGTTTTCCTTATCCATGCTGTAGGCCACGTTGCCCGCGAGGATCGTACCGTTGCCTCCATCTTGGCGGGACAGATAATGGAACTTATCCAGTTGGTTGATGGTGCGTAAGTCGATGATCATGTCGAACGGCATTGCGTTCTTACGGTATTTCGTATGGAACATATCGCCCAATTCAGCAAAGTCGAACAGCCGGAAGATTTCAAAGCCTTCCTGTTCTTCGGCTGTCACTTCTCCGCGGATACCTTTGATGGCGAATTCGAGCGGGTTGGATTTTGTCTTGACGGAGAAAGTAGACCAGTCTGAATGACCGTCCTTGTTGACGGAACGGATTTTGAACGAATAGTCTGTTTCGGCTGAGAGGTTGTCGAACAGCAGTTCGGTGTTCTTGATCTGTGTATAGAGCATGCCGTTAAATTCTATTTCGTAGAAGTCGGCGCCGGAAACTTTATCCCAAGTCGGTTTTAAGGTGTAAGCTTCTGTGTTTCCGTCTGTCACCTGTGCAACCGGAGCTGTCAGCGATCCGGTAGAAATGCGGTGGGTATCAGGCATATCGAATTGGTATCCGTCGATGGTGACGACCGTTTCGTTCATGATGATATCTGTCGGAGCCAGTTTGACCAACAGTTGCGGGTTCTTGGTGATCGTTACCTTTTCGAATTCGCTTCCTTTGGTGGCGAATTTGTTCAGGTTCGGGGTAGCATCGTAGAAATAGACGTTTGTGCCGTTCAGGTATTCGTCCATCGAACGGGCGGCTACCAGTTTCACTTTGGAAGAACCGACTTTGGCGGTGATCTTCTTCGGCATTTCCGAGAGATTGATGCGCAATTCGGTTGCCTTCTCCTTCACGAAGCCATCGAAATCGCCTGTTGTCGGATGGATGGTGATTGAGATTTTTCCTGGTTTGTTTTTCCTGTTTGTGTTGACGACTGTTTTATTGCCAATCTGGACGTATACGGAGGGCTGATCGTTTTCCATCTCGATTTTTGTCCATGTGCCTGCTCCGTTCAGATACGCTTGCGTTCTGCCGTCATCGTCATATTCGACGAACTCACTATATCCGGATGGGTAAAGTTCATATATACGCAGACTCTTATCGATTTCCGCTACATTATTATTCGGGTTCGTCATCGGGATGATCGCACCGGCTTTCACGAATACAGGAAGTTTCCAAAGCGGAGAAGCGAAGTTGTTGACCACACAGCCGCCCGTGTATTTCTCGCCGGTGAAATAGTCGAACCATTCGCCTTCAGGCAGGTAGATACCGTCGCGGATGTCGTTCCCCTTGTCATCCATTTGCGTCTCCTGATAGATCGGAGCGACGAGGAAGTACGGACCGTACATGAACTGATATTGCGTAGCCTTACCATGCGTGTACGGGTTTGGATCTTCGAGAAACATGGCACGGATCATCGGTTTTCCGTCTACCGCTTCACGGGCGATGCTGTAGGCATACGGCATCAGACAGGATTTCATCTTCAGATACCAGCGGTTGATGGAAGTGGCCGGTTCGCCCAAAGCATGCGGATATTTTTCATTTGATCCCCAGCCGTCCATGTTCAGCTCCATCGGTGTCCAGGTCTTCCACTGGAAATCGCGGGTATTCATTGCCAAATTCTTGCCACCGAAGATACCGTCCATGTCGGATGTGATGTTCGGTTGTCCGGAAAGTCCCGAACCGATATAAGTCGGGATATGGAAACGGATATATTCCCATTGTCCACCCGTCTGGTCACAGATACCGGCATAACGTTGCGTTCCAGCCCAGCCGTCGAGAGAGATAATGAATGGACGTGCGTCGTTTCCGTAATACGGCATGATGTGTCCGACGTCAGCCACACCGTTCAGACCGAACGAGTAGCCCCAGCCGACCCATGCTACGTCTGTTTTCAGAACCCGTACACCGGCATCACGCACCTCCTTTACGATGTCACGCTGCAACAAGGCGCTGATACTGTCTTTCGGATGCAGGTCGGATTGTGTCCAAAGGCCGATCTCGACACCGTTTTTATGAGCGTATTCAGTGAGGTTTTTTAAGTTTTGGATGTTGCCGTCCAATGTTTCGGCCTGCCCGTAGCCGGCTCCGTAGCCGTCGTTCGGTAACAACCAGCCTAACGGCATATCATGGTTCTTGTAACGGTCGATCACAGCGCGGGCGGAGAACTGGTAGTTGTTCTTTTCTCCGTTTAGCGATTCTTTGATACCGCCATTGTCTTTCTGGCTTTCCTTGTAGCGTTTGCCATCTTCAAAAAGGATGCCCTTTTCGTCTTCTACCCAATAGTCGCGGTTGTAAGCGTTCAGATGTCCCTGGTAGAATCCGAACTTAGGCAGCAGCACCGGATTACCGGTCAGCTGGTAGAAATCGTTCAACAGGGCGACAGGGCCGTCGTTGACCATGTAGAAAGCATCCAGATAATCTGTATCGTGAGATAGTTTTACCGTTCCCTTTTCTGCAGCGCCGAAATCATATTTCCCCTGTTTGAAAGTATACCACATAAAGCCATATCCGTTTGTGGACCAATAATAGGGTGTCGGTGAGGCTACCCCACCGTCTGTCCAACTGTTTTGGTTTTCGATGGCTATGGCTTTCCCTTTATGGGAGAAGCGACCGTTCTGTACGCCGCCGCCATAAAAATATTCATCAGGATTTTCTTTCAACGTCAGGATTGTTTTCCCTTTTTCGTAAGCCACAGGTCGAGTCTCTTCGAAAGCGACTGTGTTTGTGGCAAGATTAGTAACTTTCAATAAAGCTGTTGATTTGTCCAACTGGAGTTTGACTTTTCCAGTCGTGATGGTCACTTGCCCGTTTTCGTCCTGTATGTCCAGTTGGGAAACCGGACGGCGAGGATTGTCCACCAGAATCCGGGCCTCCGGTTTAGCCTCCGGATCACGAAGAATACCGCCGTTTGTGTCTTGGAACATACGGAAAATATTATCTCCGTAGAAATCGAATGTCATCCGCTGATTGTTGGAAAATACAACGTCGACCGTAGTCGGGTTGATCCGCTGCACACTGACGATCGTTTGCGCCTGCTGGGCGATAGCAACTACAGGCTCGGAGGGTCCGGGCGCAGCCATTAAAGGGGCAGGGGAAAACATCAATGGCGCAGCAAGAGCGATCAGGATCGCTTTTTTCTGTTTACGATTAGCCATTAAGCGTTTCATGTTGATTTAATTGAATTATTTAAGTTTTTTATATTCTGAGGCAAAAGTACATAAAATCTTCTATAGTTTATGGGATAACAAAAAGAACTATATCGAAAACAGGCTTTTTCCCTTTTCAAATGTATGACGACATATGCCCCTGCATTTTATTGTTATTGTAATAATTGACTAAAATCCCTATTGGTCTATTTCGAAACACATACCCATGAAAATCGGTTTTCATAGGCACGAAAATGAATTTTCCTGCAAGGGTAATATTTTTTAATAATCTTATACATACTATAATGTTGATTGTCAGTACTCTTTAAATAAGCTGTTTTTTAGGGGGATATTGTCGGTTTTAACAATTTCCATGACGGCTTGTTTGGCGAATAGGAGGAACGGATAGGAGCAAAAAGGCACTCTATATTTTCTGTTTTTTGCTAAGGCCTAAAATAATAAATGAGAAATTGACCGTTTTCATCGCAACGAAGACGATCGTCGTGGCATATAACCTCGGCATCAAAAACGAGTTGGTTAGAGATCATCAAGATAGGATGGCCCTAATCGACATTATTGAGTAGAATAGTAAGCTGTTTTTTTAGATAGAGTTGTCTGTTTTTAAGATAACACCAGTTATCCAATTTTGAATAACCGGTGTTAACTTATTTGTCTTGCATAAGTCGAGGCTATTAGTTAGTTTTGCAGCCATTATAAATAATCGGCATTTACTTTTTTAAGTTGTTAGTCTCGTCCGGATTATTTATCTTCGCTCTGTTTTTATGTACAATTAAAATAAAGAAGATTATGAAGAAAAATCTATTATTGGTATGTATGCTGTTGTGCGGGCTAAGTATCTTCACTGCTTGTAGTGATGATGACGAAAATAAGACCGAACCGGAAGTACCAGTTTTATTAAAAGGAACAACTGTTTTCAAAGGTGAAAGCTTGAATCTAGTTTACAGTGGTACAGCTATGCCGGGAAAAGAAGTTACTTTTTCGACAGAGGACGGTAAGACTGGATCATTGAAAATGGTGGGGACACTTGATCTGTCTGCTTTGATACCTTCGAAAGCGGATCAATCTCTATCATTAGCTCCGGGTGTGATTCCAGGTGAAGTTTCGACGCTAATTGAGAATATTATTTTGACACAAGACGGAGATACTTATACGTTTGAAGGAACAGATGTGAACGATGCACGTGAGATATCCTATTCGGGTAAGGCGGATTCCACTTCTCTCAAACTGGATTTGACAGTGAAATTCCCTACAAATGACTTATTGGGAACTTGGAATTTAATGCAATTAGAAGGTATGAATTATGAAAAAGAACCGATTTATTGTGCTTGGGATGCGGATGAAAAGTTCGAAATTATGTTTGGACCATTACCTATTAAGCTGACTGCTATTCAGTTAGTATCGATGGGTATGCGAATGCCGTTGATACCAGCCGCTGCTGACCAGAAAGTTTCGGCAGAGGAGATGTTATGTGGTATTTTAAAAGATGTAACATTTAAGGAAGACGGTAACATTGTAGCAAACTATCGGAATGCAGATAATCTGACTTCTGAATGGATTACCTCGCCATTGAATATTGCACAGTATGTAGTGGATGGTAATGGTTCTCTCCGCCTGTTCCTTAATCCGGATATTATTTTGGCAAATATCAAGACAAAGGCTGGTATTGCAGATTTACCGGAAGGAGTATTAGAGGGGATTATTGGTAAAATCGTTCCGATGCTTTCACAAGGGATTCCTTTAAAATACGGGATTACTGAAGGAGGCATGAAAGTGTATGCAGATACAGAATTGATGAAAACTTTATTCAGTGTGCTTATGCCGATTCTGCAAGACGAGAAAATTATGGCTTCACTTATGCAAAGTATTGCCCAGAATCCTGAAATGGCAGACTTCTTACCAATGATCGAAGGAGTATTTAAATCGCTGCCTGCAGTAGTTGAATCGACAACAAAAATTGAAATAGGGCTTAATTTTGAGAAATAAAAATTGAAAAGTTAAAAAGAAAAAGCGTCCAAAATAAACTGGGCGCTTTTTTTATGAGAGTCTATTTACCTCGGAGCCTTTCGGTATAAGTAAATCGCGATAAACGTATATAAAATATTAGGGATCCAAGCGGCCATAGCAGGGCTGAGGTTGCCGTTGATGGCGAAGGTCGATGTGACGGTGGTGAAGAGGATGTAGGAGAAACTTAGGGCCAGTCCGATACCGATGTTTAATCCCATACCGCCTTTGATTTTGCGGGAAGAGAGCGAGGCTCCGATGGAGGTCAGGATGAAAGCGGCCATGATGGCGGCAAAACGTTTGTGATATTCGATCTGGAACGTTTGGATATTGCCGATCCCTCGTTTCTTCTGGCGGTCGATATACGTGGACAACTCTGGTGAAGTCATCGTCTCGCAGTCGTTGACAGAGATCAGGAAGTCCGAAGGGACGATTGTCAATGTGGTGTCCAGGCGGCTCCCTTCAGTGATATGCTCGCGCATCCCGTCGAAGTCGCGGATCATGTAGTCAATCAGGGTCCAGTTGTAGAGCGAATCATATTTGATGGAGTTGGCCGTGAGACGTGAAATCATCTTCTTGTCCTCGAAGTGTTCCAAAGAGAAGCGGTATCCCATCCCGGAACGCGCATCGTAGCGGTCGAAATAGGCAATTACGCCCGGCTCGATCTCCAATTGGGCGGAACGGACATAGTCTACCTTCTTATTCTTGATATATTTGTTTTGGAAATCGATACGTGTGGCGTTGGCAGGCGGAATGATATAAGCGTTCAGCGCAAATGTACTGAGTGCAATGATCCCTGCCGAAATCGCATAGGGCAACATCAGTCGCCGGAAACTCATCCCGCTTGCCAACATTGCGATCACTTCCGAGTTGTCTGCTAACTTCGAGGTAAAGAAGATAACAGCAATGAAAGTAAACAACGGACTGAACAGATTCGCGAAATACGGGATGAAGTTCATGTAATAGTCAAAGACGATCGCTTTCAACGGCACGTCCGGACTCAGGAACTTGTCGATCTTCTCATTTATATCGAAGACGACCGAGATAGCGATAATCAGGGCAATCGCAAAGATATAAGTACCTAAGAATTGCTTGATGATATACCAGTCTATCCGTTTCAGTTTGAATTTCATGTGACAGTTTGCTTATAACCGGTTTGATAACTGACGGACCATTTCACTTTTCCAGGTCGTGAAATCGCCGGCAATAATATGTTTGCGTGCCTCTTTTACGAGCCACAGGTAGAACGCAAGGTTATGGATTGATGCCAGTTGAAGTCCTAACATCTCGTTCACTTTGATCAGATGGTGCAAATACGCCTTGCTGTAGCGCGTATCGATAGCCGAATGAGCGTCCGGATCAATAGGAGAGAAGTCGTTCTCCCATTTCTTATTGCGCATATTGATCGTGCCGAAACGGGTAAATATCTGTCCGTTGCGCCCGTTGCGTGTCGGCATAATGCAGTCGAACATATCGATCCCTCGTTCGATTCCCTCTAAAATGTTGATCGGTGTACCGACTCCCATCAGGTAGCGAGGCTTGTCTTTCGGCAGGATTTCGTTGACTACTTCGATCATCTCATACATTTTTTCGGTCGGTTCACCAACAGCCAGGCCACCGATCGCATTGCCGTCAGCACCTTTTTTCGCTACATTCTCGGCAGCCTTTCGGCGCAGTTCCGGATAAACACAACCTTGTACAATCGGGAAAAGGCTTTGCTGATAACCGTATTTCGGCTCTGTAGAATTGAAACGTTCAAAACAACGGTCCAGCCAACGTTCCGTCAGACCGAGGGATTTTTTCGCGTATTCGTAATCGGCATCGCCCGGACAACATTCATCGAAGGCCATAATGATATCTGCTCCGATGATCCGCTGGATATCCATGACCTTTTCTGGGGTAAACAGATGTTTGGAGCCGTCGATATGTGAGCGGAACATGGCACCTTCTTCATGCAACTTGCGGTTTTCGGAAAGGGAAAAAACTTGGAAACCACCGCTATCCGTCAGGATCGGCCGGTTCCATGTATTGAATTTGTGCAAGCCGCCTGCCTGTTCCAATATTTCCAGTCCGGGACGGAGATACAAATGGTAGGTGTTTCCTAAAATGATTTGTGCGTTGATATCTTCCTCCAACTCGGTCATGTGGACACCTTTAACCGTACCCTGTGTGCCGACGGGCATAAAAATAGGCGTTTCAATTACTCCATGATCAGTGGTAATCAGACCCGCCCTTGCATTTGATTTTGTATCGTTATGTTGTAATTCGAATTTCATGGCTGCAAAGATAAAGAAAAGGCCTTACTTTCACAAATAAGGCCTCATAATATAGTCGGTTATATATCGTTAATCAAAAACCGAAATCGTCTACCTCGACTTCTTTGACTTCCTCTTCTTTTGGCTTCTCGACGAATTTGTGTTCAACGTTCGATTTGACAATGATGGCACGCATCGGACGTACCGGGCAGATCGATTCGCATCCGCCGCATCCGATACAGAGGTCGGGGTTGATCTGCGGGATCGTAAGTGTCCCTTTGTAGGGAACCATATGTACGGCCTGGGTCGGGCAGTGCTCTGCACAGGCACCACAGTCTTTCTCTTCTGTATTAACGACACAACGGCCTTTGAAGAAAGTGGCAATACCGACCTGTGTCGTCGTCTTCTCTTCGACAGTCAGAGGTTTGATCGCGCCGGTGGGACATACGTCGGAGCAGACCGTACATTCATAATTGCAATAACTGCTGATATAGGCCAAACGCGGCTTTAACATATAATCCAAACCATATTCCAATCCTGTCGGGCGCAAAACCTGACTCGGACAGCGGACGACACATATCTGGCATCCCGTACATTTATCTTTGAAACGTTCCAGGCTGATAGAACCCGGAGGCGTGAGGGGAGGCCATTTTTTTCTGCCTTTTCTGTTCATTTTCCCTTTTCCTCCTCCGGCTATCGCTGAGGCGATCGGCAGAGAGGCGGTAACGGTTGCGCTTGTG
>ENA-OPCL01002393-OPCL01002393.1-human-gut-metagenome-genome-assembly--contig:-NODE-2393-length-12325-cov-2.629992_pt1 | contig 12325 bp, 8 predicted proteins | sample MGYA00241251_ERZ501482 | MGnify/ENA primary metagenome ERZ501482 (study PRJEB25962, sample SAMEA2042581) | human gut metagenome | biome: human gut; feature: human-associated habitat; material: faeces... | reverse complement strand
TGACAAACCGTTTGCCGCCAGCAAGTTTGAAGATTAGACATAAACAAATCCTCCGTATGGTCTAAGCCATACGGAGGATTAACTGTTTTACGGACACCCGTCTATGGTGCGTGACGGGACTTTATGGAGTTATATGAGGACGCTTACTTTTCGCCGTTCATGATGGCGGAAAGCGACTTCACGCGCGGCAGGTCGAACACTTCGTCGGTGTGCACCACCTTGTGGTCGGGGCCTGCCAGTGGCACGCGCCAGTTGCAGTATTCGCTGGACGTACCCGGCTGGTTCTGCGAACGGGTTTCGCCGACGCCGTCCACCAGCGCCGCCTGCAGAAGCACGGATGGCGAGCGGAGCAGCATCTTGTGCATCGCCTCGACGATCTCTTGAATATGGTCGTCGACGTCCGCGGCGATTTCCGGCGTGATCAGTTCGCTTTCGACCAGTCGGTCAAGCATGGCCTGACGTTCCGCGGTTGCGGACGCCTGGAATTCCTCGACCGGACCGGTGAGCAGGTTCAGTTCTTCGCGCAGCTTGACATGCTCGAACTGCAGGTAGCCTGCGGTCGGCGGCAGATCGTGCGTGGTGACGGATGCCAACGCATACTCGCGGTAATCGGCCGGATCGGCATACGGGTCGCCGGCGTTGGGGGAGTCGTCCACACGGGCGAACCATTCCACCGTGCAGCCGAGCAGACCGTGCTCGGCAAGCACGGTGCGCACGTAATCCGGCACGGTGCCGAGGTCTTCGCCGACCACTAGGCCGTTCACGCGGGAAGCCTCGATCGTGAGGATCGCGATCATCGCCTCATAGTCGTAGGTGACGTATGCGCCGCCGCGTGCGCCTTCGCCCTGCGGAATCCACCACAGGCGGAACAGGCCGAGCACATGGTCGATGCGCACCGCGCCCGCGTGCGAGAACATGTTGTGCACCATTTCGCGGTACACGCCATAACCGGTTTTGGCGAGATAGTTCGGATTGAACGGCGGTTGGCCCCAGTCCTGGCCCTGCTGGTTGTAGAAGTCCGGCGGGCAGCCAACGGTGACGCTGCCGACGGCGAAGCGTTCCGGATTCCACCACACGTCGGCGCCCAGCGAGTGCACGCCCACGGCCATGTCTTGCATGAGGCCCAATGCCATGCCGCTTTCGCGTGCGGCGGTCTGCGCGGCGGTCACCTGTTCGTCGGCGATCCACTGCAGCCAGCATTCGAATTCGACCATGTCGGCATGATCGCGCATGAGTTCGGCCACTTCCGGCGAATCACGGTTCGTCTCCGCGAACCATGTGCCCTCCCATGGGGCGCCCCACATCTGGAATGCCACCGACCACGCGGCAAATGCGCGCAGATCCGGGCCGGCCGCCTCCTTGAACGCTTCGAATGCGGCCTGACGCTCGGCGGAACGCGGCACCTTGAACACGAGCTGCAGCGCCTGTCGCTTGTGCCACCACGCGGAGTTGATGTCGAGTTCGTCGGCATTGTCGTTGGCGGGAGCGACTTCGGCGTGCAAGCGCTCGACTTCGGCCAACGCGGCCTTGTCAAGCCCCGCATATTCCTCGATATCCTGCGGGCGAATGTAGGTGACGTTCATGAATCGGCGCGATTCCGGCAGGTACGGCGACGCTTCGAGCGGCTCGACCGGCGCGGTTGCGTGGATCGGGTTGATGAGCATGAAATCGGCATGCGACTTTTCGGCGGCGTCGGTGAGCAGCAGCTTCAGATCGCCGTAGTCGCCCACGCCCCACGATTCGGCGGAGCGGATGGAATACATTTGCGCCATCCAACCCCAACGCTGCTTTTCGGCAACCGCAGGCGGCAGCGGTACGCGTGCCGGGGCGCAGATCAGTCGCGCCTCGCCGTGCAGCGGGCCCGCGTTGACGCGCAGCGTGTGGTAGCCGGCGGGAATGTCGTCCGGCAGGGTGAGCGTGAGCGAGCCGTCGGTCTGCGGGGCCAAATACATGCACAGGTTGCCCTCATACCGCGTGCCGTCCTCAAGCAACAGGCGTAGCGTCACGTCGTGGCCCTTCGCGCGGATCGGCGTGGTCGCTTCCTTGCCGATGAACTTCACGATGGTCGGTTCCACAAGGGTGTCTGCGATGCGCTGCTTGGTGAGTTCGTACGATGCCGCGATCGCTTCATCGCTGGATGCGTCCACGCCGAGCGCCGCAAGTACGGAGACGAGCACTTCGTCGCGGATTTCCACGTAGGTGCCGAGCTGGTCGATATACGACGTTGAGATGCCGTTGAGTTTGGCGAGCTGAATAAGCGGTCGTGCGATGCGTTCCGCGCTTTCGGTTTGCTGGGTTGCCGTCATAGGTTCCTTCTTTCCGGGGCCGTTGCTGGCCGATGATGCTGCATTGCCACGCGATTGGCGCGCTTCGGTGCGTATGCCAACCGTTCTGCTATGTACTGTAGCATATGATGACATCGTTTTCAATAGGCGTGTTATTGGGTGTAAACGTTGAAGTATTGCGATTTCTTAACTACTTTATGGACGTTAGATAGTGAAAATGCTTTTTCTGTTTGCCTATCGTTTGCAAGGTGTTTGAAAGTGGATGTGACTGCCGTCCTACCGTCGTTGCCACCGCTGTTTCCGAAGTGCGATGGCGTTGCCGCCATGGTAATGACGGCATGTTTCGTTGAAGCTGACGACGGCACTGCTCGGAATGGGTCATGCGGTCGCCTTCAGAATTGCAAAGCTTTGCGTACCGAGGGTCAAAGTGTTGAAATCGGCCTTGGTCTCGCCGATTTCGAAAATCTTTCGATAGTGACCATTCGGTAATTGCAAACGTTCGCTGTTTGTGCTCGGATTGACCGCCACGATCACTCGTTCCAGATCGGTCGAACGCTCGAATGCGAACAGCCTTCTGCGTGAGATCGGATGGAAGGATGCCCTCGATTGAAGGGGGTCGCAATTCCCCCTCAGATGCAGCATGCGGCGCACCGTATACCACAGTGAGGCTTTGTTGGATTGGGAGTCGGCGACGTTGGGCGCGTCAGGGGAGGGGTCGACCGGAAGATAGTTCCCGCCGGTGATGGCCGGCGTCGCATAACTCGCGTTGAGCGAGGCGAGGCTCTGCCATTGCATTGGCGTGCGCGAGCCGGTGCGCACGTAGCCGCCCTCCTTGGTGGGCAGGTCGCGGTACCTCATGCCGATCTCGTCTCCGTAATATATGAAAGGCACGCCCGGCATAGCGAACAGCGTGCAGTATGCCAGGGCGATCTCACGCTCGGAAAGGCGTGGTGCCACGCGCGCGGTGTCGTGGTTGCAGGTGATGAAATTGAAGGTGCCTCCGAGGTGTTCCGCCTCGCGCAGCTGCGGTTCGTACTGCTCGAGAAAATCACTGATCGGCGTGCCCGAATCCACGTTGAAATAGCTTTTATCGCCATCCCTGCTCAACGGATTATCGACGTTGCGCAACAGCATGTTGTAGCCGTTCGGAATGCCGTCCCAGCGCCAATCCAAATAGAAATCCATGTCGAAACCGGCTTCCAGCGATTCGTTCGGGCGTCCCCATTCCGACACGAACGCGGCTTCTGGAAATTCCGGACGAATCTTGGAAAACATGTACTGCCAAGTGCGAATCGTGAACGGTTTGCCGGCGTCGTCCTGCTTGACGAGACTGTCTGCCATGTCAACGCGGAAGCCGTCCGCGCCAAGCGAAAGCCAGAATCTCATCACGTCTACCATCGCATCGCAGGTGGCGATCGCCTCCGGGCCGAACGCGGGCTTCTGCCATGCGCGCTGGGGATGTGCGAAACCGTAGTTGAGTGCCGGCTGGCATTTGAAGAAGTTCAGAATGTAGGTGCCGTTGCGTGGCGTTTCCCCGCCGATGAACGGCAGGCCGTCACCGCCGGAAATCCAGGAATCCGTCCAAATGTAACGGTCGGAGTACTCGTTGCGATCCACCTCGGCGCTGTGGCGGAACCATTCGTGTTCCTCGCTGGTGTGGCCGGGCACGAGGTCGAGGATTACATGCATGCCGCGCTCGTGGGCGGCTGCGAACAGGGCCGCCAGATCGTCGTTGGTGCCGTAGCGGGGGGCGACCTTCTTGTAGTCGCGCACGTCGTAGCCCGCGTCTTTGAAGGGCGAATCGAAGCACGGGTTCAGCCAGATCGCGTTGCAGCCAAGGTCGGTGATGTAGCCGAGTTTTGCGGTGATGCCGGGAATGTCTCCGATGCCGTCGCCATTGGAGTCGGCGAAGGATTGCGGATAGATCTCGTAGAAGATCGCGTTGGAGAGCCATTGTGGACAGGGGTGTGTCGAAGGGGAAATCATGTCGGTGTGTCTCCTTGGAATAAACGTGTTTTCCGGCAACTGCTGAAACAATCTTAACGTCAGATTGCAAACGTTGGCAAAACTGTGCTACACTTGCAATCACTGATGCACATCCGGTAGCTCCAAAGACGGACAACACCCGCTTGAAAGACGATGGTGCGAACGTATGCGGAGTTTGATCAGACGCTCGGTACCGGTTGCGCTGAAGATACACAAGGTTATGTGAGGAAAGGAAAGATCAATGAAGATCGATTGGAAGAAGGCAATCGGACTTACCGCAGCTGTTGCAATGCTGGTCCCGCTCGCTGCATGCGGCGGCTCCTCCGGCGGCGATGGCAAGAGCGGTGCCTCCGGCACCGAGGACATCACCCTGAGCGTGTGGGCTCCGCAGGAAGACCAGGCCAAGGATACCAATTGGCTGGGCCAGGTCGAAGAGAACTTCGCTAAGGATCACCCAGAGTACAACATCACTTGGAAGAACGACGTCGTCTCCGAAGGTGACGCTTCCAAGCAGGTCAGCACCGATCCGTCCGCCGCGGCCGATGTCTATATGTTCGCTTCCGATCAGTTGGGCGTTCTGATGGACGCCAAGGCCATTGGCCAGCTGGGTACCGACGCCGAGAAGCAGGTGAAGGAACAGAACGGCGACCTCGAAGTCGATTCCGTCACCGGTACCGATGGCAAGCTCTACGGTGTGCCGTACACCGACAACACGTGGTTCATGTACTACAACAAGTCCAAGATCACCGAGGATGAGGCCAAGGACTTCGATACCATCCTTTCCAAGGCCAAGGTCACCTTCCCCCTGCAAAATTCCTGGTACATCAACGGCTTCTATGATGGTCTGAGCCTGTTTGGCGAGAAGGGCAATGACGCCGATGCAGGCATGGTCTTCCCGAAGGACGGCGCCGATATTACTTCTTATCTGGTCGATGTGGTCGCCAATCCGAACTTCTCCAACGACGACGGCGCTTCCGGCCTTGCCGCCATTAAGGATGGCTCCGCCGACGTGCTGTTCTCCGGCACCTGGTCCGCAGCTGACGTGAAGAAAGCCCTGGGCGACAACTACGCCGCTACTCAGCTGCCGACCTTCACCGTGAACGGCCAGAAGAAGCAGATGAAGTCCTTCGCCGCCACCAAGGCCGCCGCCTACAACCCGAATGCCAAGAATCCGAAGGCCGCCGCCCAGTTCGCCGCTTACCTCGGCTCCACCGAAGCCCAGAAGTTGCACTACGAGATGCGCGCCATCCCGCCGACCGACAAGTCCCTGTCCGACCTGACCACCGACGACATCGCTGCCAAGGCTCAGGCTGACACCATGGCCAACACCGCCCTTCTGCAGTCCGGTCTGTCCGGCATGAACGATTGGTGGACCCCGGCCGAGACCTTCGGCAAGGCCCTGATCAACAAGGAAATCACCAAGGACAACGCCGTCGCCAAGTACCAGGATTGGGTCAAGCAGGCCGGTGGCAAGATCGCTGAGTGAAATCCTCGGTAATCCAATAATCCGATAACTGAAGAGTGCAGGGTGGCCGGTACTGCCAAATCCTGCCGGCCGCCCAGCACATGGGGAAGCATTTCGAGTCGCGGTGCTTCTCACCACTCTGCACAGTGGCTCACTCCTCCTCCGAGCTTTGCATTCCCGGGCAAGGTTTTTCAATTCTCCTTCCCCCTGTCCGGAAGCAAAGCTTTTTTATCTTTATCATTCATCATGAGAGGGCAGTCGAAATGACAGCAACAACTCTTTCCCCACGGGAGATGAAGCGCCTCCGGAAGCAGGGCGCCGACTATGTTTCCCCGTCGCCTTACACGGTAAAGGCGGCGTTCCAGCGGGGTGACCTGTTCACCAAGCTTTCCGCAGTGGTGTTTGGCCTTGGCAATATCGTGCGCAAGCAGTATGTCAAGGGCATTACCATGCTGGTGCTGGAAATCGCGTACTTCGTGTTCATGGCCGCCAACGGCGTGGACTATCTTTCCAAGCTGCCGACCTTGGGTACCAATGCGGGCGGCAAGAAGCTGGTCGACGGCTTCTGGGTCTACACCGAGCCTGACCGTTCCGTGGTCATCCTGCTGTACGGCGTCGCTGCCCTGGTCATCACCGCCGCCTTCATCGGCCTGTGGGTCATATCCGTGCGCGCCGCATACAAGTCCCAGGTGCTGCTTGAAGAGAACGGCAAGGCTCCGAGCTTCATGGATGATGTGCACGAACTGCTCGACGCCAAGGCTCATGTCCTGCTGATGTTCCTGCCTACGCTGGGCATCGCAGTGTTCACTGTGCTTCCGTTGATTTTCATGATCTCCATGGCGTTCACCAGCTACGACCACAAGCACCTCGTGCTGTTCCACTGGGTCGGCTTTGAAAACTTCGCCAAGGTCTTCTCCAACAGCGGCGGCACTGTTAACGCAGCACTGTTCGGACGCGTGCTGGTGTGGACATTGGTCTGGGCCTTCTTCGCCACCTTCCTGAACTTCTTCTTCGGCATGTTCGTGGCCATGATCATCAACCGTAAGACCACCCACTTCAAGGGTTTTTGGCGTGCCTGCTTCTCCATGTCCATCGCAGTTCCGCAGTTCGTATCCCTGCTGGTCATGCACACTATGCTCCAGCCGCAGGGTGCGGTGAACCGCATGCTGCAGACGTGGGGTTGGATTGACGGCCCGCTGCCGTTCTTCACCAACGCCACCTGGGCCCGCGTCACCGTCATCATCATCAACCTGTGGGTTGGTATTCCGTACACCATCATGCAGATCACCGGTATTCTGCAGAACATTCCTGCCGATCAATACGAAGCGGCGAAGATCGATGGCGCAAACTGGTGGCAGATCTTCACCAAGATCACCATGCCGTACATCATCTTCGTGCTCACACCGTACCTGATCACCACCTTCACCGGCAATGTGAACAACTTCAACGTCATCTACCTGCTGTCCAGCGGAGATCCTACCCCACTGGGCGATTCCGCAGGCTCCACCGATCTGCTCATCACCTGGCTGTACAAGCTCACCGTGGATAAGCAGGACTACAACCTTGGCGCTGTGATAGGCATCATGACCTTCATTGTGTTGGCCGTGGTCTCGCTGATCACCTACCGCAATTCCGGCTCCTATAAGAATGAGGAGGCATTCCGATGAGCAACAAGCATTCCTCAACCAAAGTGGAAAGCCATGGCTTCCTGCATGACCAGAAGATCCGCCGCGTCACCGGCGACATCTTCGCCCACCTGTTCCTCGCCATCCTGGCCGTGATCTGGCTCGTGCCGATCGTGTGGGTGTTCGCGGAGTCCTTTAACAAGAACACCGCCCCGTACACCAGCTCCTTCTTCCCGAAGGAATGGACGCTGGACAACTACAAGGTGCTGTTCACCGACCGCAACGTACTGGACTTCCCGAAGATGTTCATGACCACGTTCATCATCGCCTGCTTCACCTGCGTGATCTCCGTGATCTTCGTGCTGTCGGTGGCGTACTGCATGAGCCGTATGCGCTTCCGCGTGCGTAAGACTTTCATGAACGTCGTGCTGATTCTCGGCATGTTCCCAGGCATCATGGCCGTCACCGCCATCTACTTCATTCTGAAGGCCTTGGGCCTGTCAAGCGGCGCTATGACCACCGTGGCGCTGATTCTTGTGTACTCCGCAGGTTCCGGTGCTGGATTCTACGTGATGAAGGGCTACATGGACACCATCCCAACCTCGTTGGATGAGGCCGCCCTGCTTGACGGCTGCACCCGTTTCCAGGTGTTCTACAAGATCATCATCCCGATCTGCAAGCCCATGATCGTCTATCAGGCCATCATCGGCTTCCTGACCCCGTGGCTCGACTTCGTCATGGCCAAGGTGATCTGCCGCACGCAGTCCAACTACACCGTGGCATTGGGCCTGTGGCTCATGCTGCAGAAGGAATACATCCAGAACTGGTACGCCCGCTTCGCCGCGGCCGCGGTCGTGATCTCCATCCCGATCGCCATCCTGTTCATCGTGATGCAGCGTTTCTATCAGGAGTCCATGTCAGGTTCTGTCAAGGGCTGATAACAGTTAGAAAAAGGGGAAGCAATGACGCTCGTAAACAGCCTCGAAAACAATTTCGAACAGCCGAATACGAGAGTCGCCGAACCGTTCCCGCTTTGTCTGGAACGGCCGCTGGGTGCCGTGGTTTCGCAATCCGGCACCCAGTTTGCCATTTGGGCCCCAACGGCCGAGAAAATAACGTTGAGGTTGTTCTCGCGCGGTTCCAAGGGGGAAGACGGCGACGCTTTAATTGGGCAGTTTTTGATGCGTCCCGAGGCCGATGGCTCTTGGACTTACGATTTTGCCGATAACAAACACGGCTTATATTACGATTTTTTGATTGAACGCGATTGCGGTTCCGTCGATCGCGTTGCCGATCCATGGGCGCACGCGGCTGGCGTGAACGGCCGTCGAAGCATGGTCGTCGACTTGCCTCGCACCGATCCCGAAGGTTGGGATGCCGATCGCATGCCGGAAGTGCCGATTGCGCAAACGGTTGTTTGGGAAACGCATGTCGGCGATTTCAGCAACGATCCCGCGGGAGGATTCCCCGAATCCCATCGTGGAAAATATCTTGCGTTCACCGACCTGGGAACGACGTTGGACGGTCATCCTGATTTTCCGACGGGATTGTCGTATCTCAAAAAGCTTGGCATTACCGCGGTGCAGCTGATGCCGATCTACGATTTCGGTTCCGTCGACGAAACGATCTGCAGCCGATACAACTGGGGTTACGATCCCGTCAATTACAACGTTCCTGAAGGATCGTACTCCACGAATCCGTATGACGGGTCCGTGCGCATCCGCGAGGTCAAGCAGATGGTGCAGGCGTTGCATAATGCCGGCATCAAAGTGATTATGGACGTGGTCTACAATCACATGTTCTCGCCCGACAACTGGTTCGAGCGCATCGTGCCCGAATACTTCCTGCGCCGCAAGCCGAACGGGGCGTTGTCGAACGGCTCCGGATGCGGATGCGATATGGCCACGGAACGTGCGATGTTCCGCCGTTTTGTGGTGGAATCCGTGGCGTATTGGGCGAGGGAATACCATCTTGACGGCTTCCGATTCGACCTGATGGGCCTGATCGACGTCGACACCATGAACGCCGTGCGCGCCGCTTTGGACGAAATCCCCGACCGTGGGCCGAGCATTCTTATGTATGGCGAACCGTGGTCGGCCAGCGCTACCGCGGCTTTGCCGGGCACCGTGCTTGCCGACAAGGCCGGATTGCCGCAGCTTGATAATCGCATCGGGCATTTTTGCGACACCACGCGAGACGCCATCAAGGGGCATGTGTTCTTCTCGGACCGTCCCGGATACGTTAACGGGGGTATGCATGAGAATGCGGCCTCCGTGCGCGACGCGGTGAACGCCTGGCGTGCCAGCAAACAGCCGGAAGGTGTTGCGGGTCAAGTGATCCAGTATGTTTCCGCGCATGACGATCTGACCTTGTGGGACAAGCTTTGCGCAAGTCTTGCCGCGAAATCGCTGGGCAGCGCCGTTAGTGAAGGCGACAACGAGAATTCCGTGGACGTGCCGAAGGCGTTGTATGACGCCGATCTTTCGGAAGCTGGGCTCGCCTCGGCCGGTTCCGCGATTGCCGGGGCCATGGCCACGGTGATGGATGCGAATCGTATGGCGGCGGGCATTGTGCTCACTTCCGCGGGCATACCGTTCATGCTGTCTGGCGAGGAGTTCGCGCGTACGAAATACGGCAATTCCGATTCGTACGATTCGGCGCGCGAGCTGAATTGGCTTGATTGGACTCGTGCCTGGCGCATGCGCGATCTGGTGGAGTATTACACGAAACTGATCGCCTTGCGTAAGAGCTCGGCGGAATGGTTTGACGGCGATCGTGTGATCGTCAGCGTGGAAGGCGACGAACTGGTGTTCCGGGTCGGCGACTACTTGGTGGCGGTGAATCCGGGACGTCATATTGGCGCGATTGACGTTGCCTCGACTGCGGTTGCGCCGGTTTCGGAGTCGTCTCGCGTATGGTGCGGCATGGGTTCGTCCACAAACGCATCCGCGGCGTGCATCAGTGCGGGAGATGGCGATTATTTGATCGTGCCACCGCATACGTTTGCAATCTGGCGGTTGCGGTAACCTCGTGCATAACGCATGTAACGCATTGGTTTGCAAGGGCAGCGGCTGCAAAGTGGCAATCGCCGCCGCCGGGAAAAACGCCGAGATCACCCGATTCAAAGGTTTGGGAGAGATCTCGCCGGACGAGTTCAAGCATTTTATCGGAAAGGATATCCGCCTGGACCCGGTTACCATGAAGAAAGAGGACCTCGTAAAAGATATGCTGGAGTTCTATATGGGCAAGAATACGATGGAGCGACAGAACTTTATCATTGATAACTTAGTTGTAGAAGAAGATGTGGTCAATTGACAATAAACGTATCGCTCTTTTCCCCGGAACGTTCGACCCTTTCACGATCGGGCACGAATCGTTGGTAAGCCGCGGACTCGAGTTGGTGGACGAGATCATTATCTCGATCGGTATCAACGACACGAAACGTACTCATTTCTCGCTGGAGAAACGGCTGGAGGCAATCCGGAATCTCTACAAGGACGAGCCGCGCGTACGGGTTATGTCGTACGACTCGCTGACGGTCGACTTCGCCCAACAGATGAATGCCGGCTTTATCCTGCGCGGCATTCGTACGGTGAACGATTTCGAATATGAAAAGAGCATAGCCGACGTGAACCGCAAGCTGAGCGGGATCGAGACATTTATTCTTTTTACGGAACCGGAACATACGCATATCAGCTCCAGCATCGTGCGGGAGTTGCTGCGTTACGGAAAAGATATTTCCCAGTTTGTGCCGAAAGGAACAAACCTTTATTAAAATACAATACAATGAAACGAATTTTACTTCCACTCCTTATATTGAGTGTGTTTGCCGCTTCGATGTCGGCACAGCGCGGCAACAACATAGATGCCCGTAAGCTCCAGTTGGCCCTGTATGCCATCTCCAATCTATATGTAGACTCTACAAGTGAAACGAAGCTGGTGGAGGATGCCATCGTCGGCATGTTGGAAAAGCTGGACCCTCACTCTACCTATACGGACCCGGAAGAGACGAAAGAGATGACGGAACCGTTGCAGGGGAATTTCGACGGGATCGGTATCCAGTTCAATATGCTGACAGATACTTTATATGTGATCCAGGTAATTCCCGGCGGACCTTCGGAAAAGGTCGGTCTGATGGCCGGTGACCGCATCATCATGGTGGACGACACGCTGATTGCCGGCGTCAAGATGAAGAATACGGATGTGATGAAACGCTTGCGTGGCCCGAAGAATACGGAAGTGCGGGTAAAGGTCCTGCGCGGCGGAGTACCCGACCTGATCGAATTCAAGATCACACGTGGAAAGATTCCGGTATACAGTCTGGATGCCGCTTACATGGCGGATAAGACTACCGGATACATCAAACTGAACCGCTTTGCCGCCTCGTCGGCCGACGAATTCCGGGAAGCATTGGAGAAACTGAAGAAACAGGGAATGAAGAACTTGATTCTTGACTTGCAGGGGAATGGCGGGGGATATCTGAATATCGCGATCGACCTGGCCGACGAGTTCTTAGGTAAAGACAAGTTGATCGTTTACACCGAAGGAAACAAACAACCGCGCGAAGAAGCCAAGTCTTCGGCTCGTGGTGGTTTTGAAGAGGGACGTTTGGTCGTACTGGTAGATGAGACATCCGCATCCGCCAGTGAAATCCTTTCCGGCGCAGTGCAGGATTGGGACCGTGGCGTTGTCGTAGGCCGCCGTACGTTCGGAAAAGGGCTGGTGCAAAAACCGATCCCGATGCCTGACGGCTCGATGATCCGCCTGACGGTTGCCCGCTATTATACGCCTACAGGCCGTTCCATCCAAAAACCGTATGTCAACGGCAACCAGGAACAATACAACCATGACCTGATCGACCGCTACAACCGGGGCGAGCTGATGAGCGAGGACAAGATCGATGAATTTGAGGAATATGTGGACCTTGTGCAGATCGGTGCGCGCAATATGCAGAACTTCCAGCT
>ENA-OPCL01002389-OPCL01002389.1-human-gut-metagenome-genome-assembly--contig:-NODE-2389-length-12335-cov-2.361482_pt1 | contig 12335 bp, 7 predicted proteins | sample MGYA00241251_ERZ501482 | MGnify/ENA primary metagenome ERZ501482 (study PRJEB25962, sample SAMEA2042581) | human gut metagenome | biome: human gut; feature: human-associated habitat; material: faeces... | reverse complement strand
TCATAACACCTCCGGTCTGACAATCATCGCAAAGCATTTGGTCAGCGGCAGTATTCTCGCAACCATGGTCCGGAACCGGGAAATCCACCGGGAATACCTCGGGATCTCTCGCGGCAGGGTCACTCCCTCCTCCGGAACCATCACCGCTCCACTGGGACGAAAGGACGGCTCCATCATCGAGCGTACCATCGACTTTGAACATGGCGAATCTGCCATTACTCACTATGAAGTGCTGGAAGAAAAAAACGGACACCGCCTGACACTGGAAACCGGTCGCACTCACCAGATCCGGATCCATATGAAATATCTGGGCTATCCGCTGATCGGAGATTCCCTCTATAATCCTGATATGGAATGGATTTCCAGACAGGCGCTGCACGCAACCCGTCTGCGTTTTCATCATCCTATCACCAAAGAACCTCTGGAATTTCATGTTCCACTCCCGCAGGACATGCAAAACGTACTGGAGGGCATCCGGCCCGATGCCTGATGCCCTCCTTTTGCTTTCGACATACCTCTGCTTTCAACTGAGCGTACTATGGTGCAGCACTTATGTCTATTTCTGTCAATCTCTGACCCGCGTCCAAACCTGCATTTCGTTTTCACCGCGGTTTGCCCAGGTATAATACGGAATATACGAAAGTTCCGCTTTTTCAAACTCCGGCTTCTTCCAGACATGATACAGCGCTTCGCTTTCTTTTTCTATATGCGTATCAAGCTGCCGAAACCCTGCTGCAGTCAGCCTTTTGACCGGTGTTCCGCAAATATTTCCGTCCGACACCGTTACGTTTAACTCCGGGTCAATCAGCAGCTTCTGCAGATCTTTTCCGTTGTCTGTCTCTTCCAGACAATAGACAACCGGCCCTCTCATCACGGCCACTTTCCCTATATCCTCACGCACGGCTTCCTTTGCCGCAATCATTCGAACCTCCATCGGGAAATGAAGCGTAAATTCTTCTTCCTCTCCCCAATCCTTTTGCAGATACAGGTAGCCGTCCTTTTCTTCCGTACCACCGGTAAAACCATCCAGCTCATATCTGCTGCACCAGTCCGGTATCCGCAGTGCAAGCTTTAATCCGGTATCCTTTGCGCGGATTGTGATTTTCACATCCCCCTCCCAAGGGAAGTTGGATTCCACACGGATATCTGCTGTCTTTTCGCCGATCTTCTTTTCCAGGGTGCTTCCCATATAAAGATGTAAAAACAGCGTATCCTCGTTTTCCGTATATGCATAGGAACCGATCGAGCTGAGCAGACGCGCCAGGTTTGGCGGGCAGCATGCGCAGCCGAACCATTTCTGGCGAACCGGCTTGACATGAAATTTTCGTTCATCCTTATGACATGCCTCCGGCAGTACTTCCAGCGGATTGACATAGAAAAAGCTCTTTCCATCCAGCGCCATGCCGCTGAGTACGCCATTATAAAGTGCGCGTTCCATAACGTTTGCATACCTTGCCTCCGGCGCGATTTCCAGCATTCTCCGCGCAAAAAAGACAAGACCGATCGACGCACAGGTTTCCGCATACGCCGTGTCGTTCGGCAGATCGTAGGCATAGGTGAACGCCTCGCCCAGATGGGTGCTGCCGATTCCGCCTGTAACGTACATTTTTTTCTCCGTGATGTTGTCCCAGAGTCTCCGGCACGCCCCATACAGCGTTTCATCCCCTGTCAGCCTCGCCACATCCGCCATGCCGGAATATAGATAAACCGCACGCACGGAATGTCCGAACGCCTCGTCCTGCTTGCGCACCGGCAGATGCGCCTGATTATAGAAATAACGAAGTTCGTCCTCATGCCCCTTTTTTACTTCTTCGGGATGCTCTTGATCAAAGTAGTAGGGACGCTTTCCGCGCTCGTCCACGAAATACCGGGCAAGGTTTAAGTATTTTTCCTTCCCGGTCAGTTCATAAAGCCGCACAAGGGCCATCTCTGCGATTTCATGTCCCGGATAACCGTGAAGCTTTCCCTCTTCCGTACCGAAATTTGCCGCCACATAGTCTGCAAATCGTTCCGCCGCCTTCAACAGCTTGTCCTTGCCAGTCGCCTGAAAATATGCCACAGCCCCTTCAATCAGGTGTCCAAAGCAGTACAGCTCGTGATGGTCCTTCAGATTCGTAAAGGTCGCGTCACGACCACTTAAAATATAGTAGGTGTCCAGATATCCGTCGTCCTGCTGTGCGGCGCAGACGATATCGATCGCGCCATCCGCGATTTTTTCCAGCTCCGGATCGGGATGCTGCGTTAAAGAATAACCAACCGCCTCGATCCATTTCGAAAAATCGCTGTCCTGGAACACAAACCCGTAAAATTCGTCATCTTTTAACTGCTTCGGATCCTCCGGCAGCACCTCAAAGCCGCGAAAGGTATACTTCGGCGCAATAAATGTGTTTCCTTTTTCTTTCTTTTCCCGGTTCAGCTTTCCTGCAGCCTTGAAATTGTGCATACAGAAGCTCGGTGCCGCGCCCTCCACGCGGTCGTTTAAGGCATCCCACTGATACGGGATCACCTCCTTGCGTACGAGCTCCATTTCCCCTTTCCAAAAGGTGTCCGTCACCTGAATGTTTTTCAGCGAAACGGGTGCGGAATAATTGTGTTTATCCATGTTTCTCCTCTCCTGTGTCTGTATTTTTTGTAATATGAAATCCTGTGATACCCTTATGCGGCTGCATTTGCGTTGATCTGATCGATGACTCCTCTGATCCCCATCCACACGGACAGATCAGTGAAAATATCGACGATACTGCCCTGATCGGTAAACGGGGATTCCTGCAATACGGAAAGGTCTTTTAACATTCCGTTATGTACAATATATTCAATAATCTGATTGACAAAATAAATTTGTCTGCTGTCCATATTGGTATCAGACAGATATGCAGAAAACGCCTCTTTCGCCGCATTCATATCCAGTCCAACAATTTCACGGACAAATTCTCCCAGCGGTTTTTGCCCAATCTCATTTTCATAATCCTGTTTTGTCCCGATTTCTTTCCAAAGAATTTCTTCCAGACTGTCAATATCGTTTTCTGTCAGAGGCTTGTTCGTCTTTAACTTTGCAATCACGATATTATCCTGATGCTCCCTGATATAAAACTCTGCTCTTTCTTTATAATCCTTCAATTCATCATTGTCAAGCTCCGCTTTGTTCCAGTCCATCGACAAAATCTCATCCGTAAAATGTGTGATATAGGTATTTCTTTCCTCCGTCGGAATATATTTCATCAGACTGCGAAGCCGCTCTCTGATTTCTTCAAAATCCTCCATTCCTGCCCGTTCCAAATAGTCCGTATTTAATATTTTTCGGATAAACTCTCTCTGGCCCTGGATTTCCGGAATATTCGCCACACTCGAAACTGCGGTTACTCGATTTTTTAAATCTTTATATCCTCTTGGATATTTTTTCCCTGCAAGCAAAGCAACTTCAATTCCATAGATCAGCGCATCAAACCGAACTGCGTTCACCTCATCTTTCTCTGGCAAAATGAGAGGCGTCACTTCTTCTCTCACGATCTTTGTATCTTCAAATGTAAGTGCCCGGTAGTTTTCTTCCGAAGAATACAGCTCCACATATTTCAGATGCTGTCTGACCCGAAAATTGTCTTTGGGAAGTTCTTTTATTTTTTCACACATATGGCGTACCAACGCATTCCGATACGTAATCAGCCGCTCTGTCTGATATTCTACCTTTTGCAGCTGATAGCAAATTTCAAACTGCAAATGGAAGACCGCACTCTGCAATGCGATTCTGTTTTCGCTCGCTTTTCCTTTGTTCATTCGGAAAAAATCAAAATTCCCACAGAAATCAAAAATATAAAATTTATCTTTGTCCTCTCCATCAAACAGACCCGGACACAATCTCGTTCCACGCCCGATCATCTGCCAGAACTTCGCCTTGCTCATTACCTTTTTAAAGAAAACGAGGTTCACAACCTCCGGCACATCAATTCCGGTATCCAGCATATCAACAGAAATGGCGATCTGCGGAAGTTTTTTCGAGTCTGAAAATTCATCAATGGCACTCTGGGCATACGTTATATGATTATCGATGACTTTCGCATAGTCCTTCAGATACGGATATTCTTTCTGAAATACTGCCAAAATCTGTTCTGCATGTTTATGATTCTTTGCAAAAATGATCGTCTTCCCGATTTTCTGACCATAATCAATTTTCAATCCATTCGTCATTACAATATCCCAAACCTGACGAATCGTATCCACATTAAAAATCCATTTATTTAATTTTGAAGAATCGATTGCTTCCGGCAGGGTTCCATCTTCCTCTTCGAAGGTTTTTTCGTATTCTTCCTTTTCATCCTCCGGCAGTTCATCATATACAATACCACCTTCGTCGAATTTCATTTTCGTTTCCACCGAAATATAATCCACCAGATATTCGTCTTTTACTGCCTGTGCCAGGTCATAGCCATAAGTAGGATAACCATTGTTCAATTCAAATACGTCATACGTATTTTTATCGATTTCATCTTTCGGAGTCGCAGTAAGACCTACTAACGGTGCATCAAAATAATGGAAAATATCCTGATACTTATTATAAATCGAACGATGCGCCTCATCGCAGATCACCAGATCAAAATGACCGCAGCTAAACAACTTCCCATTCTGGTCACTGACTGAATCAATACAGTTTATCATCGTCTGATAGGTAGAAAAGACGCAGTGTGCCTGATAGTTTTCTTTTTCTTCTACCAGATTTGTACAGGACAGGTTCGGAAGCAGATTGACAAAATTTCTTTTTGCCTGTGTCACAAGAGAATTTCGATCTGCCAGAAACAAAATATTTTTCACCCATCCTGCATCCAACAAAACCTTACACAATGCGATAACTGTTCGTGTTTTTCCGGATCCAGTTGCCATAACCAGCAGCGCTTTTCTTCTGTTTCTTTCATCAAAACTTTCACAGACTTTTTTGATTGCTTCTTCCTGATAATATCTTCCCGCAATCTGCTTATCGACAGAAATATGCTTTAAGCTTGTTCGCATTTTCAACAGATTAAACCATTTTTCCAGATCTCTCTTGGAATAGATCTCCGCACATTTCCGTTCTGGATACTGACCGTCAATAATACGCGTTTCAAATCCGTTGGTCAGGAAAATAACCGGTCTTCTTCCACATTCTTTTTCTAATATATCCGCATATAGTTTCGCCTGCTGCCGCCCTTTCGCAACATCCGCGCAGGTGCGCTTTGCTTCAATGATTGCCAGCGGCTTATGGGTATCATCATACAGCACATAATCTGCATAACCGACATTGGAGGAATTCGGCATTCCAACAAGACGAACTTCATTGATCCAGTCTTTCCCTTCTGTCCACCCGGCATCCATCAGCATCGCATCGATATAGAGTTTTCTGGTTTCAAATTCTGAAAGGTCAAGCGGTTTCGGGACATAACTTTGCTGCTGTTCCTGTCTGCGTGCAGATAGTGCTTCTTTTAAGGAGGCATTTTCTGCCATCAGCTTCTGCAGATCCAGTTCCTGTTTTGCAGTTTTTTCCTGTTCTTTCTGTAGTTCTATCTGAATGTTCTGAACATTTCCTGTTGATTTTTTCGCATCTTTTGCTTTCGCAATTCTCGACAGAATCGTGTTCTTATCAAACGTCCGCTCTTCATAATGCTCTGAATAGCAATAAGCGACATAGTCCAAAAAGATGAACAGGTTTTCCAGACAAAGCATCGCCTCATCTCTGCCCAGCTTCTTTCCGCTGTGTGCCACATTATTGCCGCATTTTCGGATATAATCCATCCGCTTCCAAAGATCATTGCCAATCAGTTGTCGGTAGTCCTCTTCATTCATCAGGCTTTGCAAAGTATCCTGATACGGCATCTGCAGTGCAGAATCCACAGAATACATCCATTTTACCGCAAATTCCATTGCCCGGCGGCAGTTCATAATACACGCCTCCGGATCCAGCAGAATAATTTTCTCCGCGGATATTGCAACGCCTGCAAATGCAGAAAATTTCGATTCATTTTTTAAGTAGTCAAAGTTTGTAACCATATCAGGCAGCCTCCCCCAAGGCAATTCGTAGATTCTTTTATGTCCATCTATGAAGAGTATAACATTTTTATCCGATAATTCCCAAAACAAATTTCGATAATCTATTATCCAGCTGTACACAAAAGAGACTTGTAAACAAGACCATTTCATTATCCATAAAATTTCTATCATGGAATTATCAAAATTTTGATTTGTCGGTCTGTTCAACAAACGGAATTAAAGAATCTTGTAACTCTCTTGGTGGACAGATTACCTTGATTTTGCCAAGTCGTTCCTTTGAAATATTCGACATTGATTTAGCTGATCCACCCGATATAGCTTGTATGACAGGTCGGAACTCCTTGCAGTTGATGAGTTGCCACAAAAACACAGCATTTACTTTTTCATTGGGAACCAGCCTAAAGATCAAATCTGGCATCATCAGTTTTGGAGGCGTATTCTGTACATAAGCCGCCGTACCTACCAGTTCAGGAGTATTCTTCCTGGTAAAAAGCAAGTCTCCCACATGAACTTCGGAGCTTTCCACAAAAAGGCTCTCATCAAGCAATGCTTTGTTTTCATTAGGCCTATAATCGCCGTAGGTAGCTGCACTAAGTTTGAGAATTGCCGGGTTATCACCAGTTCTGGGCTTGTCGGAACATATGAAGCTTTTTCCGTTATCGATTCTCTCCAAACATTCTTCAAACCGATATATGTCCCACTTCATGGGATTACTAATTGGGTCACCAAACATCTCGACAAATCGGGCTTTGATGAGGTTGTCCAAAGCATTAAGCTCATCATTTCTTTTTTCTAATATTCCCTTTGCTTTTACCAGTATTTCAACTATTGATTTCTGTTCATCAACAGAAGGCAACTCAATCAATGCATCTGTGAGGTTGCCTAACTTAATATACTTAATTACCCCACCAATAGCTTGCTTTCGAAGTTCTTCTATATAGCCTTCCATGAAGTAATATAGATATGGCATATATAACTTACCACTACCATTATCCTCAATTATGTACGTACGCTGATAAGCATCAAATTTACCGTTATAATACTTTACATTCAAATCCCCGTTCCCGGCAACCAAAACACATTCACAATCATATGAATATGTTGAAATTCTTAATGGTTCTTTTGAACAAGTAAAAAATGGATATTGACCATCTTCAGATGCTGCATTTGCATCAAGCTTACCCGTTTTTATTTTCGTCAATTCACCAATTTTAACCTTCATCTACATCATCCCTGCAAACCCGAATTGATCCGGATTTTACGCAAGAAATTTTTGATGAGATGCTTTCACATTACTCTGGTTTACCATTGCATACTGCATCGTCGTATCAATCTGCGAATGTCCCAAAATCTTTTGCACCTGTTCGATCGGCATTCCTTTATCTATTGCCCGCGTTGCCATTGTTCTCCGGAACTTATGTGGATGAATCCGATCCAGCTCCAATCTTCTACCCATCTGACGAAGTCTGATTTCTACACCGCTTATTTTCAAACGATCGTGCGGCGCATCCAATGTAACAAACAATGCTTTGTTGTTGTCCTCCCGTTCCGATATATATTTTTTTAGATGAACCTTCGTCTTTGCATCGAAATAAACTTTCCTTTCCTTATCCCCTTTTCCATATACCACACATTCTCTGCCTTCCAGATCAATATCGTCAATATTCAGATTTACAAGTTCTCCGACACGGATTCCGGTAGAGTACAGCAAATCAATCATTGCTAAATCTCTTGTTTTCTGGCAATGATCCCGTAATTTTTCAATTCCTTCATCAGTGATCACATTTTTTACAACGGTTTTCGTTTTAATCTTATGAATCCGTCTCATGGGACTTTTCAAAATATAATCTTCTTCCTCCAACCAGGAAAAGAAGCTGGATAAATTTCTACGAATATTATCAATTGTAACGTTCGTACATTTACTTTCTTTTTGATATTCCGATAAATAAGATCGAATTTCTTCCGTAGAAATTTTTCTTACACTGATTTCAATCTTTGACAGCAAATCTTCCGCCGTACTCTTATAGTATTGAATTGTTCTTTCCGAACAGCCTTCAATCCGTTTCGCTTCAATGAACAGTTGTAAATATTCAAGATTCGAATGATCGGTTTTCTTTACTTCATTTTCAGAAAATGTTTTTAAAATCACTTCCTGCAGCTTTTTCATCTGTGAAATAGAAAGATACTCTGACATTTCATTTAAGACTGCAATGATTTTTTCGTCCATGTTGATATACTCCTTTTGTTATACCAACATCCTGCAGCCATTTTTTCACATAAAATATTCGCACTGTTTATAATATATCTCAGCTTCTTTCTGCAACAATTCCGTCAGCTGACTTACTGTTCCATTCTCTCTGAACTCCTTCAATGCCTCAATATATACCGTTCTGTCATCATCCAATATAATAAAGGGATCCACTTCCTCATATTTCAAACTTTCCCGAAACAAAATCATTCTTCCAGTACGTCCATTTCCATCCTGAAACGGATGAATGGATTCATATCTCGCATGAAATTTTGCAAGTGTTTCCATATTTTTAGGCTGCGCTGCATACCACGATAAAAGCTTTTCCATTTCTTCTGCAACATCTTTTGGCAACACCGTTTTGTACATTCCCACCATGTTCGGGCGCTGCTTATAATCTCCTATTGCATAACCATTTGCACGGTCTTCAAATACTCCGGATTTTAATTCGTAATGAAACTGTTTTATCAGTTCCTGTGATAAATCTTCCTCCAATGTATCAAGCATATAATTGAACATCAGGAAATGCCCATTCATTTCCTCAACATCTTTTGCCCGATAATAATCATCGCTTCTCGGCAACGTTCCGTTATCAAATAAGGATGCCGTTTGCTCCGGTGTCAATGTACTTCCTTCAATTTTATTCGAATTATAAGCCATTACTCGTTGCGTATAAGCATAAACTCCAGAACGATCAAACTTTTTCCGTTCAATTATAAAACGATTTATCAGCCATTTTTTAAATTCTGACATTGATTTGCACCTCTCTTTCATCCAAAATATTGCTGCATTAACGAATCAAATAATAACTGCGCTTCGTCAAGAGCTCTTCGCACTGCAACTTTTGATTTGGTGACTTGGTGGACGAAGTCGGCGAACTGGTTTTGAAGTTCTATTGGCGGCATTATCATCCTGAACGCCTTAATATCTCCCACATTAATATGTGGTGATGCAGAACCAGAAATACCTTTCAAAGCATTATCAAGAAATGAATCACTATTCATTGCTACACACAAAAACTCTGATGTGCACTTGTCTATATCTGGTGAAAGAAGCATTGACCTTTGACCCAATGCAACATTACAATCTCTGTCAATAATAGCTGCTATACCAAGTATTGCACCCTCTCGTGTATATACTATATCACCAACCTCAGGTTTCTTTCGCTGAATTCTTTTTGCAAATTCATCTTCAGAAATATACTCAATATCATCCCAAAGAATCTTATTCTTTTTTACAATAGATGTACGAATACACATAAAACCAGTATCTTCATTAGTATAAGAAGGCGTTGAATGAGGGCAGTCAACAATTGCTTTACATACATTTTCTAAAGGCAATGTGTCCCATCCCATATCATTTGCAACCGGGTCACCAAACATCTCGACAAATCGGGCTTTGACTAGCTCGTCCAGCTTTTGAAGTTGCTGCTGGCGATTTTCAATGACAGATTCTACTTTCCGAAGTGTAGTAACAACTTCATGCTGCTTGTTCAGGTCATCAAGAGTGAACTCTTCGTTTTGGTAATCTCTAAAGTAAATATGCGGAATAGTCGCACCAGAGAAGTATTTTTCTAAGTGCATATGTTTTACCACATAAAATAGATACTCAGGAAGTACTACACTTTTTGGTAGTAGATATTGCATTGTTCCTATTACAGATGATTCAGCAGGAAGTAACATTGCTCGCCCTATGCCTGCACCGTCCTTAACTACTGCCACATATGGCTTTTTCTGTTGATAAAAATCGACGTTACCAATATAACCAGAAGCTCCATATACAGGATAATCTCCACTTTTACCTGGAATATCTGCTTGCTTGAGATTTGACGAACCTCTCTCACAAACATCGGCTAACTTTACTCTCATCATTCATCCCCACAAACCCGAATTGATCCGGATTCTTTCTTCCACATTTTTCATTCTGCATTTTTATCTGCCTTACAATCCCAACAGTCGTTCCAGTTCATCCATCTCGTTGCCGATTTCAATTTCCAGCTCCCGGATGTTTGCCATGATCTCTGATGTCGGCGGATATTCCACTGCAACATATTCAACTTCTTTATACTTATTGATGCTGAGATCGTATTCGTTGTCTACAATCTCCTGTTTCGGAACCAAGAAAGATTTTTCTGTCCGCTTCCGTTCTTTTTCATTTCCAAGATGTTTGAAACGCTCAATGATATCCGGAATATCATTTTCTGCAACAAGTGTCCGCTTATCATCCAGACTGAGTCCGTCTGCTGTCATGTCATAAAACCATACGTCATCCGTTCCGCCGTGTTCTGTTTTCGTAAAAATCAGAATCGCGGTCGATACACCGGCATACGGTTTAAATACGCCGGACGGCATGGAAATAACAGCTTCCAGTCTCTGATTTTCTACGATTTCTTTTCGGATCGCCTTATGCGCTGTAGAAGAGCCGAAAAGCACGCCATCCGGGACGATACAGGCACATCTGCCGCCAATTTTCAATATTCTGAGGAACAATGCCAGAAACAGCAATTCTGTTTTTTTCGTTTTACATACTTTCAGCAAATCGCCGGACACCGATTCTGCATCCAGGCTTCCCTTAAAAGGCGGATTTGCCAAAACCAGCGTATATTTATCCTTATCCGAATTCTGATCTGACAGACTGTCCCGATATTCAATATCCGGATTGTCAATCCCGTGTGTCATCATGTTCATCGCGCCGATTCGCAGCATAGTACGATCCATATCGTAGCCGTGGAACATATGATTCATATAATGATCTTTCTTTTGTTTATCAAAAAGAATCTCGCTCTTTTTTTCCTTTTTCAAATAATCTGCTGTCACAATTAAAAATCCTGAAGTACCGCAGGCAGGATCACAGATAATCTCATCAGCAGACGGATTCATCAATTCCACCATCATCCGAATAATGTGTCTCGGAGTTCTAAACTGTCCATTTAACCCTGACTGTGCAATCTTTGAAAGCAAATATTCATAAACATCTCCACGGATATCTACTGCTTGCTTTTCGTTCATCAACTCATAAATGACATCCAGGCAATCTACTACTTTTGAAAGCACAAGCGGTGTCGGAAGCTTAAAAATCGCATCATCCATATATTTTGAATATGCGCTGTTTTTGTCATCATGCAGTGTTTTAATAAAAGGGAATACCCATTCCTGCATCACGATATACATTCTGTCAGCAGGATAATCACGGAATACAGACCATTTTAACTGTGTACCATCAATTGTTCTGTCCCCCACTTTTACTTCACCCACAAAAATGCTTTTATAGGGAAGTCCCAACATCGCACTTTCTTTTGCTCTCTTATTATCCATATCATCCAAATCATGGATAAACATCAGATAAGTAATCTGTTCAATAACTTCCAGTGGATTTACCAGTCCGCCCGCTGCAAAAATATCCCATAATCCATCAATTTTGTTTTTTAATTCTCCCGTAACCATCGTTTTCTCCGTTTTCTCTTATTGATTTTCTTCCCAGATATATTTCGTATCTCTGTTGCCGCCAAATTTTTCATTTCGTCGCTTTCTACGAAACCATCATTTATTCAAAAAATGCTCCCTATTCGGATACTCCTGGCGATATGCCCGAAGGGCGGCTTCCTGCAGCAGCGAAAATTCTTTTTCCATGCGCAGCAGGCGGGGCGCCTGAAAGGCAATTGCGCTGATCTGTTCGGCGATTTTTTTTGCAATTCCTTCTTCTGATAATTGTCCCATGCCAAATACCAGGGAGGTGAATCCTCTGCCCCCTCGGCTGACCTGAATGAACTTCAGAAATACATTATACAATTCCTCCAGAAGGATCTGTTGATAACACTCCTCTGACTGCATCGCTTCTGCCAGGCATAATGCAGAAAGAATCCGAGCTCCCATCCTTCTTCTGTCTCCCCCAAGGTCCAGAGTGCTTCCTTCCGCCAGGTATTTCAGTTCCATCAGGCATTTGACGAATTCATCCTTCTGTAGTCTGTATTTTCCGTATCGGGCTGTCCAGAGCCGGTTTCTGTATTCTTCCGCCCAGGCTTCTTCCTCTCCTGCATGCGCTTTTAAGATCTGCTGCCGTTTTGCCGGATCTGTCT
>ENA-OPCL01002387-OPCL01002387.1-human-gut-metagenome-genome-assembly--contig:-NODE-2387-length-12344-cov-1.859631_pt1 | contig 12344 bp, 10 predicted proteins | sample MGYA00241251_ERZ501482 | MGnify/ENA primary metagenome ERZ501482 (study PRJEB25962, sample SAMEA2042581) | human gut metagenome | biome: human gut; feature: human-associated habitat; material: faeces... | reverse complement strand
AAAAAGGGGGCCTGAGGAAATCTTCCTCAGGCCCCAAAACAGGCGCTTACAGCTTATCCTCACGCATAAAATGAGCATTGGTCCCATCAATGGAGAAGAACTCATCTGCTGCACGCCGACCGATGTCATCTGGGTACTTAGATATCTCATTTAAGTACTCTTTTTCATCTACATAGGTAAACGCGCCGTCTCGCATTATGACCTTGCCGTCCACTGCAACCAGCGAAACCTCGGATCCCCTGGCACTGTAAACCAGATTAGGTACCATGTTGCGCATTGGGTAGGTGTACACCGGCAACATGGAGGGACAACTGAGATCTATAGCAATATAGTCCGCGCGTTTTCCAGGCTCAAGAGAGCCTACGGTATCGCCCAAGCCAATCGCTTGGGCACCCTCAATGGTGGCCATACGCAGGGCTTTCCAGGCGGGCATAACTTCCGGATTCTGATACTTGATCTTGTTGAAGAGGCAAACATTTTTCATCTCATTGATGATGTTATGGCAGTTGTTGCCCGGAGCCTGATCGGAACCCAAGGCCACCACACCGCCCGCCTGCTGGAAAACAACACTTGGGCAGACAATGCCATCAATGATGCCGATCGAACCCGGATTAACGATCATTGAGGCACCTCGTTTGGCAATAAGGGCAGCTTCCTCATCTGTGCAGTCAGTAAGATGGACTGCAATAAGAGATTCATCCAGATAGCCCAACTCATCCAGAAAAGCTGTAGGACGCTTGCCGTAGCGCTGGACGATCTGATAGGTCTCTCGATCTCCTTGCTGCACATGCATATGGATTTTGGTACCCCGCTCCTTGACCGCCTTTTGGATACGCAACAGCATCTCCGGGCTGACAAAGTCAGCGCCTTGCGGGCCAAACAGGATCTTAATCCGTCCCCCTGCCTTGTTGTTCCATTTATTATACAGATCAATGTTTCGATTCAGGCTTTCCTCTCCCATGGCATCATCAAACTCATAGAGTTCGCCCGGTTGATAAACCCGTCGTTTAGCCGCTCGAATCGTCTGTGCAATATTCCCTCGGGCGCCCACCTTATCGATGAAAGCACACACATTTTCCATTTTGGAATCATAGTCGCCCAGTGTGGTAGTGCCTGCCCGGACGGCCTCCAGAATGGCCACTCGGCTGCCCGCATCCCGTTCCTCGTCATTAACCGCGTTGTCAAAGGGCTGGAGGCCGAACATCATCCAACTGTTGGTGTCTTGGGCCAATCCGCGCATAATATTGCATGCAGTATGCATATGGCCGTCGATAAAACCAGGCAGCACCATATGATGATCCAAGGTGATCATTTCCTCAGCTGTATACTCCGCTAAAATCTCAGCCCGGTTGCCCACCTTCAAGATTTTGCCTCCGTCTACAGCCATAGCGGCATCACTATGATAGCCCACGCCGGCTCCCTCCATCGTATAGAAATGCGGGGCCACCACAATGGTATCAATCTTTTTCATAAATGTCTCCTATTCCAACGGCAAAGCAGTTAGTGTACCTTCTCAGGGTAACGCCGTTTGGTAAGCTGAGTCAGAGTAATCAGGCTCACTGTCAGAATAGCAGCAGTAACCGCAATACTCAAGACATACTGTCCGGTCAGTCCGCCAAAAAGGAATCCCACGAAAGCCGAAATACCAACCGTAATTCCGTAGGGCAGCTGCGTCATAACATGGACGATATGGTTGCAGGAAGCACCGGTAGAAGAGAGCACAGTCGTATCGGAGATAGGGGAGCACTGGTCGCCGAACAGGCCACCGCCAATCACGGCGCCAACAACAAACGGAATGGAAATATCAAAGGCGATGGCCATTGGGAAAGCAATGGGCATCATAATAGACCACACGCCCCAAGAGGAACCGGTCGAAAACGAAATGAGTGCGCCAAACAGGAATACCAAAGCCGGAACCATGCCGGGAGTCAGGTACTGCTCCACAATATGGATCAGAAACTCGCTGGTCCCCATACCCTTGACGATAGAGCCCAAGGACCATGCGCACACCAGAATAAAGGGAACCGAGATCAGTTCGGCCATACCGTTGACAAAGGTATCGAACGCCTTGGTCACGCTGAAGAGCTTGGTGCTTACACCCATGATGCCCGCACCCAGCGCGCCACCCATAAAGGCGATGCAAATAGCAAGTGTAATGTTGGCACTGCGGAAGCATCCCACCAACCCGTTGTTAACCAGATCGCCGGACCAGAAAATGGTGGCAAAGAGAGAACCAAACAGGCAAACAATAGGGATAATAAAGTTCCACATAGTAAGCTTATAATCTGCGGGCAGCTCATTTTTCACCTCTGGAACCAAGGGCTGAACCCCGTCGTCCAGCAGCTTTCCGGTCTCTCTGGCCCGCTTTTCTTCCTTGTACATAGGGCCAAAGTTCAAGCCGAAAGCAGCAACGATCAAAACAGAAATCATGGCAAATACGCCGTACAGATTGAACGGAAGCATATTCAACCAGATGCCCCATTCGTTGCCCTCAACGCCGCTTGCCAACAGCTCTGCGGCAATCAGTCCCGTGATAAAGGGACCATAGCTGCTAATGGGAGAAAGCGCAGCTAAATTGCATCCCATGGAATCCAGGATATAAGCCAATTTTGCTCGAGAGATGCGCACCATGTCAGTAACGGGCCGCATGATAGTACCAAGCATGAGGCAGGGCTCCGTATAGCTGAAAATGAAGGCGCTCAGGCAAGTAACGATCTGCCCCTTCTTGGCAGTATTGATAACCTTTGTCACCTTGGTAGCAAAGGCCTCTGCAGCACCAGTGTTACGGAGCATGGCGATCATACCGCCAGAGAGTGTAACCAAAATAATCAAAGATGCATTTCCGCTGAGAGAGGGGATCATATAGTCCGAGATAATTTTGACAAAACCAACCAAAGGGTTAAAGCCGTTCATCATTGTGGACCCCAACCAAACCGCGATGAATAAAGAGAAAATCGTCTGTTTGGTCCACAGGGCCAATCCGATTGCCACGATGGGGGGAATGAGACACAACACTCCATATGTAGTATCCATATAACAAGCCTCCTGTTATAAATTATCTATGGTTTTTTTCATGGAATCTCTGCTTCCGCAACTACAGGCCCTATCCGAATCTGCAAATCACACCTCCTCACTTTCTCGGTCCAGGGATGCGCAAAACGTAAGGCTTGCAAAATCAAGACACGGCATATCAGCTTTGAACGAGACTGATCATACTATATACCGTATATTTTCATGAACAGACCAAACGTTTTGCGCACTCCGGTTTCCAGCCTCCCACCGCTCCCAACATCTTCGGTTTTGGCAGCGCGAGTAACTACGGATCACACTTGGTTAATTTCGGTTTTCGTAACCGGATGCGTACATATTTGCAGGGATGAATTTTCCCTGGCCGTAGCGGCCCACAAACTTGGCGTTCTCCACTACAACCTGGCCTCGCAGCAGAACCGTCTCCACTCGACCAGACTGACGACGGCCCTCATAGAGGTTGTAGTCCACGCCGTTAGGGTTATCTGCCAGATGAACTGTCCCCTCATAATTGGGATCGAAAATGACAACATCTGCGTCAGAACCTACCGCCAGCGTTCCCTTTCTCGGATAGATACCGTTGATTTTTGCCGGCTGAGTGGCAATAACATCTACAAATTTCTGGCGGGTCAGCTTTCCCGTGCATACACCTTCGGTCCACACCATATGCAGTCGATCGCCGGCGCCGGGGGAACCGTTTGGAATCTGAGTAAAATCATTTCTGCCGGCCTGCTTGAGCTCTGCCACATCTATACCGCAGTGGTCGGATGAGACCGCCGTCAGCAGTCCGTCGGATAATGCCTGCCAAAGAGCCTCGCAGTCCTCACGATCCCGCAAAGCGGGGGAGCAAACGAACTTAGCCGCTTCATTGAAATCCGGATTATCCAGAACTTCCTTAGTGGTGGTCAGATAGTGAGTGCAAGTCTCGCCGGAAACCCGCTGGCCAGTTCCCTTGGCCTTTTGTAATTCAGCAATGGCTTCCCGACAGGTCATATGAGCAATATAAAGAGGCGTATCGGTCTGACCAGCCAGATAAATAGCCCGGCGCACCGCCTCCGCCTCAGTAAAAGGCGGACGGGAAACATAATGGTAATGCGGCGTCAGTTGGCCCTTCTTTACACACTCGCTGCGGAGGAAATTCAGGATCTCTCCATTCTCTGCGTGCACAAATACCGTAGCGCCAACCTGTCGGCTCTTCTCCAGAATACGGAAGAAAGTACCGTCATCTACATGAAGCGGAGAGCCGTTGTAGGCCATAAAAATCTTGATGCTGGAAATGCCTCTCCGAGGAAATTCTTCGATCTCATCAAAGATACTGTCCATAATATATGTTACCATGGAATGCAGTGCAAAATCAACACAAGACTTATCCTTCGCCCGCACATTGATTCGATAATCAATGGAATCCAGCAGTCCGCGATCCGGATCCTGCGGAGCAAAGTCCACAATGGTGGTCGTGCCGCCTACAATAGCAGAGTCGGTCGTCTCATATCCGGCGGTGTCACGGTTGCCGACATTACACAGGGCGGAAAAGTGAGTGTGCTGGTCTACGCCTCCCGGAAACACATATTTACCTTTGGCGTCTATCACAAGATCTGCAGCTTCGTCCAAATGTGTCCCCATTGCGCGGATCACATCGCCCTCCACCAGGATATCCCCCACATACTCTTGTTCTGCGGTTACGATTGTGCCTCCTTTAATCAAGGTACGCATACTGTCATCTCCTAAAATATCAATTCTTGTTTGGTAAACATGGGAAAGCCTACGATATTCTTCTGCTCTGGGAAGCCCCAAGTAGACACCTTGCTGGTACGCAGCCCCATATCTACCATGGCTTCCGCAAATTTAACTGCTGGCATTACCCCATCCAACACGGGAACGCCCAGCTGGGCAGACAGGTCCTCAACAAAGTCCACGAAACCAGCGCACCCCAGCAAAATACATTCGGCGCCGTCCTGCTGCACGGCTAACTTTCCCTGATAGGCTAACGCTTCCAATCCCTTCTTGGGGTCCCTGCCAAATTCCAGCACGCTCAAACCTGTGGATCGGATAGAACGGCAAAACTTTTCCGCTCCATAGTTGGATACCACATCCTCTGTAACCTTGCGAGACCGATCCAACACCGATACGATAGAAAAGTACGGCGCTATAAATTTGGCAGCAGCAATGGCCGACTCACAGATACCCAGCACAGGCTTGGAGGTGACCTCTCTGGCTGCCTGAAGCCCAGGGTCACCAAAGCAGGCGATGATAAATGCATCGGCGCCTTCCTCTCGGTCTCCCCGGATCACTTCTTTCAGGACCCCCGGAACAGCCAAATACTCATCCACATAACATTCGATGCTGTCCGGCCCGGATGTCGGAGTAACCGCCCAAACCTGAGTGTCGCTGCGTGCCACTCGACGTGCTAAATTTTCTATACTTTCAGTCATGGATTGCGTCGTATTGGGATTGATGATTTTGATCTTCACAATTTTCCCTCCTCTTGGTCCAAAGCCTGAACCATCTCCATCAGCAGATCAGCTCCCTGGTACAAGTCCTCAGGAGCGCTGTATTCTCGGATAGAGTGGCTAATCCCGTCTTTGCTGGGAATGAACAGAAGCATGGAGGGGACCGCTTTCCCCCAATTCATCAGATCGTGTCCTGCACCGCTGAACATTCTGCGAAAACGGATACCGCGGTTGCGGCACAGTGTCTCGCTCAGCTTTATCAGCTTAGAACTGCACTGGGTAGGCGACTGGCGAATATATTCTTCGCCTACCAGCTCCGGGTGCTCTTTCAGCACGGAGTCAATGACCTGATCCATGGGCTCCATCGTTGGGTTGCGCAGTTCCACAATAAACTCCACCTTGCCCGGAATCACATTGACCGCTCCTGGGAACACCTGAAGGGTTCCTACAGTGCAGACCATATCCGGCGAAGCGGCCTCAGTCCGTTCCATAAGCTGGGTAATGATCCGGCAGGCTTTCACCAGCGCGTCATCCCGCAGATGCATGGGTGTGCTGCCTGCATGATTGGCACAGCCGGAAACCGTCATGCGATAGCGCACGATGCCCACAATACCATCAACTACGCCTATTTGCATCCTTTCGGCTTCTAATACCCCGCCCTGCTCAATATGTAACTCCAAGTAACACTGGTATTGGGTCAGATCTCTTCGGCAGGCGCCGACCTGCTCCATTGTAAGTCCGTGGAGGGCCAGATTTGGCCGCATAGCTTCATCAATCTCTCCGCCGGTAAATGCCTTACTTCCAAAAGTTCCGCCAATGACATTGCCCTCCTCCTCGGTAAATGCAATCACCTGGATGGGATGCCGATTTTGATATCCCAACTCCTTAAGGCGCTGCACACACTCGATTCCGGACAACACACCATAGGTTCCGTCGTAAATCCCGCCCCCCGGCACCGTATCGATGTGGGATCCAATGCAAATGATCTCTCCCTGACCAGGAAGCGTACCGATCAGATTCCCTACAGGATCGACGGATGTTTGAAGTCCTGCCTGTTCCATGCACTGTTGAACATAGATTCGTCCTTCGTCATAGGCAGGGGTATACGGCAATCGTGTGGTTCCTTCTTTCGGCACAAAACCGATTCGCCCAAGTCGGGTCAAATGATCATATAAGCGGGTACCGTTGATCATACTCATGCGGGGTCCCCCTCAGTCTTATGGGATCTGACAAACTCCTCCAGCTCCTGCAGCCCCTGCTCCAGGCACTGCATGGATGTCGCATAGGACAGACGGATATATCCCTCGCCAAATTCGCCAAAGGCCGTACCGGGTACCACTACCACCTGTCGTTCTTCCAGCAGCTTCATGGCAAATTCTTCACAAGGCATACCCAGTTGACTGATGTCAATAAATGCATAGAAAGTCCCAGCCGGAGCATGGCAGGACAAACCAGGGATCTCAGATATCCGCCTCATCACATAGTCACGGCGCAGGCGATACTGCTCCACCATATACTTCAAGTGGTCTTGTGGACCTTCCAAAGCTTCAATAGCCGCGACCTGGCAGGGAGTGGCCGCACAAGCACTGACATTTTCCTGCAGCTTGACCATATTCCGGATCACATTTTCCGGTCCGGCAGCATAACCGATACGCCAACCGGTCATCGCATAGGTTTTGGAAAGGCTATCAATAACCAGGGTCCGTTCTTTCATTCCAGGCAGAGAAGCAAAGCTTGTATAAGTCCTTCCATCAAAGAGGATGTGCTTATACACCTCATCAGCCAAGATCACCAGGTCCTGCTTCTGGGCCAATTCGGCCAGTTGGAGCAGCGTTTCAGTGCTGGCTACAGCTCCTGTGGGGTTGCATGGGCTGTTTAGAATAATGGCCTTTGTCTTATCGGTAACAGCTTCGGCAATAGCGGATACATCCAAATCAAATCCCCGTTGTGCGTTGGTTTTCACCGACACCGGCACGCCGCCGCACATCCGAATCTGTTGGACATAATTAGTCCAGCAGGGTTCGTTGACGATAACCTCATCCCCAGGATTCAGCAGCACTTTCAGCGCCAAAAACAAGGCTCCCATGGCTCCAGGCGTCACCACAATTTGGCTTGCAGGATCGTAAGAGAGTCCCTCTGTGCGATGGAGATACGCTGCAATCGCCTGGCGCAGAGCCAGCAGCCCTGCATTTTCTGAATACTTGGTCTTTCCTTCCCGAATGGCCCTGCACCCAGCCTCCACTACGTTCGGCGAGGCAGTAAAATCCGGCTCTCCCAGTGTAAAACTAATGACATGATCGTACTCCAGCGCCTTATTGAACATTTTTCGAATCTTGGAGGGTTGGATCTGCTGAGTGTTATCTGAAATTTGAATCATATAGGTAACTCCTTTCTACTCTGATTCTTCCGTTCCCTTAATTTGAGAACAGTCATCAATATTCCAAATGCCAAGGAAAGCACCGCTGCAAATACGATACGATATTCTTGCGGAAGAAGAAATCCCACGGTATTGACGGGGATCCAAAAGAGAGGAATCGTTTTAAACAGAGTAAAATCGATCAATTCTCCCCAATCTACAGAGTCCACCGCTTGGCGTGGAGTGATATGCTGCCCCGCCAAAAAGCGGATTTCAGCATAATTTCCACATACTCGCATCAGAGCGGAATGAATAGGAGCAAAAAACAGATTATTGGTAACGCTGGTAAAAAAGGCCTGTGCCAGAGCATTTCCATACCCCGGAAGAAGACCTGCTGCCATGGCTTGCCGGGTACCTTGGCTGAACACGGTAAAGGCCAGCGTGACAAGGACGCCTCCTATTCCCCAACTCAGGCTTTTGAACCAAGTCGCCCGGTTGATCTGCCAAGTTCCCTCCAACATACGTCCGGAGAGCAACTCACCCGCCGTAGCATAGACAGCGAATTGCGCAAAACCTGCCAGATAAGGATACGCTATATTGACCTTGGCAAAGCCTCCTGTGACGCAAAAGAGTACCGTAAACACAGACAACAACCCATAAGCAGCTGCCCACCAAATATCGCTTCGTTTCATATGCATCCCCTAACTTTTGTACCCCAAATATAGCAAAATGGAACCGGCGTTAAAATTCAGCGCCAGTTCCATTTTATGTAGTCTGTATATTATTTGGACAAGCCTTCTGTGTCCCGATGTGAGACCAACGAATCTTTATATACTACCAAAGGATAATGCAGTTTAGCCAATGCAGGCGGTACATTTTTCCCAAGTTTTATTTATAGCGCATCAAAATCGATCTTGTTGGTTGATACAGGAAGACTCTGGATCATCTGTATCCGGTTACGCACATTCATTTTGGTATATATGCTGTGGAAATGTTTTTTTACCGTATGGATACTGATATTCATTTTTTGAGCGATATCTTCATTGGACAGCCCGTGTACGGCCAGATCTAACATTTCCCCTTCTCGACTGGTCAAGCCGTACTGGCTGCACAACTTTTCATGATATCCTTTTGCGTAAAAATAGCGGGTGTCTCCCTTTTTTGCTTCATATACTAAACGGTATGCAAAGTGCTTGTGCAACTGCTCCAATACAAACATATCCCGTTCGCTAAACGGAGGCTTATCAGCTTGCCGGTACAATTTCAATAAGCCGACCGGTTCTTCTCGAAAGGAGATGGAAAGGCCGACGGAATATGCCAAGCGATTGGGCAGATAGAAGTTCTGGTAGATTCCGCTGCTATTCACCTGTTCATCCGAAGATGCCATAGATTCCCGAAAAGCACCGCCTTCACAGGTATACAGCGCCCAGCGAAAAGCATCTGAATTCAGGCTTTCCTGCATCCAGACATCGACAGCCTGCTGAGGCAGATGAAAAGCCGCTGGGGCCTGAAACTGATAGGATCCATTCTCCGCAGTAGAGATTCGGGCAAAAATTGCGCTATCATACGAAATCAAAAAAGGAAGCCATCGGTTCAGAATTTCATGCTGCATTTCCTCTACTGTATAGATAAATGAAATATTGTATGCGATCTCATTGAGGCGTATCCATTCGTTTTCATTTAAAAATGCCATATCAATATCTCCCTTAACATTTGTATCCAGCCATAAGCAAAGCTCAAAAAGATAACAGTATCAATGAATTCCGACCACAATCGCAATTAAAGCGTTCCCATCGTAGAAAGCATTCTAACTCGGTCACGGGTGTAGATGCTCGAAATGCAGATGTGCCACATTATCTCTGACATAACATTCTCCCCACCCTTTCTTTGTCCGATCAGGTCTTGGCGTTCACATAAATACACCCGATCCTATCGATAAGCTTCTCGCGTTATGCTGCCATTATTATATCAGACAGAAGGCTGAAAAGCAATTCCAAACAGAAAGCTGAAAAGCAAAGTAATAGGGCTGCATCTCCACGATCACGATGTCGGGACATTAAAAATCTCAATTTTGAAACCATTCTTGACAGCAGGCATTTTCTTCACCTTTTCAGAGGCGAACGAAGCATGAACCTCCGTGCGCAATCTACCTCTGCGCGGGCGGTATCATCGCGTTTTCGCCGCTGCTCATCCGCCTGCTTGCAGCGGAGAACTATCGTGTGATTGTATCCATACCGCCGATAAGATTTCAAATTTCATATTGCTGAATGCTCCTTGTATCTCTTTTACTATGTCCTTTGCAGTTGTGAAATAGATGTTTTTTACAAGTGCAGGGTCATCATACAACTGCCTTCTTACTAGTGTAGCTGCGATTCCAGAAGTGGCGAAGCCATATATCTGATTGTCTATTATGTGTTGCCTTCTCTTCTGTTCTTCTGGAAATGCCTGTACCATTAGTTGGCTTTCCATTAGCCGTTTGTAAATCTCTGCAAGAAATCTACCACTCTTGACTGCTGGGTCAAAAACTTTGCCTCTTTGTTAAATACACTAGCAGGGAGTAAATCAACCATGTCTTTCACTATGTTTTGTGGCGTGATAACTTCCGAGTTGGAATATTTTGAAATGCCTGTTATGGCTTGGAACCTGTCAAATAAATCTTCCATAGGAACACCATCCTCAAAATCTCATTTTCTTCTGAATATCAGTAAGCTTGGTTTTAAGACAGCAGGCAAAGGAAAGAGGATACCCTAAAAATTAGGTATCCTCTCGGAAATTAGGTATCTGGGGCGCGCTTTTGGTGAAATCGACGGAGTTTTTACCATCAACACAAAAGGTAAAAGGGACGCCGCGCTTTCCTCATTGACAATTCGACGGGGAATGCTATAATCTGCTATGTCTGAAAAAATGTAAAATTGTATCGCAGAGGTGCCGCCGCGAGGCGGAGAATAGAGAATCCGGTGCGAATCCGGAACGATGCAGTCACTGTGTACGGGAACGGCCTGCGTAGCCACTGGGAAACTGGGAAGGGCAGCGCCGCGATGAACGAAGTCAGGAGACCTGCCTCTGCGGGAAATCTCAAGCCCGCTGCACACAGGCTGATATTTCTGCGAGTTTACCCGCGGCGCGATTTTTTCGCGGCGCGGTGTTGCTGGTTGGAATCGTGAGAGCGGCTGTGGGTCACCATGGCCGCTTTTATATTTCTTTCAGAACGATTTTTGAAGAAGAAGGTAAAGAGAAACATGAAAAAAGCACTTGCAATCCTGCTCACAGCCGTAATGCTGCTGGGCGTGCTGACCGCCTGCGGCAGCAAGAAGGACGACGCTGCCGACGACACGCAGAACACGGAGGACGCCGACAAGGCCGCAGCCGACAATGTCGCCGCGCTCATTGACGCGATCTATGTTCAGGAGCGCACCGATGAGACCGACGCGCAGTGCGAGGCTGCCAAGGCTGCCTGGGACGCGCTGACCGACGAGCAGAAGTCCATGGTCGAGGGTGAGGAAGCGAGCCCCGAGTATTTCGGCCTTGACACGGGCGATGCGTCCAAGGACGATCCCCGCAACCAGGATGACATCGGCGAGAACGAGCTTCTGGTCGTTTCCTTCGGCACGTCCTACAACGACAGCCGCGTCAACGACATCAAGAGCATTGAGGACGCCCTGCAGGAGGCCTATCCTGACTGGTCCGTCCGCCGCGCTTTCACGGCTCAGATCATCATCAACCACATTCAGGCCCGCGACGGCGAGAAGATCGACAACATGGACCAGGCGCTTGACCGTGCCGTTGCCAACGGCGTCAAGAATCTGGTTGTCCAGCCTACGCACCTGATGCACGGCGCCGAGTACGACGAGATGTGCGAGGCGGTTGAGCAGTACAGGGATAAGTTCGACAGCGTTGCCATTGCCGAACCCCTGCTGGGCGAGGTCGGCGAAGATGCCACCGTCATCAACGACGACAAGGAGGCCGTAGCCGCCGCCATCACCGCCGAGGCCGTCAAGACCGCCGGGTATGACGACGCCGCTGCCGCTGCTGCGGACGGCACCGCCTTTGTCTTTATGGGCCACGGCACGTCCCACACCGCCAAGGTCAGCTACAGCCAGATGCAGACCGCAATGCAGACGCTGGGCTATGACAACGTCTTTATCGGCACCGTTGAGGGTGAGCCCGAGGACACCGCCTGCGACGCCGTTATCGAGAAGGTCAAGGAGGCCGGTTACACCAAGGTCATCCTGCGCCCGCTGATGGTCGTCGCCGGTGACCACGCCAACAACGACATGGCCGGTGCCGATGACGATTCCTGGCTGAGCCAGTTCAACGCTGCCGACTGCTTTGAGAGCGTCGACACCCAGATCGCAGGTCTGGGCGAGATCGGCGACATCCAGCAGCTCTACGTTGACCATGCCGGGGTCGCCATCGATTCCCTGAACGGCTGAGAAAGACCCATTCTGCCCGGAGGGTAAGCTCCGGGCAGTTTTTTGGTTTTTGGGAAGGCACGGCAGGGGCCGGGCATG
>ENA-OPCL01002370-OPCL01002370.1-human-gut-metagenome-genome-assembly--contig:-NODE-2370-length-12416-cov-2.785292_pt1 | contig 12416 bp, 5 predicted proteins | sample MGYA00241251_ERZ501482 | MGnify/ENA primary metagenome ERZ501482 (study PRJEB25962, sample SAMEA2042581) | human gut metagenome | biome: human gut; feature: human-associated habitat; material: faeces... | reverse complement strand
CGCGGGAGGGACAGGCATAAGGCGGAGACAGCCCTGCGGAATTACGCACAGCTGCTGATCCTGCCCTTTGGGGAATATACCTCGGAAATGGTTAACTGGAAATGGGGAAAGACAGTTGTTCCCGTATGGAATGATCGGGAAGACGCCAAACTGGAGGTTTGGTATCCGCACGGACGAGTTCCCTTTGAATGTGCGGTGGTAAGCGGTTCCCTGCGCCCGGCTCTCATCTATTACCGCCAGCGGATTCTGGATGCCGGCATGGTTATGCGCACCTGCAGCCAATGCGGGCGGATATTCTTTGCCCCGGATTCCCGCAGCAGTCTGTGCGGCGAACGATGCCGCAAGGCCAGCAAAAGAGCGGCAAAGAAGAACTTTGACGGTAAGGCGAAGGAGGAAGAATCCGAGCAGGCCTACAAACGGGAGTACATGTTCTGGTACAACCGCATCAAGAAGCTGGAAAAGAATCATGCCCCGCAGGAACAACTGGAAAGGGCGCGGGCTGCGTTAATACAGTTCCGTAGGGAAGCCGGACAGCGCAAAAAGCAGACGGAGAGCGGCGAACTCTCCACGGCACAATTCATCAACTGGATGATTGGGCAGGAGCCGATTATTCAGGAAATCTGCGGAGGATGAGAAAAGCTGGACGTCCACATGGACGCCCAGCTTTTCTATATGTGTTGGTATGCTTGATTTTTGGACGCCCATGTGGGTGGCCAAAGTATTTTTATAATCGCTCACGCCTCGCCCAGACAATAACCGCTCCCACAGAAGGCAGAGGATAGAGCTAAAGACGTCACACAAAACAAAATAATTTAGTTTTACAATAACTTTCATTTATACAAGCTAAACAGCTCGCAAAAAGACGAGAGTTGTTGAAAATCCGAATTTTTTATAGTATTATAATTGTATAGATCTTCTACGGGGTGAAAGCATGAAAGTGACTTATAAAAAATTATGGATTCTTTGCGCTGAACAAGAGATAAGCAAAGCTGAATTGCGTAAGCGTGCAGGACTTTCTTCTGCTACTTTTACAAAACTTCGCAAAAATCAAGAAGTCAATCTATCTGTCCTCTTGAAAATTGCTGATGTTATGGATTGTAATGCAGGTGAAATGATGGATTTTATCAAAGAAGATACTTCTGTGGAGTGTGATGAATCATTGTAAGCGGAGGTGATTCGTGTGCCATTAACTCATGTATGTGTATGGGATTCTAAAATTGGATATCATCGTATCACAGTGGAAGAAGCATGTGAATTATATCCCTATGAAGTTTCTGCTAGCGGAGGCCATTTTGTATGCGAATTGTGTGCACAAAACGTTGGATTCTCCAAAGCTCGTGTAGACACTGGAACAAGATATTTTTTTCATAGTAGCGCAACACAAAACAAAGTTTGTGAAGACAGGCAGTTACAACTCGCTAAAGCTGGTGGACGGTACTTAAACGCTCTCAACAGTTATGTAATGCCATTGCGAATATCTGTAACAGGATCAACGTTTTCTCTACAATTAGGATTTTTCTATCCTCCGACTCAGAAGGCACACTGCGACAAAATCAAAATTGCCGGTGACTCACATCAGATGTATGAGTATTCTTTCGAACGCATTGAATCCATAGGAACAACATATTTAGATGTCGGCACAATGCCAAGTCGAAACTATTGGCTCGACTACATTAATGCGAATGATGAACTCAAAAGGTACTGGACGAACAAAGTTCCAGGGGTTAATGCAGAAGGAGCATTTTTTGATTATCAATCAGGGCGAATGCTTCAGCCCGGAGGAAAGGCGTATTCTGGAAACACTTATTATTTATTGCAACGCCATTCTCTTTATTCTTACTTTTGTTGTGATATTGAAGCTACTGAAATCACCCGCATTCAAACAAATTCGTTTTCATCATGGTATCTTTATAGAATTCGTGTAAAACAATTCACAGAATATGCAGCCAAATTCTTCTTGAAACGCTCTATTTTCCTAACGGAAAAACCAACAAGATTTTATCCTGTATGGCCACCTTATGTTGAGGAGCCAAATTTTATCTATCATAATGCCAACGAATTTTATTTCTATTTGTGTGGGGATGATGCCGAACTTAAAGCATACCCTGCTACAGCAAATGTATTAGACACACATGATGGAAGGCTCTACAAGTTGTATACACGAGGAAGAGAGCAATTAATTTCTATCGGGAAATCCGGAGCATTGGGTTTTTCATACTTAATAAAGCAACCTCTAAATAGAAACGTTTCGCCACCTACAGTAGTGATCTCTGATCATGTCGGAAATGTATTAACCGAAGAAATATACACAAAGCTTCCTAAATCAAAGCTTATATCAGTCTCATGTCGGTATGATGGGAAGGCGATTGTTCGAAGAAAAGGTAAGACTGAACATATCTACAAGCTTTCCGCTGAGCGGAGTTTGACAATTGATGAATTATCATTTGGCACAGAGATACATTTTTATCAGGGTTGCGATTACATCCGATCCATTCGATTTGAGCAGAATAAAGCCAGCTTCGATGTTTTGGCATTGGATGATGCGCTTGTGAAAGAATTGAACGCTTGTTCCGGTCCGATGATTTCTGTGACGCATACAGTTGGAACTCTTGCCAGCAAATTTGCGGCATATCCTCAAACGAAAAAGTGGTTATATATAACCATGCGGCAAGGCGAAATATCCCGTAAAGCTTTGCAGGTTCTAAAAGACAATATTCCGAATAATTGTGGGAGGACTAATAATGATTGAGACTGAAGTTTCCTTCACCTCTTTGTGTTTTATTGAGGATCATCATGATGAACGCGTATGGTTGCATCGCTTGGCTGATATTGAAGACGGAGAATTGCATAGCCCATTCAAATCAGATCGTATAGATAATCGTTTTGAAAACCGTGATTGCTGGTATCTGTATCAACATCGGGATAATCGGGACAACGGGCCATCTGATAATGGAACGGTAGGTGTATGGGCTTGGAGCGCAATTCCTAAGCCCGAAAATCCTGCAGTCGACCAGATACAGTCTTACTATATTAAGGATTATTCTCCGATTCGCATAGTGGTGCTTACTGCCAAATCCTTAGAGGACGTGGTGGAACAACTTAAGAATGGAGCTGTACATACACAGACTTATTTCTGCGATACTTTTTTCTGCTATGAATCAAAATGGGGGCAGTTGACCGGTGTACTGTGTCGTGCCGATGAATTCAAAATTTCCGATCGATATGCAAAACTAGCAGAAACTGTTTACTCCTTGCCAAGCTATACCATTTCCTCGAGCGATATTTATAATTGGGACGACCGCAATCTGCGGTTTATAAAAACATTTCAGATGGGTACGCCTTCCGAATATGTTTCGATAGGAAGCACAGATGAGATTATTCGTAAACTCATTCTTGAACGCTCCACATGGTCTTTATTCAAAGAATGTATTGGCTCAACTAAAGCAGAATGGCGGAATAGCAAAGTTCTTCTGAAAAGGATCTGCGAAGAGTCCTTATATGAAGCAGTTGTTCAAAAATTAAAGTGTACTCCTGACCAGGCAAAGCAGGCAGTTGATGATTTTGCTAATCGTGCAGGTGCATTGATTGAGGTTGGCGATATCGACGCTGATGTATTGGCTAAAATCGCTATACATCACGATGGACTAAGAGGCCTATGTGAAGAAACCGTATCACAGCAATGGCATAATTCTCATGCTGCGGAGATTGCTGAAGCCGAAGCCGAAGTTGCAGAGATAAAGAACAAAGCAGAGCAAGAAGTGAACGCTGCAAAACAGCATCTTTGCGATATAGAACAAGCAATGTCCACAACCGAAGAGAAGCACAAAGAGGTACTTGGGCAAATTGTAACAGCCCAAAGCAAACTGGATCAACTGTTTGCTGAGATAGAGCGGTACGAGGCACTCGGGAAAGATACTTTAGCGGCAGTTCGCCAGAAGATTGCCGGTGCACAAAAAGATATGGCTGGATTTATTGCCGATCTTTCGGTGTTTTTACCCCAGTCCAATACTGCTGTGCCAGAAAAACAAGTTGCTCGTTGGCAATATGCCCGTGCCGCAGAGGGGTTGTATTGCAATGACGATATTGATCTGGCAGAAAGTTGGCGCAATGAGTTCGATGCAATTCACCAGAATCTGTCATATGCTTTGAGTATCGATTCTGACTTTTGTGCAATGCTTACTTCTTTTTTGTACTCAACACATATCAACAGTGTACCAATTTTGATTGTAGGCCCTGGGGGGCATGACATTGCTGAAGCTCTATCTGTCTCAATTTACGCAAACGGTGCAGGACAATTAACTTTAGGTAATGAGTGTGACTCTGATGTTGCGGACGGAATTAAAGAGTTCAGCGAATCCATCGTGTCTATTCAAAACATGTTCGGCAAGGGTTGGGTAGATACTCTCCCGCAGACATTTACTAAACTCAAAAAGCAGGTCATTTGGACACATCCGTATGTCGAGGATATGGTTATAGAGCCGAAAGGTCTTTACAACTATATGCTCCCGATTCTGAGTGAATGTTTTGTAGGGATGCTACCTGCTCTTGAGATGTGGCCTAGCAAACGTGCCGCGACGTTTCAGCCATACGTTTCTGGGAAAAAACAGCCGCTCCGCTTCGATTCTGCATTTAAACGTTTGGGACTTAGCAAGCTTCTTCTGAACCAGTTATCGCTTATTCTGTCCGATGCTAAAGGAATTTTGGAAAACCCAGCAAAAGACACGGATGTAGAAATTCTTTTTGGTATGCTCCCCCTCTGCGTACTTACCGGAAGACTGGATATTTTGAAGGATGTCATTGAAACCGAAAGCGGTATATCCAATTCTGTAAAGAACGAAGCTGCAAGATATATCGAGGAAGAGTGATACATATGACAAATGATCTGATCGCCTCAATCGGGAGACAACTGAATATCCCAAAGTCAACTGATAACGAATGGATCTGTCAGATCATTTATAGTGTGGCAGGGAAAATGGCACTTGCATCACTTTGGGATCGCTATGAGGACAAAAGTTGTTCAGTTTCTATTCAGCATTTCAAAAATAGGGCCGCACAAATTTTTGATGCCTATGAAGGGATTTACCCGGAAATCGGGTTTCTGTTTCCTAAAGATAAGACGGATTTGCTCGAGGAAATGTACTCCATCTACCTACGGAACGGGTTCTTTTATCATTCCTCTTATCAGATCTCTCCGGCAGTGCCTACAACAGCAGGAAACGGCAACTTGATTCTTTATAGAAGCAATGCGCCTGATGCTGAACTGTGTATGAGTGGATTAGGATTTTATGCTGTTCAAAAAACATCTACCGACAGAACCGTAGCAAATATGTTTGGCCTGCAGGCTCAAACTTTTGAAAGCTATCTTGAAGAACTGTTAGGCCATGGTGAATGGCAACCGATTGATTGGCCAGACAATACCGAATTTCTACGTCTCGATCCGCCATTTTCGAAAGGATATTGGCAGAAGCTCCCCAGCAAAGATAAGCGAATATCTCTTGCAAGATACGGCGATCCTCAAAAAAATTATGTTTTTTACCGTTATCATAATGGAATATATCAGCAAAAGCCTATTCCAGACTGGAGAATTCGAAACTATTTTCCAGAGAACACCTCCAATGATTCAAGCCGCAATATGTATGGAGAATATAGAAGGATCGCAATAGCTCTGCTAAAAAGATACGGCACACTCCCGGGAAGCGAAGTCAAGGCAAGTGGGGATCTTATAGAAATCAAACTTGGATATCGGCTACCACCTTCGGAAGAAGAATTTTTCAAGCTGTATAGTTGGCCTGTACGCTATGATTTTTCTTCTAAATTACCACCGGTTTTTACAAGAAAAATGACAAGGCAAATCTATCCAATGTTCAAACATGAATTGGAATCGATTGGTTATTGCTTTGTGGAGGAATGATTATGGCTAATGGTGCAAACGGAGTTCACTTACAACTGCGTGAAGCTCTGGAAAACTACATAAAATCGCAGTATTTTGGAAAGTCTCCTATTTTGCTTTCAGCCATGCAAGGCAAGCTGAATCAAGAAGGTGTCCTTTATCAAAAACCATATGTTGAATCATCGCCTGCATACAAGAGCTCTCCAAATGGAATCCAGTTATCCTCTAAATTACCCGACTGGCTGAAAGATTATTTTAAGGCGTTGTCTGATGTAAATCTCGGCGTATATTCCTCGCCTTTCTGCCACCAGGTTTCTGCGTTGGAAACGGCATTTGAGGGACAGGATCTGTTCGTATCAACAGGTACAGGCTCCGGTAAGACGGAATGTTTTATGTGGCCCTTGATGGCAAAACTTGCATCTGAAGCAAGAAATAGCCCTGATAGCTGGACAATGCGTGGCGTCCGAACAATTATCATGTATCCTATGAACGCCTTGGTTTCTGATCAGATCAGTCGTTTGCGTCGTTTGATCGGCGATCCCGATCACCGATTTGTAAACATATTCCGAGATGCCTGCGGAAACAACTCCCGCCGCCCCCAATTTGGTATGTATACCGGCAGAACACCTTATGCCGGCAAGGAGTCCAAACGCAGTGAAGACCGTTCACTTGCCGCTACATATTCTCGAATGGTCAATCCGGAAACCGACGAAGAAAAAATCTTTTTACAGAAGCTGATCAAAGATGGAAAACTGCCTGCTAAAGAAGATTTTGATGGGTTTCTTGAAAAGCTCTACAATGGCAAACATATTCCGAATGACGAAGATGCAGAACTGGTAACTCGATTTGAGATGCAGCAATTCTGCCCCGATATTCTTATTACTAACTATTCCATGCTCGAATATATGCTGCTTCGTCCAAGAGAACATAAAATATGGGCAGATACCCAGGCATGGCTGAATGCAGATTCGAGCAATAAGCTCCTTTTTGTCATTGATGAAGCACATATGTATCGAGGCTCTGCAGGCGGCGAGGTGTCGTTGCTTATTCGACGTTTATTCCATCGCTTGGGCATTGAGCGCAGCAGAGTTCAATTTATCCTGACCACTGCGAGTATGCCCAACAATGATGAGGATGATCGAAAAGCCGTCAGAACATTTGCAAATGAACTGACTGCATCTGACGATATGCATCCGTTTTGCTATCTTACCGGCGAACGAGAGGAAATCGGAAATGGGCACGCGTTTAGCATCCCTTTCAGCAAATTCAACGAATCTCTTCCTGATGAATTTGAAGGTGATGATTCAGAAAGGCTCATGGCACTCAATCGGTTTTGGACAGGTATCACAAATAGTGCTGCACCCTTTAGTTCCTCCGAAGACGCATACCAGTGGTTATATGACCACTTGGTAGACTATGTACCTTTCTGTGAGATGTTCAAACGCTGCCGTGGTACAGCAGTCTCTCTGCAAGAACTGGCAGAGTCTATCTTCCCCAATAACAATCCGGAAGACGCCCTTCAAGCTGTTAGCGTCATGCTCGCAATTGCACCCTTGGCTCGAAGCGAAAGTGGTAGTGTCCTGTTCCCAGCAAGAATGCATATGCTTTTTCGAGGAATCAAAGGCGTATATGCTTGTACGAATCCGAAGTGTTCTCATTCACACACAGAAAACGGATTAACCTTGGGTGAAGTCTATTTTACAGATGGCAATTTGACCTGCAAAGAATGTGGAAGTACAATTTATGAGCTGTACAATGATCGACGTTGCGGCAGTATTTTCTTTAGAGGCTTCGTCCTAAAACAGGATTTTGAAGCTAAAAAACGCACCTATCTTTGGCATCAACCCGGTATGATGAATGAGGATGAGATCAAGGAAATACATCTCTTTATTCCGTCTGCTGACTATCGTTTGCCGGAAAGGCAGGGACAGAATAAGATTTTTCCTTGCTATTTAGATGTTTATAGCGGTTTTATTGATTTTTCCGACGATGCCCTGGAGGGAAAATCGGGTATCAGGAAACTGTATTATAGCAGTTTTACGACAAAGTCTCGTCCTGATATTTTGACATTTTCTACTTGCCCTCATTGCCGTCATGAGTTGTCTAAGATGCAACTGACCTCTTTTAGCACAAGAGGTAATCAGTCCTTCTTCAATTTGATAAAGGCTCAGTTCCAGTCACAGCCTGCGGTTCCCGGAAAAACAGGCGATCCTAATCGGCTTCCTAACGAAGGCCGCAAGGTTTTGCTATTCTCAGATAGCCGCCAACGCGCAGCAAAGTTGGCGCGAGATATGTCAGATGCTTCTGATATGACGGCAGCAAGACAGCTTGCGGCGCTCGCCATTGACCGAATGGAACATGAAGTTGTGGAACAATCCATGAATTATTTTTACGACTACTTTGCGATGGTAGCCGTGGAGCATCATGTTCAGATCTTCCATGATAGTGAAACCGAAAAGCAACGAGCAAGGCTGATTGAACACGGCACACAAGCGTTGAAAAATTATACACGCGCAAAGAAACGCGGCCAGCAATACACTCCTCGCTTCACCATTGATAATGCACCAACACAAATGAAAGAGCAGTTCCTTCGTTTTTACTGTGGTGGATACAATACACTGGTTGATTCAGCTATCAGCTGGATAGAGCCTATCGATGAGGCAAAATGGGATGCCCTTGATGCATTAGAGGAGGCAGGCATCGAAGTTACTGAGGAAGAATTCATGGAACTATTCAATGCATGGATTCTTTCCACCTGTGATACCTCTGTGGTTCTTGGTCACACAATCCCGGATGTAATCCGTGAAAAAGTACGCCCGAACTATGTAGGATACGGTATCGACAAGGAGAGGAACAAGAAGTTCTCGACCGATATACGCGGAATAATGGGATGGGACGATAACGATCCCATTGCAGCAAAGTGGAGTCGGATTTTGCGTGAAACCTTCATGGATGAAGGGCAGTCTTCTAACGGAAAGTACTACATCGATCTCTCCCGCATAAAACCTCGTTTCAATTTAGAACACACATGGTTCCGGTGTGAACGCTGTTCGGAGCTTACTCCGTATTTGCTGAGAGGAAAATGTCCAAGCTGTCAGTACGAAAAGATCCATCCTATGACAGCGGAAGAAATTGATGCATTGGATTTTTGGCGTAAACCTATTGATGAGGCACTCCAGGGTGAAGCTATTCGTGTAATTGATACAGAAGAACATACTGCACAGCTTTCCCATAAAGATCAGCGGGATGAACTTTGGTCCAAGACAGAGCAGTATGAGCTTCGCTTTCAGGATTTCCTGCAGACCGGTGAAGCGCCTGTAGATATTCTGAGTAGCACTACCACAATGGAAGTGGGTATAGATATTGGCTCATTGGTCGCTGTTGGTCTGCGTAATATTCCTCCTATGCGAGAGAATTATCAGCAGCGTGCCGGTCGTGCCGGTCGTCGTGGTTCAAGCTTGTCCACAATCGTTACATTTTGCGAAGATGGACCGCATGATTCCCTATACTTCTCTAATCCTGTACCAATGTTCAGAGGCGATCCCCGAAGACCATGGATTGATATCGGCAGCGAGAAGATTGTCCAGCGTCATCTTGGCATGGTCGCACTTCAATCCTATCTGAGAACAAAAGACAATAGTTTGGATGCAATTTCTGCCATTGAGTTTTTGGACGATCATCTACAGCCTTTTAGCGATTTCTTGATGACCTTGGAAATCAGTAAAAATGACATTCTTGTTCCCGCAGATTCCCAAGGTGCGTTGCATAGCTACAAAGGTGAACTCGAAGAATCTCTGGCAGATCTGAAACAGAAACGAGACGCTCATCCCGAACTGTTTGAAGCAGATGATGGTAGTGACTCCGGAAAGAAATCGCTTTTGGATGCACTCTATGAAGAAGGTGTCATCCCAACCTACTCGTTCCCCAAAAATGTCGTCAGTACATATATCTCCGATATGAGCGGAAAAGTAAAGTATCAAGTTGAACGAGGCTTGGATGTTGCTATCGGTGAGTATGCTCCCGGTAGAGCGATTGTTGTCGATAAAACGACCTACCAGATTGGTGGTCTATATTATCCTGGTGGAGAGCGGAGCGAGCGAACAGCTGCATCTCCTGCTAGAGCATTTATTCAGGATGCAAGTTATCGAAAAACTATTCGCACATGTGGGCAGTGCGGGTGGTTTGGATTGGAAGAGGACAATCATGATGCTTGTCCTTTCTGCGGAAACACCGCCCTTACAAATATGCTGCCAATGTTACGGCCGTGGGGATTTGCGCCGCGAAACGCTACATCCATTGAAACGGCGCAGTTGAATGAGGAATATACGGCGACTCAGCAGCCCCTTTATTCCACACTGCCCGATACTGATGATGTTACAGCTGTCGATGGATGCTCCAATATCCGAATGGCGGTTCGACCAAATCAGAGGATCATTATGCTTAACAAGGGAGTCGGCGGTAAGGGCTTTACCATCTGCTGTGATTGCGGCGCGGCAATGCCTGGAGACGATCCTACGGTGCTCGAAAATGTTATGCGCCCGTATAGATCCAAATTCCTCAAAACACGTTGCAAGCATAACGATACACTTAACGTTAATCTTGGATATGACTTTGTTACAGATATGCTTGTATTGGAATTTGCTTTAGATAGGCAACGGCTTGATATTAGTCCCTCAAGAAATTCTTGGCTTAATCGCGCTGGGCAGTCTCTTGCGGAAGCCTTGCGCTTGGCGGCCTGTCAGGAATTGGACATTGAATTTACCGAACTTGTTACTGGTTATCGTGTCAGACAAAATCGAAATGGAGATTTCGTTGATATCTACTTGTATGATAGCCTTTCGAGTGGCGCAGGTTACGCTGTCAGTATTGAATCTTCTATTCAGCAACTACTTTCCAAAACTCGAGAACTGCTCGATAGCTGTACCTGCGACAGCGCTTGTCATAAGTGCTTGAAGCACTATCGTAATCAGTACATCCATAGTGTTCTCGATCGTAAAGCGGCGCTTGATTTGTTGAAATGGGGAGAGACAGGAGTCAGAGCACCTGCAATCCCCAGCGGAAAGCAACAGCATTTATTGCAATCTTTGGAACAGATACTTCAGATTTCTGGTGTGCGTATCCAAGTTGATCATGAATCTGTTTGGGTAGAAGGGCGTTACAGCAAAAAGAAAGTAATAGTGTATCCGGCTATGTGGAGAAAACCTATGAGGGAAAATACCGTGTTCATAAGCGATGCGCATTTGAAGTATGCTAAACCCTATGCGCTGAAAACAATATTAGATTGTTTGTAAATGAAATAGTGGCAAGGCATCAAAATGATACCTTGCCACTATTTCATTTTTGCCCTTATCAATACCATCCTTTTAAGTTCGTTTCAACCTCTATATGATGAAACCCCTCATTAACACCTTTGATTTTAGTTGGTTTATATGCAAACAACAAATCCGAACCCATCGCCAACCGGCGCAAGGTTCGGATTTGTTTGTTTTGGTGGGCGTAAACGGGCTCGAACCGCTGACCTCCTGCGTGTGAATTATGACGATAACTTTTCGCGGCTTTTAGTCCATTGTAAAAAATGGCTGTATTACTACGTTTTTTGAATATAGCTCTTTGCCGCTGTTCGTGAAAATTGGTATTTTATAACGACCATAACGACCAAATAACGACCAAAAAAGAGGACGCTGTCCGCTTAGGAAGCGCCCTCTATTTCTATGCATGTCGGTATCCAGCCGGATTTAGCAGAGCATCCAGCGAATCCGCCGCTATCTCGTCCGCCGTCTTGATTGCATGGCTGTATATGTTACCTGTCGTGCTGGGGCTGGCGTGGCCCAGACGGCCCGCAACGGTGCGGATGTTCGTTCCTCCGGCGATAAGTAGCGTTGCGTTCGTGTGGCGGAGAGAATGCGCGGTGATAGGCGGAAGCCCCAGGCTTACAGAAAACCGCTTTATCCACTTGGAAAGAGAACTCATGCAAATGGGTTTTCCGTTCGGCTGAGTAAACACTTTTCGGCTATCGTTCCATCTGTCTCCCATGAGGAGCCGTTGCTCCGTCTGCTTGCGGCGCTGCTCTTCCAGTAAATCCATAACCACAGGAGGCAGCTTCATCACTCGTTCCGAGTTTTCGGTTTTCGTGGTACCGTCCGCCGTCCCTTTGCCAGGGATATATACCGCGTTCCGGTTGACGTGAATCAGGCGGTTTTGAAAGTCTACGTCATCCCATTCCAATCCGCACAGCTCCCCGCGCCTCATGCCGGAATATAAAAGCGTCGTCACCATGGCGCGGTATTGGAACGGCTGGGATTGCAGCGCGTCCAGAAGTATGGCTGCCTGTTTCTCATCAAGGTATTGCACATCCTTGCGTTCTTCTTTCGGCGGCTTTACCCTAGCGCAGGGGTTTTCCGGTATCACCTGCCATTCGACGGCGGTCGTGAACACGGCGGACAGAAAACGGTGATAGTGGGCAACGGTACTCTTTGATAATTTCCTGGTGCGGCCAGACGGGACGAACAGCTGGGTTAGTGGTTTG
>ENA-OPCL01002365-OPCL01002365.1-human-gut-metagenome-genome-assembly--contig:-NODE-2365-length-12426-cov-3.485409_pt1 | contig 12426 bp, 11 predicted proteins | sample MGYA00241251_ERZ501482 | MGnify/ENA primary metagenome ERZ501482 (study PRJEB25962, sample SAMEA2042581) | human gut metagenome | biome: human gut; feature: human-associated habitat; material: faeces... | reverse complement strand
CGGTCACCAGCAGGTCGTCTTCGATGCGGATGCCGCCGAAATCGAGATAGCGGCTGCGCAGCAGGTCGTAGTCGACGATCCCGCGGAACTTGCCTTCGGCTTCGCACTTGTCGACGAGCGCCGGGATGAAGTAGATGCCCGGTTCGTCGGTCATCACCGTACCCGGCTCGATGCGCCAGGTCGAACGCTGGATGCAGGTGCCCGACTTGGTGGCCTGCTCCGCGATTTCGGAGAAGTCGAAGCTGCGCTCTCCGATGGCTTCGCAGTCGTGCACGTCCAGGCCCATGCCGTGTCCCAGTCCGTGAGGCATGAAGAGGGTCATGGCGCCGGCAGCGACGGCATCTTCCGCCGTGCCCCGCATCAGTCCCAGCGAAATGAGTCCTTCGGCTTCGATGCGGAGTGCCGTGTTGTGAATATCCATGTAGGGCATGTGGGGGGCGATCATGGCGGCCACCCGGTCGTGCGCCGCCAGCACGATGTTGTAAATGTCTTTTTGTTTCTGGGAGAACTTGCCGCTTACGGGATAAGTACGGGTGTGGTCGGAACAGTAGTAGCTCAATCCCTCGGCTCCGGCGTCGCACAGCAGCAGGCGGCCGTTTTGCAGTACGCCGTCGCTGTGCAGGTTATGCAGCGTTTCGCCGTGCTGCGACACGATCGGCGGGAACGACACGCCCCGTCCGAATGCTTTGGAAATGCCTTCGATCGTGCCGGCGATTTCGCGCTCGACGATGCCGGGACGGCACATCTTCATTGCCGTAGTGTGCATGGCGTAGCCGATGTGGAACGATTTTTCGAGCTCCTCGATCTCCTCGGGACCTTTCTTTTCCCGCATCTCGGCTACGGCCATCATCAACTCGACCGACTTGTGATCGTGGAGTGCGCCGGGTTTGAGGCCCAGCAGGTCGGCGAGCAGCAGCTTGGTTTCGCCTCGGTAAGGGGGCAGGTAGTGGATGCGGCGTCCCTGGACGATGGCTTTGGTCAGGTGCGTTTTCAGGTCGGCCAGCGGGAAGGTGTTCGAAACGCCTGCTTCGGCCCCTTGTTCGCGCAGCGAAGGCTGCGGCCCCGTCCAGATGATGTCTTCGACCGTGAAGTCGTCGCCGTACAGCGCAACCTCTCCGGAGTCGGCATCGATCAGGCCGACCAGTGCCGGGGTGTTGAGTCCGAAATAATAGAGGAACGAGGAGTCCTGGCGGAAATAATAGGCGTTGTTGAGGTAGTTGTTGGGTGTGAGCATATTGCCCGGAATGAGGATCAGGCCGCTGCCCATCTTGCCGCACAAGGCGCTGCGGCGTCGGATGTAGATTTCTTTTGCAAACATAGTCGTATATTTTTATAATTTTCCGGCGAAACGGTTCGTTCTTCGAGAGGACGGGCCCGGCTTCTGTCCATCCGCGATGCCGGAGCGCACGCCGTCCGAACCTAATTTTGGTAAAGGTAGTGAAAAAAATCGGTAATTCGTGTCATAAAACGACTCCTTGTGACGTTTTATTAAAAATAGTGTGTCGAAACGGCTTCGGGAGTCTATGCCGGTTTTCGCAAATCGCTTCCGATTCCGCCGGACCGAATGGGCGACGGGACGCAGGGAACGGGTTCTGCGGCCGGATCGTCAGTAAAAATGGAGCGGATTTTAGATGACCTATTAAAAAAAATACTATATTTGTCCCATTGGTCTGTTGTCACGAAGAAAATACCCGTTCGTGGCATTTTAATGTAAATTTCAAAATTATTGAACTATGAAAAAAATCTTTTGTCTGACGATTTTGGCTGTCCTGTGCACTTTCGGCGTTGCATCGGCACAGCAGTTTCCCAGTGTGCAGATCGAAACCCAGGATGGCAAGACGATCGACACCAAAACCCTGATCGACGGCAAGACCCCGGTCATCATCTCTTTCTGGTCCACCACCTGCAAGCCCTGCATCAAGGAGTTAGACGCCATCAGCGAGCAGATGATCGACTGGCTGGACGAAGCAGACTTCCGGGTTGTGGCTGTTTCTGTCGATGATTCCCGGTCTATTTCCCGAGCCAAGGCTCTGGCGGCCAGCCGCGGTTGGACTACCGATTTGATGGTGGCCTACGATAAGAACCAGGACTTCAAGCGTGCATTGAACGTGAATGTAACTCCCCACGTGTTCATCTTCGACAAGGACGGAAAGATGGTGTATTCGCACACGAGCTATCTGCCCGGCGGTGAGATGGAGCTGATTCAGAAGATCAAGACCCTGCAGTAGTCCTGTAATTCCAAATTGAGCGACGAATGAAGCGACTTTTACGAATCACGGTCCTGTTCTCCGTAACCTTGTTGTGGTGGGGCGAAAAGGGGTATGCTGCAACTCCGGCGATGGACGCAGCAGAGAAAGAAACGGTTTCCGCAACTGTTGAAGCGGAGGCGGATAAGAAGGACCCGAAATCGGATAAAAAATCCGACGAGCCCAAACGCAAGCGGAATTTGGGTCATTTGAGCGGCAGTTTCGAAACCAATACGATCTACTATGTGGAGGACAGCAAGACCGGTGCGGTCGTTCTCACAACAGTTACGGTTCGAACAACTTCCTGAAGCTCGACTACCAGTTGGGGCGTTTTTCGGCCGGCGTGCAGCTCGAGTATTATCCCCATCCGCTGGTCGGGACTCCGATGCAGGGTTATGAATATGTGATGGAAGGTTTCTCGATCAATAACCTGACTGAGAAGTATATCTCGTGGACGGACCGCAACTACTCGGTGACCGTCGGCGACTTTTACGAACAGTTCGGCAGCGGGTTGATCCTCCGTGCTTGGGAAGACCGGGCTTTGGGCTTCAACAATTCGCTGGGCGGTGCACGGGTCACGTTCAATATCAAGGACATCGTGGAAGGTAAGGTGCTGTATGCCTTCCCGCGTTTCAACCTGGGATACCTGTCGACCCAGATTGCCGGTGGCGACCTTTCATTCTCGCTTTCGAATGCCATCGGCTTGCTGGATCACCGGCTTTCGCTCGAGGGCAGCATCGTCAACCGGCATTTCAAGAACCTGCCTTCGTGGTACACCGAGTATCGGGACGATTATGATTTCGACCTTTCGAAGAACGTAATCAGTTATTCGGGGCGTGTCAATTACGAGTACAGGGGACTGTCGGCCAAATTCGAGTATGTAGGCAAAAGCAAGGATGTCTATCTGGACAATATGACCGGTGAAGAGGTGTTCAAGCGCGGTGACGCACAGTTGTTCGAAATCGGTTACACCGGCAGCAATTATGCTGTGATGGCGCAGTTCCGCCGCCTGAACTACATGCAGAGCCAGCTTTACCGGCCCGACGGCGGAAGCGGCAGTTTGGGCCTCCTGCCGGGCAATACGATCAATTACATTCCGGCCCTGAGTCCGCAACATACCTATATGCTGGCCGGATTGGATCCTAACAGTCCCCAGCAAAACGGAGAGATCGGCGGTCAGATCGACGCGTTTTACACGTTCAGGCGCGGTACGGCCATCGGTGGCAAGCGCGGATTGAAGATCCATGCGAATTATGCCCGCTATTATTCCATCAACGGGACGATGAGTAAACCCGGAACCAATTTCTACTACCGGGATTTCTCGTTCGACATCGATAAGAGTTGGAACAGCAAACTGCGCACGGTTCTTTTCGTGTCGTTGCAGAAGAATGCGATGCACGGTGGGGAAGACGTCATCCGCCAGAATGTTTTCGTTGCGGACGTGACCTATAAGTTTACGCCGAAATTCTCGTTGCGGGCCGAGCTTCAATATCTCTATGCGCCTCATGCGGAGGGTTCCAAAGAGGTGGATGGTGACTGGGTGGCCGGATTGCTGGAAGCCAGCTTCGCCCCCAAGTGGAGTATCTTCGTACAGGATATGTACAACCACGGCGGTTCGGAGATCAACTACTACTCGGCGGGTGCCAGCTTCACCCACTCGTTCATTCGCATCGCATTGAGTTACGGACGTAACCGTGCAGGGTATATCTGCTCGGGCGGTGTTTGCCGCGAGATGCCGGCTTATACGGGCGGTAATCTGGCGATGACGCTGACTTTCTGATCGTGAAGATTCTGATCGTCGAAAATTCCCGTATGTTTGAAAACCTAAGAAAGAGAAAAATCAACCAAAATTACTGAAATTATGAAAGGACGAACTAAATTTTTCAACTATTTCATCGCCTGCATTGCGACGCTCTCTCTGGCGACTTTCGCAGCGTGCAGCGACGATGATCCGGAGACTCCGTCCGGCAAATTGGTGCTGACGGCGAGCGCTTCTTCTTTTGTCGCCGGTGAAGGCAACGTGACTTTCACGGTGACGTACGATGGGGAGGATGTGACCTCGCAAGCAGCGATTACCAATGTGACGACCGGTGAACCGGTGGAAAACGCTGCGTGGACCACGACGGAGATCGGCGAGTACAAGTTCCAGGCTGTTTACGACAGCTATACTTCGGATCCCGTTACGGTAAGCGCCATAGACAAAAACAAAGACAAAGAGTTCTATCGCTACGTACTGCTGCTCAAGTTTACGTATATGATGTGCCCGAATTGTGCTACGGCACAAGAGTATTTCGATGCGTTGGATAAAGAGGACCGTGATCATTTTCTGGTCGTTGCCGCCCATCAACCTACGGGAACACCGGTGGATCCTTATTCGTGTCCGGTGGGGATTGCTTTGAATAATAAGTATGGTGTAAAGACGTATCCTACTTGGGGTTATAATTTCGAAGATTTGGTTGTCGGAGTTGGAACGGGAGGCATTACCAAGTCTTCGATCCGGCAGCAGATCAGCCATGCGGAGAAAACCTATCCGGCCGTTTGCGGTGTGAAAGCGACCTCCACGCTCGAAGGTTCGACGGCTAAGATCGAGGCGACCGTTCAGTTCCAGCAGGCCGGTAATTACAAGATCGCTTGCGTGCTGGTTGAGAATAATATTGAAAACAAGGAGACGTACAGTACTTTCGACCATGTTTTGCGTGCGGCCCAGACCGATATGGAGGGTGATGCCGTTACGCCGGCCGTAACTGCTCCGGAGGAGCGTACGTTCAACTTCGAGGCGACGATCGGGGAGGGCTGGAATGCCGAGAACTGCGCCTTTGTGGTTTATGTATTCAAAGAGGAGGCCAATGGCAAGTATATTGTCAATAACGGTGCTGAATGTGCTCTTAATGGTTCTGTAGATTACAGATATAATTTGTAATATATAATTGCAAGTAAAAAAATCCTTCGCTATTTCAGCGAAGGATTTTTTTGTATATCTTGTGTCGTATTAAAATTCCGATTACTCAACTTTAACCCTTAATCGATCAATAGAGATGAAATGGTATTTTAAGTTTGCCAGCCGTGCTGTTTTATGTGCGGCTTTCGTTGCCCTCGCCGGTTTTACGGCTTGTAGCGACGACGATTCCGAATCCGGCCCAAAACTTGTTTTAAGGGCGAGCGCATCCTCGTTCGTGACGGGTGAAGGCAGCGTGACATTTACCGCGACTTTTGCCGACAAGGACGTAACCGCCGAGGCCGTGATTACGAATGTAACCTCTGGCTCTGAAGTTCGGAACGCCACCTGGACTACGGACGCGAAAGGAACCTATGAGTTCCAGGCGACGTACGATGGCAAGGTTTCGAATGTCGTTTCGGTAAGGGCACGACTTGCTACGGAGTCCGACGATTTTTATCGGAATGTGCTGCTGACGAAATTTACGGCGGTATGGTGCGGGCCTTGTGCGTCGGCACAGTCGTATTTCGAGCAACTGGAGCCTGCTGAATCCGAACGCTTCCTGGTCGTCGCCGCACACCAGGGGGACCGACTGACTGTTTCGGCCGGTGAAAGACTTGCTTTGAAGTTGAAATACAGGGGAGTTCCTACCTGGAATTACGATTTTGCGGCAGCCGTTTCGGGGGTAGGCCCGGGAGGTATTACGGTGCAATCGATCCGAAACCAGATCAAGAGTACCCTGGAGAAGTATCCGGCTGTTTGCGGTGTGAAAGCCGAATCGGAACTCGACGGCCTGACCGCGAAGGTTCGGGCGACGGTGATGTTCCAACAGGCCGGTAATTATAAGATCGCCTGTGTGCTTACAGAAAACGGTATCGAAAAAGAAAATAAGGAAAAACTGCCCGTTTTCAACCATGTTTTGCGGACGGCGCTTACGGATATGCAGGGTATTGCGATCGAGCCTGCCGTTGCGGAAGCCGGTGAGCGCAGTTTCGATTTCGAGGTCTCCCTGAATAACGGCTGGGATTCTCAGAATTGCGAATTTGTTATTTACGTGTTCAAGGAAGAGGAGGACGCTGCCTTTATTGTCAATAACGGGGCCGTATGTCCCGTCGGCGGGAAAGTCGATTATAAATATGAGTCCGTCGAATAGTTGCGGTTGTATATAGAGAAAACAGAAAAGCCGGGATATTCTCGGCTTTTCTGTTGCGATGCTCTTTCGCATTCCGGATACATGTAAAAAATCCTCGACCGTGTGGCCGAGGATATAATCGCTGCTTTAGTGTAAGCGGTGTTATTTGAGGTCCTTGGCTTTGAGGCGGACGATTTTTCCATCCCGGACAACGACCAATTCGCCATCTTCTTTTTTGACTTTTTCAATCAAACGCTTACGGGCAAGCAAAATTCCGGCGTTGATTTTCTCCTGCATCTGCTTGATCTCAATTTCGCTCATAATCTGCAATCGTTTTATAGGATAACGTATCTTCGATATGGGTTGTTATGTCTTTTCCTCCCAATGCGATGATTCTGATCTGTTCGTCTGCCGAACTGTTGTCGTAGATCGCCCAATAGTTGCAAAGGGGAATATAAAGAGCGGTCAAATTCTTTATCCCATTGGCATAGCGGCGACGAATCACATCCGAAGGAATATTGTGGCCTCCCTCTCGCACACGGGTCGCGACGCGTTCGATAGCCTGTTCGGGGGTCGGCAACCAAAAATAGAGCAGCGTCACGAAGTAACCTTTTGCTTGCGCCCGTTCTATGAACTTTACATAAGAACGCGTGGACAATGTCGTTTCAAAAGCAAAATCCGACCCTTCGGACAGCAGGTCGTCCATCCGTTGAAGCATCAATCGTCCTGCTTCGATCGCCACGCTTTCCGGGTTGAACGGCGACAGGCCTTTCGCTATTTCATCCGCATTGACGAACTCCTTGCAGCCGAGCATTTCGGGCAGTACGGTATAGGACGCAGTCGTTTTTCCTGCACCGTTGCAGCCCGCTATGATATATAGTTTTGGCATATCGTATGGACAAAGATAGCTAATTTTACGATTACAGGCTGTTTTACTGTGATAAAATAAGACGAATCAGCCCCAAAGGTCAATTTAGGCCTTCTGTCAAAGTTTGTTCGTTCTATGAATTGTTTCGGATATTGCTCGTTGGAGCCATCCGGTGGGAAGCGAAACTCTTTCTGCTTGTCCTCTAACGATGTATCGCCGAATACAACTGTATCGCTTTTAATATGGGCTTCGAAAAGATTGAGGTATGGTTCATCTGTGAATCCAGGCCATTTTTGTAGGTCCTGTCAGCTTTTTTGAATGGCTTTGATTTTCATTTACTTGCGTATTGCGCAAGCAATTGAGGGTAGCAGATTCGGGGTACAACAATATAGCACAAACAGCTTTTCAACCCCTTTTTTCGCTGTGCAGAAACAAAAAAGCCAGCAGTTACATTTCTGTAAGTCGCTGACTTTCTGAGCCGAAACCGAGATTTGAACTCGGGACCCCTTCATTACGAGTGAAGTGCTCTACCGCTGAGCTATTTCGGCAATAGGGAGTTTTGTGAAACCCTTTCGGGATGCAAATATCGGAAAATTTTTTGAATAAAATCAAATGGTAAGGACTATTTCTTGGAAAAAGTGCGATTTTTTCTCTCATTCTTGCTATCTTCGCCCCGAAAATTTCGTATCGCCATGGTTTCGGAGGTCGTACGGACCGGAATCCGAATCCTCGGGAAGATAAAAAATTACGAGGAGTTAATCCGCTAATAAACAAAACCGTCATGCAAGATAAGGCTACGCTCAATCCTACTCCGGATCAGACATTCGAGATCGTTGGTCAGGGGGCGTATGATTTTGTACGGGTTCTGACCCATTCCAAACAGTTGCAGCGCCAGGGTCGGGTCGAAGAGGCCTGCAACGAACGCTTTCACGCCTTTCAGCGCATTTCCGAATTATTGCCCGAAGACGAGGAGGTGATTCTCGAATGGGAGGATCCCAATACGCGTGCGGCGCTCGAGGTGATTCACGCTTCGGCGATCGACCATTTCCTGATCAACGATTTCGAAATGTCTACCGCCATGCTCGAATTGCTTCTCGAACTGGATCCCGAAGACCATCTGGAGGCAATTATCCTGTTGGCGTTCAATTACCTGGCAATGGAGGAGTACGAACTTTTCGACGAGGTGAGCAACGATATTTCCGATAAATACGCCTGCAAGGAGGTGCTGACCATGTGGGCGGCTTTTCGGCGCAGCGGCCGTATTCCCGAGGGCGATGCGATCCGTTTCAGGACCCGATTCGCACCCTATTTTGCCGAATTTACCGCCGACGAACATCCTGCCGACGGGCAGTACCTGGAGGATATCGAAAGCGAACGCCCTTCGGTGCAGGCCCAGGCTCGTGAGCTGTGGCTCCGCACTGAAAATCTCTGGACGCTTTTTCCCGATTTTATTGCGGCGCTTCGAAGGTAGCCCCTCCCGATTTTCTCCGGGGCGAAGTTGCCGGCAAGGGCGTATGTGCCGTCTATCGTGCAAGCTGTTATGAGAGGAGGGCGATTTGCGAGGGGATTTCCCCGATTTTACGAATCCGACGGGTGTAGTTCGTCACTCCTTTATCCGGTGTGTGCCGAGCCTTCCGGATCTTTTTGCAAGAGATCGAATCGAAGTTTTCGCCCGATCGGAAGCCGATGAATATCGGGGTAATTAAAATGTGTATTTGTAAAAAAGAAACACCGGACTTCATAGTCCGGTGCCTTGTTTCTTATCCGATCGTATCGACCAGTTTGTAGAGCTTGTCGCCCCGGCGGATGAGTTGGACGGTTTTGACCGAGCAGGTCGTTCCCTGGAGTACTGTTTGCACGGGGTGCTCGTCCACGAAGATTTCATCCCCGTGCTGTTCGACCACTCCGGTCGTTTCGCCCATCCAGAGCAGTTCGTCCCCTTCGTGTAGAGGAGCCGCTTCGACGAGCACCTCGGCCACCGAGATTTTTTTGAAGAAATTGGTCACCTTGCCCACATAGACTTTGCGTTTGGTGGCGGCCGATCCGTGGTGGCGGCTGTGCTCCACGATCGGGCGTCCTGCGTAGTATCCTTCCCAGAATCCGCGATTGAATACCGTTGCCAGCCGCTCTTTCAGTGCGGCGGCCAGTTCCGGCGTGTAGTCGCCGTCTTCCATGGCCCGGAGCGCCCGGTCGTAACATTCGACCACGCGTTTGACGTATTCCGCACCTCGGGCACGCCCTTCGATTTTGAGGACCCGCACGCCCGATTCGATGAAATAGTCGAGAAAGTCGATCGTGCAGAGGTCTTTGGGCGAGAGGATGTAGTTGCCCTCGACGTCGAGTGTTTCGCCCGTTTCGGGGTCCGTAACCAAGTATTTGCGACGGCAGATCTGCCGGCAGGCTCCCCGGTTGGCCGAGAATCCGTCGCTGGTGTGGAGCGACAGGTAGCATTTGCCCGATATGGCCATGCAGAGGGCGCCGTGGGCGAACATTTCGATCCGCACCAGCTCTCCGCCGGGGCCCGTGATCCGCTGCCGTTCGATCTCCCGGCTGATGTAGGCGACCTGCACCAGGTCCAGTTCCCGGGCCAGGACCACTACGTCCGCCCATTGGGCGAAGAACCGGACGGCTTCGATGTTGGAGATGTTGCTTTGCGTGGAGATATGTACGTCCATGCCGACGCTGCGGGCGTATTGGATGGCAGCCATATCGGTAGCGATGATGGCGTCCACACCCACCTCGCAGGCACGGTCGATGGTCGCATGCAGGGTTTCGATCTCTTCGTCGTAAATCACCGTATTGACCGTCAGATAGCTTTTCACGCCGTGTTCACGGGCGATCGAAACGATCTGCCCCATGTCTTCCAGGGTGAAGTTGGCGGCGGACTGGGCCCGCATATTGAGCCTCCCCACTCCGAAATAGACGGAGTTGGCTCCGGCGTCGATCGCTGCATGCAGGGATTCGTAACTTCCTGCAGGAGCCATGATCTCTATGTCGCTGCGTTTCATAGGGCCGAGGATTTATTTGTTGCGTCCGATCAGGCTGCCGGCGTACTCTCGCAGGCGGGCCGTGCCTTCCGATTGTACGGATAACGTATCGAGAATGTTCAACGCCCGTTCGAAGCGGTGGTTGATCTGCTGTTCGGTCAGACGGGCGACGCCCAGTTTGTCGAAGACCTCACGCACACGTGCGATCTTCTGCTGATCGGAAAGAATCGGGTCGGAATAGGTCGAGGTGAGGATTCGGTGCTCGGCGGCCGACGCCTTGCTGAGGGCCATGACCATCAGGTAGGTCTTTTTGCCTTCGAGGATGTCGCCTCCGATCGCCTTGCCCAGCCGTTCGTCGCCGTAACTGTCCAGCAGGTCGTCCTGCAACTGGAACGCCAGTCCCAGTTCGGTGGCGAAACGGTAGAGGCGCTGACAGTCTTCCTCGCCCGCACCGCCGATGATCGCTCCGATGACGGTCGCACCCGACAGCAGGGCCGAAGTTTTGAGTTCGATCATGTGGAGATACTCTTCGACCGAAACCGACTCCCGGGTTTCGAAATCCATATCGTACTGTTGGCCTTCGCAGACTTCGATGGCCATCGTATTGAAGCGGGCGAGAATCTGCGGCAGCACCTGGGGCGGGTATTCGCTCAACAGGCGGTAGGCGCTGATGAGCATCGCATCGCCCGACAGGATGGCGACGTTCTGTCCCCATTTGGCGAAGACGGAAGGGTTGCCCCGGCGCATCGCCGCGTTGTCCATGATGTCGTCGTGCAGCAACGTGAAATTATGGAAAACCTCGACGGCTGCCGCTGCCGGCATGGCCGCCTGGGGCTGGTCGGAGAAGATTCCGCAGGTAAGCATCAGCAACATGGGACGCAACCGTTTCCCGCTCATCGTGAGGGAATAGCTGATCGGTGCGTACAACCTGCCGGGTTCTTCGGGATATCCGATTTGTCCCAGATAATGTTCGATGGCCTCCAGAATTTGGTCGTTGTTTTGCATGCTGAAATCCGATGGGTAAGAATCGTTGAACTTCGTCGTCATTTTCTCTGTCCGGCATAATTCGGGCAAGTTCGTTTTGCCTGTGCCTGGTGGAAATACTCCCCCAAAAGTAGGAAAAAAAGTCGATAGCGTGCAATTATTTTCTAACTTTGACCGGATTAACCTGTAAAATTTATCCTTTTTATGAAAAAATTGGTCATCGGCGTCGATATCGGAGGGATCAATACGGTCCTCGGTTTGGTCGATCGTACGGGTGAAGTCTATGCGCGATCTTCTTTTCGTACAGCGGAGTACCCTTTTTTCGACGACTATCCGGCTTATGTCGAAATGCTCGTACGGACGCTGCGGGAGCTTTGTGCGGCGATGCCTGCCGGGGCCGTACTGTCGGGTATCGGGATCGGTGCTCCGAATGCCAACTATCATACGGGCCGGATCGAGCGTCCGGTCAATCTCTGGAAGTTTCGATCCGGAGAGCCGAATCCGGAGGAAGGGCGGCGGTTTTTCTCGCTTTGCAAGGAGGTCGGCAACTCTTTTCCCGGGATTCCCGTCCGTATCACCAACGACGCCAATGCTGCCGCTCTCGGGGAGATCGCTTACGGCAATGCCGGGGGAATGCGGGATTTCATCATGGTAACGCTTGGAACCGGGTTGGGATCGGGATTCGTTGCCGGTGGTCGGATGATCTACGGGCACGATGGCATGGCCGGAGAGCTGGGGCATGTCGTCGTCGAACCCGGAGGACGGCAATGCGGCTGCGGACGCCGTGGCTGTCTGGAAACCTATGTTTCCGCGACGGGTGTCAAACGGACGGCCTTCGAGTTGATGGCCCGGGAAACGGTGTCGAGCGTTTTACGCGATGTACCTTACGACAAGTTCGACGCCCGGATAATTACCGAAGCGGCGCAAAAGGGTGATTCGCTGGCGCTCGAGGTTTTTCGCTGTACGGCGGAGAGGCTGGGAAGGGCCCTTGCGAATGCCGTAGCGATCACCTCGCCCGAAGCCGTGTTCTTCTTCGGCGGCCTGGCCCAAGCCGGGGAGCTCCTGTTGGAACCGACACGCCGTTACTTGGAGGAGAATTTGCTGCCCGTTTACCGGGGCAACGTGAAGGTGCTGCCCAGCGGCATTCCGGCCCAAAATGCCGCGATCCTCGGCGCTTCCGCTCTGATCTGGAACGAATGATTCTTGCAGGGATCGTTGCGGATTCCAGGTGTAAATATCGTCGCAAACCACTCTGTGACAGAAAGCGTCCGGCC
>ENA-OPCL01002326-OPCL01002326.1-human-gut-metagenome-genome-assembly--contig:-NODE-2326-length-12585-cov-2.856824_pt1 | contig 12585 bp, 8 predicted proteins | sample MGYA00241251_ERZ501482 | MGnify/ENA primary metagenome ERZ501482 (study PRJEB25962, sample SAMEA2042581) | human gut metagenome | biome: human gut; feature: human-associated habitat; material: faeces... | reverse complement strand
AGAAGATGGAGTCGGCAAGCAATGCCGCAAACTTGATGCCATGACGTTCCATATCGGCAACGGCCTTGCGCACTTCGCCAGCCATCCAGTTGCCGAATTCCTCGGCGGCGCATTCCGCGGCAGGCTTGCCGTCAATGACCAAGCGGTAAGTGTCCGGCGTGGGAATCATGCGCATGGTCAAGCCAAGCGTTTGCGCGGTGCCGAGCGCTGGGGAAAGCTTGGAGGTGAGTGCCGAATTGCCATGGTAGGCCTCGCTGGTCACGATCACGCCTTCGCCGCCAGTGTAGGTCTGTGCTACGCGAATGGCCAGATCGTTGGCTTCGGAACCAGTGCACTGGAACATGATGCGGTCAAGTTCGTCAGGCATGGTGGAGAGGATATCTTCCGCATAATGCAGGATGTTCTCATGCAGGTAGCGCGTGTGGGTGTTGAGCATCGAAGCCTGCTGGGTAAGTGCATCCACCACGCGCGGGTGACAGTGGCCGACGGATGCGACATTGTTGTACACGTCCAAGTATTCCTCGCCGTCGGCATCCCAAAGATGCGAGCCACGGCCCTTCACCAGATGCACTGGATTGCGGTAGAACAAACGGTAGGCCGGACCAAGCACGTCACGCTCTTCGGTTAGTTTGCGTGTTTCTGGGTCGAGCGCGGCCGCCATTTCCGGACGGAAGCTATTGGTGTCCATGATGGTTGATCGAGTTGCCATGATTCCTTCTTTCGTTGGCTTCCTGTGGCGTTACCCACACGGTAACGCAGTAATGTTGAGTGGCTGATACAGCGCAGAAACAAACCATTTCCGCTGTTTTCCACCTATTTGGTTGACCTTTTTACATATTTCCGATGATTGAAAAAGGCCGCATCCCAGATGAACACGGCCTTGGCGATATCGTTTGATTTCAAGAAAACGAAACGATAATCACAGAAAATCAGTCAGTCTTATATGCGACCTTTCCGCCGGAAGCGGCGAACTCTTCTTCCGGAGAAAGCACCAGGTGCTTACGTCCGTAAACCGCGAAGAAGATGGTCGCGAGAACGTAGATGACCACCATGGCGTAGACGGCCAGTCGATAATCCGGGTTCAGCAGCACGGCAACGAAAATGCAGAATGCAAGCAAACCTGCGATTACCGCGCCCGGCACGCCGAACGGGCTGGTGAACGGACGCTTGATATCAGGCATCTTCTTCCTGAGGATCACATAGGAAACCATCTGCAGCAGATATGCCAGCACCGCACCCCACACAGCGATGTTCAACACCACCGAACCGGCGCCATCACCGCCGTACGCGATGATGAACAGGGCTGCGAAACCGATGATCGCGCCGACGACCAGACCCCAGTACGGCGTCTTCTTCTTACCGGTCAGCGACAGGAACGCCGGATAATAGCCTGCACGGGACAGTGAATACAGGTTGCGGCCATACGCGAACATAATGCCTTGGATGGAAGCGAGCAGACCGATCAACGCGAATGCGGACAGCACCGCGGCGAGATTGCCCGGCAGAATCGCACGATAGCCATCCAGCAACGGCTCATCGGAACCAGCGAGCGCTTCGGAACCGACCACAGCCGGGTTCAGGAACACGATGATCAGCGCGGACAATCCCAGCGTGAAAATGCACAGGCGGGACGACTTCGGAATGTTCTTTTCCGGCTCACGCACTTCCTCTGCAGCCAGAGGCAGCTGCTCAATACCAAGGAACAACCACATGGCGAACGGCATGGCGTAGAAGATGGCACCTGGGCCGAACGGCAGGAACGCGGAGTTGCCTTCGGTAGGCGTGATATTGAGCAGCGTGGAGAAATCGGCCTTACCAGTGGCGAAAGCGCCGATACCGAACAGTGCGACGATGGCAAGCGCGGCGATCGACACGACTTCGGCGAAACGGAACGACGTTTCGGCGCCCAGCCAATTGACCACTACGAAAATCGCATACAAGGCAAGCCACCAAACCCAAGCCAAGCCATGATCGTCAAGCGAATATCCGGTCAGGTTCGACAGGATCGCATCAGCGTATGCCGACGAGAAGTAGACGATGGTGGCTGCGGTCATCACATACTCGATGGTTTCCGCAAGGCCGGTGAAGAAGCCGCCCCACGGACCCATGGCGGCACGCGCGAAGGAATACGCGCCACCCGTGTGCGGCATGGCCGACGCCATTTCGCTGATGGAGTTGAGCATAAGCACGTACATGAGGTACACCACGATGGCGGCCACCAGCATGCCACCCCATCCGGCTTGGGCGATGCCTCCGTTCCAGCCGGAGAAGTCGCCGGAGATCACCGCGGAAATGCCGATGGCCCATAGACCGAACGCTCCCGCGGTTCGCTTAAGCTGTCGTTTTGCGAAATAGTCCTTGTCGGTTTCAACGTAGGTCACGCCGCCTATCGATCGTCCCGAAACAGTTGACGCAGTCATTGTAATCGCCTTCCTCTCTTATTGTTCGGCGAGTTATGCCATTGATTCCTCGTTTGGTTGGTTGCGGTCAGATGTTGTTAAGTTATAAAAATTGAGATTTTCGTAATTGCGTATTTTTACGTGCTTACGATTGGATTTCTTGGATTGTCTGGTTTCTGCGTAATTACGCTTGTTTCATGCAACTTGCCTAATGCAGCAGCCAGAGCGGATCCTCAAGATAGTTTTTTGCGCACATCACGCTGCCGGGAGCCTGCTGTGCAGCGAGACCGTCGGGCAGGGCATCCTCACGGTGGCTGGTGGTCCAGCCGAGCATCTGCATGCGTCGGATCATGGAAAGCGCGGACATGATACGCAGTTCCTCATCCGTGAACGAACCTGCGACGCGCTGGTATCCCTTGACCCACGCCTTGGCAAGATCGGGAGCATACGGTTCATGTTCGATGAAACTCAGCGATGAAGCGTAATCGTAGAGATACCAGCTGTATCCGGCATCGTCGAAATCGATGACGGTCAGTCTCCCGTCATTGCCGCGAATCACGTTCGACGGGCGCAAGTCGGCATGGATAAGCCCCCAAGTTTCGTTGGTTCTCGGCACTTTCATCACCACGTCCATGGCCTTCCACAGCGCGGTGTCGCACAGCTGCTTCTCTTCGTCGGTGAGATTGGCGTTTTCCCAACGTCCCCAACGCGGTGCCGGACCAACCATGTTCGAAAGATCCCAATTGAAGCGGGTGAAACCGTACGGTTTGCTCCACGTGCGCGACTGCTCATGGAATTTCGCAGCCCATTCACCGATCGTCTCGTAATACGGTGCAGGATTCTCAAGATCTTCCAGCACGGTTCCTTCCACATATTTCGTGGAGATCACCGTCCAGCCGACACCGTTCAGATCAGTGATTTTCGTTACGAACGTGCCACGGATGGTGGGAACCGGATTGATCAGGCTGATACCTTCGATATCATGCAACGCATTCAACCAGCTGATTTCCGACGCCACCGCCTCGGGACCTCCCACATAGCCCGGCTGCGAGACACGTACCACGCCTTGGGGCTCGCCGTCCAGCAACAGCAGGAACGTCGCGTTCTCGGATACGGTGATGAGGTTGAGTTGCGCCCGCTGGTGGTCGATGCCCCAAGCCGCGCAAACGCCTTGGAAAAGCCAGAATGGTGCGGGGCATCCTTTGGTGAGCCCACTGAAAGTGTCTAGACTGACCGCTTGCGTAGGATCGTCAAGCAAGCTAGTGATCTGCTGTGCCATGGTGGCCTCGATTCATACATGGGATTTTTCCTGTGAGAGACATGTCCGTCAGTAAAACCTCTTCACGAAACTGTCGATACCCACGATTGTGCCGGAATCGTCCGTTACAATCACCACCGCACTGTTACGCCGCAGTTACAAAAGCGCACCGCAAGATTAATGGCTCATTACCGATGCCAGCCGAGCATCATCCAAGTTTTGGCGCAATATGCACGACATACAAAAAAGCGGGGTTTGCTGAGCAGAACTCAACAAACCCCGCAGAATCAAAGTCCTTACCTATCCTACGATGGAATCAGTATCAGTGACGGTGACCAGCGGCGTGAACAATGCCATGGTGTTCAATGCCATCTGATGGTCTTCCGGAGAACTGCCGGCGCAGGCGTCTGCCGCGACGCGCACGGCCACGCCACTGTCGGCGGCGGCGAGCACGGTGGTGAGCACGCAGCAATCGGTGGCAACACCACATACGGTAATCTTCTTGGCGCCCTTGATGGCTTCGCTCAACTCACTTCCCCACTTGCCGAAAGTGTCGCGGCTGACCACTGCATGGCCCTTTGCCAATTCCGCGGTGTCTGCAGTGAAGTCGTACATCGGATCATCGGGGGCTACCAAAAACTGCGGCCAATCCTTGAAATAATCGACCCAAGCGTTTTGCGGCGGCTCAGGCGCAACATATCGCGTGTAGACCACACGATCGCCGAACGCCTTAGCCAATCGTGCGAACGCTTCATCAGTAGTGTGATAGGAGCCGTCCGGGCAAGCCCATGCGGACCATTCACTTTCCGCAAAAACACGCTGCCTGTCGATAACTACCAGCCATTCATCTTCCGCAATCATGACTTTTCCTTTCCTTGTATTATCGCAACAAGCAACTCATGCTTCCGAAACCGGCAGATCAGCTTCCTGCTTGGCAATATCTCCGCGCTGGAAAATCAACGATCCCGCAAGACCAATAATCAGCGCAACAATCACACCAAGATTGGCGGCAGCCCAACTACCTTCTTTACCCCCGATAAGGAACAGCAGATAACCCTGCCAGTTCAGCCAGCTGGCGGCAGTGTTGACCACCAATCCCCAACCAAGCACGGTACCGACGACGAGAATGGCGAAAGACTTACCGTTCCACGCACCGTAACGACCCTTCGGATCATACAAATCAGCAGTGCTGTAATCCTTCTTGCGAATGATCACATCGGCCACGAACATGCCAGCCCATACGGCCATCGGCACACCAAGCGTGGTCAGAAAGCCTTGGAAAGGGCCAATGAACGTGTCGGAGAAGAAAGTCACGTAGACCACGCCAAGCACAGTCAAAGCGGCGGTGAGCGCGGCAGCCACAGTGCGCGGCAACTTCACACCGAACGACAGCAGCGCAAGCCCGTTGGAATAATTGTCCATGATGGAGCCGGACATCAAACCGAGCACGGCCACAATGGTGTACGGAATCAAGTACCAGGTCGGCAGAATGGAAGCCATGGCGCCAATCGGATCATTTCCAACGTTTTCCGCCATGTCGGCATTGGAAACCGCGAGCAGCAGACCGTAGAAAATCAGGAACACATTGGCAATGGACGCACCGAATGTGGTCCAGAACACAATGCCGCCATTGGAGGAGTTGCGCGGCAGATAGCGCGAGTAATCGGCAGCGATATTCACCCAGCCCAAGCCAAAGCCGGTCATCACGAAGAAGCAGCAGCCGAGCATGGCCGGCAATGATCCCGCCGGAACCGAGTCAATGGCGGAAAAGTCAATATGTCCCCAGCCGAGGATAAAGAAACCGACGGTAATCACACCGGTCACGATGGTGATGACCTGCTGACAACGCATAATCAGGTCGTATCCGAAAATACCTGCGACCACCACAAGGCCGACCACCACAATGGTGGAGATGATCTTGGGCGCGACACCAGAGCCCCAACCGAGTTTTTCGATGGTGCTTGATAATGCCAACACAGCGGTGGTGGTCAGTGAAATCTCCCAGCCTAATGTGGCGATCCAGCTCAGAGCCGCTGGCACTTTGGCACCTTCCACGCCGAACGTGGCGCGGGTGAGCACCATGGTGGGCGCGTTGCCGCGTTTGCCCGCGATGGAAATGATGCCGACCAGCAGGAACGAGATGACCACGCCAATAATGGTCATGGCGGTGGCCTGCCAGAACGAAATGCCGAAACCGAGCGCCCACGCGCCGTACGACATGGCGAACATGGAAACATTGGCAGCGAACCAGGGCCAAAACAGACTGGCCGGCGTGCCCTTACGCTCCTCTTCGGATATGGTGTCGATACCCTGCTCCTCGATGGAGAGGGTCCCTTTCTCATTGCTCATGTGAAACTAATCTCCTTGAATCTGCCGAGCAACGCCGCGGGCAAGCGACATGCACGCCGCGTCAGCGCAATCGTGCACATGATATAACCACTTATAGTCATTTGTACTATAAGTCTTAGAACGCCCTTCCTAGGAGCCACTCAACCTCCTTTCGATCAGGGCAGGTAGCCGGCCCTGATCGCGTTACAGACAACGCCGAAGCAGCATTGGCGCAACGTACAGCCTCCTCCAACGGCACGCCTTCGCACAGCAGGGCGCACAACACACCCGCGTGACAATCACCAGCGCCATTGGTATCCACCGCTTTCATTGGAAAACCTGGAATTCGCAGCACTTCGTCACCGGGAATCGCCGACCACGCACCATCCGCGCCCACGCGAACGATTACAGGAGATTGCAATCGATCGCACAGCCACGCAACCGTCTCCTCATTGACATTCGCACTCTCAATCTCTTGCAGCATATCCCGCGAAACCTTGCAATCGCAAGAATCGCCACTATCGAGCGCCGCCAAACGTTGCGCAATCAACGTTGCCTCGCGTTCATTGCACGACCATATCGGACGATATGCGAGCATCACACGGAAAACGTCATCATCAACTGCCGAGATCATCGGAGAAGGATCGAATACCGCAGTGAACTCACGATGTTCAGTCGTTCTTTTCACAAAAGCAAGCAGCGCGTCCGCAGTGTGATGCACCAACGTGTATCCGCTCACATGCACGACATCCCGCTTTTCTGGATTCACAGAATCGAACGCATCGGCACTGCCGTACGCTTCTGCGCCCCTCGTCGAAATGAACGTCCGTTCAGCATTCGCGTCGGTCAACGCCACGCAAAATCCCGAATCGTGCACGGCATCCCGCTTGCCGATATGCTGAATTTCCTGATTTTCCAACGTTTGCAGAATCCGCGAAGCCCACGGCCCCGTACCAATCACACCAGCATGAGACGCCTTAACGCCCATGCGGCGCACGGCATACAGCGTGTTGAAGCTGGCACCAACCTGCGTTTGCACATTGCCGGCGAACACATCTTCACCCGCACGCGGCACCGCGTCCACATTCATGGTCAGATCGACAATAACCTGCCCAAGAGAAATAACTTTTCCAGTCATTGCGATGCCTTTCGCACTTCCGTCATAGTTTCGCTAACTACGGTTCCTGCAGATCAAACGATATTTACATCATTAAGCGCACTATCATCGCGTAACGCGCGTAGCGACGTAACAGTGCCGACCAAATCAAGGTGATTATCTTCAGCAAGTTGTGAAAGCACCTGATCAAGCATGGTTTTGTCGAAACCTTGCATACCATGCCACGCCCCCAGCATCGCGCCCGCAATAGCCGCAATGGTGTCAGTGTCGCCACCGATAGAAGCCGCGAAACACAAAGCATGCGTGGGATCGTCAAAAAAGCGCGCCGCAATGGCGAAAGCGGCGGCCACGGACTCGTTCGATTCCACGCTGGTACCGCAATTCCGTTGCAGCACAGCAGCGAATTCGTTGTCATTGAGCCTGCATCCATCAGTTTCGGCCCAATTCATGAAATATTGCACACGCGCAAGCACCGAAGCCTTTGCCGACCAATTGCCACGCTGTGGAAGCTTCCGTACGAATTCCACCGCGAGGTGCAAAAAGTCACGTTCTCCTTCAATGGCAAAGCTCACCGCCGCAGCCACCAAAGTGGTCGCTTCAATGCCCTGCACCGTGTTATGCGTCACCACACAGGATCGCCAGGCGGCGTCGGCGAGCGCTTGGCCTGGACGGAATGCGATGCCCACCGGCGTGGCACGCATTGCACCGCCGTTGGTGGTGCCGAATCGGCCGGTCTCTTCCAGACTTACGCCTTCGGTAAGTTTTTGCAGCGCTGCTTTGGTGGAAGGTCCCAGCAGGTCAAGCGATCCCTTGGCCTTCATCGCAGCTTCCCATTGCAGCAGATCGTGGGCGTATCGGGTGTTATCAATGCAGCCGTTATCGTCGATAAGTCGCCGCGCGAGTACGAAAGCCTGTTCTGTATCGTCGGTGACGGCACCAGCTTTCATATTCGGTGCGATCGGCTGCTGCGGCACGGCATTCATAAGTTTCGTGATCGGACCGTCGTAATACCGGCGAATCTGCTTGTCCGACATGCTTTGCGTAGGCATTCCCAACGCATCGCCCAACGCAAGCCCAGCCATAGCTCCCATCGCTCGTTCCTTCATTTGCATCCCATTCTCACGCATAGTCACAGCAGCCTTTCTCACAACTCAGCCTGATCGTACACCGAACAACATCACAATCCCTCCCCAATCCTTCCAGTCACTGGAAGAAAGTGGACATTTACAAGCCTCTCAACGACCCAAATCTTCCACCCACTGGAGAAAAACAGACGCCCACAAGCCCCCCCAGCGACCCAAATCCTCCACCCACTGGAAGAATCTGGACGCTCACAGGGCCAACAGCGGGAAGATTGTTCCAGTGGATGGAAGAATACGGACTTTCACGCGCTCCCTAGCGGGGAGAATTATTCCAGTGGATGGAAGAATTGAGACTTGGACGGTGCTGAGCCGAACTTGGGTGGAGTTTACCCAGATTGCAGCAACAAAAAAGGCTTACCGAGTGCTTAGAGCGCTCTCAGTAAGCCTTATAGGCGGGTAAGGCGAGATTCGAACTCGCGGAGGCTTGCACCTCAACGGTTTTCAAGACCGTCTCTTTAGACCGCTCAGACACCTACCCATGTGCATCACGCACGAAACGCTAATATAGCACAACCCAAAGAACGAGGGGAAGAAAGCGAGCAAGGACAAAGGAAAGAACGCGGCGAAAACAAAAAAGAAGGGACCCGCTCACCGCGAGTCCCTTCCTATAAGCCAGAAAAGCCAGAAATCGGCAAATGCCAAATGCCAGACATCCTCAGACTTCCATATTTCGTATTGCAGAAGTCCGTTTCAGCAGTTTAGTAGCTCAGCAACTCAGTGGAACCGATAAACAAACCCGAGTTACCAAACTCCACGAGCAACCCAAGCTATCAGACTCTGCCAAGCAAACCCAAATTCTATCAGGCTTCCCACTTGGTCGGCTCGATGACTTCCTTGCCACCCATGTAGGCACGCATGGCCTGCGGGATGACGATGGAGCCGTCCTTCTGCTGATGGTTCTCAAGAATGGCAACCAGCCAACGGGTGGTGGCCAGCGTACCGTTCAGCGTGGAAACGGCGCGGGTGCCACCATCTTCCATACGTTCGCGAATGTTCAGACGGCGAGCCTGATATTCGGTGCAGTTGGAGGTGGAGGTCAGCTCACGGTAGCGACCCTGGGTCGGCACCCAAGCCTCGCAGTCGAACTTGCGGGCTGCGGAAGAGCCCAGATCGCCGGCAGCGGTATCGATGATGCGGTACGGCACCTCGACCTTGCCGAGCATTTCCTGCTCCATGGCCAGCAGGTGCTCATGCTCCTTGTAGGAGTCCTCCTGCTTGGTGTAAACGAACATTTCCACCTTGTCGAACTGGTGCACGCGGATGATGCCGGAAGTATCCTTGCCAGCTGCGCCAGCCTCACGGCGGTAGCAGGAGCTCCAACCGCAGTAACGCAGCGGACCGTCAGACAGGTCGAGAATCTCGTTCTCGTGCATACCGGCGAGCGCCACTTCGGAAGTACCGACCAAGTACTGCTCGTCAGGTTCGCGCAGACGGTAGATTTCGTCGGCGTGGGAGTTGAGGAAGCCAGTGCCGCGCATCACTTCCGGACGCACCAGCGTCGGGGTGATGGCCAGCGTGAAGCCGTGCTCTTCGGCCTGGTCCACAGCCATGGTGAGCATGGCGATCTGCATACGTGCCACCTGGCCGCGCAGGAAGTAGAAGCGGGAGCCGCCGACCTTCACGCCACGTTCCATATCGATGCCGGCAACGCCACGACCGAGGGTCAGGTGATCCTTCGGCTCGAAACCTTCGGCTGCGAAATCGCGGATCTGTCCAACCTTCTTGACCACCACGTAATCGTCTTCGCCACCTTCCGGAGCTTCCGGCTCAACCACGTTGGAGAGCTTCCACATGGCGGTGGTGTATTCCTCGGCGGCGGAATCGGCCTTGGACTTGTATTCGGAGACCTTCTGGGACAGTTCCTTGGTCTCGGCGATAAGCTTGGCCTTCTCGTCCGCCGGGGCGGAGGCGACCTTCTTGCCGATTTCCTTCTGCTGCGCACGGGCAGCCTCGAATTCCTTCAGAGAGGAACGACGAACCTCGTCGGAGCGCAGCACCTCGTCGACCAGTTCGACCGATTCGCCACGCTTGCGCTGGGATTCCTTAACAACGTCAGCATGTTCACGAATGAATTGGATATCAAGCATGCCTCCTAGCCTAGTGCTGAAAGCCGACACCCGCCGCAGTCCTCTCATTTTTGTATACAACGTGCAGGAATCGTCGAATAAATCAGTCTTGATTCGCTTTTTTCGCATCTTCCGTGAACAATAGATGACATGCCTATGCCTGTTATCATTCTGATTGTCGTTCTTGCGGTCGCAGCGGTGTGCGCGGCCGCCTTTTTCGCAGTACGCGCGTATAAGCATCGCAAACTTGCGGAACAGCTCGACAAGCGCGACGATGATCAGGTGCATTACGCGTTTGTGATCAATCCTTCGAAACCGCAGGCGGAACAACGCAAGCAGCATATTCAGGAGTTCTGCGAGGCGAAGCATCTCACGCAGGTTGAATATATCGGAACGCAGCTTGATAAGGATGGTCGCGCCTGCGCGCTGGAAGCCTTGGAGCATGGCGCCGACGTGGTGGTCGCGGTCGGCGGCGACGGCACGGTGCGCACGGTGGCGAGCGCACTTTCGGGAACCGGCCACGCGCTGGGCATCATCCCTATTGGCACCGGCAATCTGTTTGCCCGCAATATGGGCATTCCTGTGGATGATATCGATGCGGCACTGACCGTCGCCACATCTCATGGTTCGCGTTTGGTGGATGTCGGCCGACTGACGCTGCTCGATGATGAAGCCGCCGATCACGGCCATGCGTTCCTTATTATCGCGGGCATCGGCTTTGATGCGGTGATGATCGACGACACCGATCCTGAGTTGAAGAAGAACATCAGCTGGCTCGCCTATTTCGTGTCGGGCGTGAAGAACCTGTTCGCCCCGAAGTACAAGGGTGATGTGACCATTACCAGCGCCGACGGCAGCACGCACACCACGCACGGATTGACCTTCCGCACGTTCATGGCCGGCAATTGCGGCCAGATTCCGGTATTTTCGCTCATGCCCGACGCCGTGTACGATGACGGCATTCTCGATTACGAGATCATTGACACATCCGGCGGTTTGATCGGTTGGGCGAATCTGTTCGGCGATGTGCTGCATCAGACGATCACCGGCAAGGCCCAGCAGAGTCCGCTGTCCACGAATTCCACGGTTGACCAGATTCAGGGCGTCAGCGCGGAAATCAAGCTGGAGAAGCCCGTGTTGGCTCAGGTGGATGGCGACATGCTTCCCGAAACGCAGCACATTCGTTTCAGTGTGGAGCGTAAGTCTTTGTGCGTGCGCGTGCCGGAAGCGCCCGAAGCCAATACTTCCAATGTAAATCAGTAACTATTATCGTAATTATTAAATTATTTATTACGATGATTATGTATTTTATGCAAATTATGCATTGGTATCGTCATTCTCATGCGATTCCGTCGCATGAGAAGTCACTCGTGCGACATGCAAGGTGAGATAGGCGATTTCCGCTTCCGAAAGACTCACGTTCAATCGCATTTTGACGATGATCGCAAGTTTGTTCGCACAATCCGATGCTTTCGGATATGAGGTTTTGATGGATTCCACGATTGGTTCAGGCTCGTCATCAAGCTGTTCATGTTGGTGGATGCGCACGAAAAGATAGCGCAGATGCGTGATGAAACGCGCCACATTGACGCTGTTCTGGTCGAGAGTGATGCCGTAATAGCCTTCGATGACCGTCAGCATTTGCTGGATGACGCCGGTCATGGTGTAGGTTGCGGAAAGATCGCCGGTGGAGAAGCCCGCATTGACCAAGTGCAGGGCCAAAGCCACGGCTTCGCAACCCGGTAGGGCGCCTCCCAGATACGTGTTCATCGCATCGACCAGAGCTTTGCCTTTGGAGTATTCGCTCGCGTAGAGCGAACGCACTTCGGCTTCCAGCGGATATTCGATGGTCTGCTTGTTTTGCGATCGGCGAATCGCACCGCAAATATGGTCGGATAATGCCAGCACCAATGCAGGCTGTCTGTCGGCCTGTTCCTTCAGACCGGTGCGGTTCATGGCGTCCGTGACGAGACGAATGATTTCGGGCGGAATCCCGGCCACCTGTTGGGCCATATGGTCGGGATCCTTGCCATCTACGGGAACGAACCGACGGACGATCTTCGCGTCGTCAACATGCTGGCCGGGCTTGGCTTGGAAACCTATGCCTCGACCGGTGAGAATCACCTCACTATTGCCGTCTTTTGCCAGTACGACATTATTGTTGAATACGCGAAGAACGTCCACGTCGGCCCCTTCCGACTATGCGATTGGTCAGCGCTGAATGTCGATCACCGACTCACCGGCCTTGACGTCGACGCCGGTCTTTGGCGTGACG
>ENA-OPCL01002308-OPCL01002308.1-human-gut-metagenome-genome-assembly--contig:-NODE-2308-length-12661-cov-1.679518_pt1 | contig 12661 bp, 6 predicted proteins | sample MGYA00241251_ERZ501482 | MGnify/ENA primary metagenome ERZ501482 (study PRJEB25962, sample SAMEA2042581) | human gut metagenome | biome: human gut; feature: human-associated habitat; material: faeces... | reverse complement strand
AGAATAATGTCTGCTGCACATATCTCTCGGGGAATTCATTCAGGTAAGCGAAGCATTCCTTCGGGGAGCATAGAATACTATTGGCTGAGCAGGTATTGCGAATTAAGGCCATAAGTTCTTTGGCGTGAGGACTGGGAATATCATAGGCATTTCCGTAAGTATGGACATATTTTTGCCGAATGCCGGGAAAATCACGATCCAGAGCCTGATAGAAAAATTCCCGATCTCCTTCCCGCAACGTGACTCCTACATCGAACAGCAGGATTCCCTTCACATCCGCCTGCAGGCAATAGTCAAGAAGCCCCTCGATATTTTCTCGGGTATCATTAATAAAAGGAAGAATGGGAGTCATCCACACAAGGGTGGGAATTCCCAATTCCTTACATTTCATCAGCACCTCGAAACGTTCTCTCGTGGTAGAGACATTAGGCTCTATTTTCCGGCACAAATCCTCATCATAAGTAGTAAACGTCATCTGAACCACTGCCTTGGCTTTCTGATTAATAGATTGCAGCAGATCCAGATCCCGAAGCACCAGGCTGGCTTTTGTGAGCACGGTCACACCATATTCATATTGATCGATCAGCTCCAGACATTTTCTGGTCAATCGCAGCTCTTTTTCAGCCGGAAGATAAGGATCGCACATAGCACCGGTACCAATCATACACCTGTGACGCTTGGAGCGCAGCGCTTGTTCCAACAGCTCCGGTGCATTTCCTTTCACTTCGATATCTTCAAAAGCATGTGTAAATCCGTAGCACTTACTGCGACTGTCGCAATAGATGCAGCCGTGAGAGCATCCGCGGTAAATATTCATTCCGTTATTCTGAGACAGAATCCCCTTTGCCTGTACAAAATGCATGGCAGATAGCTCCTTTCTGAAAGCACTGTATATAGTTTCATGGTAGCATATCGTGTGAATGAACACAATGAAATGCAGGAAAATAAATTTAGGCAAATAAAAGCTAATTTTACTAGCTAAATAAAATTAAAAATGATACAATACAGGAAATGAAACACAAATGGGATACTTGGAAGGGAAGGTATTGTATGGAGGCATTTCGCGCTGTGAATTTTGCGGTTTTTCCGCACAGAGGAGTATTGGGTTCGGAAGAATCCAGAAAAAGTATGGAGGAAATGGTACGAAGGATCCATACGAATTGGGTGATATTCACACCATCGGGGATGCAGGAAACACCTTACAGTGAGGAAATCCGTTATGATGGGGAGAAAAGCTGTACGGATGAGGAACTGTATGATATGATTCGATATGCACAGAGCCTGGGACTGAAAGTTGCTTTGAAACCGACGGTGAATTGTGACAATGGTGTCTGGCGGGCACGAATCAGTTTTTTTGACCATGATGTACCTTGCGAACCCAAATGGGGCAACTGGTTCGAGAGTCACATTGCCTTTCAGAAACATTATGCACAGATTGCGCAGCGGGCAGGCTGTGAATTGTTCCTGGCGGGGTGCGAAATGACCATGACGGAGCACCGGGAGACAGAGTGGAGAAAACTTATCGCGGAAGTACGGACGGTATATGACGGACCTGTCGGTTATAATTGCGACAAATATGGAGAAGATCATATTACATGGTGGGATGCCGTGGATGTGATTGCGTCCAGCGGATATTATCCCATAGACGACTGGGACAACCAGTTAGACCGGATCGAAAAGGTTGTGAAAAAATTTCAGAAGCCCTTTTTGTTTTCGGAAGCGGGTTGCATGAATATTCATGGTTCTGCGCAGGTTCCGAATAACTGGGAACTGCAGGGTGAAGAGGATGATGCGGAACAGGCGGACTGGTACCGGGCAATGTTTACAGCCTGCAGAAAACGTGACTGGGTGAAAGGCTTCGGCATCTGGGATTGGCCGGGAAATTTGGAAGGATTGAGCCCTTATGCGGTATGCGGACGTCCTGCGGAGAATGTGATCGCAGAAGAGTACGGCAGGAGAGAGTAAAGCAGGCAATCGAAAGATCATAACAGAAAATGTCGAAGCAACAGAAAACAGAGTAGAAGGTATGGGAAAATGGAACAGCAGAAAAAGATTATAAGTATAGCGGATTTGCCGCAAGTGCGGGTATTGGGCCGGACCACGGGAAAAGATGTGATCAATTTATTCTGGACCGGCAGCGGTATAGAATTTCTATATACTGGCAGTGAATTGTGGCTGGAAGTAAATGCTGATTACGACACGATGGAGCCATGGCTGGCGGTAGAACTGAATGGTGCCCAGATCAGCCGTTTTCCGGTTAATAAAGGGAAAAATGAAGTATGCCTGTTTCGAGGAATGACAGTAGGAAAGCCGAAGCATGTACGGATTCTGAAGGAAGTACAGGCTATGCACCAGGACCCACTGCACATGATACAGATTTTGGGATTGCAATATGGAGATGGGGAATTTTTGGTTCTGCCGGATCCTGAATATCGCCTGGAATTTGTAGGAGACAGTATTACCAGTGGAGAGGGAACTATGGGGCCGGTAGGTGAGGAAGACTGGATCAGTGCGTTCTTCTCTGCGGAAAATACGTATCCCCGTATGGTATCGGATGCGCTTTCTGCGGAATATCGTGTGGTGTCCCAGAGTGGCTGGGGAATCGTCACCGGCTGGGATGGCATTGTAGAGAATAAGATTCCTCCCTATTATAAACAGGTCTGCGGATTGCTTACCGGGGAGCGAAATGCTTCGCTGGGAGCACTGGAAGACTATGATTTCAAGGCATGGCAGCCGGATGCCGTGATCATTAATCTGGGAACCAACGATGCCACAGCAATCCAGTCCGCAGCGGAACTGGTAAGAGAATGGGCAGGAACCCGTGACATAAAAGAAGTCAAAAAGATCCTGACTACAGCAATCCGAGATTTCCTGAAAGCTGTGCGTGACTGCAATCCTGAGGCACAGATCATCTGGGGCTATGGTATGCTGGGAGACAATTTCCTGCCCGTCATCCGTGAAGCGGTGGAAACCTACGCGGAACAGACTGGTGATACCAGAATCCACTTTTTACAACTTCCCAACACCACACCGGACACCGTAGGCAGCCGCCTGCATCCCGGAGTGAAAGCTCATCGCAAAGCAGCACAGGTGATAGAAAAGTATTTGCTGGAACTTTTTAAACAATAAATTTATAAAATCTTAAGGAATATGTGCCGAAAAATGTGACAACTCCGGATTAAACTGGGACTCAAAGAAAGCAATTAACTCTGGGGGGCAGCAATATGACACAGGAGAATCGTTCGAGCAGACAACCGGATCTGGAAATGATACAGGTGCGAAGAAATCCGTATCTGGTAGATTACCGGACTGGAAAAAATATAGTCAGACACGTAGGAAGACGTGTAGGACAACCGCAAGACAGACAGACCGGAAGATACGCCGATCAATCACGAAGCAATCATACCGGAGGACGCACAGAACGGTCACAACATAGCATATCGGCAATGCCGCAGGAAGGCGGAAGGAAGAAATCACATCCGCAGTATTCGACGACAGCACAGCAGAAAAACAAGGCCTGGCGGCAGGAGCAGGGTCATCCGGGCAATGCATATGAGCAAAATGTTTACAAAGACAATACTTACAGCACCCGCGTCAGACAACGCCGGGTCAGAGCCGAGAGGCAGCGCCGCCGCAGACAGGCAAGAAACCGCAGATATATTAAGATTTCCCTGCTGTGTGCCAGCATTCTTGCAGGAATCTTTATGTTGAAAAATTTGTTGGAAGTACCTGCCAGCACTGCGGAAGCTGGTACTCCTGTGGAAGTTGCGGCAGAAGCTGTGCAGCGGATCGAAAAACAGATCGGGGAGACCACGGGAACCCGGATCCAGGGACTTCCGGCGGATGTATATGCAGCACATCCCAACTGGACAGAAGATTTTCTCACCGTGAATGAATATTCCAGACCGGGAGATCCCCTGACGGAAGTGAAAAATATTTTTGTACATTACACGGCGAATCCTGGGACCAGCGCGGCCCAGAACCGCAGCTATTTCGAACAGCTGAAAGACAATCATGAACGCAGTGCCAGTGCCCATTTTATCATTGGCTATGATGGCGAGATCCTTCAGTGCGTTCCTCTGGACGAGATCGCCTATGCAGTACAGACCCGCAATGAGGATTCTATTTCTATCGAATGCTGCTACAAGGCGGACAACGGCCAGTTTACTCAGGAGACCTATGATTCTCTGATCAAATTATTGAAATGGCTGACTGATGCCTATGACCTGCAACCCGATGACATCTTGCGCCACTATGATTGTGGCGGAAAGAAATGTCCCATTTACTATACGGAGCATGAAGATGCCTGGAACAAACTGAAAGAAGACGTGAAAAACCTATAGAGAATTGCGAACGGAGGAACTTTTTTCCGAAAGGAAAAGGTTCCTTTTCGTTAGTCTTGTTTTACGAAAACAAGTTTGCTAGAATAGAACGGTAATAAGCAACAGACAAGGCCTTGCGGGGCAGAAATGAGGAGTAACATGAATTTATTATCACCTTCAATTCTTTCGGCGGATTTATGGAAACTGGGAGAGGATATCAAAGCTGTGGAAGGAGCAGGAGTCCCCTGGCTGCATGTAGACGTGATGGACGGATTGTTTGTACCGTCGATTTCCTACGGTATGCCGGTATTAAAAGCTGTCAGATCCCACACGGATATGTTTCTTGATGTGCATCTGATGATCGAGAAGCCGGAACGTTATGTGGAAGAGTTCGCTGCCTGTGGTGCGGACCTGGTGAATTTTCACCTGGAAGCCACAGAGGATGTGAAGGGATGCATTGAAAAAATACATGCCACAGGCAAAAAGGCCGGCATCACCATTAAGCCCGCCACTCCGGCAGAGGCAGTGGAACCTTATCTGGAACTGGTGGATCTGGTGCTGGTAATGACTGTGGAGCCCGGATTCGGCGGACAGAAGCTGATCCCGGAGTGCCTGGATAAGGTACAGGTGATCCGGAAAATGATCAACGATAAGGGGCTGTCTACCGATCTGGAAGTAGACGGTGGTATCAATCTGGACAATGTAGCATTTGCCATGGAAAAAGGAGCCAATGTCATTGTAGCCGGTTCCGCTGTATTTAAGGATGATATTGCAGCCAATGCAAAGGCATTTCTGAATAGATTACAATAGTTCAAAAGAATGTCTGACGGTGAAATTACGGAGCGGCCGATAACCAAGCCGGAAGACGGATAAGGAGGAACGAAGGATGGAATTACAGATATTGCATGCGATTCAGGGGATCCATCAGGAATGGCTGACAGAGATCCTGCGTTTTTTTACTACGATCGGAGAAAGCGGTCTGGTATGGATCGTCATTGCGATTGTGCTGACATGCATTCCGAAGACCCGGAAATGCGGTCTGACCATGATAATCGCCATGGCAATCACCTATCTTGTGGGAAATTTGTTCCTGAAAAATGTGATCGCGAGACCCCGCCCCTGTGCGGTGGATACCAGCGTGACATTGAAAATTCCGTTCCCTTCGGAGTATTCCTTCCCCTCGGGACATACTTCCAATGGTTTTGCCGGAGCGGTGACCATTTTCAGTTATTATCGTAAGGCGGGTATTTTAAGTCTGCTTATGGCAGCAGTCATTGCCTTTTCCAGACTTTATTTCTTTGTCCACTATCCCACGGATATTCTGGGCGGCATGGTACTGGGAACATTGGATGCAGTACTGGCAGTTTACATAGTAAAACGTCTGGAAGACCGGGCGGATGCAATATAAGAGCAGAAAACGGACAGGAAGAGGTAGGGACAGAAAGGGTAGAAATTTCGATGAATAGCAGAACGTTATGGAATGATAACTGGTATTTTGCAAAAACAGCATTGGGTGTGAATTGGGAAGACAGAACTCTCTGGGAGCGGGAGATGCAGCCGGCAGACTTGCCTCACGACTGGCTGATCTATGATACGAAGAACCTCTATGAAGACAGTATCGGCTGGTATCGGAAGAAATTCGTGTATTCCGCATCCGGAGTAAAGCGTGCAGGCGAAGCGGCGCAGGAGAACTTGCGGGAGCAGTCAAATTCTGTGGCAGGTAATGCCTGCACGACATGTGACGAACGTGTCATTTTGCGCTTCGAAGGTGTTTACATGGATTCTTCCATCTATATAAACGGCGTGTGCCTCGGTGACTGGAAATACGGCTACTCCACCTTTGACTGGGACATTACGGATCATCTGCGTGAAGGTGAAAATGAAGTTGTTCTCCGGGTAACCTTTCAGGCACCCAACAGCAGATGGTACAGCGGTGCCGGAATCTATCGTAATGTATGGATGATCCGTCTGCCTGAGACACATATTCCGCTGGACGGTATCTATACCTCCTCCGTGGAGACGGAAAACGGCTACAATCTGACCATCGATACGGAACTGGAATGGGGAGCAATCACTGAGAATTATGAACTGGAATATTGCTTGCATTATGCCGAGGACAGTAAAAACTCTGCAGAAACGGAAAACAGGGAGATTTTCCGGGTAAAACAGCCCCTCGTTGGTGGACAGGAGAAGACATCTGTGACGATTCCTGTGGACAATCCGAGGAAATGGGACATTACGGATCCTTACTTGTATGAGCTGCAGGTATGCCTGTGGAGAGACATGTTGCGGGAAAACGGTAGTGCGGAGACAATCGGTAACAGTGCATCACAGAGAACAGAACAACAACCGGTGCAGGAGACCAACAGCCGGGAACTATGTCAGGAAGAACATCTTCGCATCGGTTTCCGCACCATGCAATTTGATCCTGTCAGGGGCTTTTTATTAAACGGCAGAAAAGTGCGCCTGAACGGTGCCTGCGATCACCATGACCTCGGAGCACTGGGAGCGGCTTTTCACAAAGAAGCCATGCGCCGGAAATTTGAACTCATGCGTTCCATGGGTGTCAATGCTGTGCGGACTTCCCACAATATGCCCGCTGTGGAACTGATGGAACTGGCGGATGAGATGGGATTTCTGATCGTATCCGAAGCGTTCGATATGTGGGAGATGGCAAAGAATCCTTATGATTATGCCAGATTTTTCAAGGAGTGGATGGAGAAGGATGTACGCAGCTGGATCCGCAGAGACCGCAATCATCCTTCCGTTATCATGTGGAGCATTGGCAACGAGATTCCGGATACCCATGCGGATGCCCATGGACAGGAGATCACCCGTAGCCTCCTTGCAGTAGTCAGAAAGTGGGATTACCGGAAGGTGGCACCGGTGACGATCGGTTCCAATTACATGCCCTGGGAAAATGCCCAGAAATGTGCGGATATCGTGAAAGTGGCGGGCTATAACTACGCGGAAAAATATTATGCGGAACACCATGAAAAGCATCCGGACTGGATCATCTACGGAAGTGAGACTTCCTCTGTGGTACAGAGCCGAGGGGTGTATCATTTTCCGTTGGAGAGGGCGAATCTGATCGAAGCGGACGAACAGTGTTCTGCGTTGGGCAACAGTACTACCAGCTGGGCGGCGAAAAATACGGAATACTGTATCACTATGGACAGAGATACCCCTTATTCCTGTGGCCAGTTCATCTGGACAGCCATTGACTATATCGGTGAGCCGACCCCTTATCAGACGAAAAACAGCTATTTCGGACAGATGGATACGGCGGGATTTCCCAAAGACTCCTACGTCTTCCGTTCGGAATGGACGGATGGGAAAAAAGATCCCATGATCCATGTATATCCCTACTGGGATTTTAATCCGGGACAGCAGGTGGACGTGCGGATCACCAGCAATGCTCCGGAGGTGGAACTGTTCGTAAACGGAGTGTCACAGGGAAAACAGCAGATCGATCATCAGAAAGGAACGGTATTGCAGCCTTCCTGGAAAGTACCGTATGCGCCCGGCAGTATCTGTGCCGTGGCATACGACGAAACGGGTAGGGAGATAGCCAGACAGGAGAGACATTCCTTCGGCAACACAGATCATTATGTATTAAAAGCAAATAAATCAGCCTTGCATGCTGACGGCGAGGACATGATCTTTGTGGAGATCTCAGCGGAGGACCGGGACGGATATCCTGTGGAAAATGCCTCCGATTATGTGAGAGTGACCGTGGAAGGTGCTGGAAGACTGGTGGGACTGGACAATGGTGACAGCGCCGATTACGATGCCTACAAGGGAACCGTACGTAAGTTGTTCCAGGGGAAATTACTGGCTATGATCGCAGCAAAAACTACGCCGGGGGAGATTCGTGTGACCGTGGAGGACGCATGGACAGCCACGGTGAGCATGACCGATGAAACCGGTGCCGAAACGGCCACGGCAGTAGTCGAGACTCCGGACAATACGGCAGCTGCCGGGCACCGCACGGCGACAGTGACGTTACAGGCAGTCGAAGCACCGATTCGTCCCGGTGTCTGCGCAACAGAAGAAAACAGAGAATATCCGCCCGCCTTTGTGGATCCCGGATTTGTTCCGGTGCGGAAACTGGAAATGAGCGCTCCCTATATGAGATTGACACCGGAGAAGCCGTATGTATTGCTACATACCCGTATCTATCCCATGGAAGCCACAGACCGTAAGCTTCTCTGGAGCATTACTGACGCTTCCGGTATCCCCAGCCCTGTGGCAAAACTGGAGGAACTGGAAGACGGCGAGAGCATCCGGATCACAGGCGTCAGTGATGGCAGTTTTCAGGTAAGGTGTATGACCTGTAACGGAACAACCAATATTAAAATGATTTCCCAACTTGACTTTGCAGTGGAGGGCATGGGACAGACGTTCCATTCTCCGTATGAGCCGGTGACGGGTATTTCTTATGTCGGAAGTTTTGGCGGAGACGTAAGCCGCGGAGTGGAGAACAGTGCCGGAACGGACAAGGCACAGCCTACCGGACTGGTCTATGAAGCGTTAGACTTTGGTGAATTCGGAAGTGACGAGATCACGCTGTCCATTTTTGCCAACGATAATGATCCCCACCGGATTCAGATATGGAAGGGAGAGCCCGAAGAGAGCGGTTCCGGGACACAGGGAACACTGGTGGGTGAAATAACCTATCAGAAGCCGGGCATCTGGGAAGTCTTCCAGCCGGATACCTTCGTATTGCCCCGGAGATTAAAGGGTGTAACAAAACTGACAATAGTGTCAGAAGATAAAATTTTCCTGAAAGAGTTCCATTTCACCAGACAGGAAAAAGCTTATGCAAGACTGAGTGCTCTCACGGACGGAGTTACCTATGGTGACAGCTTTGTGAGAACCGGGGATGCCGTTGAACAGATCGGCAATAATGTCTCTCTCGAATTTACGGATATGAACTTTGGAGAAGCGGGAACCGATAGCATTGTCATCTGCGGAAGAACTCCTTTACAGCAGAATACGATCCAGCTTAGGTTTACCGATGGAGCTACACAGGTACTTCCCTTCCCACACAGCGAGGAATATAGGGAACTGCGTTTCCCTCTGGAAAGAGTGACGGGAGAGCAGAATGTGACCTTCGTTTTCCTGCCGGGATGCAATTTTGATTTCAAATGGTTCCGGTTTGAAAAAAGCGGATATGAGGAGTAAGCGATAACTATGAGCAAATGGAAGAGAAAAATATGGGCAGCAATACTGGTGGTGGGAATGACAGCGTCTCTGACTGCCTGTGGAGGCAGCAAAGGAGAAAACAGCAATGCGTCTGCTGCCGGTACACAGAATGAGACTGCCACCGTACAGGATGAGAGCGCGGACAGTAACACTGACAGCACCGGCAGTACCACGGCACTGGTGCAGGACAACCGGGTACTGCAGATCCCGGACGACAACTACCGTACCTACTATGAGCTTTTCGTATATTCCTTCTATGACAGCGACGGTGATGGCATTGGAGATCTACAGGGCGTACTGGAAAAGCTGGATTACCTGAATGACGGTGATGATACCACAGATATGGATCTGGGAATCAATGGTATCTGGCTCATGCCGGTGATGCCCTCCGTCACCTATCATAAATACGATACCACGGATTATGAGAATATCGATCCGCAGTACGGCACTCTGGAAACGTTTCAGGAGTTGCTGACGGCCTGTCATGACCGTGGGATCCGTGTGATCCTGGATCTGGCAATGAATCATTCTTCCAGCAGCCATCCCTGGTTCCAACAGGCTGCGGAGTATCTGAAGAGCCTGCCGGAAGGGGCGGAACCGGATAGTTCCGAATGCCCGTACGTGGATTATTACCATTTTTCCAGAGAATACCAGGGCGGGTATGCACAGCTGAATGGAACGGCCTGGTATTATGAAGCGAGATTCTGGGACGGAATGCCGGATCTGAATCTGGAGAATGAGGCGGTACGCCGGGAATTTGAGCAGATCGCGGATTTCTGGCTGGATATGGGTGTGGATGGCTTCCGACTGGATGCGGTGAAAGAGTATGTTACCGGATCCACAGAGGACAATGTGGAAATTCTAAGCTGGTTCGCGGATTATGTTCATGGCAAAGATCCGGAGAATTATCTGGTGTGTGAATGCTGGACGGATCAGAATACCTATGCCAAATATTATGAGAGCGGCGTGGACAGCATGTTTGATTTTGCTTTTGCCGACAAGTCCGGTATCATTGCCAATGTGATGAACGGTAAGGCATCGGCAACATCTTATGCAAAGAATCTGGAAACAGAGCAGGGCATGTATGCACAGTACAATCCGGATTATATCAATGCTCCCTTCTACACCAATCATGATATGGGACGCAGTGCAGGCTACTATGCCGGGGAGAATAGCGAAGCTCAGACGAAAATGGGCAATGCCCTTAATCTCTTAATGAATGGCAATGTATTCCTCTATTATGGGGAAGAACTGGGCATGAAGGGCTCCGGCAAAGACGAGAACAAACGGGCCCCCATGTACTGGAGCAAGGACGGCAATGCGGAAGGCATGTGTAAGGGCCCGGCAGATATGGATGATTTCCGGATGAAATTTGACAGTCTGGAAGAACAGCAGGAGGATCCCGATTCCATCTATAATTATGTGAAACAGGTGATCCGTGTCCGCAACCAGAACCCAGTGATCGCCAGAGGCACCACCGCTTATCTGGAGCAGTATTCCGGTGAACAATGCTTTGCCCTGACAAGAAGCTATGAAGGCAGTAACTTATTATTGTTGGGAAATACCTCTGCGGAGGCTGTGAGCGTGGATCTGACCGGACTTACCGTAGGAGGCACCACAGCGGAGGAACTGGTACTGCTGGGGGAACTTTATACCGGAGAAGAGACCGCGGAGCGTGCCGGTACTGTAGTTACGCTTCCGGCTTATTCGATCCTGATCCTGGGAGAAGAATAAGACGAGCAAAACAGAATACAGGAACAAAAACAGGTCTGTGGGCGAACCCTACAGACCTGTATGCTTTCTTACAAAATCTTCAAATTCGTTTACCGGTAACGGCTTCGAGAAGTAGTAACCCTGAATATCATCACAGTGAAGATTCTTCAGAAACTCTACCTGATCCGAAGTTTCTACACCCTCTGCGGTAATAGTCATACCGAAGCTCTGCAGCAACTGCGTGATATGCAACAGCAGCTTTTCACCGTTCCGGTCACCAATGTAATCGATCAGACTCTTATCCAGCTTGATCGTATCGAAATGCATGACATTCAGCGAAGACAGAGAAGAATAACCGCTTCCGAAATCATCCAGCAGTAAAGTAAATCCTGCTTCATGGAACTGCTCGATCAGGGAGGAAATATCACTGTTATCAATGGTAGCACTCTCAGTGATCTCTAACGGAACATATTTCGGATCGAGCCGGAATGAATTCAAAATCTCCCGGTACTTATCTACCACATTGCTGTAGTATAGGCTGACTCTGGAAATATTTACAGAAATCGGATACAATTTTGCTCCAGCCTGCAGCCATCTCTGCTGTTGTGCGCACACCGTGCGGAACACATATTCGTCCAGTGTTGTGATATTACCGTTTTTCTCAAATAATGGAATGAACTTGCCGGGAGAGAGCATGGTGCCGTCGGGGCGCTTCCAACGGATCAGAGCCTCCGCTCCCAGAATGTTTCCGGTGACGGGGTCTACCTTCGGCTGATACCACAGCTGGAATTCTCCGTTCTTCAGGGCATCTTCGAAGACATCTTCCATCAGACGATCCTCGGAGAGCTGTTTGATATCCAGCTCATCATAAAAAGCATAATGCCTGGTACGTTTTCCTTTTATCGGATACATGGCCTGTACAGCCTTGCCGTAATTCTGTTCGATTTCCTTATGATCGGCGGTCTCATAGATGCCGCACAGTGGGAACAGTTTCGGAATATTAAGCTTTGTGGACAAATTGGAAATATCCTGACACAGGCACTCCAATCTGGGTTCTAAGGTACACCGGTCATTATCCCGCAGGAACAGGATGAACCGGTCTGCATTGATGTGGGCAGAAAATTCACCCAGATGTGTACCGGTTTGCAGGATCTTCCATACTTCCAACAGTGTTTCGTCACCCTTGGCCACACCACAGGTATTATTGATCAGCTTGAAATCCTGAAGATCCAGGGCAACATAGAAGCCGCTGTCTCCGCCTCGGTGGGATAATTTCTCCTTGAAGCAGGCAAAATTATCACCATTTGTCAGAGGATCCACATAAGCCAGACGATATAACTGCCTGCGCCGTGTCCGGATACTGTGCACAAAAGCAAAAGTACCGACTCCGGCGATCACAATGATCAGCAGGATCAGCA
>ENA-OPCL01002303-OPCL01002303.1-human-gut-metagenome-genome-assembly--contig:-NODE-2303-length-12676-cov-1.714603_pt1 | contig 12676 bp, 7 predicted proteins | sample MGYA00241251_ERZ501482 | MGnify/ENA primary metagenome ERZ501482 (study PRJEB25962, sample SAMEA2042581) | human gut metagenome | biome: human gut; feature: human-associated habitat; material: faeces... | reverse complement strand
GTAAAGATCCATATGCTTGTAAAACCTATGCTTGTAAAACTCCATCAAATCAAAGCGTATCATCATTTATGGAATCTATAAAGGACAAAAGTTCGTTAAAAATACTGGTGGTTATGATTTGAGTTTATATCTGCTGTGTTTTATTTCGATACTGTCTCGGAGTCATACCATATTTCTTTTTAAAAGCAGTCTGAAAGTGGGCCTGACTGGAATAGCAAAGATAATTGCTTATTTCGGTCAGACTTTTTTCCGTAAAAGTAAGGAGACTTTTTGCCTCTTCCAGTTTGCAGCGGCTGATATAAGCGCCGGGGTTAAATCCTAATTCGGATTTGAATTTTTTGGCAATGAAAGAGGTGCTGCGGTCAATATGAGCGGCAACATCTTCCAGACGAATCGCTTCATTAGTATGACTTCTGATGTAATTCATGCAGGCGTAGATATCCGCAGATATCCCGCTTGGTATGTGGGTTTCACCGGCTTTTTCGCAAAAGTCGAAAAGCATTTGATACTGTAAATCGTTGATTTCTTTTAGCGTCTGAAGTTGTTCGCATTCCTGTATATACATGTCCATAAGATGATAAGTACGTTCGACATCAACGCCGCCCGGAATTGCGCCGATCATCCCTACATTTGTCACCGTACTGATAAAAATATTTTTGGCCTGGCGTAAAGGCGATTTTGCCAGTTTCTTTTCATTGAGATTCAAAGGAGTAGATTTGAGAAAATCCGCCAGTTTCTTTGGATTCCCGTTTCGAATATGTTCATAGAGCTCCAACTCCATATAATGGGTGGAGTGAAGTTCTTCATTTTCCTTATTTTCAATAAACTGCTTTACATTGTGTGAATTGCGGTTCACAGTATTACCAAAGCTTATTTCCAGTATTTCCGGAATATCGGCATTCTTCCGGTTCAGAATCAGATGAAGTAATGACAGATGTCTTGCAAGATGCAGGCGGCTGGTTGTCGGTATTGTATATAAAAATTCGACGATTTGCTCCCGGTATGCTGCCGGAACAGCACTCTCTTGCATGAACAGATTGATCTGTGAGGGTGTGACGGGGCACTCGAAAATAGGACCAAGAATGATAACATAGTCGGTCTCTTCTATACAAATACATCCGTATATGATTTCAGAAGAATAAAAATGTATGGACGGATTAGGACCACCTGCGAGAACAGGGTAATCTGTAAGCGGTTCTACAGAAAAAAGCTCACCGATAGTTGAGTACTTTCCGGCCGTTCCGAGAAGTAAACTAATAGGAATCTTGGTTGTGGCATAATACTTTTTACAGAAATCAATATAATCCATGATTGATAATTCTCTCCTTTTTTCAAAAGTATATCACAAAAATTTTAAAAATACAGAAAAATATAATATAAAATAAAATTATGAAATATGAATCATGGAAAATGTAGTATTTTATAAGCAAAAAGAAAGAAAGAAGGAAGGAGAAAGTGAAGTGAGACAGAGAATAAGAATCCATAAAGCTGAAACGAACAAAGGCGCAGCGGATTTTTCACATCTGTTGGATGCACCTGCAGGAAAGCATGGGTTTGTACGTGTAAAGGACGGACATTTTTATTTTGAAGACGGAACACGCATTAGATTTTTGGGCTTCAATATGGCAGCAAGATCCAATACTCCGAATCATGAGACAGCGGAAAAATTGGCTGCAAGATTTGCCAGTATGGGTGTGAATGTCATTAGGCTGCATGCAGCAGATGCTCCTATCGGTGAAGAACCGTGTACGTGGAGCAGTTGTAAGGAAGCACCGCTTTTGGATTACGAGAGAGGGAACAGCCTGGAATTTAACAAAGCAGGTCTCGACAGATTTGATTATTTTGTCGCAAAATTGAAAGAAAAGGGAATCTATCTGCACATTGATCTGTTAGTTGCAAGAGCATTTAATAAGGAAGATGGAATTGAATATTCCGATAGAGTGGATTCCTGTACAAAATGCTTTCCGATGATTAATGAAAGACTGATTGAACTGCAGAAGGATTATGCAAGAAAGCTTCTGTTGCATGTGAATCCGTATACCGGGCTTGCACTGGCAGATGATCCGGCAGTCATTACCGTTCAGATCAATAATGAAGAATCGGCGATTAAGGGAACAGCGGAGCTGGAGCATGTTGAACATATGAAGCCTTATAGGCAGGAGGTTCAGAGAAAATTTAATCATTTTCTTCTAATGAAATACGATACAAGGGAAAAATTAAAAGAAGCCTGGACATTTGACGGTGTTTCAGCTTTGCAGGAGGATGAGAATCCGGAAGACTGCTCAGTACGTATTACGGAGGGAGATTTTGTCCAGCCGGTGAATGATCCGATGGGTTCATGGGAAGGAATGAACAGCCCGGCAAGATATGCAGATTATATGGAGTTTGGAATTTTTATTAACCGGGAATTTTATCAGATGATGAAAAATTATCTGCATTCTATCGGGGTGAAGGTTCCGATTAACACCAGTAACCTGCTGGGCGGTGCGGCTGATGTATACGGACACAGCGATGCGGACGTAATGGAAAATAACAGCTATTTCAATCATCCGCTGCTTCCGGTACAGGGAACGACATTTATGGTGTCGGGTCCGATGGAATATGTTTCCACCAATCCGCTGACCATACAAAAAGGTGCAGGTGCCATAGCAACAACGATCCCGAGCATGGGTGCAACTGCCATTATAAAAGGAAAGCCGTTTATGCTGAGTGAATGGAATGAATACGGACTTCATCCGTTCCATTCCACAGCGGCAGTGCAGACAGTGGCCTGTGCATGCTTAAATGACTGGGACGGACTGATTCTTTATAATTATCAGACATCTGAAAAATGGGATGATCAGCCAGCGGACGAGATTTTAAGTGTATTTGATGCATACAATGATCCGGCGGTGGCCTGTCAGTGGGGATTTATGGCATCTGTATTTTTGAAGGGCCTTGTGGCTGTTTCTGATAAAAAAGTAGATGTTGTATATACACAGGATGACCTTAAGACGCTTCCAAACGGGCATGGCATGCTGACAACGATGTTACCTTACATCACAGGTATGCGAAACGTTTTCCTGGATGGAGGTGAGAGGTACACCGGTGACGCGGATGCGGCCATCAATGCAGGCTTTTTAAATGGAGCCGATCTTTCCGAGGCAAAGAAAGGAGTCTATTATGCATGGTCTCCTTACAGGGATGCAATGAGAAGATATCCGGATAAAAACCGGCTGACTTTTGCGGCAAGGGATACCAAAGAGATACAGCCGGGTATACATCTTGGCGAAAAAACACTGGTTTTTGATAAGATTGAAAAGATTGCAGGGGACGGAGATTACCGGGAATTTGCAGAAATCCTGGATCAGGCCTTTAAGAAGTGGGGGATTGTTCCAAAGGATGCAGGACTTGTGGACGGGAAAATGATTTCAGTTACCAAAGAAATGATATTTGATCCGGATAATTCCAGATTTTCACTGAACACCGATTATTGCAGCTTTTTCAGCGGATCCCCGGAGAAAAATATCCGCCTGACGGAAAAAATTAATGCAGAAGTGAATAACAGCAGAATATCTATTTCGGTGCTTCCTATGGATACGGACAAGCTTGCAGATGCAAAAGAGTTTATCCTCACGGCAATGGGTGAGACGGGAATGGATGAAACAGAGATGCAGACGGGGATTGAACTGATGGGTTATGAATTTACCGCTGTGACAATGAAAGGAAAGCTTTTTGCAGATACGCTGGAAGGTACAATTTCAGTAAAAGGAAAGAAAGCAACACTTGAGATTTTAAGTCCGGTGGGGGAAGTCATCAGAATTATGGACGGAGAGAAGATTGGAGAATCTGTACTCTTTCATCTGGATGGAATGGTGCCGGGTATCATGTACCATTTATCAATAAACGAAGCATAAAACTTTTTAAGAGAGGTAAAATCAATGGGAAAAAAGAAAAAAGAACTTGGTTTCGACAGTGACGGCGCAAAAAAAGTCATGCGAAAAAGAGACTATATGGCAGATATGTCAGGGCAGTTGGCACTTGGACTTATGGCAAATGTAGTCGGTCAGCTTACATACTTCTATACAGACAAGGTGGGTCTTGCTGTTGGCGGTGTCGGTATTGTGATGGCAATCGCTAAAGTTATTGATGCACTTACTGATATCTGGTTTGGAAATGTAATCGAGCATTCAAAAGGCGGAAACAGTAAATTTTACAAATGGATGTTCCGCATGATGATTCCGGCGGCAGTAATTACATTTTTGATGTTTACAGTGCCGAAAGGTCAGACAATCGGAATGATTTATGTACTTGTGACTAATGTATTGTTGACAGCCGTAATTTATACGATGATTGCAACACCGTTTGGTGCAGTTATGGTTGTGCGTACCAACAGCCAGGTAGAACGAAGCAATATGGGTATCTTCCGTGCAGTAGGAAACTATGGGGCAGGGATGATCATTTCGATTATTATTATTCCTGTTACTAATATGTTAGGTGGAACACAGAGTGCATGGATTAAATTTGGAGCGATTTTAGCGTTAATTGTTCTTTTGCTGCTTGCAATTTGTTATAACAACGGACGCAAGGCAAAGTATTCAGAAGATACAGAAACGCTAAATGAAGTAGAGGAGGAAGAGGCAGTTCCGTTTAAAGATGCGATTAAAATGCTTTTTGGAAACAAATACTGGGTGATTGTTCTCTTATTCAATATTATTACAAATGTTACAAATGCGATTGCAGCGGCATCCGGAACTTATTACTGTAAATGGATCTTCGGAAATGATAATCTGGTGGCTATAACAGGTATCGCAGGGCTTGCGGCAACTTTACTTGGATTTGTGCTTGCGAAGCCAATCATTTCTAAACTCGGAATTAAGAAAACGGTTTACTTTGGGGTGTTAGGTCAGGCAATTACCTGTGTGGTCAGGTGTGTCGTTCCGACGAATTTCATGGCATGTACGGTGATGTCCTTAATCGGAAGTTTAGTACAGATTCCGCTGATGTGCTTATATGGAGTGCTTCTTGCAATGGCTGTCGATTATAATGAATGGAAATACGACAAGAAGCTGGTAGCAGTATCTTCAGGAGCAATCGGATTTGGAAGTAAAGTAGGCGGCGGACTGGGAAGCATTATTTTATCAGTCTTTCTTGCAATCGGAGCCTATGATGCTACATTGGAAGTTGCAACTACTTCTATGAGATATGCAATTTACGGGTTCTCAAATTATCTGCCGTTAGTGATGAATTTGCTGATGTTCTTTGTATTTACAAAGTTTGATTTGGAAGAGAAGCTTCCAAAAATGAGAGCGGAAGTTGAAGCACGTAGAAAGGGTCAGAATAACTAAATAAAAATATATCAGGTATGGAGCCGGCCATTTATGACTGGCTTCATGCTATATCAGAAATTAAATGGAAAGTGGAGAGATGATAAAATGAGCGACAAATATCAGAATACAGAATTGATACCGGAGGAAAGGGCGGCATATCTTTTAGAGGAACTGAGTCTGGATGAAAAAGTGGCTCAGTTGAACTGTGTTTTTCCATTTGACAAGGCGAGTTATGATTTTGCCGGAATCAATGAACAGACAAAGCATGGAATCGGACAGGTAAGTACGCTGGAAATGCGGAGAATGGAAAGTCTGGATGAAGTGGTCCGGTGGCAGAGAAAGGTGCAGAGAATCGTTATGGAAAACAGTCCGCACCGTATTCCGGCAATTTTTCATATGGAAGGACTCTGTGGAGCATTTATTCAGGATTCCACAAGCTTTCCTTCCGGAATTGGAAGGGGTGCCGGATGGAATCCAAAGTTGGAGGAGAAAATTGCAGAAATTGTAAGCCGTCAGGAAGCTGCTTGTGGTATTACGCATGTCTTTGCCCCTGTGCTTGATATTTCCAGAGATTCCAGAATGGGACGGCAGGGAGAAACGTATGGAGAGGATCCGGTTCTTACAGCCAGCCTGGGATCAGCTTATACAAAAGGGTGCCAGAAATATGAGACAGCAGGACGCAGAACAGAAAGTGTAGCCAAGCATTTTCTGGCATTTCATAATTCAGCAGCAGGTATTCATGGGGCCAATAGTGATACACCGGAACGTTTGTTAGAAGAAATCTATGGAAAGCCATTTCAGGCAGCCATTACAGAAGCAGGTTTAAGAGGAATCATGCCCTGCTATTGCCTGATCAATGGAGAGCCGGCTTCCGCATCGCATCATCTTTTGACAGAACTGCTGAGAGAAGAGATGGGGTTTGACGGACTTTGCGTCAGTGATTATGGCGCCATTAATAATGCATTTATGTTTCAGGGAATCGGGGAAACCAAAGAGGAAACAGGACTGTTATGCCTGGAGGCGGGAATGGATATGGAGCTTCCAAGTGTTGAGGGCTATGGGGAAGCATTTAAGAATCTGTTTGCGTCAGGCAGGGCAGATATGGACATTCTGGATCGGGCTGTAAAAAGAGTCCTGACGGCAAAGTTTCGTATGGGGCTGTTTGAACATCCTTTTGCTTTGGAAGGAGAAGAGCTTCGCAGAGTTTTTATGAATAAGAAGGATAAAGAAATTTCCCTGCAGTCTGCAAAAGAATCTATGGTACTGATTAAAAATAATGGTGTGCTTCCGATTCAAAAATCCGTAAAAAAGATTGCACTGATCGGACCTCACGCAGACAGTCCGAGAAAGTTTTTCGGAGGATATACGCATATGTGTATGATGGAATCTACCTATGCAATTGCCAACTCGATTGCCGGGGTCAGTGGAAGTGAAAATGTGGACAACAAAGAAATCGTGACTGTTCCGGGAACCAATATTCAGTCAGATGAAACGCCGGAATTTGACGTGATTCTGAAACGTCAGAAACCGGACTGCCGAAGTATATTGGAGGAACTGAAAGCTCAGATGCCGGATGCAGAGATTCGTTATGCTTATGGATACCCGATTGCAGGAGCGGATCAATCCGGTTATGCCCGGGCGCTTGAAATTGCAGAGGATGCCGATATTGTGATTCTTACTTTAGGAGGAAAGCACGGAACCTGTTCTATGGCCTCCATGGGAGAGGGTGTGGATGCGACAAATATCAATCTTCCGGAATGCCAGGATGCATTTATCAGGAAGGCAGCAAAGCTTGGGAAACCGCTGATCGGAGTTCATTTTGACGGACGCCCTATATCCAGTGATGCGGCAGATGCACATCTGGATGCAATACTGGAGGCTTGGAATCCGTCCGAGATGGGGGCGGAGGCAGTTGTGAGCACTCTGCTTGGCAGGTATAATCCTGGAGGAAAAATGCCGGTAACGACAGCTTATACTTCCGGTCAGATTCCAATTTATTACAATCACCCGCATAATTCCGCATGGCATCAGACCGGAAGCATCGGCTTTTTGAATTATGTGGATATGCCGCATACACCGAGGTATTATTTCGGACATGGTTTGTCTTATACAAAATTCGAATATAGCAATCTGCAGTTATCCAAGGATTGCATTATGCCGACAGAAAGTATCCGGATTCAGTGTGATGTGGAAAATACAGGAGAATACAAGGGGGATGAAGTCGTTCAGCTTTATCTGAAGGATATTCATGCAAGCATGGCAAGACCGGTCAAGGAACTGGCGGGATTTAAGAGAATTACGCTAGTGCCGGGAGAAAAGAAAAAAGTAATCTTTGAGATAAAAGCATCACAGCTTGCATTTCTGGATAGAAGGATGAAATGGAAGATTGAGAAAGGAACTATTGAGGCAGAAATAGGAGGCTCTTCAGAGGATATCAGACTAAGCGGCGCTTTTGAGATTGTAGAAAATGGATGGGTTGCCGGAAGAGACAGAGCGTTTTATGCAGATGTGACAGTGGAGTAAAGAGAATGGTTAAAAATAGAAAATTGCTTGCAGAGCAGCTGGTAGAAGAATCGGTTGTTCTGCTGAAAAATGAGAATCAGCTTCTTCCGCTTCAGGAAGGACAGACAGTTGCTGTGTTCGGACGATCAGCACTTGTGACCTATGTTTCCGGAAATGGTTCCGGAGCGGCAAGAGGAGCAGAAAGCAGTAATATCATAATAGAACTTGAGAAAGCAGGAATCTCTGTATGTGAGGAGTTAAAACAGTACTATCTGCAGCAGCGGGAAGCGGAAGCAGCGAATCCGCAGGAAAAATTCGATTTTTCCCAGATGAAGGAGGCAGTAAACAGCGGCCTGATGTATGAGATATTTGGAACGTACCATGCGCCGGTACCGGAGTATCCGATTCCGGAATGTCTGCTGACCAATGTGAGAGACAGGACAAATACCGCAATTCTTGTGCTAGGAAGAAATGCAGGCGGCGAGGAATGTGACAGAAGATTGGAAGGAGATTATTATCTTACCGAAGAAGAAAAGAAGCTGGTCAGCCAGGTGTGCGAAAACTTCCCGGAAGTCATTGTAATCCTTAATGTAAATGGACTTATTGACCTGGAATGGACAACAAAGTATGCTTCCGTAAAAAGTATTCTGTTCCTTGGTCTTCCGGGAGAGGGTGGTGCAAAGGCTGTTGCAGAAATCATTAAAGGTAATGTTTCCCCTTCCGGAAAGCTGGCATTTACAATTGCACACAGGTATGAGGATTATCCTTCTGCAAAGCATTTTTCATGGGACAAGGAGAAGGAAGAACATATTCTGACTTATGAAGATTATGGACTGGATGCGGAAGAAAACGGGAGCTTCGGTTTCCGAAAAAGCCCGGTGACCGTATATCAGGAGGATATCTATAACGGCTACCGGTATTTCAGTTCTTTTAGGAAAGAGGTATTATTTCCATTCGGACATGGGCTTTCCTACACAAAATTTGCATTAGATGCGGCCGCTGTTTCAAAAGAAGAAGACGGGATAACTATAATAATTGATGTGAAGAATGTCGGACTCTGTGCAGGCAGGGAAGTCGTGCAAATCTATGTTTCTATGCCGGATGGAAAAACAGAAAAAGCAGAGAGAGAATTAAAGGGATTCGCCAAGACAGAAGTTTTGAAACCGGGAGAGAAAACAAGTGTGTCAATCCATATACCATGGGATGGACTTTCGTGTTATGAGGAAAAATCCTCCGTATGGCTGATTGAGAAGGGACGATATAAGCTCAGAATGGGAACGTCCTCGGAAGAGACCGTCTGCATCTGTGAGTTAGATGTTTCGGAGGACATTATATACAGCATTTGTCGTTCAGCGCTTGGGTTGAAAGCATGTAATGATGGAAAACTTACGTTTTTAAAGAAAAATTGCCTGAAAGACCAGGAGTTGCCGAGTGATGCATGCGGCGGAGTCTGTGAAGAAAATCCAATGTATAAACTAACGCTTTCAGGAATTGATGTCAAACCGGAGAAAAGAGAGGCGGGGCAGGGAAGGCAGGTAAGAGATTTTTCAGATTTCACAGAGGAACAGCTTGCGGCACTTCTCGTAGGCTTCGGTCCCGGAATTCCCTTTGCAGGATTTCTGGATACAACGTTTCCGGAGACCATCTGTGATAAAGAAGGAAAGCCTTTGACCTGCAATGATCATCCGGCAGGGCATAATGGATATGTGTCACCAGCAATCAAAGATAAAGGAATCCATTCTGTTTTCTATATGGATGGACCTGCCGGAATCGGGAGAACTGCGTGGCCGACGGAAATGCTGCTGGCATGTGCGTTTAATAAAGAGGCGTGGTACAGATTTGGAGAAGCAGTGGGGGCAGAGTGTGAGGAAGCACAGGTTGATGTGTGGCTCGCACCTGCAGTAAATCTTCACCGAAATCCGTTGTGTGGTAGAAACTTTGAGTATTTTTCAGAAGATCCTTTTCTTACAGGAGTGTGTGCCTGCGCAATTACAAAAGGCGTACAGGAAAATCATCAGGTACTGGTGTGTCCAAAGCATTTCGCAGTTAATGAGCAGGAAACCTACCGCAGGGGAAACGCAAAGAAACAGTATGACGCAGTAGATTCTGTTATTACGGAACGGGCAGCCCGGGAACTGTATCTGAAACCATTTGAAATGCTGGTAAAAAAAGCAAATGTACGCTGCATTATGACTTCTTTTAATAAAATTAACGGGATATTTGCAGGTGGAAACAGCGACCTGTGCAACCGGATTCTGCGGGAAGAATGGGGATATGAAGGATTTCTGGTGACTGACTGGGGGGATATGGATATTGTGGTGGATGGCGCGGATGCAGTTGCGGCCGGAAATGATGTTGTCATGCCCGGCCGCCGGTGATTAACCAGATCCTGAACGGATACCGGGAAGGGCGAGTGACACGCGGGCAGCTGGAGACAGCAGTGCATCACCTGCTGCAGGTAATCGAGAGCTTGAAAGGGAGAAATGGCGAGAATGGAAAAGAAAATATATGAATTTACAAACGACGGCAATTCCTGTGTGATTTATGATGCAAAGCCGCCAAGATACTGGTTTAACTATTTGTGGAATGAAAACGGCTACTGTGCGCAGGTTTCCCAGAACGGGCATGGGCGCAGCTATTACCTGAATGAAAGAGCAGATATGTGCATGATCAATAACAATGATGCAAGATATTTCTATATCCGGGATGATGAAACGAATAAAAGCTGGAATATCGGTGCAGCGCCGCTGAATGAACAGGTAGAAAGCTATCAGTGTGAGCACAGTATCGGATTTTCCAGACTACAGTCGGAGTGTCAGGGGATAGAGAGTTCATGGAGCATTTTTGTGCCGCAGACAGGATTTCAGGAAGTGTGGACGTTTCGGCTTAAGAACAAAAGTAGAAAAACCCGTACACTCAGCACATTTTCAGCGGTAACTTTTGAGCTGGAGGGATTCTCATACCCCCGTTATTATGAAATGTACCGTTGCCTTGAAACTTCCTTTGACAGGGAATTAAATGGAATATATTGTAGATCCGCTCATCCGTTTGCACCGCATAAACGGTACAATGCTTATCTGGCTGCTTCCGAGCCTGTGTATGCTTATGACGGGGATCTGGCCAGATTCTGTGGAGCGGCAGGATCTGTCACGAAACTGGATGCTTCTGCTTATGCACTGTTTCAGAGACCGGATGTAGTAGTAAATGGCAGTGACTGTACGAATTCGGAGGCGGCACTGTTTATTCTTGGCGGTGTGCTGCAGCATAAGTTCATACTGCAGCCGGGCGAGACGAAGGAAATCAGGATGGTCTTCGGCGTCAGTGAATCTCTGGATGAGGCAAGAGCGACAGCTAAAATGTATGCGGATGCTAAGCGTACGGAAAGTGCCTGTAAGGAGGCCGTGGAGTATAATCTGGACAAATACAGTTCCCTGTCCGTCACCACACCGGACAGCAAAATCAATCATATTATGAACCAGTGGCTGAAGAAGCAGATAGACTGCTGTATTGTTGGGAAAAAGGGTGTGCGGGATAATCTGCAGATTGCAGTGGCACTTCTGAATTATCGTCAGGAGAAGGCCAGGGAGGAGATTCTGGAATGTCTGCGCCATCAGTTTCGGGATGGTCATGCCGTATTGACCTGGTATCCGTATGACGACACCAGGTATTCAGACCAGCCGTTCTGGATTATCTGGGCGGTGTGTGAACTTATCAAGGAGACGGGAGATTACACGATTCTGCAAAAGAAGATTGAGTGGCAGGATGGCGGTGCTGCGGCTGTAGTGGAGCACTTAAAAGCAGCCGCAGATTGTCTTATCCGGGATAAGGGAAGAAATGGGCTGAGCCGGATTTATTTTGCAGACTGGAATGATGCGCTGAATATCACAACCGATCCGGAAGCGGAATCCGTCATGCTTTCTCATCAGTTCTGTCTTGCTTTCAGAGAACTGAAGCTGCTTATGGAAAAAATCGGGGAGACTGATTATGCAGAATTTCTGAAAAAAGAATATGATACCATGAGAAAGAGTATTAATGAGAAAGCCTGGGATGGTGAATGGTATATGCGGGCACTCAGTAAGAAGGAAAACATTGGTTCCAGAACAAGTGAAGGCAGTAAAATCTATCTGAACGCCCAGACATGGGCAGTTCTGGGAGACGTGGTAGATGAAGAAAAGCTTCCGAAGCTTCTGACTTCGGTTGACAGTATGGAACATGATTTTGGTTTCCCTCTGAATATGCCGCCGTATGAGAAATATTCTCCGAATGTTGGACGGATGTCGGGAATGCTGCCGGGGCTGTTTGAAAACGGCGGAGTATATTGCCATGCAACGGGATTTAAGATCCTTATGGACTGCAAACTCGGCAGAGCTGAAAAGGCACTTTGTACTCTGAAAAAAATCATGCCGGACAGTGAAAAGAATCCGTCCACGCAGTCCGGCGCCGAGCCATATGTATTTACAAACTGCTATTCCACACATCCGAAATATTACGGCAAATCTTACTGGTCCTGGACAACCGGAACCTCTGCATGGTGCATGAAGGGACTGTATGAAGGCATTATGGGGGTAAAACGCGGATATGACGGGCTGGAAATTACCCCATGTTTTCCGAAAGAATGGGAACGGGCTGAGATGACGAGACATTTCCGAAACGCAGATTATCATATTGTAATTGAGAATCCGCAGTGTCGGAAGGCTGTCACATCCGTAATTATTGTGGACGGAACACAGATAAAAGGAAACAGGATTCCGGATTTTGCAGACAATAAAAAGCATGAAATAAAGGTTATCCTTCAATAAAAATTATTAGCACACGCTACTGATAAGCGTCGATGTAGGGGGAAATGGCTTGGAATGGGACAGAAA
>ENA-OPCL01002292-OPCL01002292.1-human-gut-metagenome-genome-assembly--contig:-NODE-2292-length-12720-cov-2.621319_pt1 | contig 12720 bp, 12 predicted proteins | sample MGYA00241251_ERZ501482 | MGnify/ENA primary metagenome ERZ501482 (study PRJEB25962, sample SAMEA2042581) | human gut metagenome | biome: human gut; feature: human-associated habitat; material: faeces... | reverse complement strand
CTGACCTATACGCCCGACCTGTACGCCTGCGGAGTCGACTACGTGGGCGTGTCGAATCTGTTCACGTTCCTGCAGACGATCCCTCCCTATTGGAAACCGATGCTCGACATGATGTACGAAATGGTGGGAGACCCGCAGAAGGACAGCACGATGCTGGCCGCCTATTCGCCGGCGCTCAACGCCGACAAGATCAAGGCGCCGCTGCTGGTCGTGCAGGGAGCCAACGACCCGCGCGTCAATAAGGCCGAATCGGATCAGATGGTCGCCGCGCTGCGCGCACGGGGAGTGGACGTGGACTACATGGTCAAGGACAACGAGGGACACGGATTCCATAACGAGGAAAACCGCTTCGCGTTCTACCGGACGATGGAGCGTTTCCTCGCAAAGCATCTCAAGGGCGAGCAGACAGATGCCGTGATCGAAGAAGAAGTTCCGGCTCCCGCCGAGGCCGATTCGATGGCCCGATAACTTCCGCCGGTCGGAATTTCGAGAAGGCATTCTTAAAAGAGTAAGATGTCCCTCAAAATCGTATGACAAAAGAAATAGGATGAAAAACAACCATTGTGTCATCGCATTATCCGCTGCCATAATTTCCTTATCTTGTGTAAACTGTCAGGATGCACGGCATGGACGGCAATACAAGATTATAAAGGACATAGCGGAATTGCAGAACACCGAATCGCTGGACGAGGCGGATTTGTCGTCGTTGGATTTGAGGGATTGCGAAGATTTGTTTTTGGGGAAAACGGGGTTTGACGAGAACGGGGTTAAACAATGGACAGACCGTGTGATATGGCCCGAAACGTCGAAAATGCCGGAAGGCTTCGACCCGCAAGAACTTCTTGAAGCGTCGAAAATGCCGAAGAATGTTGCCGGACTGCACGCGAAAGGAATTACCGGCAAAGGCGTAAAGATCGCTATCATAGACCAACGGTTATTCAAAGAGCATCCGGAATATAAGGACCGGATCAAATATTACGAAGTATTCGGCGATAACTGGCAACAGGACGGTATCGACTATCACGGCAGTCTGGTTACCGGAGTAGCGGCGGGCAAAAGCACCGGTACGGCTCCGGAGGCCGATATTTATTATTTTGCGGCGAATAATTGGCCGGACGATAAATCGCAGCCGAATACCATGCGCACGATCAATCAAGCGATCCGGAAAATCATAGATATGAACAAGACGTTTCCGGAGCGTGAAAAAATACGGTTCATATCGATGAGCAGCGGCACTCCCGACGACGCGTTCGCCAAAGAACGCGAGGAATTGTTCGACGAAGCGGAACAGAACGGCATAATGGTTCTCGGCGGTTTCTACAAACATACGATGCGCAATAATTCTTTCGACATAAGATATGGATTCGTAGGCCGGGGGCTCGGAATACCTACGGACGGAAAAACGAATCCGTATTTTGACGGCGGATACGCTTATGAACGTTTGGGAGGGGCCAGTTCTACGTTTCCCTATCTGGCCGGAGTTTTCGCAATGGCATTGCAGGATAATCAAAATTTCACACGATTGCCGCATTGGCAGGACCGACTGATGAAAATAGCGTACGACACCGCTGTCGACTCTGTCGTCAATCCTGAGGGGATCGTCGAAGAAGTATCCCGTATTGCCCAAACGCTACAATAAATCGGCGAAGTCAACGGATTTCCGCCACGAGCCGATCGAGTGCCGGGCGGTAATTTTTCCGTTTATTTGAGGCGGCAATGTATTTTGCCGCCTTTTTTATGTCCGTATCTTACCGGGTAACTCCCCTGTATAAAAATCCGAATTTGATGTCTGACGATACATTCGGGGCTATTCTTTACCGGGATAGTCCGAAAGCGAATCTCGTTACAGGGAGGATCAACGAAATGCCGAAACAGTTCGATTCGTATGAATTTTGCAGAGCCCGATTTACCTCTGAAAATCCGTTTTAAGTACGAACGGAAGCGACGGCTTGGTTTCCGTTTTCAGTCAACGAAAATCAGAATATGTACCTCCTCTCCCGACTTCATTGATGTATGGTTTTCATAGGCTTATCCGTCAGGATATATAGTAACGACGTCAATCCGATCTTTGTCTTTCTGATCTGAATTTTCTATCCTTTTATCAATTATTTGTAGACTGTGAATATCGACGTATGAAACGGGAAATAGCGCCATTGCCAAATCATTGCTTCATTCCTATAAGAAAATACGACAAATTGGTCGTCAGGATGTTACGCTTTTTTAAGAGTTCTTTGAGCAGGGCGTTTCGCTGCTTTGCGGGTGTAGCGTCCAGAACGGATTCGAGGAATGCCCGGACTAGTTTTCCCGAATCGGAGCCGGTTCGTCGGGGTTATTCTGCGGACCGAATGCGTCTTGCCGGAAGACGTCTGCCGGACCGGAAGATCCGTTGTGACGATGACGGGAAAGCGATCGGTCCGACAAAAAGCGTCCCCCGGTTTCAATCGGAGGACGCTCTTCATCTGTTGTTCGCCGGTTCGCAGCGCTATTTCCGGACGGATGCCTCGTAGACCCACGAGCCCTCGAACATGACCTCGTACTCCCGTTTCTTCTGTACGGCCTGCCGCTCGGAGTCGGAGCCGAAGATGGAAATCAGAATCCGTCCGTTGGGCTGGGGCAGTTTTTCATAAGGTAGCGAATCGTCCTTCTTCCGGGCTTCCGCAATGAAGCGGTCGGCATTCTGTTCCGTGCTGTACGCCCCGACGATCACGTAGTAGCGCTTTTGTCCGGCGGCCGGAACGCTGGGAACAGAGGGCGTAAGCTCCTTGGCCGGCACGACATTCCCGGCAGCCGTGTCAGCCTCTGCCCCGGACAATGAGGCCGGAGACGACGGCAAATTGTCCTCGGCTGCATCGCCGGCCTCGGAGGGCGCGGTCGCCGTCCGGACCGTCCGGGGCGGATAAGGCGCATCGCGACTTTCGAGCCATGCGATAGCCCCGACCGATATGCCCGCGCCGACCACCACGGCCAGAACGACCCACCATAAGAGCCCGTTGCCGCTTCCCTTACGGGGCAACCGCATCGGAGCGGTCCCGGCCGGGTTGAGCACGGCAGCCATCTGCGGGGCAGGACGAAACGTTCCCTCGCTGACAAGGCCGACCGAATCGATCGTCACGCCCTCCTCGGAGCTCACCTGAGCGAGCCACGAATTATACGTCTGCTGCGCGTCGTCGCGATCCGTCTCGCCGTAGCGGGCAAGCAGATCGATCACGTCCAGAAAGCCGGGCTGCGCATCGGGCAGCAGCTCCACCCGGTTCACGGGGGGAACCAGCGTGTTCCGCTCCTCGGTCCGGGCGGCCGACGTCACGACATGCAGCGCGCCGACGCCCGGCAGGTTGATGCCTTGCCGCTTGGCCAGTGCATTGAATACGAGTACGCTGACAGGGTCCATTATCTCTTGGTTTTAGGTAGTTCCACGGCGGGGCGTCTGCATGCCCGGTACAAAATGACTATGCCCAGTACGATGAACGGAATGCTGAGCCATTGGCCCATGTTGAGCGTCATCGTCCGCTCGAACTCCTCCTGCGGATTCTTGATGAACTCGACCAGAAAGCGGAATCCGAACAGATAGATCAGAAAGAAACCGAACATCAGGCCCGGACGACGCAGTGCAAGCTTGGGGCCATAGTACATCCAGCACAGAATGCCGAACAGGACGAGGTAGGCCGCCGCCTCGTAAATCTGCGTCGGGTGCATCGGCTGCGTCTCCCCGGCCCGCACGAAAACGAATCCCCACGGCAGCGACGTCGCATGTCCGTATATTTCGGAATTCATCAGGTTGCCGATCCGGACGAGCGCGCCGGCGATGCCGACAGCGATCGCGATGCGGTCGAGCGACCAGATGTAGGGCATTTTGTTCTTGCGCGAAAAAAGCCACAGACCGACGAGCAGACCGACGGCCGCGCCGTGGCTGGCCAGTCCTCCCTGATGAATGTAGAGGATCTCGACGGGATGGGTCAGATAGTATCCCGGATCGTAGAACAGGCAATGCCCGAGTCGGGCGCCGATGATCGTCGACAGCACGCCGTACCAGAAGATCGAGTCGAACAGCTTGTCGGGATATCCCTCCCGCTTGATGATGCGGCTGAAAATGTACGCGCTGATACCGAGCGCGAGGGCCCACATCAGGCCGTAATAGCGGATTTCGAAAGAGCCTATCGAAATCATCGTGGGATTCACGTCCCAGCGAACGAAAAGGGGCAGGATAGCATTCATCGTGCTTTGGCTGTTATTCCGCAGGCGAAGCGGCCGGAGGGAGAATTTCCGCGCGCCGGAGCTTTCCGCAGCGCCCGCCATGCAGGGACAAATGTAACTATTTTTTGCTCAAAGTGAAAGAGAAAGCGCTTCCTTCCCCCAACTTGCTGCGCAGCGTGATCCGCTCGCCGTGGGCTTCCAGAATATGCTTGACGATCGCCAGTCCGAGCCCCGTGCCGCCCTGCTCGCGCGAGCGGCTCTTGTCGACGCGGAAGAAGCGCTCGAATACGCGGGGAATATTCTCCTCGGCGATTCCGATTCCGTCGTCCTTTACCTCGACCAGCACGCGGTCGAACATATCCACGAAGCCGATCCGGGTCTCTCCGCCCTCGCGCCCGTATTTGATCGAGTTGCTGAGCAGGTTCGTTATGACCTGAGCGATGCGGCGGCGGTCGGCCGTTACCGGAACGGGCGGCTGGCCGTGCGGATTGCCTACCCGAATGCCGATCCGGCGACGGGCGGCGTCCATCTCGAGCGAATCGGCGATCTCGCGGACCAGCGCCACGACGTCGAAACACTCCTTCTCGAGAACCGGCGCCCCGGCCTCGAGTTTCGATATTTCCTCCAAATCGTCGACAATGTGAATCAGCCGGTCGATATTCTTCTCCGAGCGCTCGAGGTACTTGCGGTTGACCGCCTTGTCCTCGATCGCGCCGTCGAGCAGCGTCACGATATAGCCCTGCAACGTGAAGATCGGCGTCTTGATCTCGTGCGACACGTTGCCCAAGAACTCCTTTCGGTAACGCTCGTTCTCCTTGAGGCGAGCGATTTCGCGGGCATTCTTCTCGGCCCAGCGGTTCAGCTCGTCCTCGATGTGGCCGACCGGATCGGCTTTCTGCGACAGCTCGTGCGTCCGGACGCTTTTCGACAGCAGAATCTGATAGATCGGCTTGATGCGGAACGCGACGAAACGGTTGAAAAAGAACCGGGAAGCCACGAAAACCGCCGCGAACATCAGCACCGGGACGACGACCAGCCATTTCCCTTCGCCCCGGGCCATCCACACGAGCAACGCGCCCGAAACCGCAGCGATGAGTCCGACGGCCGTTGCGGCGGCCGCGACGGTCCGGATTTTCAGTCTCACGGCTTATGCTTTGACGTAGCGCTCCATCAGGCGCGCGATATACTTGCCTACGATATCGAACTCGAGGTTGACCGTCGATCCGACCTTCAGCGCATGGAAATTGGTATGCTCGTAGGTATAGGGAATGATGGCGACCCGGAAAGCTCCCTCGCGCGAATCGACTACCGTCAGGCTGACGCCGTTGACGGCTACCGAGCCTTTCTCGACCGTTACGTTACCCTGCGAAGGATCGTACTCGAAAGCGAAGTACCAGCTTCCGTCCGCCTCGTCGATCGCGGTGCAGCGCGCCGTCTGATCGACGTGCCCCTGCACGATATGGCCGTCGAGCAGCGCGTCGGGCCGCATGCTGCGCTCCAAATTGACCGGATCGCCGACACGGAGCCCCCCGAGATTCGATTTGAGCAGCGTCTCGCGGATCGCCGTGGTCGTGTACCGGTCGCCCTCGATCGATACGACCGTCAGGCAGACCCCGTTATGGGCGATGCTCTGATCGATTTTCAGTTCGTCCGTGAAAGGGCATTCGAGCGTGAAATGCCGGTTCCCGCCTTCTTCGCGGATCGCGGCGACGCGGGCTGTGGTTTCGACTATTCCAGAAAACATGGCTTGCTGTTGGTTTTTATGTCATCGGGCGCGAACCGCTTCGGAAAGTCACTCCGCACGGCCTGCCGACGAAAAAATTACAGATTCTTCTTCACGATAATGCCTTGTACGATGAACAGCTTGACGATATCGGACTTGCCGATGACGATCGGATCGTACTGCTGCGTATTGGCGGGCAGCAGCAGCAGCTCGGAGGGGTTGCTCCCGGCCCGTATCGTGCGGATGCCCTTGAACTGCTCGGTCACTACCAGGTAGGACTCGCCGGGCACGATCGACTCGACATTCCAGCGTTTGAGAATCACGATCGCTCCGGGCGCGATCTCGGGCAGCATGGCCGTCCCGATGTTCTGGGCGGCGATGTCGCAGTTGTCGAATATCGGAATGCTGATGTAAAACTGCGGCGAGGGCAGGACCGTCTCGTCGACGGCCGCCAGAATATCCATGCCGTAATAGGGGACGCCTGCCTGAGAAGCAGAGGCCGCTACCTGCTCGACGAACATCTCGCCTTCGCCGGTCAGAAGCCACGCCTTGCTCACCGAAGGATACTTGGTGGTGATCAACGTAGCCAGATCCCGGCTGATCCCGTTGTTCCCTTTTTTGATTTGATACAGGTTCTCGCTCCGTTTCAACCCTATATTGAGTGCAAAAGAGTTGACGGAAAGGCCTGTCCATTTGATTACGCGCTCTAGCCTATGCCATGTATCCAGCATGGTGTGTCATTTTATTAATGCAAAAATACATTATTTGTTCCGATATATAGCAATGATTTAAATAATTTATTGTAATATCCGCCTGACGGACTCCGCGGGGCCAAACAGCGTCCACGCCATGCTACAATGCATTCAATTTGTTACAAATCAGCGTATTGAATTCAAAAATCAATGATTATCACAAGCCATCCGGCCTCTAAAGAGCGCCCGCACAGCAAGATGACACGAGGCATCGAGCAAGATTTGATACAAAAACGATGCGAAGAACTTTTCCGCAGGCTTTCGGCACCGGCAACCACCTTGTAGATAGTTTTCACGTTCTTTTTCCGCGGAGAAAAGCACAAAAATTTGTAATAACGCCGAAAATGTTGCAACTTTGTGCGCTGTACGATTCTGCCTCCGTAGTTCAATGGATAGAATGACAGATTCCGGTTCTGTTGATATGGGTTCGATTCCCGTCGGGGGTACAAGGCAACGATTCAAACGCTTGACTTATAATAAGTTGGGCGTTTGTTTTTTTCAACAGGTACGACACAGGTAAAACATGGCATTTTTGTTTTCTCAAAAAATTTGTCAAGCGATTCACCGGTGATTTTTCGACGGATAACATGACGAGCCAACTCGGCTTGTTCAACTTTATTCGTAAGATTTTGTCTTTCGTCCAATGGCAAACTTATTTTTACCGTCGATAAAAATAAAAGAATATCGAAGCTTCGATAGTATTCGATGATTATCTTTGTATAAACCAAATATATTTAACCATGAATGATATAGATCAAATTATTGACAAGATAATAGAGTTCCGGAACGAAAGAGAGTGGGAACAGTTTCATAATCCCAAAGATTTGGCATTGGCACTATCCATTGAAGCCGCAGAGTTAAATCAACTGTTCCTTTGGAAATCTGCTGAAGAAGCGGACCGGGAACAAGTGAAAAAGGAATTGGCGGATGTCTTGAATTACGCCTTTCTGATCGCGGAAAAATATGGTTTCGACGTGAAGCAGATTATTTTTGACAAAATCGAAGAGAATGCGGTGAAATATCCTGTAAACAAATCAAAAGGAATTGCAAAAAAATACACCGAACTATGATTATATATCATCGTACCAAAGCCGAATTCCGTAAAGACGTTTTTGAAGATCGCATAGCCGTCATCGTAGAGGAAGAGCTTTACAAAAAAACATCAAAAAGAACATCGGATAATGAGTTCAGAGCATTTCGAAACTCGTTGGGATTTATGGAACGAGTACTAAACGATCCGAGCATTCCTGATGATGCCGGCATCTCAATCGAATATCATATTCCTCATACAGCCAAAAGAATCGACTTCATTATAGCGGGTTCAGACGGAAAGAACGACAATATCATAATCGTTGAGTTGAAACAATGGCAACATTGTGAAACAACAATACAGGACGGTATTGTCAAAACATTGTTGGGGGGGCATATGGTAAATACCACCCATCCTTCTTACCAAGCATACTCGTACGCATGTTTACTCAAATTTTTTAGTGCCGCTATCGAAGATGAGATGATAGGAGTATATCCTTGCGCATATCTCCATAATTACTCGGACGACGGTATTATCTCCAATAATTTTTACGACAATTATATTCGGGAGGCCCCCCTGTATTTTAGCTCGGACGCTCTCAAGCTTCGTAATTTCATAAAAAAACACATCAAAAAGGGGGACAAGTCCAATATTGTTTCCAGAATAGACAATGGAAAGATCAGACCTTCGAAAACACTTTCCAGCGCACTCCGGTCCATATTCAAGGGCAATCGTGAATTTATCATGATCGAAGAGCAGAAAGTCGTTTTCGAACGGGCAAAGGAATTGGCATTTTGTTCTACCCCCGAAAGTAAGAATGTTTTTATAGTGAAAGGTGGAGCGGGGACGGGCAAATCAGTCGTAGCGATAAACCTCCTTGTTGATCTTATTCAAAGAGGACAGCTGGCTCAATATGTTACCAAAACGAGTGCTCCTCGTGAAGTTTATTTTGAAATGCTATGCCGTGACCAGCCGCTTGTAGCTTTGAAAAAAATATTCGTCGGAAGCGGCTCGTTCGTAAATGCTCCTAAAAACTCAATCAGGACTCTTGTCGTAGATGAGGCTCACAGGCTCACAGAAAAGACCGGTTTCTTAAAACAGGGGGATAATCAAATACGGGAAATAATTTCAACTTCATTATGTTCCATATTTTTCATAGACGAGGATCAGAGAGTCCATATAGATGATTACGGTACAATTGATAACATTCGTCGTATCGCTCAGGAATGCGGAAGCACAGTAACGGAAGGAGAATTAGGTTCACAATTCAGATGTAATGGTGCAGATGGATATCTGGCATGGCTTGACAATGTTCTTAGTATACGTGAAACAGCCAATTATGATCTTAGCGGGACCGATTACGATTTCCGAATTTATGACTCTGCATCCGAACTGCGCGATGTCATTTTCGAAAAAAACAAGATCAACAACAAAGCAAGACTGGTGGCAGGTTATTGCTGGGATTGGGTAAGCGACAAAGATCCGAATGCATACGATATTGTCATTCCGGAAGATAATTTTCGAATGAAATGGAATCTTAAAACTTACGGATCAAAATGGATTATTGATCCTACGTCAATCAATGAAGTAGGGTGTATTCACACATGTCAGGGTTTGGAAGTAGATTACATAGGTGTAATAATCGGCAATGATTTGATTGTCCGTAACGGAGTTGTCCTAGTTAATCCTGCTGCGCGGTCAACAATGGACCGGAGTATCTTCGGGTGGAAAAAGCTCATGATGGAAGACAAAGAATCTGCAAAAAGAACTCTGAGAGCGATTATTAAAAATACCTATAAGACTCTTATGACAAGAGGCATGAAGGGGTGTTATATTTATTGTACGGATATGGAGACTCGCGAATATTTTAAAAAACGCATAGGACTGAATAAGGACGGTACATCCCTTCATTCATTACACCATCCGTTTGCGAACTCTATCAATTCTTGAAAATCAAAATATTGCAAGACTCATACCGGCCGAACATTTGACAATAAAAATCATATAAGGTCCGTGGAATACGACAATCCGCAGATCGGCACTGTCATGAGCGGATCTACGAACAGAGAAAACACTTGAGTATATTGATTCATAACAGATAAGGATAAGGTCCGGTTTGTTTTTTCTTTCTCATCGTTGTCAAGATCGAATTCGGTCCTTTCAATATCAGCTTGACATCGAATTATTGGTCCTGCCATGAAAATCATCATTCTTTGCCTTGATTAAAATAATATGTTTTTTTAGCTATGACAATCAATAAGATAATCCCATTCTTGCTATCTTATCTTTCATTCGTAAACGTTATGACGATTATCCAGCATCTCCATGTTCGATAATTACCGATCCGTTCGACTTTTTCCGTTTTATCGTCCCAATCGTCGGGCGAGACCGCTACGCAGGGAATACCTTTGTAGATCGATTTACGGTAATTACGGAGATACACGGAAGCCTCGGCAATTCGTTTTGTCTTGTCGAAAGACGGCTTTCACACTGCTCATCATACAAATTATTAGTTGTTGCAACGTAAAACGAATCGGTCATTTCCATGCGTCGGACGGCAATGGTCGCGCATGGATAAAATTTGCATATGATTGATTTACTGTAAAATATGCAAGATTCAAAGACGGCGAACTCACCTGCGTCGGAACTGTCGGGGGATACAAAGCAACATTTCAAACGCTTGGCCTTTCATAAGTCGAGCGTTCGTTTTTAACAGACACGACATAGGCACGGCATTTCCATCTTTCATCAGGTTCATTTGTCAGTATATCAATCGAATACATCGACATACATAAGATTGCTATCGCCTTAGCCGAAACAAAGTATTCGTGACCTCAAACCGGTAATAAATCCCGTACAACACCTCTTCCCGAAACCGCAGGATTCTCGAACGACCGGGGTTTCGACAGCGATCGGCCCGGCGGAAGCATAACGAACTACCGGCGGAAGACAGCGCGGGGAATTCGTATGCGACCGAGTTACGGGAGAGCCAAATACTTTTCCATGATATAATTCGTTAAAAGTACGCCTTGTCTTTCGACCTCCTGTCGTTTGACGACTCGGTAGCCGCGCCTTTCGAAAAAAGATTTTGCCGTAATCGAAGCGTGAACGCGGATGCATTCCACTTCGGCTTCGTTTTCGAGCCGGTCACATATTGTGGTTGCTATGCCTTGGCCTTGAAAATCCTTATGGACAAACAGTTTGTCCAAATATCCGGTTCTATCGATATCTCCGAAACCTACGACCAAATCGTTTTCCGTAACGACGTAGGTAATATGTCTCTGAAACGAGGCGTCCCATTCCTTCAAGTCGATACGACCCGTCGCCCACGCATTTATCTGTTCTTTGGTATAATCCTTTATGTTCACGGCGTGGACCGTTTCATAGAACAACCGGGATATCTGTCTTAAATCTACGGACTTGTATCGCCTGATTTCCATTTCGTCTGATTGCTATTTTCATTTGAATATACGAAAAATACAATCCGTAACGGGAAAGACATGATATATTTCAGCTTTTCGATGCGTGGACGGCATTCCCGCCGCCGTACTCGGAAAAATCAGGCTGCGTCGTGCGGATTCCCGATCTCAACGTGCGGAGCCTGATGTTTTGTCAGGACCGTCCGGGAGACGATAAGGACAAAGGATTGCCCCGCACCGGCAGTCCGGCCTGTCGCAGCCGTTGTCCCGGCGGTTGGAAATCCCGCCTAAAAAAACTATTTTTATCCCCGGACTAACAAACCGAAACGATGAAAAAAACGACCTTTGCGCGTCGGACATCCCTGTGGCTGACGCTCATGGCAATAACCTGCGCGCCGGCCCCGGCTTCGGCTCGCTCAAGTGCGAGCAGGAGACCGATCCGGTCGGAATCGAAACTCCGTCGCCCCGTTTCAGTTGGCAACTGGTATCGCCCGAACGCGGATGCCGGCAGACCGCCTACCGCATCGTCGTGGCCGGAACGGAAAAGGACGCCGCTGCCGGCCGTGCTACGATGTGGGACAGCGGCAAGGTTCCCGGCGAACAGTCGTTGCTGATACCGTATGACGGGCAGCCTCTGGAAGCGGCCGAAACCTATTATCGGAGCGTCCGCGTCTGGGGACCGGACGGCAAGCCGTCGGCGTGGAGTCCGGCGCAGCGTTTCACGATGGGGCTGCCCGACCGCGAAGACTGGTCCGGGGCGCGGTGGATCGCGCTCGAGGAGGACGTCGACTCGCTGATCGTCATCAACGGCACGTTCGACACGGGTCCCGACAACCCGATCCTGGGCAACAAGCCGTTCGGGCGGAACAAGCTGCCGCTGCTGCGCCGCGAGTTCACGGTCGACAAGCCCGTGCGGCGGGCGACGGCCTATGTCTGCGGACTGGGCCAGTTCGAACTGTTTCTCAACGGCGAGAAGACGGGCGACCACTTCCTCGATCCGGCCTGGACCAAGTTCGATAAGGAGGTGCAATACGTTTCGTTCGACGTGAGCGACCGGCTTCGGCAGGGCGCCAACGCGGTCGGCGCGATGCTCGGCAACGGATTTTTCAACATCCCGCGCGAGCGGTACAGCAAGTTCGCCGGATCGTACGGAGCGCCGAAGATGATCTTCAAGCTGCAGATCGAGTACGAAGACGGCACGCGACAGACGGTCGTCTCGGACGACTCGTGGAAGGCGGCGCCTGGACCGGTCACGTTCTCGAGCATTTACGGAGGCGAGGATTACGATGCGGGCCTTGCGCAGGCCGGCTGGACCTCGCCGGACTTCGACGACAGTTCGTGGAGCGCCCGCGGTTCGACTCCCCGCTGCGCTCGCAGCGCACGACGCCGATCAAGATCCGCCAGAGGGTTCCGACCGTCCGCAAATACCGCAACTCGAAAGGCAACTACCTGTACGATCTGGGGCAGAACGCCTCGGGCATCGTCCGCCTGAGCGTGCGCGCTTCGGGCCGGCATACCGTGAGGATGTTTCCCGGCGAGCTCTGCCGCCCCGACAGCACGGTCAACCAGCGTTCGTCGGGCGGACCGGTGTTCTTCAGCTACACG
>ENA-OPCL01002289-OPCL01002289.1-human-gut-metagenome-genome-assembly--contig:-NODE-2289-length-12733-cov-1.860546_pt1 | contig 12733 bp, 9 predicted proteins | sample MGYA00241251_ERZ501482 | MGnify/ENA primary metagenome ERZ501482 (study PRJEB25962, sample SAMEA2042581) | human gut metagenome | biome: human gut; feature: human-associated habitat; material: faeces... | reverse complement strand
GTGCCGGTCTTATCGAATACCACCGTATCGGCCTGGGCAATCTTTTCCAGAAACTTCCCGCCCTTTACCGTGATATGCTCCCGGCCGGCCTCACGCATGGCGGAGAGTACGGCCAGGGGCATGGCAAGCTTCAGCGCGCAGGAAAAGTCCACCATCAGCACCGACAGCGCCCGTGTGATGTTCCGAGTCAGGATAAGACTGAGCAGGCTGCCCGCAAAGGTATAGGGCACCAGTTTGTCCGCCAGATTAGCCGCCTTGCTTTCCGCCGCCGACTTCATCTGCTCCGAGTGTTCAATCATGGCGACGATCTGATCGTAGCGGCTCTGGCCGGAGGTTTGCCGGACCTCTATCGTACAGGCCCCCTCCGCTATGGTGGTTCCCGCATAGACAAGGCCGCCCGGCCGTTTGGCCACAGGCAGGGATTCCCCCGTTAAAGAAGCCTGGTTGACCATCACTTCGCCGTCTGTCACCATGCCGTCCACTGGTATGACGCCGCCGATACGGACCACAATCCGATCCCCCGGACGGATTTGGGATACTGGGGTCAACACTTCGCCGGCCGGTGTGCTCAACCAGACGCGGTCTACATTAAGAGACATACACTGCGCCAAATCCTGCACCGATTTTTTCCTTGTCCATTCCTCCAGAAGCTCACCCAGCTCCAGCAGGAACATCACCGAACCAGCTGTGGAAAAATCCTGTCGGATCATGGAAAGGGAGATAGAAACGGCGTCCAGCAGTTCCACTTTGATTTTACCCTGCTTCAAACAGCACAACCCTTTATGCAGAAAAGGGAAGGCGTGCCACAGCACGCGGGCGATCCGCAGGGGCGCAGGGAAAAACAGCGTGCTCACAAGCTTGAATGCCACCTTTCCCACCAGCTTTTCCTCAAACTGGCGGTTGAGCATGCGGCTGCTGTGAGCCGGCAGAGATACGTTTTGTTCCGCCTGCTCCCAGGAAAACCGCCGTACAGCCTGCAGAACCGTCTCTCTGGCTCCGGTATAGTACAGGATGACGCAGCCGGTGCGTTCATGTACCGTTACCCGACTGGTCCAGCTCTGCTTCTGGAACCATGCTTCCAGCAGATCTGCCTGACGCAGGCTCATTTCCTTTTGTTTCAGCCTGCATTGCAGCCGCATCCGTCCGCGGCTCTCGTGTATGATTACTGCATTCATTGAAAAACCTCCATGAAAAAGGGAGCCGCAGTCACGGCTCCCTTTGCTGCGGATGATTCATTCTTCCGGCTCTTTGTTTTCCTCATTGTTTTCGTCAGCGATTTCAGCGGCGGCTTTTTCCTCCGCTTCTTTCGCGGCCCGCTTTTCGTTGATATCCTTAGCGGAAGCCAAAATATCCCCGGCGTTTTCCTGCACCGAAGTAACGGTCTTCATCGCCGAATCCTTCATACGCAGGCCGGCGGCAGTTATATGGGTATACGCTTTTTTTGCGTCCTTGCTGGAAAGCAGCTTGATTCCGACAGAACCGAACAGCACGCCGCCGATAAAGCAGGCCAGCTTTGAATAAATGCGCATCTTCATTCATCCTTTCTCTTATTTGTGTTTGTAGCCCGTAATGATTAGCATAATCATACAGATCACAGCGCCCCATGCCCAAAAACGATGTTGTTTCACAGCAAATCCTCCTCACAGAACGATTTTCTTTTACATAAGCCTGCCGTCAACATTCTTCGGCTTTTTACCGATTCTGGCTGTTTCGTTGAGATTTTTCTCCATAAAAAAACGCCCATCCGCAGAGGTTAGCAATAACTAACTAAAGTATACTCCAACTTTCTCCCTTTGTCAAATGATTTTTTACTTGACAAAGGGAGAAAGGTATGATATACTAAATGTAGTTAGCGATAACTAACCAAAACTCCCTAAAGCCTGAAACTGTATATAGAAAAAAGATGCCGGTTCGCTGCTTCAAAGCGCGCAGGCTTGTTTTCGTATACATCGAATGACAGGAAGAGGGGATTTTTTTATGTCTGAAAATCTGAACGGTATCCAAATCCAGCTGTTATTATATTTTTTGGAAGCGGAACCGAAAAAGCGGACGGTGACCGACGCCGCCCGATATTTGAATAAGCCGAAATCCACCCTGACACATATCCTGGACAGCCTGGACGAGCTGGCGCTGATGGAGCGTGTAGAGGGGCGAAAGTCGGTGTTGACCACTGCCGGGAAAAGAACGGCCCAGCAGCTGCTGCACCAGCGGAAAATCCTGGAGCAGTATATGCAGTACCGGGATATCCCGCCCGCGCAAATCAAAGAAAATGCCCTGCGGGCGCTGTCGGCCGGCTTTTCTGATGAATTTATGGATCGCCTTGCCGAGCAGGAGGGAAGGATGCGCCTCAAGGAGATCTTCGCCGGGCACCGGGACTTTCACGGCGGGGATATCTGCAACTACCTCAAGGACGGCAGCTATTACTTCCCGTTCATCATTTACCGGGAGCAGATCAAGAACCACAACAATCTCTCCATGGCAAACAAAGGGTTTGAAAACCCTTGTGAGCTGATCGTAAAAGACCACGAGGGGCTGGTGTATCTGGCGGTAAAAACCGTGTCCGCCGAGTCCATGTCCAGCGGCAAGAAGATGGAGGGCCGGGTCAACAAAATGCAGTATCTGTACGATGGGGAATTCCGGGACGGCGGGATTGACGGTCGGTATGTGTATTTTCCGGTGACGGCGCTGAATTTCATCGCCATGGGAAAGGGCCGGGACACCCTGCTCCACGGCAGCGTATGCTTGAAAATGCAGTGCAGCGTTGGAGATATGCATATGCCGGAGAGCTCGGCGATTTTTACCATGTTTATCCACTGAAACAGGGCTGTCAAGGGGGCAATAAAAATTTTTTGAACCGTGTTTGGTTCAAGTGCGTTTTTTCTGTAATGATGCGGGCTCCGGGCCTTTTTTGAGGTCAAAAAGGGCTGTTTGGCCCGGGTTTGGTACAGAATTTCGATTGACAACAAAAAGACAAACCGATATACTGAGAGTGCTTTAGGGAAACTGTGGAATAAATTGGAAAAGACAAACCAGTTTATGAAGCAGAAAAATCCAACTATTTATGCTCTGAGGGAGAAAGCTGGAAACAACAGTTCCCTTCGGGACAAAGGAAGGCTTTTGAGATATGGGTTATCTCCATAGGACGAAGCCAAAAAAGAACAGGTGAAGCGGGCTGCCTCAAAAAACTCTGGAAGGGGTATTTTTTCAGGGGTTTAGTTAGCTATTGCTAACTTCGGATAGGCGGCCTCCTACACAAAATGAATATACCAGGAGGGCGAGTTCACAGCTCGGCCTCCTGACCAGAAACAATAGAAGGAGGAGCCCATGAGCCGTATCAAGGATTCGCCGTAGAAGCGGCAAAAATTTTTTGAAAGATGGTTAGAAAACACTAACCACAATATTTATTTCCCCCTTGAGGGAGAACATGAAATGGTATATACAATGACAACGACAAAACAGTCGTGGCTCAAACGGAGCCTGGCAGTTCTGCTGGCCGTGATGATGGTCATGAGCATGGGTGTTGCCAATGTCTTTGCTTCAGCAACATCTAGCGTTTCATTGGCAGATGGGATCTACAAGGTTCCCTTTAGCTTTAATTATTACAGGGCTGGCCAAATATATGAGGTGGCGGTGGGAAAACCAAATGCACTTATAAAAACTCCCGCCACAATCGAGGTTAAGGACGGAAAAATGGCAGTGACGCTCTCCGCTGTGCAAGATGGAACAGATTATGTAACAAAGTTCCAGTATCGCTTGCAGGACGAAGAGAATTATACGGAGGCAGCTGTTAGTGATACGGACCAAGACGGCAATGTGGATCAAATCAGTTTTACGATTGATTACACAGAGGACTATCTTGTTACTACCGTACATTATACATCGTCCGTGGAAGCTGGTTTTGAATCCGCTCTCTGCTTTGATTTCAGTAAGGCCGAAGCGGAAGGCGGGGATCAGCCGCCTGCTGAAGGGGATACCGAGGCTACCCATACGATTAAACTGGAAGTAGATTCCGCAAAAGCGGCAGAAATCATTAAAATTCCTGATGAAGACGGAAGCATGATGACTACCAGCGGCGGAATTGACAACGCCATAAGCGCCTATACAGATGAGGTAGAACTGGTCGAGAAAAATGGGGAATATACGCTTCTGCTACGTATGGCGAAAACAGGGATGTTCTCAGCGACCATGAAGAATTTCCATATCGTCGAAATTGATCCATCGGACAGCAATAAACAGACGCATACTGCAATTACGCCTATTGAAACCACATATAACGGAGCGGAGGTATACGAGTTTCATATTTCACTTGGAACGGAAGAGCAGCTTGGAAATCCTATCTATATGTGGTGTGAAGCTTCTGCTTCAATGGGGGATATGTCCATGTCTTTCTATAACAAAGTAGAAATTATCCCTCAAATCAATTATCTGATTGATCTGGCTGAAGAGCCGATGATCGCAGACGGTTCCTATACAGGTGAAGTAACTGTGGAATATGCATTGCAGTCACAGGCTGCATATTTTGTAACAGATGATGCCGCAGTTGATGTAAAGGACGGGAAAGCAACCATTCGACTCATAGTGAATAAAGATTATGCCTGCGGTGAAACCGGGAATCTGTATTATGCAATTTATGGAAAAGAGACAAGCTCGCAGACAAATACCGCAACGCTGGTCCCTGTAAGCGGGGAAAAACAGAATTATGTTTTTTTGGAAACAACAGACCTGCGTCGTCCGATTTATACTGGAACTTCTCCCAGCACGAATAGCTCCAGCGTTGGTCTGACTTTTAAAGTCGATAAGGCCAGCCTAAAGAAAAACGATAATCCTGAAGTATTTGAAATGCTGGACGATGGAAACTATACTGCGGATATAGAAGTGCTAAACGCTGATGGCAATGTTTCTGAATTGGCTTCCTATTTTCAGACTACGGCTGTTCCCGTAAAATCTGAAAACGGAAAAATGACAGTGACCTTAAATATGACAAAGGCTGGTTTGGAAAACTTCAAGCAGAATATCTATACAGAAGATCAGGTGTTGACAGTTACTCCGATCAGCGGTTCCGATTTGAGTATGGTTGATATTACCCTTTACTATAAAGGGGATACCGCTCTTTTGACAGCCGAGGAAAACGGCAATACTGTTTCATTCCAGGTGAAACTCAAACAGGATACCGTCGAGAAAGTTCAGAATACAAACCTTCTGCCGGATGGCGATTATACAGTCGATATCCAGTGCTTAAAAGATATTTCCAATGATGCATCTATGTCTGGAAACTACTTTGATAAAGAGGCTGTTCCTGTTAAAGTTGAAGACGGCAAAGTTTATATGACACTGACCATCAAGACGGAATCAGACGATGGCACTATGTCAAATTTGGTGCAAGGGCTGAAGCACAAAGTAAACGGCGAATGGATTGTAGACGATCCACAGCCTACAGAACCATATCCGGACGGTATTGATCGGATTACAGAAACCATCGAGATTGATTCGTTGGAAGAACCGACCTATGTGCAGGTTTATGTGACGGCTATGGGATGGTGGGCAACTCTTAGAATTGTTCCGGATCTCAATACCATTGAAGGTAACAACCTGGGCGATATGCTGGCAGTGCCGGAGGTTTCCACAAATCCCAGCACATATACCGGCATGTATAGCAATGATGAAACGGTAATGGTAACTCTCAGCACCACAGAGGAGAAGTCAGACATTTACTATACGGTAGACGGAAGCCTTCCTGTGGTTGGTACGGCAAGAACTTTCAAGTATACAGGACCTTTTGCCGTAAAAACTGCGTCTGCTGAGATGAACACCGTAACGGTAAAAGCAATTACCTATAAAAATGGCGAGAAAATCCTTTTCCAAGAGTTATGATATTATTTTCCTAGCCCAAGAAGAGGAACCTGTCATTGCGGCCACGGAGCCCGGCATTTACGCAGTTCCCTACCGTATCTGGAAAGCTTTTGAACAGGATTATTCTATGGCGGATGATGCGGTAGACGGTGATATGATTGTTCAGGTATATAAGGATGAAGACGGAACGCTGAAATCCAATTACTACATGACAGTCAAAAAAAGAGATCAGGATGGCATAGTGGGTCATCTGCTCCAGGTGTGGAACATTCCAGGTACAGACGCTCCAACCGGCGCCCCGGAAGATTATGAGCTTGATGAACAGAAAGCAGTTGTATTGACAACGGTTAATGAAGCGGGGCTGGATGGTACGAATGCGGATTATCCCCGTATGTTGAAATTTACCCGCGACAGTTCCGGTGAGGAATATTTCTATATCAGAGTTGATGTTGATGCGATGGGAGATACTCACCAGAGCGCAAAGATTGTTATGGATTGGGACAATGCCCAGAAAGCAGCTTTGCCGGACGGTGTATACGAAGTGGACTATTCCATTATGAAAGCTTTTGAGCAGGACTATTCCATGGCAAATGACGTAATCGACGGACCTATGACTGTGGAAATCAGCAATGGGGCGGCAACGTATACATTGAAAGTAAAAGCCAGAAATCAGGACGGTATCATTGGTCATCTTCTTCAGCTGTGGAATATCCCCGGGACAGAAGCCCCGACCGGCGCTCCCAGCGATTACGAGTTGGACAGTCAGTTAGCTGAAATTTTAAGCACTGTCAACGAAGAGGGACTGGACGGTACAAAGGCCGATTATGGCAACGTATTTGAATTTACCAGAGATACGACCGGTGAAGATTATTTCTACATCCGTGTTAATGTCGATGCGATGGGGAATGACCATCAGAGTGCAAAACTTGTTCCTGATTGGTCTACCGCTAAGTGGCTGAGTGAAGCGGGCGATCAGGTGGCAACGCCTGTGTTGACAAACAGCGGGAGCTTTTCTGACAGCATTCAGGTTTCCATCACCTGCGCAACGGAAGGCGCCGATATTTATTACACTTTAGATGGTTCTGTGCCGAGTATATCGAATGGTATCAAGTATACGGGCGAATTTACCGTGTCGGATACGACAACGGTAAAAGCGATTGCCGTGAAAGATGGCCTGACCGACAGTGCTATTGCCTCCGCTACTTATACAAAAGACACAAGCGTTGATCCTGGCGATGATGAAAAACCCGTAGTACTTGGGCCTGGACGTTACACGACAGATGTTCAGTTATGGCACGCATATTCAAATCAGGCATCTATGGGTAACGTGGCGTTTGTTGATGTGGAAGATATGCTTGTTGTAGAAGAAAACGGAAAGTATACATTGTATGTGGCGACAAAACCTGTACGAGTTTCCGGCTATACGACGGCGATCACAGATATGGCTTGCGTAGATGGTTCTGAGGTGACTGTTGAAGAAACAGCTTTCTTTACAACAAATACGAAATACGACGGAACCGCACATGAACTTGAATACATCAAGGTATTTTCAATTGAATTGGACAGCCTGGATACAGAATATGTCAATATGAAAATGAAAGTACCGTATACGCCTATGGATGCGGTTGGAGCAGCGACAGACGGGTGGTTAAGCTGCCGTCTCAAAATCGATTTGAGTGATGCGGTAAAAGTTTCAGATGATTATGAACTGAATCCCTCAGAAGAATTAGAGCAACAGTCCTCTGCAGTAGATTACACGGATTCCAAAACCGGCGTGAAGGTTCATGCTGATGAAGGCGTATTCGATGAGGGCGTGCAGATCGTGGTTTCCGAAATCACCAAAGGCGCTGACTATGACAACGCGGTTTCTTCCCTCAGCGATGTGGGCAAAAAATTCAAGCTCTATAATGTGAAATTCCTGGATGCAGACGGCAATGAAGTAACTCCCAACGGTACGGTGAGCATTAGCCTTCCCATTGCCGCAGGTTATGATTCCGCTAATCTGGCAGTATACCGTTTGGCCGATGGCGGCAAGGTGTTGGTAAGAGGTGCGGTAGAGGACGGCTACTACACCGTCATCACCCGGACCGCCGGAACCTATGCGCTGGTGGAAAAAGGCAGCACCATCACCGATGCGGAAAACACGGCCAACATCCCCCAGACCGGCGACGACTCCAACGTGGCGGTGTTTGCTCTGCTGGCCTTGGCCGCTGCGGGCATGATGGGTGTTACTCTGGTGACCAGAAAGCGCAAGTCCAACGAAGCCTAAACAAAGGAGAAACAATATGACAAATACTGCATCAAAGCTGAAAAGGGCAATATGCAGTATGGTGGTGATGCTCGCCCTTGTGGCGGGCATTACTTCCATACCAGTGTTAGCAGCATCTAACGGCATCTATACCGCAACCGCGACCTCCCATTACCGCCATCCTACCACCGGGGTCATCGAGGATTCCGGCGGCGAGGGTTCCTACGTCCTGGGCCAGTCCATGACCGACAGTGCCCTTAACAAGGCTGCTCTGGTTGAAGTGGATCCGCAGGGTAATACCTTTGTTACCGTGCGGCTCAACCTTATGGACAATATCCAGAATCCGCAGTTTCAGGTGGACGGCAGCCGGAACGGGAATTTTTCATCGGTTTCCGCTACAGTCATGCAGGAGGATTTCACCAACAATACCACCGACTTCCGGATGCAGGTACCCAGCGAAAACGCCATCATCCGCTGCAATATGTATGTGATCCCCATGGGACGGGACGTGATCTTCTACATAACGGTTGGGAACCTCCAGTCCGGCTCCGGGGATTTCGTCACCAGCATTACGGTGCAGGAGCCTGAGCCGGAACCGGAGCAGCCTGCGGTAACCACCCCGCAGACGCAGACTCCATCCAGCCAGACCTCATCGGAGCAGACACCCTCTTCCAGTCAGGCACCAAGCTCCGCAGATCCTTCCTCTTCGGAAGCATCCAGCAGCAATGCGTCTTCCGCTGATTCTTCCAGCGAAGACAGTTCCTCCGAAGCTCTTGGCCTGGAAGAGTTCGATGCTTCCGGCAACAAGGTGAGCGATACCTCCACCGAAGCGGAGCAGGACAGCAGCACCGGCAATCCGGTGATCTGGTGGGTCATCGGTGGCATTGTGATTGTTGCCATTGCGGGAGGCTGTGTGTGGTACTTCTGCTTCTTCAGAAGGGGTAAGAACCCCTTTCAGAAAAAGTAAGGGAAGGTGCGGGCAATGAAACTCAAAAAAATCCTATCCCTTGTTTTAGCCGGTGTGATGGCGCTGTCCGTCACCGGCTGCGTCAACCAGCACCCGGAGGAAACCGGTAGTACAAACGCCAATGAAAGCGGTGAAGTCCGCCTGGTAGCCACCTCCCCGGCGGTAGCGCAGATCTGTAACCGGCTGAATCTTGACCTGGTGGGCATCTGCCAGTCCACCAGCGAGCTGCCGGAGCGGTATGACGGCGTTACCACCGTGGGCATGGCGATGAATCCGGATCTGGAAATCATTAAATCCCTCGACCCCGACTACATCCTGTCCCCCAGCTCTCTGCAAAACGACCTGCAGCCCAAATACGCTTCCATCGGGGTCAGTTCTCTGTTTTTAAACCTCAAAAGCGTAGAAGGAATGTACGCCTCTATTGAAGGGCTGGGACAGAAATTCGGCCGGGAGGAAGAAGCGGCTGTCATGCTGGAGGAATTCGATTCCTTTATGACGGAATTTGCAGAAAAAAACGCCGGTAAGGAATCATCCAAGGTACTGGTGCTCATGGGCCTGCCCGGTTCGTATATCATCGCAACTGACAACAGTTATGTAGGCAGCCTGGTGAAGCTGGCGGGCGGCACTAATGTTTACGGCGATGGGGACGGGCAGGAATTCCTGTTCGCCAACACCGAGGATATGAAAACCAAGGAGCCGGACGTTATCCTCCGGGCAGCCCACGGCTTGCCGGATGAGGCCAGGAAGATGTTTGCGGAGGAATTTTCCACCAACGACATCTGGCAGCATTTCAAGGCGGTGCAGGAGGGCCGGGTGTACGATCTGGATTCCGACCTGTTCAATATGAGCGCCAATTTCAGCTATGAGGAGGCGCTGAAAGCGCTTCAGCCCATGCTTTACGGCGAGGAATAACCCTGAAAAAACACAAGGCGGCCGGGCTTTTCCTGTCGGGGGAATCCCGGCCGTTTTTCCAAAAGGAGATTTTGCTTATGGTAAGCAACCGAAAGAAAATCCTCTCCTTTGTGATTACTGCTCTGGGGCTGCTGGCGCTGTTCCTGGTTGCCGTCAACACCGGCAGCCTGAAGGTGACGCCCTTGGAGCTGTTCAAAGGACTCTTTATTGAATACAACGAAAACGTGGCGACCATTTACGACCTGCGGTTTCCCCGCATTCTCATCGCCATTTTCGGCGGCGCGGCAACCGCCGTGTTGCTGCAGGCCGTGATGAAAAACCCGCTGGCCGACCCCGGCATTATCGGCGTCAGCTCCGGGGCCAGCCTGACGGCGGTGCTCATTACCGCCTTTGTGCCCACCCTCTATTTTTTCACGCCTTTGTTCGCATTTTTAGGCGGGATGATCGCCTTTTTGCTGGTCTACTCCCTTTCGTGGAAGGGCGGGCTGTCGCCTCTGCGCATTATTCTCGTGGGCGTGGCGGTCAATGCTATGTTTACGGGACTCATGAGCGCCTTCAACTCCGGTACGGGGAGCAATTATTCCGGCGTCGCCAGCATTGTCAATGCCAACATCACTATGAAAACATGGGACGATTTCCAGACGCTGTTACTCTATGTGGTCATCGGTTCGATCGCCTCCGTCTTTGTGCTGGGACAGTGCAACCTGCTGGCGCTGGAGGATAAAACGGCGCGGAGCCTTGGCGTGAACGTCACCCGCAGCCGGATCATCATTTCGGTGATTGCGGTTTTGCTGGCAAGCATTTCCACCGCCATCATTGGCCCCATCAGCTTTTTGGGGCTGATCGTCCCGCATATCGCAAGGCTGCTGGTGGGGAGCAATCACAAGGTGCTGGTGCCCTATTCCATCCTGCTGGGAGCATTCACCCTGTTGCTGGCAGATACGGTGGGACGCACCATTGCGGCGCCTTATGAAATCAGCGCGGCCATTATCATGTCGGTGGTAGGCGGCCCGTTCTTTATCCTGCTGCTTAGGAGGTCGAAACAAAGCTATGGACAATAACGTGTTTACCGTCAAAAACCTTTCCTTCGCCTACGGCAGACAGCAGGTGCTGAAGAACCTCGACCTGGAGCTTCACGAAGGGAAAATCACCACCCTCATCGGCGCCAACGGCTGCGGCAAGAGCACTCTTTTCAACCTGATGACCAAAAACCTGAAACCGGACGAAGGTGAAATCCTGCTGCGGGGCGGCAATATTGCCGAAATGCGCCTGAAGGATTTTGCCCGGGAGGTTTCCATCGTCCACCAGTACAACACGGCTCCAGTGGATCTGAGCGTGGAAAAGCTGGTGGGCTACGGCCGGACGCCGTACCATACCATGGGACTTTCTCCCGATCCCAAGGAGGACGAGGAAAAAATCCGCCGGGCGATGGAGATCACCCATACCTACAAGCATAAGGACAAGCCGGTTTCCGAACTGTCCGGCGGGCAGAAACAGCGGATATGGATCGCCATGGCGCTGGCGCAGGATACGAAGGTGCTGTTTCTCGACGAGCCCACCACCTATCTGGATATCCGCTATCAGCTGCAAATCTTAAAGCTTATCCGGCAGTTAAACCGGGAATACGGCATCACCATCGTCATGGTGCTCCACGACATCAACCAGTCGCTGTATTACAGCGACGAGATCGTCGCCATGAAGGACGGGAAAATGATCGCCCACGGCCTGCCGGAAGAAATCCTCACAGGCGAGCTGGTTCGGGAAGTTTATGATGTGAATCTGGATATCCGGACCGTAGACGGCAAGCCCTTTGTCATTCCGGTGTAAGCGGAAAGGAAGGAGGATGCGGCTTCGATGAAGCTCAGACGCACAACGGAAGATTACCTGAAAACCATTTACCTGCTGTCCCAAAAGACGGAAGTCCACGGCGCACATATCGCGGAGGAGCTGGGCGTATCCAAGCCGACAGTCTCCGTTTCCCTCAAGGCGCTGGAACGGGAGGGATACCTGACGCGGGACGAAAACCACGCCGTTTGCCTGACGAAAGCGGGATTGAAAATCGCAAAGGCCACCTACGAACGGCACCAGACCTTCCGGACGCTGTTGGAGGATCTGGGCGTAGACGGGAAAACAGCCGCGGCGGACGCCTGCCTCATGGAGCACGCCGTCAGCCCGGAAAGCTACGAGGCCATTAAGGGGCTGACAAAAAGAAAGAAGGCGGACGGGGATGAATGACGCGATGCAGTCTCTGGGATACGGCCTATTGGCCGTCCTGTTTTCAGCGGCCATCCTTGCGCTATGCGCGGTCATCAAAAAGGCTGCAAAAAATTTTTTAAAGGGCGGACGAAACCATGATGATCAACAAACGGCTCATCGGCACGGTAGCTGAGAGCAGAAAATACATCGCCGGGAACGTCGTATTGCAGTGGTGCTCCCTGGCGGCGAACATCGCCATGATGTTCAGCATTACAAACCTGTTTGCCGGGCTTTACTACGGCAATACCAGTTCCCATACCCTGTGGGCGACGGCGGCCGTGGTCGTTCTGGCTCTGGTGATACGCTTTCTTTGCACCACTGGGGCCAGCCGGATGAGCTACCTTTCCTCCAAAGCGGTCAAGAAAACCCTGCGGGAGAAAATCTATGAAAAGCTGCTGCGGCTGGGCGCCTCCTACAACGAACAGGTAAAAACCAGCGAAGTGGTGCAGGTGGCGGTGGAAGGCGTGGATCAGCTGGAGATCTATTTCGGGAAGTATGTA
>ENA-OPCL01002284-OPCL01002284.1-human-gut-metagenome-genome-assembly--contig:-NODE-2284-length-12752-cov-6.392376_pt1 | contig 12752 bp, 11 predicted proteins | sample MGYA00241251_ERZ501482 | MGnify/ENA primary metagenome ERZ501482 (study PRJEB25962, sample SAMEA2042581) | human gut metagenome | biome: human gut; feature: human-associated habitat; material: faeces... | reverse complement strand
GTCATAGTGGTACTTCAAAATCAGAACAAGAAGACAAACAACAACATATTCCATTGTATGATGTATACTTTTTAGGTTTAGATGTGAAACGAGAAATTTTGCATGATCGAATCAATAAAAGAGTGGATATTATGTTTGAAAATGGTTTGGTCAAAGAAGTAGAAGAACTATTCTCAAATCCAAAAACATGGGAATATACAAGTTTTCAAGGTATTGGATATAAAGAGTTTAAAGATTATTTCTCAAAAGAAAAAAGTATAGAGGAAGTAAAAACAGCTATAAAAACACATTCTAGACAATATGCGAAAAGACAATATACATGGTTTAAAAATCAAATGCCTGTACATTGGTTTGAAGCACAGAATAGAGATGAAATATATAAGGCAGTAAAGGAATGGTTGGATGATGAAGACAAATGAAAGAAGTGAATTGTTGCTTGGAAAAAAAGCTCTAGAAACACTAAATGATAAAACGGTTCTCGTTGTTGGTGTGGGTGGAGTTGGATCTTTTTGTGTAGAAGCCTTAGCAAGAACTGGGGTAGGTCATCTAATTCTAATAGATAAAGATTGTGTGGAACCAAGCAATATTAATCGTCAATTGGTTGCGACTTTAGATACAGTAGATCAAATTAAAGTCAATGTATTGAAAGAAAGAATTCGTACACTAAATCCAAATTGTATTGTGGATACATTTGCATTTTTCTATGATCAAACAAGAGATGATGCGATTTTTTCACAACCTATTGATTTTGTGATAGATTGCATTGATTCCATTCAAAGTAAAAAGGATTTAATGCAAGCCTGTATAGATCGAAATATACCATTCTTATCAAGTATGGGAATGGCTAGGCGCAAAGATCCTACAAAACTTGTTGTTACAGAAATAGAAAAGACAAGTTATGATCCAATGGCTAAACAAATTCGTCAATGGAAACGAAAAAATCGTATTCGAAATAAAATATGGGTTGTAGCATCTACAGAAATTCCTATACCAGTAGAATCAGGACAACCATTACCAAGTGCAATTTTTGTTCCTGCAAGTGCAGGACTACTTCTTGCGAGTACCTGTGTAGATCGATTGATTGAAGTATAAAACGGAAGGAAGAGTATATGAAGGACGTATTTATTGTAAATCCTAAATCTGGAAAGACCATTCAATATGAATTGATTAAGGAAATTAAAGAACATTTTCAAGGAAAAAGAATCATTATCGAAAAAACCAAAGGTCCTGAACATGCGACATTTATCGCAAAAAAATATGCTCTATCCAATGAACCTGTACATTTATTTGTTTGTGGTGGAGATGGAACTTTGCATGAAGTTATTAATGGATGTGCAGAAAAAGAAAATGTGACCATTTCTGTGATTCCGATTGGAACAGGAAATGATTTTGTGAAATATTTTGAAGATTTAAAAAGAGAAGACTTTTTAAATTTGGCAAACTATTCAGAACCAGAATATATAGATTGTGACTTAATAAAAGTAAATGGAGAATACTCAATAAATACCGTTTCCTTTGGTTTTGATGTTGAAGTCGCAAAACAAGTAAATGAACTAAAGAAAAAAATGCCTACAGAAGGTATTATTCCATACGCATTATCCGCTTTGATCAGTTTAAGAAAACCGATATGTAAAGAATATCAAATTCAGGTCGATACAAAAAAATTACCGAAAGATAAATATGGATTTTTAGTATTTGCGAATGGAAAATACTATGGTGGAGGCTTTAAACCATGTCCAGATGCCAATATTGATGACGGATGGATGGATGTTTGCTTGATTTCAAATGTGAAAAGACATCAAATCATAAAATTGGCAAAAAAATACCAAGAAGGAAATCACCTTCAATACACAAATCTAGTCTCTATGTATCAGGCAAAAACAGTTCATTTAGATACGGAAAATGAGCTTATTTATGCAAATCTAGATGGAGAAGTCAAAGGATTTAAAAATCCAACAATCGAAATTGTAGAGAAGGCAATTCGACTTGCCCTTCCTAGAATATCGTGAGTATGATACAATATTCAAAAATATAGGGAGTGTGAAAAATGGATTCGGATTTATGGATACAAATCCTAGAGTTAGTAGTTTTATTAACATTATCAGGCTTTTTTTCTTCAGCTGAAACGGCAATGGTTTCAGTCAGTAAAATTCGTTTGAGAACATTAGAAGAAGAAGGAAATAAAAAGGCTGCATTAGCCTTAAAAATATTGGAAAATCAGTCGAAAATGCTAAGTGCTATATTGATTGGTAATAACTTAGTGAATACTTCAGCTGCAAGTATTGCCTCATTGATTGCGTATTCTTTTGGTGGAGCTGCTGTAAGTATCGCAACATTTATTATTACTTTTTTAATTTTAGTATTTGGAGAAATCACACCAAAAACATGGGCTACGATCAATGCAGATAAACTTGCGATTGCGTATGCACCAATCATTTTACTTTTGATGAAAGTTTTAACACCAGTTATCTGGTTTGTGAATTTATTTAGTTCAGGTATACTAAAATTAATGGGAATACAAAATTCAAATAAAAATATATCAATGACTGAAAGTGAATTGCGTACAATTGTAGATGTTTCACATGAAGAAGGTGTCATTGAAGAAGATGAAAAAGATATGATCAACAAAGTGTTCGATTTAGGGGATGCCAAGGCAAAAGATGTAATGGTTCCTCGTGTTCATGTTGTGATGGCAGAAATCGACAGTACATATAAAGATTTATTGGAGATATTTAGAGAAGAAAAATTCACGCGTATTCCAATTTATCAAGATAAGATTGATAATATTGTCGGTGTTGTAAATATGAAAGACTTGTTGATGTATGATGATTTCTCACATTTTGATATGCAGAAAGTTCTACGTAAACCTAAATTTACGTATGAAAATAAAAAAGTATCTGAATTATTGATTGAAATGAAACAATCCACATTTAACCTTGCGATAGTCATGGATGAATATGGAGAATTCTCAGGTATCGTTACGTTAGAAGACATTATTGAAGAAATTGTTGGAGATGTACAAGATGAGTACGATGCACATGAAGAGGAAAATATCATTAAATTAAATAATCAAACATATGATGTAAAAGGCTATTTAAGTTTACATGATTTAAACGATTATTTAGATTTAGATTTAGATAGTGAAGACTTTGATTCAGTTGGAGGTTTAGTAATCGATGCACTTGGTCGTTTACCACAGACAAATGATGAAACGACTTTACCAAATGGAATTCGCATTAAAGTCTTGAAAGTAGAAAAAAATCGTATAGAATCTGTACGATTGATTTTACCAGATACATTAACACAAAAGGATGTTTAACTACATGTGCGTAGTAAACATCCTTTATTTATTTTCAGTAATATATTTGTTGAAAGCCTTCGCAATAGCCTGGGCAACCTTCTTTTGATTTGTTGAATTTTTAAGCTTTTGTATTTCCTTGGTATTCGTACTAAAACCAGCTTCAAATAATATGGCTGGAATTTTTTGCTCATCAACCACATGTAGAGGATAAAATTCAGTTGTAAGAGTACCACGGTCATGTGTCCAATCTAAACCAGATAAGTTTTTACATATATATTCTGTGATCTGTTCACTTGCTTTATCGTCTTGACGAATATAAGAAACATATCCAGAACAAGTAGGATCTTCATTTGAATTGATATGGAATGAGAAGAAATAATCGGCTTTTTCTTTTTTTGCCATCTTAACTCTCGCTTTTAAATCCTCTGTTTCATCTTCTGACCACGTTACTTTATCGCTTGTACGAGTATAGACAACTTTGATTTCTGGATTTAGTTTTTTTAGTTGTTTACCTGTTTCTAAAGCTAAAGCCAAAGTTAAATCTTTTTCGGTAGTACCATCTTCTGCAACGGTTCCCCCATCATAACCACCATGTCCAGCATCAATCATGACAGTCGCAATCGTTTCGTAATGTTTATTGACTGTTTTTGCCTTTGAGTCTGAATTAGAAGCTGAGTGATTTGATAATAAAACTACGAAAGTTCCTATAATCAAACATATACATGCCAAAACAATAAGTAGGTTTTGTGGTTTCAACTTTCTTTTCTTTGAATTTTGCATGGGATTAGTATAGCACTGTTTAAAAAATTATTCAAAAATTGCGCGTCCGATTCGAACTGTATTCGAACCATGCTTAATAGCTAATTTATAATCTTGAGACATCCCCATGGATAAAGTGTCTATATCTGGATATTGCTCTTTTAGCTCTAAATAAAGGGTATGCATCTGTTCAAATTCAGATTCTACTAATGCTTGATCTTCTGTTTTTGAAGCAACACACATTATGCCTTTGATTTGAATATGTTTAAATTCTTGTAGTTGAGAAATAAAGCTTTTCGCATCCTTAAAAGGATATCCCGTTTTGTTTGGATCTTCCGAAATTTTTAGTTCTACCAATACCTTTTGAATGATGCCATGTTTATTCGCCTGTTTTTCAATTTCTTCAGCCAGTTTCAATGAATCCAAGCTTTCAATCACATCAACCTTTCCAACAATATACTTTACTTTGTTTGTCTGTAGATGCCCAATAATGTGCCAAGTATATTTTGGATCATACTTATCTATAAATTCCTGTACACGATTTTCTCCAAAAGTAGTTAAACCCATTTTTGCGACTTCATCAATTTCTTTCTTTGTACGCGTTTTAGATACAGCTACTACATTAAAATCCTGTGCTTTTAGTTCTTCAATCAATTCTTTATTCATATTAAAATGTCCTTTCAATATCACTCTAATTATAATCAAACAAGAAAAAGAAGCAACATTTGCTTCTAGTTAAATAGCTTTCCAAACAACCATCTTATAGTTGGTCCACAATAACAAATCTGCCAAAAGAAAGCCATTGGAAAATTAAATAAAATAGTCATAAACCAAACCGAAATAATTTGGATACCTGGAGTTTTAAATAGAATGGTCGCAATCAAACTCATGATTGGACACATAATACAAATAATGTAGAAAGAAATCGCAAGTGTAATAAAGAAAGGTCGATCCTTTGGTGTTACAACTTTAAAGGCAAAGTAATGAGCAAGTTTATCAACAAAGAAATATTCTAAAATAAAAGCAACCGGCCACATGATAACCAATTCATGAAAAGCTAACAAAAAGACTTGATTGGACATACCACCCATATTGAGTGCGATGTTGTAACAAATCATGGCATAAACCATTAAAAAAGACATGAATAAAGTGAATACAATATTCTCAAATTTTGTTTTTGGCATATATTTTCTCCTCCTAAATGACTTTTTGTGTTGTTCAATCAAAGACGTTTCCAATATGTACCAAAAAGCGAACGCTAGTAATGATACCACAGTTTTTTGATTTTTGTAATAAAAAATAAGTAAAAAATCAAAAACCCTCATTTATCAATGTTTTTCAGTGATTTAACACTTAATCACTTATCAAATTACTACAGATTTACTACTTTTAAAGAGCCTTGCTAAAAGAGATACCCCAAATGCGGAGTATCTCTTTTTTTAAACATTCAAACCATAATCAGAAACATCTTGTAAATCTGTATCAATGATATTGAAATCACTTAATTCTGGTTTCACATTCTTTTTACGTTCTTCTCTTAAACGTAACATTTCCATGTTCCAACTTGAAAGGTTAGCTTTACGTTCTTTTTGAAAACGTCTATACAAACTTTCAACTGCCTGTCGAATTGGCTTTTTTGTACGTTCGCTTTCTTTATCAAGGAACTCCAAAAACTTACCATTCAGATTCTTTTCATCATTGAGAATCTGCGTACAAATACTCGCTGTATCATACGCTTTATTCATCATTTCTTCTGATTCTTTTTTCATCTGTTCAATAGCAACTTTTTCGTTGATAAGAGTTTCCATTTGTGATTGTACAGTCATTTTTTCTTTTTCAAGATTTTCTTTCTCATTATCTAAAGATTCACGTTCTTTAGCAAGCTGTTCTTGATTCTGTTTTGCTTTAGCCTGTACGCTTTTCATAGCTTCTTCTAATCTTGCAATTTCATCTTGTTTTAATCTCATTTCAATCTCTCCAATTCTTAATTGTGTATCTCTATCAGTTAGCTGTTTCAACTGTTCTGGTGTTAAGCCTTGTTGGTGCCATACACCGTTAGAATCTGTATATCCTGCTAACTGTTCATCAATCGCCTTATTTTCCTGTTCAATATCATATCCTTTATCTTGCAAAGCTACACGTAATTTTTTGTGCATTCCTGCAAGTTCTTTTGGACTTTTAAAAAACTTCGTTTGAGATACAGAACATTTGTAATTTCCGTTCTTATCTGTATATTCATATACAGGGGTAAACACAACATGAATGTGAGTTGATGTTTCGTCTCTGTGAACACAAAATCCTACGATATTCTCTTTTCCAAACATGTTTTCAAGTTCTTCAATCGTATCATGAATCCATGTATCTTCATGCTGTGAAATTGTTTCTTCATCCAACTGGATAAGCAACGGTCTTACAATGGTTGTATCATTCTTTCCACGGTCATAGATTCTTGCTCCATTTTCTTTTGCATAATCAATACGTCTGTTGACCGCTTGAACCATTTCAGATGAGCGAGAAGTCTTAACCCAATTTCCTTTTTCATCTTTGTAGAATGATTCATTTTGCATTGTGAAATCTGGATTGATATTCTCATTACTGTGATGTACTTCTTTTCCGTTTTCCCTGTCCGTTTTTCTGTCTATATGACGAAAATATCCATACAAACCACCTGCTCCAGATTTATTATTTTTAGTTGATGTATACGCTCCGCTTTGATGGATTTTTACGGACGCGTCAAACGACAAATAGCCGATAATGAACCACCTCCCTTACACTTATAATATATCACTTGTTAAATATTTCACAAGTCCTAAATCATAAATTTTTTATGATTTTTTTTCGTGTAAGATTCATTGATTCTTTGTGGTACATAATCGGCTATGTTGTAGCAAAATACAACCAATACTTACAGATTGGTTATTTTGCCAAAGGGTAGTTGCACACCCTCTGGACTTCCTTGCAAAGACAGCTTCGCTGTCAATCGGGAGCGTTATAAAAAAGGAGTGTTTACACAATGAAAAATGATGTAATTTTTAGAGCGTATGTTACAAACTTAGGCTTGTATAACGAGGGAGAACTTAAAGGAGAATGGATTGATTTTCCTATTCAAAACGATTGTGAAAAGTTGAATGAATCTATTGAAAAAATCCTTACAGAAATCGGAGTAGATGGAAAGGAATATGAAGAATATTTCATTACAGATTATGAATCTGAAATCAATGGTCTTACAGATTGCTTTGGAGAATATGAAAATCTTTTCTTACTGAATCTGCTTGCTCACAAAATCTTGAATATGGATTGTAGTACAGAACAATTAGAATCTATGTTAGAACTTGGAGAATCTACAGAAAGTGTTACAGATTTGATAAATCTAGTCTATAACACAGAATGTTTTTACTTCTTGCCAGATGTTCAAAACGATTATGATTTAGGTTACGAATATGCAGAAAATAGCGGATTGTATACAGAGATATTTGATAGCATGGGAACATTAAGAAATTATATTGATTATGAATCTTATGGTAGAGATATTCGACTTACAGAGGGTGGAATCCATACAGTAAATGGTTATATCACAATGACCGACAGTATCACTACATATCTCGATGATACAACGGATATTTCAGAACTGTATGAGTAAAATCTCTTACAAAGAAAATCTTTACTACTGGGATGACCTACACTAAAAAATGCCTGTCTGACTGTCTGACTTTTTACGGAAAAAGAGTTTTATAAATTTATATATATTATATATAATTTTTCCGCGTTAGTTATTAAAAAATAAGTCAGACAATCAGACAAGATAAATACATAAACAAAATATTAAAAGAGTTTTCTTAAAAAAAGTCAGACAAACGGACAAGCACTATTTATACTCTGTATATTTACTTGTGATTCTCTTTACGAAAATGTTCTGTAAGTTCATAAAGAATCTTCATCTGTTCTGTATCAAGACCAGATATATCTAATGATTCATTCTGCTTTAGTCCTAGCAGATAATCTGTAGAAACGCTGAACAGATTTGATAGTTCTACCAGATACCCTGTGGATGGTGAAGAAAAGCCTTGTTCCCACGCATTTACACTACTGCGTGTAATACCGAGCTTCTTTGCTAAATCAGTTTGGGAAAGATTCTTTGATTCTCTTAACATTTTTATTTTATCAGCTATCATGCAAACACCATCCTTTTGTATGATGGTAAAATTTACAAGAAGATATTGCATTATCATACGGATGTTTGAAATTGACGCAAGCGTAATTTAGCAGTAAAATTTAGCAGTAAAATATATTATCTTTTATATCTTCGAAAAAAGAAAGGAATGATGAAGAATGAAGAAGAAACTTTTGATGTTCGTGCTGACTGCTTTCATGGCAGCATCCTGTGTTGCCTGCACGAGCAAAACACCATCCAACAAGGTGGTGGAATCTACCGAAACAAAGAAAGAGGTCAAAGCTCAGAACATCAAAGCGGAAGACCTTACCCCGCTTGCTGACAAGGGTGTCATCAGTGGCGTAAAAGATTTGACCGTCGCTGAAGGTACTAAGGTTGACCTGAACGAACTTGTCTATATGGACAAGACTATCGTTAAGGGTATTGATGTCGACGACAGCAAGGTTGATTACAACAAGGCTGGCACTTACGAAGTCATCTATACGATTACCTTCGATGGTGCTAAGCTCCGTGATTACCTTAAATCGAACGACTTGACTGTCAGCTTCGATACGACTGGTAACACGGTCGTTGTCAAGACGACTGTGACTGTCACCGTTGCCACTAAGGAAGATGCCGACGCAGCCATCGCTAAGGGCGATACTTCCGTTGTGACTGAGGAAACCAAGTCCAACGTACAGAAGGAGAACAAGGCGAAAGCCAACGACAATGCTGTTGAAAGCACTCCTGCTCCTACCCAGAGCAATTCTTCTAAGAAGAATAACAACTCTGGTAACAACGGCAACCATAATGGTAATTCCGGCAATAATGGTAATACCAATAACAATGGTAACCATAACGGAAATACCAACGGCAATGGCAATAACAATGGCAATGGCAATAACGGTTCTACCGATAAGCCAGAGTCTCACACCCATAGCTGGGATAGTGGCACGGTAACCGTACAGCCTACCTGCACAGCAGCTGGTACCAAGATTTACCATTGCTCTTGCGGTGAAACCAAGAAGGAAAGCATTCCTGCTCTTGAACACGATATGGTTCATCACGACGCAACTACGCATCCTGAACAGCATCTTGTAAGTGCTGCTTGGACCGAAACCATTTATGGCAAGCGTTACGTCTGCAATGGCTGCAGTGCACAGTTTGCAACTGATGATGAAGCTGGCGAACATGTTGCAGCATCTGGTATTCAGGGTACTTGCCATAACTACAGTCTGAAAAAGGTCGCAACTGGTACTGTACAGCACGAAGCTCAGTATGAAACCATCCAGGTTTCCAACAATGACGCTTACGACGCCTGCAGTCGCTGTGGTTACAGGCAGTAACCATTGCCATCAAGTAGGACTGGCTAATTCTAGCCAGTCCTACCATTCTCGCTTATTAACAGTCCAGCCCGATATATCGGGCTGGACTGCTTCACACCACTTTGTGGTTTTTCATAACTAATTGATACTAACTCTACACTAACTACATTCGAATGTGTCGAGTGGTGTTAGAGATTCTACAATTACTTACACAAAAAGATTGAGAATCTTTTAGTAAAAAATTAATAAGAAAGGAAAAGGTGATTTTTATGAAAAAACCAAACTGGCTCATTGCAACAGCCTTAATTGTTGCTATGTCCTGCACAGCCTGCAGCACATCACCTGGTTCAACAGATAAATCTGCGAAGCATAATGACAGTGCTGTAACATCAGAAGATACTCATCATCATAAATCTTCTGATAAAACCGACCTTGAAGATAAGTCTTCCAAGGACGACAAGAAATCTGATGCCGAAAAGAAAGAATCCAAGACATCAGATAAATCTGAGGATTCCAAAGATACTTCTGCATCAGACGATGCTGAAAAGAAAGCTTCTTCTAAGAAGACAGCATCTGATTCCAAATCAGATTCCAACTCAAAGAAGAATGATTCTTCAAGCTCTAAGAAGAATCCAGGCACAGGTTCCAGCCATAAGAAGACTCACAAGCATTCTTATGGTAAAGGCATTGTTACCAAAGCAGCTACCTGTACGGAAGACGGTGTCATGACATTTACATGTAAAGACAATGACAGCTCCTATACTGTACGCATTCCTGCTACTGGTCACAAAATGCATGTGACTGCATTTAAAAATGCTACCTGCACTACCAATGGATTCCAGACAAAAGAATGCTCAACTTGTGGTCACACAGAGACAAAAGTCATCAAAGCAACTGGTCACAGTTATGATAAAGGAGTTATCACAACCAAGCCAACATGCGTAGATGCTGGTATTAAGACATTCACATGTAAGACATGTGGAAACTCTTACACAAAAGCTGTACCAGCTACAGGCATTCACGATTATGATAAAATCGTAACTCTTGAGCCTACCTGCGAAACAGAAGGCATCGAGACAGACATCTGTAAAGTCTGCAAACATGTTGAGACTAAAGTCATTCCAGCCAAAGGTCATCATTATGGCAAAGGCGTTGTTACTACTCCTGCCACTTGTACAAAAGACGGTGTAAAGACTTACACTTGCAAGGACTGTGGCAAGACTAAGACTGAAGTCATTCCAGCAACTGGACACAGCTACGATAACGGAGTTATCACAACAAAGCCAACATGTACAACTGAAGGTGTTAAGACATTCACATGTGCATCATGTGGTGACACTTACACAGAAACTGTGAAAGCACTTGGTCATGATTATGACGAAGGTGTCGTTACCAAAGCACCTACATGCGTAGATACAGGTATCAAGACTTACACATGTAAGACATGCGGTGACACGAAAACAGAAGTTATCGAAGCCACAGGCATTCATGACTACGATTCAGTCATCACAAAAGCTCCAACCTGCGAAGAAGATGGTGTAAGAACATTCACATGTAAAGTGTGCGGTGACACTTACACAGAAGCAATCAAAGCAACTGGTCATCACTTCGATGAAGGCGTTGTAACACTTAAACCTACCTGCACAGAGACAGGTGTAAAGACTTACACATGTAAGGACTGCGGAAAGACTAAGACAGAAACAATTCCTGCACTTGGTCATGCCTACGATGACGGTGTCATCACTACTCCTGCTACCTGCGGTAAGGACGGTGTCAAGACATTCACATGTAAGACATGCGGTGATACAAAGACTGAGGTCATTCCTGCAACAGGCGACCACCATTATGATAATGGTGTTATCACAACAGCTCCAACTTGTACCGAAAAAGGTATCAAGACATTCACATGTACAGACTGTGGTGCTACCCGCATAGAAGAAGTTGACGCTCTTGGTCATAAATATGACGAAGGAGTTATCACAAAAGAGCCTACATGTACTGAACCAGGTGTTAAAACATTCACTTGTAAGGTATGTGGAGATACTCATACTGAAGAAGTAGCAGCTCTTGGTCATGATTATGATGAAGGAGTTGTTACCAAGGAACCAACATGCTTCGAAGAAGGTATCCGCACATTCACATGTAAACGCTGTGGAGACACTTACACAGAAAGCATTCCAACAACTGATGCTCACAAGTACGATGACGGTGTAGTTACAAAAGCACCTACATGTACTGAGACTGGTATCAAGACTTACACATGTGCTATCTGTGGTAAGACAAAGACCGAAGAGATTCCAGCACTTGGTCACAAGTATGACGAAGGTGTTATCACAACAGCTCCAACATGCAATGACACAGGTATTAAGACATTCACATGTAAGACATGTGGACACTCTTACCAAGAATCTGTTCCAGCTCTTGGACATGCATGGCATCACCATGATGCTGAAGGTCATTGGGAAACAGTGACTGTGAAAGAACCATGGGAAGAAACTGTGTATGAAAAACGTTATGTCTGCAATGGCTGTGGCGCACAGTTTGAAACAGACAATGAAGCTGGTGAACATGTTGCAGCATCTGGTATTCAGGGTACTTGCCATAACTACAGTCTGAAAAAGGTTGCAGTTACTATCAAGCATGAAGCTGAAACTAAACAAGTCTATGTTATCGACAAGAAAGCATATGATGAATGTGACAGATGCCACACCAAACAAGATGCTGAATAACACTTGAATAATCATCATATCCATTCCGTGTTTCACCACGGAATGGATATATTTTTTTCAAAGAAAGGATTATGTTACACATGAATAACCACAAATTTGACACTCTCATTAAGGGAAATGCTCCGAAAAACAGTGATAACAAGTGGTATCCTACACGTATTGAGAAATACCAAAATGTATTTCTTATGGACACAAATACTCCCGAAAACTATATGCTATTAAAAAATATTTGTTACAACATGCAATATTTAGAGTTTCTCAATAAAGAACTGGATGAATTGGAACTTTCTGCAGTTCTCCGACCAATGACCATTAAATATTTTGTCATTACCGGTATGTCAATTCTGGAAGGAATTTTTACATACATTATAAAAATCAATGGTTACTGGAAAACAATCAAAGAAGATTGTATCGGTCACACAGAATCCAATTCTGCTGACATCAATGGTCAAACTTATAAAATAGTAACCCAATTCATACAACCTATT
>ENA-OPCL01002271-OPCL01002271.1-human-gut-metagenome-genome-assembly--contig:-NODE-2271-length-12826-cov-2.238039_pt1 | contig 12826 bp, 8 predicted proteins | sample MGYA00241251_ERZ501482 | MGnify/ENA primary metagenome ERZ501482 (study PRJEB25962, sample SAMEA2042581) | human gut metagenome | biome: human gut; feature: human-associated habitat; material: faeces... | reverse complement strand
AAGCGGAGCTGCCAAAAAGCTACGGCAGCAGCGGCAGCTACATTGAGCGAATCGACTCCATGTGACATGGGGATGCGGACTACATAATCGGCTTCGGCAATCGTTTTGTGTGATAACCCGTCACCTTCAGTACCCATTACGATAGCCAGCTTTGGCTCGTTTGCCAAGATAGGGTCGTCAATAGAGATAGAATCATCTGTAAGTGCCATAGCTGCAGTACGGAATCCTAAATCATTAAGTTTGCCGAGAGGGCCGTCCAGCCATGTCCATGGTACGAGGAATACCGAACCCATAGACACTCTTACTGCACGACGATTGAGCGGGTCGCAGGAAGTAGGAGTGAGCAGTACGGCATCTATGCCGAGGGCAGCAGCCGAACGGAAGATTGCCCCGATATTGGTAGTGTCAACCACTCCGTCCACTACTACGATGCGGCGGGCTTTCCGGCATACTTCTTCAATACAGCGCGGCTTAGGACGACGCATGGCACATAGGACACCGCGTGTAAGAGTATATCCGGTGAGAGTGGAGAGCAACTCCCTCTCTCCGGTATAGACGGGAATGTTGCCACTGCGTTCAATAATGGTGGCTGCATCGCCTGTAATGTGCTTCTGCTCGCACAAAAGAGCTAACGGTTCGTAGCCTGCATCCATAGCGACAGAAATAACTTTGGGACTTTCTGCTATGAAGATGCCTTTGGAGGGTTCGATACGGTTGCGTAGCTGTGCTTCGGTGAGTGTACTGAAGATTTCTACCCCCGGCTGTGAAAGGGAGGTTATTTCTATGATGGGCATGTTACTATTAAATGGTTTTTTGTGAATGATGCTTTGATTGTTATTTGCAATATAAATGATTTATTACGCAAAGGTAATTCATTCTGTGATTAACACTTTAATATTTTCTGAAAATAATATATTATTGGCAATAATCAACAGACGGATTTCTTTTCTGTTGTTTTCCGTGGCTGTTAATCTAATTCCGTTTTCAGAGGTTACTTCTATCATGAAGATTATCATTTTGACAAAATTACGGAAATTGGATTATTAATACAATACCAAATTTAATTAAAAGCAATATGGACGAATTGAATATAACAAACACTAGGCAAAACTCATAGACGAACGAATAGCCGTTTGTCACAACATTTCTTCAGTCTTGTTTTTGATCTTTTTCGCAATCTTGGCAATGTCTTGCACTGACGGTATCAGCAATTCTCACAGAATCCTGTTATCCAGATAAGTAAAGACCAAGGAGCTACGATAAAACGTAGCCCTTTTCTTTATTGTCCGAATGGAGCATTTGCCCCATTCGTTTATTCTAGACAGGGACGCACGCCATGACCTGCACTTTTGCTGAAACGGTCTAATGGCCATACCCAATAATTAGTATAGAGAGTAAGATTATGGGCATAGTTAGAATGGGTAGACGTTGCTGACCAAGTATGTCCCAGCGAACCTACTGCCGATAGGTGTCCTCCTGATGATATTCGTTCTCCCGTCATAGGGAAGAAAATTGTTCCTCCAGTCTTGTTTGGTCCGCAATAGAAGTTCCATCCTGGAAGGCTACTATTCCATTCTCCGTTATATTTAGCAACAGTATTGGTGACGTTTTCCCCTGTTGTGGTGAATCCTGTAAAGGTATTGCTTGGTGGCATCGCGAAACCCACTGGGCAAGGGTCGTATACGGTTTTTGTCACCGGATTGTCGTTGTAGACGTTGCTATTAGTGTTGTTATCTGCATTCCATAAATTGAAGTACGTATTGTCTCCCCCGATTTCTTTTTGCATCACATCGGGCTTGCGAATGTAGTTTTTGATACACTCGTTGCCAAACGGGAATGACTCTACTGCATGGTTGGCTGTTGAAGCAATTCCTGCTGCGTTATACCATGTTTTATTTTTGTAAGCATAACCGCTGGATGGGCGCAAAGGGTCTTTGCGTCCCCATTCGTAAAAAGTACAGTTCCCTTGGGTAGAAGTAGTTGAGCGCATTTGGTTGACAGTAATAAGGCGCGTTTGCCCGTGGGCAATGAATTGTACCTGGCAGCTTCGGGCTGCATAATTGATGACTTCTCCTTCGCACCAGCCCAAATGAATAGGCATGAGGTCGTGGGACACATTTTGATGGTTGGTTACCTTGATGGTATGGTATATATTCTCGTCCGTAATCCAAATGTGCCAAGACCAAAGAATTGTGTTTTGACTATCTTTAATGGCTATAAGCGCGTTTCCCTGTCGGATATTTTCTTTGTCTACCTTGAAAGAAATCGTACCACCGTTGGTTCCGCTATTATACTTAATGTCGGTTACCAGCGAAGGGGCATCCTGCCAAACCAGTTCGGCTTTTACGGGGACGCAATCTGTATTTTTAGCGATATAAGGGTCGGTTATGCCATTGCCAAGATGATTAATGAACGGGTTCAACGTCCCCTGTATGGAAGCCTTAGACGTGTATGCCGCGTAATTGACCTGTCCATTATTGATGGCATTGCCGTATACCAAAGGGAAAGAATACGTGCCCGGTGCATTTACGACGTAACAGTTTGCCGTGTTTTCCACGTCTGCCGCACCCGTACTGTTCGACAGATTGTAAGGAACGGCTTTAGAACCTTTCTCTGCTGTTGCACGAAGGGCTGTCGTATGTACACTTTGGGATACACCGGTTTGTGGAGTAACTTCAGCGTTAAAGGAAGTGGCAGTTTCGCTTCCCGTTCCCCTTGAGGTAAACTCGGTGAGCCAGCCGGGTTTGGTGCTACTCCATGTCTTTCCGTTGTTGGTCGAGTATTGGGTGGTCCACTCCACTGGCTCTATAATCCCCTGATTGTTTTTTCGGTAGCTGGTAACACTGTACGATTGCGTGCCACCCAAATAATTAAAGTTTAAGGTTTCGGAGGAGACTGTCAGTATGTATTGCCAATTAATCGAGGTACTTGATAGTTGGTAAGTTACCGTTTTTCCCATCTGCCATACGCTTTTTCCGATACGTCCGGTAAGGATGTTGTCAGTTACTCCATCGTTGAATACCACTTCGATTACTGCATTGTCTGGCAAAGTTTGCGGAATCATCATGAAAGTTTGCTCCGGAGCGGTGATTGCTGTGTTTGGAGTTCCCGAAGTCGGTTGATTCAGTGTTTGCGAGAAGTTTTTCGGATTGCTAACATGACTCCACGTGTCAGTTTCGAAGTTATAAACTCCTGTCGAGTTCATACCTTTAAGTGTAACGCTTTTTACAGTGCCTGCTTTCATATCGCTGCCGCATACGAATTTTACTGCCGTCAAAGCATGGCGGAACCTCAGATTAACAGCCGTATTGGTTCCACCGTTGATTTCTTCCGAAGCTGCCACCAGTAAATCTTGTTGCTCCGCTACATTGTCTGGAATCGTACAGGTTACAGTCGGCGTTCCAGCGATTTGTCCGGAGAGTTGATAGGCATTGTTATTTTGAGGCGCATAGGCAAAGAATTTCAGTTTATAAGCATTGCCGGGCCAATAATGTGTAGAAGCGGGAAGCCATGAACTGCCTGTTTTACTAACCGTAACATCATACATGTAATTCGGCTTCTGCGTATTGTTCCAACTGCCGGTATACGCATAAGCAGATATGCCGAACGCATCGTACATATTATTCGAGGTGACAGGAATAGAACGGGTAGCCGGAACGCTGTCGGAAGAGAAGGGAGACGCTATACTGTCTGCATAAAGTGTATGCAGGTAAAATGGGGTTCCACTGTTCGACTGTAAGGTAGATACTGTTGAGCGTGTCTCTGCTCTACGTTCGTTTTGGTCAAAAGAAATCCAAGTGTTTTGAATCTCCGTATGAAAGCTGATACGGTTTTCCAAACGAGGCTGTTGTACTTCATCGGTACAAGAAGTCGTAAGAATGAATATTGCTAATAATCCTTGAGCGATTGGATGGTGTATAAGTCTATGATTTGCCATATATTAATATTTTATTTTGCGCAAAGTTAAGTCTTAAGAAGTGTTTTGGAAACGATTCTGAATGTACTTTTTATGGACTTATATACTTGAATTACAGAGATATTATTTGTTTAAACAATGTACATCCTTGACTGTTTTTCATGTCAATCTATCCTTTTAAAGGGTTTTATGGAGGAAAGAATAAAAAAAGGCAAAGGTATTTTTATCCTCTGCCTTTTCGTTCTTAGTATTTAAAGCTCAGGTTAATGGAAAGTTAAAGCTCAGGTTGTTTTTACATGTCTGTCAGAACTTCTACAGTTTCCCAGTCTTCTACCGTAATGCTGAATTTGATAGGACCTCCTAAAATGTCCTCACCACCGGTTCCGGGAGTTTCATCGGTATTCGAATTTCCGCCAGGATTTTCCGGATTTGGATCAACTTTACCGGCACCACCGCCGTCAGAACAGAAAGTCAAGTTATAAACATACTTTTTGCCCGGTTCCCATTGATTAATAGTCTTAGTATTGATTGCCACGGCTGAATAAGCATACTTGCCGGTTTTGGGGTCATCGGCAGTAGGAGCAGGATAAATCAATGTTTCACCGGCTTCGCTTAAATTAGAAATACGGCAGAGAACGGCAAGGTAAGCACCCTGTTTGTTGATTTCAGCATCGGGGTCGTTCTTTACTGCGTTCCACGCAGTAATCTGTTGCGGGATAACCATGAAATTGTTTTCACCAAACATGACAGACTGAAACTCGGTAGAGTTCAGCACCACAGCTTTCGTTCCGTTGCTGTAATAAGCCTTTGAAGGAATGTTCAAATCTGTCTGATTACTCCAGTTATTGATTGGCAATTTGGTATTATCGAGAGTAGATTCCGGGAAAGTAAGAGTGGCTTTCGTTGCCATGTTTACCAGTTTTACTCCGATAATCTCAACTTTAACGGAGTTTGCCTTTTCATTCTTGGCTTTTACCTCGATTTGTGACAAGGCGTGCTTGAATGTCAAAGGTACAGGACTACTGTTATAATTATCTTTCGTACCGGTATTGTAAGCCACCAGCAAGTCTTTGTGTTCGGTTACGTTGCCTGCTGGAGTGAAATCAGTAATCGTTTTGGCATCTTTGGTAATAGAAACCCTACCTTTTCCGGCAGCAGGACCATTGGCGTATGCGTAGAATTTCAATGCATAGTTCGGCCAATAGTAAGTTTCCGCAGTGTTCCACTCACTGCCACTTTTTGTTACAGTAGTAGCAAATTCTGTTCCGGCATCCTTAATGGCTGTTACTTTGAAAGTAGACAAAGAGGCGGTAGTTTCCTGATTAGTACGAGTAGCGATGTCAATCAGTGTGCGGAAAGAGATAGTGCCTCCGGTGTTTACATCCACAATTTCGTCGTTGGAGCAAGCTGCCAACATCGTATAGGCAATTGCCATGCTTAAAATAAAGTTTTTCTTCATATAAATTATAATTAGTGATTAATGGTGTTAGTTTATTATGTACTTATTACATAGATATATCTATTTCTACCGTACTCCATTCGTCTACGTCAGGATTGAATCCTCCACCGTTGTCTATGGGTTTGGGGAGGGGAAGCCCGTCAAGCAGGATGTGTACATTGGCAGGGTCGGGAGAGTTGTGTATCTTCTCGGTTACATCATACGTAAAACTGTATTTCTTCCCGTCGTTCAGTATGGCATACACAGTAAGATACTGAGTGTTGGTCGATGTGGCCGGATAACCGAAAGTGTAGAAGTCTGCGTTTACAGTCGACCTGCTGTCGGATGTCATGTCGAACGGTAGAGTAGCCAGTTCCTCTGTCGGCAGGTTTGTTCCCAGCATAAAGCCGTCCGACATATTGGTAAGCGAGCCGAACAGTTCTCCCTCGGTGAGGTATTTCAGGTTTTCTACATTCTTGATTTCCACCGTGTAATGGCATACTATGGCTTTCGGATACAGCGTCAACGTCTGTTCCTTTGCCGAAGCTACTACTTCCACTTCTTCCATGCGGTCGCTCCACAGCTTGTCAGGCGTAAATTTTACCCGTTGCTCGCCAGTATTTCCGGCACGCGGAACCGGACGCGGGAAAGCTCCATCCGCCAGGTACGCTTTAATACTTTCATAGTGGTCGGTGTTTCTGAAAAGGATAAACTCCGTATCGTTGTTCATACACAGTGCGCGGTAACGCCCAACAGAGACAGTTATCTTTCCTTCCATGTGGTTTCCGAACTCATAGATCAGCGGCTCTTTCCCTGTTTCTGGGAAAAGGTAAAGGCGCATACTTGCGGGATGAGCCTCGGGAGCATATTTCCAATTGAATATCACTTGCATTTCTGTTGTGTGAGCATGAGCGAAACACAATTCTTTGTGCTCGCACGCCGTGACTAGGAATATTATGGTGATAAAGGTAAGAATGTGCGTGATTTTCATCGTTTTCCTCCTTTCTTTGCATTATAGTTTCCATTGCCAAGCAACCATACCAGCGACATTTCCGCTTTCGTCGGACCAAACCAACGGCGTTGTTTGGTTGCCTGCCATACATAGTGATTATCCGTAGGCAAATATTCGTAATACGTTCCTCCCCAATAACCCACACCGATCACGAAATCGAGGTTCAGCCGTTGCGTTATGGGTAATGAGTAGCCATATTCCAGTCCAGCACTGTAATTCATTTTCTCCCAAAGCGTACCGCCCGGTTTCCCGCCCATGTAGCCGTGTCCTCCGGTTTCGAAGTCATAGGTAAATACTTGTCCGTAGATGCCGATATGGTGCCCGTTCAACGGACTACCTTCGGTTGTCCGGTTGAAGTATTTCCGTATAGCCAGTTCGCCACCGTAGATACGCCAGTAGTAGTGACGACTGTTGCGGTTCCACCATGCGTACATCCAGTTTCCGCCCACAGAGAAGCCTTTGGCCACATAAAATTCTACACCGATATTTGGTACAAGAAGGGCATCGTAAAGCAAATTAGTTTTAACAGCCATGTAGAATGGAGAGCACACTTGTGGCTCCGTCTCTAAAACGATGGTACTGTCTTTTTCCGTTGCGTAGGAGGGAGGAGTGGTACATTCTGCCGTTACGATTTCCGTATCACCCTCGTCTTTGATTTCCTCTTGTGGCGTTTCGCAAACATATTCCACTTCTATCAGCGAGTGTCGCAGTTCGGGGAAGAAATGTTGTTCCATGTAGCGCCAGCAGTTTCCTTGCCGGAGAGTCATCAGTTGCTTTTTCCTGCCGTCAACCACGATGCCGTTTTTCACCACCCATTCGGGCGTATGATACAGAATCTGTAACACCTCTTCTTTATAAGGCATGTCGGAACACTCTACTTTGGCTTGCAGAGTCGCCCAATCGATGCCTCTGTGAGTTTTCGTAACCACAGCCGATTGTTCGGCAGGCAGTCGTAAACCGAGGTAATCGCTGATGGCATTGGTTCTTTTTTTCGATAAAACTTTATTAAATGAGGTATTCCCTTCGGGAGAAGCACCAGATGTGATGTGTAATCGGTTTAAGCGATATGTGCTGTCGGCTGACAGTGTGTAAAGAAACTCCAATAGCTTGCCCATACGATTCCGGTTATCCTGATATGTGGAATCGAACCGGGATATTCCCTGTCGGTAATAAATTTCTACGGTCAGTGTGTCGGTAGGCTGAGTATCATTTGCCCACGAAACAAGACTCCCGGCGGACAGTATGTACAACAATATTCTTCTTTTTAATTTTGTCATAGAAATGAATTAACTGTCATTCTGTTTTTGGATGCAAAATTAGGTATAATATTCGATGTGTTCTCTTTTGTACAATGTACATCTGTGTTTGTGTAATCTGTTGATTTATAGGAGTAAATTGTTTTTTGCTAATGTACAAGATGGAACGAATATAATTGAAACGGGCGGCTCCTTATTTCTATTCGGAAAACTGGGTAACGGATGTGGTAGTTTTCGATAACTTATCTCATAGCGTATCCCGGTTCTTGCGGATGCGTTTTTGGAGTATAAAAACCGCCTGCAAATACGAGAATTACGGCGGCTTTAGGGATAAAATGAGTCGTTGGTATCTTCAAATAATCGTCCGTTTCCGTAACGGGTAAAAGACAAGACTATAAATGAAATAGATATTTCATGGAAGGCAATGGCAGAGCCATCAAAAAGAACGATTGGAATATTTAGAGGACCTCATATCTGTCGGGTACAAGGTCTTTAATTATGAATTGTTAAAATGAGAGCAAATCACAACGAAACATGTGCTGTTATGGCAACAGGAGTGTTGTTTCCAATGTTTCAAATGTTCTGTACTCTATAATAGAAAAATTCTGCATACATAATTGATATTCTCATTACTTATGTATGCAGAATCTTATGCACACCACACATCTAAACTATTAAACGTATTTGTGGCATTACAGAGATGCACTGTATCTGATCAATACATATCCGCCTACTATCTGCATTGCCATTCCCGGCAGGCCGATGCGGAAATCCTGTACAGCTTGGAAGAAGCTGCCAACCATGGCCCATTCGCCTAAAGTACCTGCTATCTGATAGAACAGTACACCAGCCAATAAGATAGGGAGGGAAATGCGGTTGAAACGGTGTGCTGCCCAACCGGCGGCTATTGCCAGCAATACGGACTTCAGCAAGATGGCGGGGAGTACTGCCGGAAGCGGCATTCCGAACAATAATGAATTGGCTATCGGGGAAAGAACTGCAGTCAGCAATCCCACTTTCCAGCCGAATTTATATGCGCCGATTAAGGTGAAGAAATAAATGGGCAACCATGTTATGCCGCCTTGCGGTATAAGGTGGAAAAGTTGGGGTAATGCCATATTGCCTGCAATGAACAATGCGGCTATCAAGTAAGTTTTTACGTTGCTGTAATCCAGCGAATAGAGTTTTACAGTTTTTGTTTCCATATTCTTATAGTTTAAAGAGTAATCATTTAGTTTAAAGAATAACCATTTTTTATGTTTACAAAGTTATAACTATTATTTCAAACAGATACGGTTTTGGCAACAGTAATGTCCGAATTAGTCAGAAGCTGATATTCACTCCGCCCATAAAAGTCGCTTTGGGCATCGGAAAACCGGCATTTATTTCGTAGCGCTGTGCCAACAGGTTTTCACCTCTTACGAAAATATCGGCATACCGGCATAAACGGTAATTGGCACGCAGGTTCCAGAGAACAAAACTTTCTTTTCTCTCTTTGCCTTTGTTCACGTTGGTGTATAGATCCTTTATATATTGCAGACCCGTCGAAACCCTCCAACGCCCTTGTGTGAAATCAGCCCCTGCATAGAGTTTATGACCGGGAGCGGCCACCACCGGATTCTCCATGTGCAGCCAGCTGTAATTGGCGTTTATCTGCCAGCAAGAAGTGATGCGGTAGCTGATATTGCTTTCAACGCCCCAATTCTCTATTTCACCCGTATTTATGTTTTTGGGTTTACCGTCGGTGGGAACGGTCATAATCATGTTGTCTCCGTCAATATAATAGAGATTTATGCCATAAAATAAAGCGCCGTCCAATGCCCGCTGTGAGAATGACAATTCGTAATTCATCAGGCTTTCCGCCCTTAAATCCGGGTTTTGCGGCGGGAACATATACATCTCGCGAATGGTGGGGTTGCGGAACCCCTTGCTCACCATTGCTTTCATCTCCGTCTGTTCGGGCAGGTGGAATGAGAGTCCTCCTTGCGGTATCCATTCCGTACCCACATGTGAGTGGTGGTCCACGCGGATACCTGCATTGAGAGACAACCAGTCGCCGAGATCCTGACGAAAGTCAACGTATCCGGCAAACTCATCCATTTGTTTGTCTACTCCCGGAATATGTTCGCCGGTAGCCACCATTTTGTTCCATGACTTGCCGCCGAAGTGTTGATAGTCGAAACCTACGGTGAGGCGGTTGCCGGCGAAGAGCGTTGCGCTTTGATACCATGACACGCCCAGCATCCTGTCTTTAGAGTTGAAGTGGGATTCCTGCGGTGTTCCGCCGGGATGATAGCCGTCATTGATTTTATGGCGTCCCCAGTTGTAGAAGAAGCTCAGGGCGCCGGAACTCTTTTCATAATGGTTTTCGAGGGCGAATGAAGCCATGCCGCGTGTGATGCGGGAGTCGTTGTCTATATATGGATTATCGGTTTCGCCCGGATTGGATGCCTTGAACCGGGTGATGTTTACGTCACCCCACACTTTCCAAGCGGCATTGAAATCATATCCCAGTTTGGCATAACCGCCGTACTGCTCGAATTCCATGTTCTCCCGATGCCCGTCGGTGCGGTTGTACGAGCCGGTAACGATACTGTTGAAACGCCCTTTTCTGATGCGGTTGGAGAGTTCCGTCTGCAATGTGTTGTACGAGCCGTAACCGATTTGCGCATTGGTCTTTATGCCGTCTTCCTGCATCTTACGGGTCACGATATTGATGACGCCTCCCATTGCATTGGAGCCGTACAGCACTGAAGCCGGGCCGCGAAGAACTTCCACCCGGTCGGTCAGCATCGTCTGGTAGGCATCGGCAATGGGGTGTCCCATTAGTCCCATATATTGAGGATGTCCGTCAATCAGTACCAGCAGACCAGCCGTAGGGCTTCCGCCGATGCCGCGCAGACTCATTCCGCCTGCTGCTCCGGTAGAGACGCCATACCCCATGATGCCGCGGCTTGTGGTGAACAGGCCGGGCACTTGTTCTGTCAGTACGGGCAGGACAGAGGGCTGGAAGCTCTGTTCCAGCACCTTGCGGTTGACTACGGAGATGGTCATCGGCAGATGTCGTACGTCCGTCTCGTTTCTTGTTCCCGTCACTACTACTTCATCTATGGTCAGGCTTCGGGCAACGCGCGTGCTGTCTTTGGCCGTTTGCGCCAATCCTGTCATAGCCCAAATGCCGGATACCGAAAGGAGTAATATTGCTTTTTTTCTCATCTGTACTACAACGTCTCCTGTTTCAGTTTTTCTACAAAGCTGTCTATTTCCCGTAGTTTCTTGGGAATATTGATGCTTTGCGGGCAGTGCGGGGTGCATTGGTCGCATCCGGTGCAATGGCTGGCCTGACGAAGTTTCGGTACGCTGCGGTCATAGCCGATGAGGAAGGCCCGGCGGGCTTCGCGGTAGTGCTCGTCCTGACTGCTTTTGGGGACATTGCCCTCATTGACGCATCGGTTGTAGTGCAGCAGAATGGCCGGGATGTCCAGTCCGTAGGGGCAAGGCATGCAATATTTGCAGTCGTTGCATGGAATGGTGGGGTAGGCGAGCATCATCTGCGCCGTATCTTCCAGCAGAGCCATTTCGGCTTCCGTACAAGGATCGAGAGGGGAGAAAGTGCGGAGGTTGTCCTGCAAATGCTCCATATACGTCATGCCGCTCAGTACTGTCAGCACATTGGGGAACGTTCCGGCAAAGCGGAAAGCCCAGGAAGCCGTACTGCTTTGCGGTCGGTGCTGTTTCAGACGTGCCACCAAGTGATCGTTCAGTTTGGAAAGACGTCCGCCCAATAGCGGTTCCATGATGATGGAGGGTATGCCGCGCTTTACGAGTTCTCCATACAGATATTCGGCGTTGACGTTGTTGCCCGAAGCATGTTTCCAGTCTGCATAGTTGAGCTGTATCTGTACGAAATCCCAGTGTATCCGGTCGTGCATGGCCAATATTTCGTCGAAGACATCCACCGTTCCATGATATGAGAATCCCAGATTGCGGATACGCCCGGCTTTACGCTCTTCCATTAGAAAATCAATCATGCCGTTGTCGATGTATCGCGCCCGGAAAGTCTTGATACCGCCGTTGCCGACGGAGTGCAGCAGATAATAATCGAGGTAGTCCACCTGCAAATCCTCAAATGATTTCCGATACATGGCGATTGAGTTTTCGCGGGTGTAGTTGGAGAAGTTTGACAGTTTGGTGGCTATCAGGAATTTCTCACGCGGATGGCGTTTCAGTGCTATGCCGGTTGATTTCTCCGACCAGCCCTGCACATATACGGGCGACGTATCGAAATAATTTACGCCATGGGCAATGGCATAGTCAACCAGTTCGTTGACGGTTTCCTGATCCACCTCATCGCCGTTTCCGTCTGCCCGTTTCCGGGTGGGCCAGCGCATGCAGCCGTAACCCAGTATGGATACGCGGTCGCCTGTTGTAGGGTTGGTGCGGTAGACCATTTTGTCGGTAGGTATCTCGCCTGATGCGGCCGATTCGCTGTCCGAACTGTTCTTTTGGCCGGAGCAACCGTACAATGCAGTTGCCGAAGCGAGTGTTCCTGCGCCGGCGAGTTTGAAGAAATCCCGGCGGTTTATTTTATTGTTGTTATTGTTCTTTTCCATAATTGATTATCATTGTTTATCACCCTATCATTTTATTACATCCTACACTGTCCTGTGCATGATATGCCCTTCCACATAGATAGCGCTGAACGGGCGTGACGGACAAAGATTCTCACATGCTCCGCAGCCGATGCAGCGCTCGGTGTTGACAACCGGTATTTTTCTGGATTCCGGGTTTTCGGGGTCTGAAGCTACCATTTGTATTGCGCCAACCGGACAATGACGGGCGCAGTTGCCACATTCCACATCGTCGGTGATGCAGATGCAATTTTCCTTTATCCATACGGCGTGCCCTATCTGAATGGCCGATTTATCGGCTTTCGTTATGGGGCGGATGGCGCCTGCCGGACACACTTCCGCACACTTGGTGCACTCAGGCCGGCAATAGCCGCGTTCGTAGGACATTTCCGGTTGCATCAGTCGTGTGAGGTCGGAGGAAGGACGCAGCACTTGGTTGGGACATACCGATACGCAGAGTTGGCAGGCCGTACAGTGTTGCGCAAAGTTGCGGGCGCTCATTGAGCCCGGAGGAGTGATGGCAGTGGCGCGTTCAGGTATTTTCTTTTCCTCGATGGCTGCCAATCCGCCGTC
>ENA-OPCL01002267-OPCL01002267.1-human-gut-metagenome-genome-assembly--contig:-NODE-2267-length-12855-cov-1.934844_pt1 | contig 12855 bp, 9 predicted proteins | sample MGYA00241251_ERZ501482 | MGnify/ENA primary metagenome ERZ501482 (study PRJEB25962, sample SAMEA2042581) | human gut metagenome | biome: human gut; feature: human-associated habitat; material: faeces... | reverse complement strand
TTTATAAACACAGATGCGTAAGTTAACGCATCACTAGTAATTTTAAAATAAAAGAAGAATAATCCCGATACGACAACATCAATATGAAAATAATACTATTAGCTTTACGATCGCTGATACGTTTCAGGCTCTACAGTGCCATCAACATCATGGGGTTGGCACTGAGTCTGGCGTGTGTCATAATCATCAGCAGGTATGTCTACAGTGAATTGACAACAGATCATTTTGCGTCCAACCATGAACGGTTGTTCCTAAGCGTCAGGCATTGGAATAATAACGAAAAAGTGCCCACTCTTCTTACTACACAAAATATCATGATGAGAAAGGATTACAAAAATCCTTTGGATATACCGGAAATAGAAAAACACACTTCATTTGTTTCTCTTAAAGACGTAACAATCGAAGTTGAAAACAAAGGATTCAGTGCGCATGTTCTAGCAACTGATTCGGTTTTCTTGCAAATATTAGACTTCCCTGTTTTAAAAGGTGACCAGACAAAGCTATTAAAGGACCCTAAAGGAGCAGTCCTCAGTGAATCTTTTGCGAAAAAACTATTTAAGAACCAGGACCCTATCGGGAAAATCATAAATTACAACGGACAACTGTTAACCATACAGGGAATTACAGGAAATGTCGAGACTAAAAGTTCTCTTTCTTTCGACCTTCTGATTTCACGTGCATTACAATGGAGATGGCCTCCAGTGAATTATTACAGCATAGCTTTAGCTGTTCCACATACCGATATAGACGTTATAAATAAGAAACTTAAATCCACGTACGATCAACAGAACGCACGCAGTTTCCTATTCCAGCTTTTTCCTCTGGATAAACTGTATATGGAGACTTATATCCAAAAAGGAGAAAAGACATTTTTACAAGGGAATGCAAGTAGCGTTCATATCCTGTCCGTCACAGCCTTACTGCTTTTGCTTGTCGGAGTATTCAATTTTGTCCACCTCAACTCTGTCGTCATCCTTAAAAGGAGAAAAGAATTCAGTATGAAAAAAGTGTTCGGAGCCCGGCCTGCTCAACTTTTTATTCAACTATATATAGAAAATCTCTTCTTAACCGCATTTGCCCTGTTTCTAGCTTGGGTCATTATCGAAATGACTTATGACATACAAGTTCATATACTGGAAATCAAATCTATAGTTCAAAAACACTATAATATATGGATATCAATTCTACTATTGTTACTCTTACCTGCAATCACAGCTTTGCATACATTCGTACGTTTCAGCCGGAAACCAGTCATAAGTTCCCTACAAAATATTGACCGAAGTAAAGATAAGCCGGAGATAAAAACCATATTTCTCACTTTACAATATGGCATAACACTCTCTTTGATCGTTTGCTCTCTATTTTTTATCAAACAATTGAACTATATGCTGGCTACAGATCCTGGATATCGAACTAAAGACATCATAAAAGTGTGGTTCCAACGGCCTACCTCTTCGATGTCATACACTACCGATGAAATAAAACATCAAGAGGAAGTCAACAAATATATTTTAGAGACATTACAATCTTCTCCGATTTTTGAAACTTTCTGTTTCGGTATAAGTCCTTATGAATTTCCATTGAATCCTCTTCATAAAAAGGCGGTAAGAATTCCAGGAGGTGAATGGGAAGAAGTCATCCATATAACCATCAGCCCCGACTTTCTCACACTATATAACATTCCGGTTTTCGGGAAGGGCCTTCCTATTGCTCAAAATGAGGTATTGTTAAATGAAACAGCCAAAAGACTTTTCTCTCAAAACGAAAAACTTCCGGAATTATTGGAAAGCGACTGGAATGCAAAAGGGACATATCTGCTTGTCAAAGGTTTTACCAATGACTTTCAGACAGTTCATCTTGCACAGCATAACAAACCGATCATCCTATCCATACACAATGAGTCTATGCTTTCTCACAATAAACTGATGGCAGCAATCTCTCCAGGGTATCGTCAGGAAGCCATTCTGTTTTTGGAAAAGTTACATAATGAAATAGGACAAGGTGATTTTGAATATACTTTTGTTTCTGATGAAATCGAGGAACTATACAATAAAGATAAACAAGTAGCCATTATCTATAGTGTTTTTGCACTGATAGCAATCCTGATCTCCTCATTAGGTCTTTTCGGGTTATCCTTGTTTGACGTACAGCAACGTTACCGCGAAATAGCCATCCGCAAAGTCAACGGAGCAACCACTTCCATCATCATGCAAATATTATTACGAAAATATTATAAGCTTCTCGCAATCGCATTTATTGTGGCGGCTCCTGTCACCTGGCTTACCATCCACAAATATCTGGAAAGTTTCGTCCACAAAGCCGACATCTCCTGGTGGTTATTTGCTATCGCTTTGTTACTTACGGGAGCAATCTCTTTGCTGACTTTAATTTGGCAAATACGCAAGGCTGCCCGGACCAATCCGGCAGAAGTGATCAAATCAGAATAAAAACAAACAACCATGATACTACAACACTACATCAAAGTTGCACTTCGTAACCTGACAAAATATAAAGTGCAATCTACCATCAGTATTGTCGGCCTGGCAATCGGGCTGATCTGTTTCACATACGGATGGAACTGGTACAGGTATGAAACGAACTACGACGGGTTCTATCCACAATCCGAGCAAATTTACCGGATATACGGAATCGATAAACAAACGGGAAAGAAATCGGAGGAATTACCACTTATTCTGGCACGCAAACTGAAAAAAGATTTTCCGGAAGTAATAGAGACAACCCAGATTTATTCCAAATATGGTTCGACTTTTAAATATGGAGAAACAAGGTTAGAGGATCCGGACGAGGAATTCATTGACGAACAGTATTTCAAATTCTTTCCACGTCCCGTAATTTGCGGTAAAAAGGATGATATCCTGAAAACACTGGATGAGATAGCCGTCACCCGCTCTTTTGCCATGAAATATTTCAAAACACCAGAAAAAGCATTAGGCAAAACCCTTGAAAACGGATATCGTAAACACATTACGATCGTGTCCGTCCTGGAAGATTCGCCCAATAACTCCATGATGCAAGCCGATGTTTATGAACTGGATAAATTCGACCGTGACCGGGAAAACCGGATCACGGACGAAAAGCAATGGGCTTTGCTAAACACTAAAATTTATCTATTGTTAGCACCTAACATTAATATAAAAGCCTTTGAGAAGAAGATCAATTCTTATATGGTTGAGCATGGATATAATAAATCAATCCTACTAAAATTGATTCCCCTGGCAGATGTCCGTCATACATTTGGAAGTGAATTGACATTTAATCTTTCCTACATCCGGACATTCACGGTAACCGGACTCTTATTGTTACTCTGCGTTTTCTTTAATTTCACCAATCTACTGTTGAATCGTATCTATTTACGGAACAAAGAAATGAAATTGAGAAATGCGATCGGCGCTGATAAAAAAAACTTGGTTATCCAGTTGCTGCTGGAATTGACGCTGCTTGTCGGGATCAGCTTTCTATTGGCCTCTTGCCTGTTGGAATTAACCGCTGGCGGTTTCTCACGCCTCTTCGAAACGACATTACAGCGAAAATTATTATTCAACCATCTTTGTATCATAACAGGTATTAGCTGGTTGATACTCACGGTTGTCTGCCTACCACTATTCCTGCATTTTGTCCGTGCCTCTTCTCTATTAATATCCGATGGAATCTCTCCTACTCGGAAAAGCGGCTTCCGCAAAATCAGCATGACACTTCAACTATGTATTTGCATATTTTTTCTGATGAGCACATTCATTATGTTCAGGCAAATATCTTTCATGAAACATAAAGACTTGGGATTCCAGAAAGAGGGCCTGATCCAGATGGAAATGACATTCAACGACCGGGAAGGGATCAGTCGAGAGATTTCTTCATTGGCAGTCCTAAAAGGATTCACACAAGCCGGAATATTTACTATCACCCATGAGCCTTATACACAAAACGAAGTCGAATGGGAAGGGAAACCACTGGATTTCAATCCAAACTTCCAAGTCCTACAAGTAGGTAGCAACTTCCCGGAAGTTTTCAACATACCAATGTTGAAAGGACGTTTCGTCGATGAAGGAGATCTATCCGACGGTAACCGACATTCCTCTTGGACAAAAGCTGTCATCAATGAAGAAGCAGCCCGTATCATGGGTATAAACGATCCTATCGGAAAGAAGATCAGCATTTGGAATTACACAATAAATAGAGACGGAAGTAGAGGACGTGCCGAAATGGAGATCGTCGGGGTCATCCAAAACTTCCAAGCAGCCAGTTTACGCAACCCGGTACTGCCTCTAGTGATCGTAACCGATCCAAGCAAATGGAATAGTTATTTTTATTATGCCCGTACCGAACCCGGAAAAGAAAAATCCGCGATCAAAGCGATCCGGAATGTATTCAAAAAACATTCCAAACAAGGTGACCCTACCACCTGCAAAACACAAACTATAAACCAGATACTCGACCAGCTCAGTACCTCCGAGGACGCCAGCTTGCAACTCTTCACTTTACTAGCCCTGTTCTGTACGCTCATCTCCATCTTCGGGCTTTATTCCATTTCGTCCAGCAATATGGAACAACGGAGGAAAGAGATTGCCATACGGAAAGTGATGGGAGCCTCTGCTGGAACAATTGTCAAGATGTTCTTCCAAGAATATCTGACAATTGCACTGATCGCCAATCTTCTGGCACTGCCACTCGCATGGTTGTTCATGCAAAATTGGTTACAACAATATGCCTACCGGAGCCATATCTCTGCCTGGATGTATATTGCAATCGTATTTGTCACCATCTTCTTGATCATCGGAGCTGTCCTCTATCAAACGATACGGGCTGCCCAGAACAATCCGGCGGAGGTGATCAAGTCAGAATAAAAAAATATATTTGAACAAGATTTTATAACAAACAATCAGACAATGTTATCACACTATATCAAAGTTACTTTCCGGGAATTACTAAAATACCGAACTCTATCAATTATCAGCATTATCGGCCTGGCCATAGGATTTACAGCCTTCATTTTAGGAGGTTACTGGCTATGGTGGGAGACACATTTCGATAATTTCCACCCGGAAGCAGACCGACTTTACTGCCTAACGACGGAGGGACTTGTAAAGCGTGCCAACACAAGCCGATCTGGATCAATTACATATTAATGACCGGGAAGAATTGTTCAAGTTGCTCCCCGAAATCGAAGCCTCCTGTTCATTCAACCATCTCAGCTTTACATTGCAACAGGGAAACGAGGCAATTAACCTGCATGGAATGGAAAGCGGGCAGTCCTTTTTCAATCTTTTCCAGGCGGATTTTATCGAAGGGACTCACAAAGGTATCGTTCCCGACGGCAGTTCTGTCATTTTAACGAAAAGGACAGCTCACAAACTGTTCGGGACAACAAACTGCATCGGCAAGGAAGTCGTATTGGATAACAATCTCCGTCCCTCGGTAGCCGGTGTTATCCGTGATTATCCGGATAATACTGATTTGCTGTTCGACTTCTTGTTGATCAGGATACCCCAACCCAATCATGTCAAACGCATGACGACCTACGTGCGACTTCAAAAGAATACAAACATGACAAATGTACGGAACAAACTAACGCTCTATAAAAGCCATGCAGAAGATAAATGGGATCGCGAACAAGTAAAAAACTGGAAAATAAACTTGCTGACAGCCTCCGAAGTACATCTCCGGTGCCACCCAGAATTGACAGATCGCATCCGTAACATCCATATCCTGGCTTTAGCCGGAATAATGGCTTTCCTAAGCGCTTTAATCAATCAACTTGTTCTTTTTATAGGGCAACAGCAACGGAAGCAGCAAAAAAACCGGACTTACCTTTGTGTTGGGGCCTCAACCACAAGTATGGTCATGAAAGGTTTTACCGAACTGGCATTCCCCTTAATGATTGCCTTTTTAATTGCTTTCTGCCTGATCGAAAGCCTCTATCCTTACTATGAAAGCTATACGGCATGGAACCGATACGGCATCTACGAGAACGTCAGTCGCCATCTTTCACGAACTTCACTTTTCGGCAATACGCTATCACTCGCCGGAATCAGCATCTTGATCTTCCTTTTTATCTGTTACTATCCGATACGAAATCTTTTGGAGCATAAAATACGGAAACCTGCTCTTTTCAAACAGAGCCTGATCGTCGTCCAGATATTTATCGGTTCACTATTCTTTATCATCTCTTTAGGGTTGTTTCGGCAGTTACATTTTATCCTTTCGAAAGACAAAGGGATCGATTATGAACGGGTCATACAAGTCGATTTAGGATACAGTACAGCTCATCAGACAGACCTTAGTGTCTTGAAACCTGAAATGGCCAATCACCCATATATAGAAGGAGTTACATATACCTGTGGAAATGCTCCGGTCTTTACGGAACAAGGGGATTGGTACGGTTCTTTTTACTCTCACTTTTGTTTCGATCCGAATGAATCTGAACCAAATAGTTACAACCCGGTAGTTGTTGCCGACAAAGACTTCTTTTCGTTTTTCAAACTGCAACCGATATCGGGCAACTGGCCGACGGCGGCAAATCCATATAGCTATATAGTAAATGAAACTTGCCTACAAACATTAGGATATACGAATCTGCTTGAACGGCCTATATACATAAAAGGGCAGGCGAACCAAGCCAAAGTTTGCTGTGTCATAAAAGACTATTTCTATGCTCCGATGCAATATCCCATATTACCGCTATTCTTTACCACATACGATAATCCAACAGTAAAAGACTTCGAGCGCCCTTACCTTATTTATGTCCGCTATGCAAAAGGGCATAAAAAGGAGGTGCTGGAGCATCTTCGTGAGATAACATCACATATTCAGAATGACAATGTCAACCGGAACAAAATGTTTACGGAATTATCCGATCTGGTCGATCTTTTCAATCGCCCGGAGAAAGTGATCTTTACCATCTTTAGTATCCTTTCTCTGGTTTGTATCCTGATCTCCACTTTCGGTATCTACTCCCTGGTGAGTCTCGCCACCGAACAACGCCGAAAAGAGATTGCTATCCGTAAAGTAAACGGAGCGACATTTTATCACATCCTTCAACTGTTTTTCCGGGAGTATTTCATGTTAGTGGCATTAGGCAACGCTTTCGCTCTCCCGGTCGGCTACTTAGTAACGAAACGTTGGCTCGAAACGTACGCCAATCACACCACATTACCTGCATGGTTGTTCCTGCTGGTTTTCTTTTTCACCAGTGGAATCGTACTACTCTCTATTTTCCGCCAGGTTAAAAGAGCTGCTACTACCAACCCGGCGGAAATTATTAAAACCGAATAATCACAAAAAACATCACATCATGTTCATACATTACTCAAAAACAGTCGTCCAAGTACTCTCCCGGTCGCCCTCAAAAATAAATTATGAACAGAATAATTGAAAGGTTAGAACAATAAAAAAGAAAAGCAACAATTAATTAAGTCAACACATCCCAAAAACAATTAACATTTTAAATTGATAAGACAAATTACACTAATTATATCATACAGTACCATAAGTTGTTTTATATTCGCTCTATAAATTATTTATATTAATATGTCTTTTATGAAAACGAGCACTCTATTAGCTTTGTTTACTACATTAGCAGCAGGTTCATCCTGTGCACTGAAAGGTGAAGAATTAAAAGTAAAAGAGGTGATGCAATAATATAACATGCACAAACAAATATTTATAGTGATGTTGATTTGTCTGAGAGGTGTCGATTATATATCTGCACAGCAGTGGACAAAAAAGGATTCCGTCTGGCTTCAGAATGTTCTATCCGGAAAAGAAAAACTGGAACTGAATCCAGAGACGATGAAAGCGATTCAATCAGGTTCCTTTATAAACTTGGATGAACCGGCATCCAACATGAAGATATCGCCAGTAACTCCGTTACCCATCCTCAAAGATTTTACCGAATACATACAAACGGACTCGGCATACCGCAAGAAAGCTTTGAAAGACCTCCCACCAGGTGTCTTTTGGCTATACGCTCCTCCTCCCGGAAAAATACTACCAGTCTATCAATATATGCTCGATGAAGTCAAACAGAATCCGATCACGGTTCCCGGCGGCATGTTCTTTGATCTGGCTGAGATGACCAGCCGTAAATCACATATACACAAACGTAATGCTAAAAGAGACGGGACATGGAAGAATTACAACAATTTACCCACTCCCGATATCATCAAGAAAAAGAAAAAATTTGCAACCGATCATCCGAAATTAGCCGGACAGGATACGCTTTTGTTACGCAAAGACTCGTTGCAGTTAAAAGATACAACACACGTAATCTCCTCTGCTCCGACAAACTAAACATCCATAATAGGAACTTTATAAAAAAAGTCGTATTATTTTGCAACAATTCGGTGTCATATAACGTCTTATAGTTATACAAGAAACATTAATCAGAAACAGATTATGACAAAAATACAACTATTAGCTACGTTGTTAGCACTCTTTATCATTGCCATGTTAGGAGCATGCAGCAATGAAGACTACTCAGAACCGGATGTTTTCAAGGTAACACCTGACCTCCGTACCCGCATCAATACAGGGGTAAAGATGGCTTCCCGCACAGAGAAAAAATTGTTCAATGAAAAATTTAATTCTTTCCTCACCAAATGCGATGAAATGGGATTGGAAAATACACCTTATCAATATATGGAAACGGAAGAGTATGCCGATTTGAAAAATCAAGTCTTGTCATCCTCTCCCGCTACCTGTTACCTGCTAATGGACCGCTACCTAAAGCGAAATCCACCTTTCTTCTCTTTCATTCTGAACGATCTGATCGAAACAGCCTATCCCAATACAGCTGATAAAATTGCCAACCGGATGAAATCATCAACCACCGTGCAGGAAACAATGGAACTATTTCCTCAGGTTTGCCTGGAAATCTGGCTGGACGAGATAGAGAACCGTTAGGTTATTCCCACTCCGGCGGTTCCTGCCCTAACAAGTTCTTGACGAAGAAATCGTGCATTTTGTGCATTTCGAACGGACCGCCGAGGCTGTGCGTCTTGCCCGGTAGATAAAGCTGTTCGAAATTCTTGTTTGCTTTCATCAAGGCACTAACAACCTGCAAGGTGGAAGCCGGATCGACATTATCATCCAGTTCACCGTTGATCAGGAGCAACTTGCCTTTCAGACGATAAGCATTGTCGACATTGGAGGAGGTACTATAAGAGGCGTCGATCGGATAGCCCATCCACTGTTCGTTCCACCAGATTTTATCCATCCGGTTGTCATGGCAACCGCAAAGGGCGACTGCAACCTTATAAAAATCGTTATGGAACAGCAAAGCAGCCATCGCATTCTGACCTCCGGCCGACCAGCCATAGATGCCGACACGATTCAAATCCATATACTTGTATTTCGCACCTGCCGCTTTCATCCAAGCGATACGATCCGGGAAACCGGCATCTTTCAGGTTCTTCCAACATACATCATGGAAAGCTTTCGAGCGGTTGGACGTCCCCATACCGTCGATCGAAACGACGATAAAGCCGAGTTCTACCAATTTGGAGACCAGATGATGGGCCGGTTTGAAATCCTTATCCACATGCGAATCGTGCGGACCGGCATAAATAAACTCTACGACCGGATAGGATTTGGAAGCATCAAAGTGCATCGGGCGATAAATGTTCCCCCAAATATCCGTCTGCCCGTCCCGGCCTTTCGCGCAGAACACTTCTGGCATTTGCCAGCCTTCCGCCTGCAACGCACTCACATCGCACCTCTGTAATCCGGCCACCACAGACGCATCCGAGGTTCGCTTCAACTGACTGACAGGCGGCAGGTCGGGGCGAGAATAGACATCAGTAAAATAAGAACGGTCGGCAGAGAAAGTCACACGGTGGTTCCCGTTCTCAGGAGTCATATCGGTAAAGCCTGTTCCATCCAAGTTAATCCGGCAGTAATGCAGGTTATAAGGATCTTCGCCTTTATTAAAGCCCGAAGCGGTGAAATAGACAACCCGGTTCGTTTCATCCACATAATCGACCTGACGGAGCACCCATTCACCCTTTGTCACCTGTCGTTTCACCTGCCCGCTCGTACCATCTATCAGGTAAAGATGACGCCATCCGTCCCGTTCGGAAATCCAAAGCAATTCTTTTCCGTCATCCAGGTCATACCGATAGTTGTTATAATAATAGATAAAAGTCTTTGTCTGCTCGTCCACCAGATGACGGATAGAGCCGTCGGCCGCATTCACTTCGCCAATCACATAACGCTGATGGCCACGCTGGTTGAACTCGAACGTAAAGGCACGGCTGTCCTTGCGCCAGCCTGTCAGGTTCAGATAATACTGGTTTTCGTAAGGAGCGACATCCAGCGCTACCTGCCTCCGTGCCTCCACATCAAAAAGGACAGGCAGATAAACAGGCAACACATCGCCCGGCTTCGCATAATCGCGCCATTGCAGGATCGGTTGCTTCTGGCTGGACGGACTGGATTCGATCAACGGGATACGACGTTCCTGCACGTCGCGCACCTTCACTGTCGCCAGCTTCCGGGAGTCGGGTGACCAGATGATCGACCAAGCATCATAACGCAAGTTAGTCGTACCATCCATCGTCAGGGCAATCTCTTCTTTCGGCTTATCCTTCTCTTTCTCATCCCGGACAGGAGAAATATAGAGATTGTTATCTTTCACATAAGCTTCCCATTTCTTATCAGGCGAGACAACAGGAACCGGAGCTTCTCCATGACGGTGCCAACGGTCCGGTTTCTTTTCCTCTTCCTTTAACAAGGACTCGGCCAGCCCTTTCTGTTTTTTAGAGAAGAAAACCGCCAATCCTTTCTTATCTGCAGCACGTTGCTTCTTTCCACTCTCTGCATTGACAAGATAGTAAAAATCTCCCTCCTTCTCATGATTCTTATACCAGAAATAGTGAGAACTGTCTATCCATTCGGGATGGATAGCGGGAGAATAAACCCGATTGGAACATTTCAAGATCGTGTCGGCCCGCTCGTAATCAGCACGCGTCACCTGCGAGGCGGCACTTTCTACCCCGAGCACCATCGCCAACAAGCAAAAGATAAACAAAGTCGTTTGTTTCATAATAAAAGTGATTTATGATTTAATCCTCAACCCTTTAATTCTTTAACTCTTTAATTTTTTCATTCTTTAATTTTTCAACTCTCCAACCACCAGTCGATCATCTTCCGCGCCAAGCTCAATTTACGCGGTATCTCCGGCAGGTTGTCTTTCGAGAAGAACGAACCGGAACTCAATTCCTCCTCTTGCAACTTGATCTCCCCACTGACATAATCGGCAATAAAACCGATCATCAGGTTGCTTGGATAAGGCCAAGGCTGATTGTCGAAGTAAGTGATGTCACGGATCGTCAAACCTGTTTCCTCCCGCACTTCACGTACCACGCACTGCTCCAAGGTCTCACCCGTTTCCAGGAAACCGGCCACAAGCCCATGAAACGTCCCCCGGAAGTTACGTGCATGTACTAACAGGATTTCCTCGCCTTTCCGGATCAAAACAAGAATAGCGGGCGATACTGCCGGAAACATCTCGTTCCCACAATCCGGGCACTTCTTCATGATCGGCCCTTTCAGTTCCGTCGGCGTTCCGCAGACAGGACAAAACCGGCTGTGCTGATCCCAATAAACAATCTCGTACGCCTTCCCTGCCTGGTCATAAAAGTAGCGGTCGAGATGATCGTAAGAGGACCGGAGCCCCATCGGCAGGTAAACGTCCGTTTCAACCAAAGGTACATCGGTAAAGGCCGCCATCGCCATCGTCCCGTCCTGCATTTCGACCGGAAGCGAGCAGGTGACAGTCACGGGTGCTTCATTCATAAAAGGGATTGCATAGCCACCGGCTTTCTTTTGCAGCAAAAGTTGGTCATTGTAGAAAACATACCAATATAGAGGAGCGTTATTTGTCATTTTCATACGTCTGATTCTTTATACATACTGCAAACATACGAAAAATTGGCATTCATGTTACCATTACAGTGTATATTATACTCTATTTATCATCACCTCTTGCACAAAGACATCGGAATGCTTGACCGGAAGTTCAAAAGAAACTGACCGAAAGTTCCCTAATCCTTATCCCTTTCGTCCACAATCACAAGTTGTCCGCCAGCCGGAGAATGATCGTTCACCACTCAGCGGACAATCTATATCCGTTTAAGAAACTGCTAATAAATAGGGAAGAAAAGGTTAATAGATACGGAAGCCGGAACTAAACCGTGCGCATCCGAACTCCACTTGTGCGGATATGCACACACAACAGGGTTACATCTAATCGGCAACACACTACATAATAAGCATTTATATCTATGGCACGACTTTTGCCCAATTACTCAGAAACAAAACAATTGAATGATATGATTAAAACAGTTGCATTAGAAAAGATCTTCCGGACGGAAGAAGTGGAGACGTCGGCTCTAAACAAAGTAAGCATAGAGGTCAAAGAAGGAGAGTTCGTCGCCATCATGGGACCTTCCGGATGCGGTAAATCCACGTTGTTGAACATCTTGGGATTGCTGGACAACCCGACTACCGGAGAATATTACCTGAACGGGATCGAAGTGTCTCAATATACGGAGGCCCAGCGCACGAAGTTGCGTAAAGGAATCATCGGTTTCGTCTTCCAGAGTTTTAATCTGATCGACGAATTGAACGTGTACGAAAATATAGAACTTCCTCTGCTTTATATGGGTGTTTCGGCTGCCGAACGGAAAAAGAAAGTGCAGGAAGCGATGGAACGAATGGCTATCGTACACCGCGAAAAGCATTTCCCACAGCAGTTGTCCGGCGGCCAGCAACAAAGAGTACTGTTGGCCAGAGCCTTGTGCGCCACAAAGAAAGTAATTTTATTGGATGAACCTGTTG
>ENA-OPCL01002265-OPCL01002265.1-human-gut-metagenome-genome-assembly--contig:-NODE-2265-length-12858-cov-2.638366_pt1 | contig 12858 bp, 10 predicted proteins | sample MGYA00241251_ERZ501482 | MGnify/ENA primary metagenome ERZ501482 (study PRJEB25962, sample SAMEA2042581) | human gut metagenome | biome: human gut; feature: human-associated habitat; material: faeces... | reverse complement strand
CTCCCGTCCGTCAGGCGTGGTTTCCCATGTCTTGGAGAACTGCCCCACGCCGTGGGCAAATACCAACGGATATTTCCGCGCGTCCACGGGCTTCTGATAGAACACGTAGGCATGGTCGCCGTGGTAGGTATGCCCCAAAGAGTCTTTCAACACCGTACCGCCTACGGCAAAACTGCCTTGCTCTGATATCTTCAATAAATTCCTGTCTTTCCCGCTACATCCTGCAAGCAGCAATATGAGACTTATTATCAAAATACTCTTCATAATCTATCATATATAAGATCACTCAACTCCGTTCGGGATGACAATCTGAGTTTATTATTTCTGAACTTTGGATTCCTGCAACGCATCATACCGGCTGCCTACAACGGGGATGGCAGACACAGCCTGTTCCAGTTTCTGCATCTCTTCCGGAGTGAAAGTGATTTCCGTGGCACGCAGGTTCTCTTCCAAGTGCGCCAGTTTCGTAGTGCCGGGAATAGGTACGATAAACTCACCCTTGTGCATCAGCCAAGCGAGGGCGATTTGTGCCGGTGTGTAGCCACGTGTCCGTCCGAATTGGTTCAGTACCTCCACGATGCGCAGGTTCTGACGGATGGCTTCGGGCTGGAAGCGGGGCAAGGTCTGGCGGTTGTCATTGGGGCTGAACTGCGTGCGCTCGTTAATCAGTCCTCCAAGGAACCCCCGGTTGATGGGGCTGTAAGGCACGAAGCCGATGCCAAGTTCCTTGCACAGCGGCAGTACGCTTTCTTCTACCGTGCGGTGCATCAGGTGATATTCGCTCTGGATGGCAGTAATCGGACAAATGGCGTGGGCGCGGCGGATGGTGTCAGCGTTCACCTCGCATAGCCCCCAATGGAGTATCTTGCCTTCCTTGATAAGCTCCGCGATGGTTTCAGCCACCACTTCGATGGGCGTGTTGGGGTCGCCACGATGCTGGTAGAACATATCCAGCTTCTCCACGCCAAGGCTGCGGAGGGAATTCTCACAGACCTTGCGGATATTGGCGGGGCTGCTGTCTTCCTCGGTCTTCACCTGCACGCCGTTCACGTATTTGTGTCCGAACTTGGAGGTGACGCACACCTTGTCGGTATAGCCTTTCAATGCCTTGCCCATCAGCACTTCGTTGGTGAAGGGACCGTAGCTCTCGGCAGTATCAAACAATGTAACACCGCGCTCTATGGCTTCGTGTACCAATCGGATGCAGGCCTGCTCGTCGGGATGCTCGCTACGGTGGTAGTTCAAGCCCATGCAGCCGAAACCCATCGCAGACACAGTGAAGGCTGCCTGTCCGCTACCCAAAGTCCTTTGCTTGCGCACTGCCGCCATGCCCGCCGGGATGTCTTTGGCAGATACGGATGATTTCTCGTTGACGGCTCTCTCTGCCGCCTGCACTTTCTCCAACGCCGGGGACACGCAGATTGCCGCCCCAGTCAGTGCCGCCGCTTTCAGGAAACCACGGCGGGACATTTCCATACGGTTGTCGCTTTCTTTCTTCATGATGCTCTTATATTTAGAATGATTATTATTGCAAGTATTGGGTAAAGAAGTCCGTCAGCTTGTCAAACGGAATCTTGTCCGTTTGGTCGTACAAGTCCACATGGTTGGCATTAGGCACGACATATAATTCTTTCGGTTCATTTGCCTGCTTGTAGGCATCCTCGCTGAAATAGCGCGAATGGGCGTTCTCCCCGGCGATGAACAAGACCGGACGGGGAGAAATCTCCTTGATCATCGCAAACGGATAAAAATTCATCAGTGCCGCCTGACTGGTGTAGCGTGTGCCGAGGTAACGAGGATGGTAGCCGCGCTCCTTGTTGCGGTAATAGCCGAAGAACTCCTTTTGCACGGTCGAAGCGTTGTCCGGCAACTTTTCAGGAGTACCGAACCGGATAAGCGGTTCTGAGCCTTCGCCTTCCTTCCAGCGTTGTTCAGCCACGTCTTCCAATAGATTGCGCCTTTGCCCGTCTGTCATCGAGTCACCCAACCCGTTACGGGTGGCGCGCCCCATGTCATACATGCCGACCGTGGCCAACGCCTTGATGCGCGGGTCGAGCGATGCGGCACAGACGGAAAAGCCTCCGCTGCCACAAATGCCTATCACACCGATACGGTTGCGGTCGATGAACGGCTGGATGCCGAGGTAGTCCACCGATGCGCTGAAATCCTCCACAAGCGCATCCGGCGATACCGTATGAGGGGGCGTTCCGCCGCTTTCTCCCTGATAAGAGGCATCGAAAGCCAATGCGACAAATCCCCGGCGTGCCATTTCCTGCGCATACAGCCCGGCACATTGTTCCTTGACCGCCCCGAAAGGATGCCCTACGATGATGGCTGCGTATCGTTTCGCATTGTCAAAGCCTGCAGGCAGATACATGTCGGCAACCAACGTGATGTCATACCTGTTTTTATAGAAGACCTTTTCCACTTTGATATTCGTGTCTGTCTTGAATGTCTTGGGCGGCTCCTGCGCTTCCGTCAGTGCCATGCCGTTCTCGCACCGCCGTGCCATAGCCAGTATCTCGTTTATCTGTCCGTCGGTCAGCCCGTTGGTCTTGGCATGGCCGATGTGCGCCCGCAGTTCGTTGTCCACACCGTGACGCACGGCAAGGGCTGCTACTGTGGCAAGCTCACGCGTCTGCCAGTCAAGGTTGTCGCGCCCGAAGATGTCACCGAACAGGTGTGCTTTCAGGTATTCGTCAACGGCGGGCGCGAACTTCAATACCGCTCCCTGTGCATCCCTGCCGAACAGCTTGCGCTGGTTGGCGGCACCGAACTCCACGCTGTTCCGCTCCGGCAGCGGAGACGGAAGTTTGCCTTCCTCGTCGTGGATACCTTTGTCCTTGCGTTCTTCTAACACAGACATCAATGTGCCGAGTGCTCCCATGCTGCGCGGAAAGCCGCAATAGGCATAAAGTTGCACGAGTATTTCCTTTGTCTCATTCACCGTCAGCCCGGCATCCAGTCCGGCGGACAGGGCTGTCTTCAAGTTCTCTTGGTCGCCTTGCGCTGTGTAAAAACTGATGGCCGCTACCTGCCGTTGTTTTTCATCCAACAGGCTTTCATGCTGTTGTGCTCTCATTTCCATTGCCATACAAAACAGGATTAGAATGATGCTTGTCAATGTTTTGAATGTCCTCATATTGCTTGTCTTTAATGCTTTACAGCAAAGTTACCGGACATTCCCTTTGGCGACCGTACCTGAACCACTGATAGAACAACCAATTTCGTAGGTGCAGGGGCATATCTTCGAAATTGGTAGGAAAAACGAGGGTACGGATACTCCTTTCATACCGCACAACGCCTAACTTTGCAAAGAAATCCCTACATTTGTAGATACAGAAACAGATTGGATATGAATGAGATAATAAAAATAGATTCCGTACAGACCTACAACGACTACTTCGGCGTGGAGACGCGCCATCCGTTGGTCAGCGTGGTGGACGGGCGCGAGGCAAAGCCCCTGCGCTTCGGGCGGAAGTTATATGGCATTTACACTATATTGCTGAAAGATGCCGATTGCGGGAACTTGAAATACGGACGCAGCATGTACGACTACCAGCGGGGCACGATGCTTTTCATCGCTCCCGGTCAGGTGATGGGGTCGGAGGATGACGGCAAACTGCATCAGCCGGAAGGTTGGGCGTTGTGCTTTCATCCGGAGTTCCTGCGCAAGACTCCGCTTGCAGGATTGATAAAGGAGTATTCTTATTTTTCCTATAATGCCAACGAAGCCCTCCACCTTTCGGAACAGGAGCGGCGGACGGTCGTTGACTGCCTGACAAAGATTAAAGAGGAACTGCAATATCCGGTGGACAAGCACAGCAAGTCCCTCATCGCCGACAACATCAAGCTACTGCTCGATTATTGCGAACGATTCTACGACCGCCAGTTCATCACCCGCGAGAACCTAAACAGCGACATCCTCGCCCGCTTCGAGACTCTGCTGGATGCGTATTTCCACTCCGGCAAACCTGCCACGAAAGGACTGCCCACCGTACAATACTGCGCCGACAAACTCTGCCTCTCACCCAACTATTTGAGTGACTTGCTGAAAAAGGAAACGGGTGAATCCGCCTTGAAGCATATCCAGCAAAAGACCTTGGAAATGGCGAAAGAACATGTGTTCAATACGGGAAAGTCTGTAAGCGAGATTGCTTACGAACTTGGGTTCCAATATCCGCAACATTTCAGCCGGTGGTTCAAGAAGCAGACGGGGAGCACTCCGAATGAGTATCGCTTAACTAATTGATTAACGGGCCTAGTCGACATTTGGGGTGATGAAATCACTGCAATGTATTGATTTTAATATATTTGCAGAGATTATTACCGATATGTACAAAAAAATGCTTTTTCTGTGGGTCTGCGAAAGTGGTCAGGAACGGCCTGAGAGGCCATATTCAGAGGTACAAATGCAAGGATTGCGGACGTCGCTTTGACGGAGGTCAGCGTCGTGACAAGGCGCAAGTGATTACGGATTATATCGAGGGCAAGCAGACACGGAAACAGCTTGCAGAAAAATATGGAGTTTCTGTCAGGACAATAGAGAGGGACCTGGAAGGGATGCGCTACGTCCAGAAAGTGTCAAAGGACAAGAGTGTCGTGATCCAGATGGATACGACCTACTGGGGCCGTAATTTCGGGCTGATGGTGATAAAGGACGCCTACAGGAACAAGATCCTATGGCGCAAGTATGTCAGATACGAGACGACAGCGGACTATCTGGAGGGCGTGAACTGGCTCAAGGAGCATGGCTTCAGGATATACGGTGTGGTAATAGACGGCCTGCGCGGCCTGGCGGAAGCACTGAGAACATACCCGGTCCAGCACTGCCAGTTCCACCAGATGATGACCGTAAGGCATTATCTGACCGGCAATCCAGACATTGAGGCCTCGCGGGAGCTCCTCTCGCTTGCCAGCAGTATGACCAGAATGGACAAGGAGAGTTTCATCGGGGCTTACGACGAATGGTACGTCAAGTACAGGGATGTCCTGAACGAAAGGGTGCAGGACAGGAGGATGAAGACACCTCCCTATATGAGGCCGAGGCTCAGGAGTGCATATCTCAGCATAAGAAGGAACATGAAACGTCTGTGGACATTCTATGATTACAAGGACAGGGTCATACCGAATACGAACAACGGACTGGAGGCGGTGTTCGCTGACATCAAGTCAAAAGTAAGGGTCCACAGCGGACTTACAAGGGAACACAGGATGAAGCTTGTTGACGAATACATATCTCGGCATTATTAAACTCCGCATCACCCTTTTTGTCGACTAGGATAATTTTGGCGCAAATCCATCACCCCAAATGTCGACTAGGCCGATTAACGCTATAAATATCTCTATCAAACCGACCGGGATTTCTCCTGAAGAAAATGACTGCGAAGAACAAATGTTTGTAGGAAGCGGGAACTTTTCGGTATCAAATTACATATAGTATTGAACGCACAATCTGATAATCAGGAAAATATATGGTACTCTTCGGTTCAAGTGTGGAGTTGTTCGTTTATCTGATACGAGGTTCTGGAATACCTATGCGCAAATAAACAATACCCCACACCGAATAGAATATATCGAGAATGATATATGCCTATACACGGTGATGAGCGTTGCGTTATCCTTGCGCATTTGAAATTTTCCAGATTTCGTATCAAGGATTAGCGAAACACTTTCACTAAACTAATATGTCTTCGTCCGTTTGGGGACGATGCCACAAAGTTAGGAAATGTTTTTCAATACGCAACACTCTTGGGGTATTGTAGTTACAAAGTTCCAGAAAACAAAGTTATTCTGCAAGGTTTTTATGATTGGATTCTGAATTTTCTTTGTTGCAGTTTGGGAAAATCGTCTCCAAGACGATCCGCACTTCCCGATGTCTCCGTATCGATATGCAATATTACATTGTGTCGTATCTTTGTTTTACGCTGTCTCGGTGGCGTAAAATCCATTATTTGCAATCTGTTATTGTGCAATATTCCAGCATTAAGCCAACATAAAAACAGAAATCAGAGGTTGCAAAATCTTGTCGAACTTGCAATACCCCTGATCTCTGTAATTTGCATTTTTGCCATGTCGATATGCAGGCTAAGTTTCATTCACCTGCAATCTTCTGTATCACGCCGTCCATGTAGACAGCCTGTCCACTCGTGGTACGTCCCCACCAATGGCAATCGAGTGCTTCGATTACGACCTCGCCCTGCTCTTTGAGTTCCCGTGCCAGGTAAGGCGATACCAGCCACCATTCGAAAACCTCGTCGTCCGTATCGACAAAGGGATACATGTATTCCTCGTCGATTTTACCTGCACGGATGAGTTCCCCGACCACCTCGTTCTGCCCATAAAACACATGCAAATCTGCAATGCGTTTTGCCCTTGTTTCTCTGTCCATATTTTTAGGTTTTAATTAGACAAGGGGCGGGGGCTTTGATTTATCTATCTGTTCGTGGGTAGTATACAAATTGATTGTTAATTTTTTAATCAACTGTCAAAATGGCAGATAGAATTGTTTGGTATATCGTTTGACAATGCTTTATTGTATGGTATCGAGATAGCTACCGATGAATCGCGAGTTCAACTATTAACGCTATCCTTTTGTTAAACTTAAAATGAAGAAACTATGGCTAAGAAAGTTACTTCAAAGTCTGTTGCCTCGAAAGCCTCAAAAGCATTACAAGATGGACGTTCGAGTGCAAGAACCAAAAGTATTGCGGCAAGTGCTTTGTCCCAAAGGGAGTCAAAGAGAAAATAAGTGCCAAAATATTTAGGATGTGCCTGACAAAGACTAATCTTTGTCAGGTTTTTTATGCCAAATTTGCAGTATTTTATTTGGTAATCATCCTATCCCTAATAATGGTCATGCAGGCCGTTGTCTTGCCGTTGATTTTGGGCGTGGTAGTCTTTACCTCGTATCATTTATTGAGGTCTGCGGCCTTTGCTCTCTGCTTTATCCCCAAATCATCGTAAATGCGTTGCAATTCTGCTTTGACCTTGCTTTTGGCAATAGGCATCTGTTTTGCAAAGGTCGTGTTTATCATCTTCACGATTTTATACTCGGTGGGTGCAGGCTGGCGTTTCATCAACTCCCGTTTAATATTGCCTACATGGTATTTCAATGCCTGCACTTTGGCCGTACCTAAATCCTCGTAAGCCTGTTTCACCAACGGATATTTAACAGCTATCTGAGCGCATAAATCCTCGTGGTTCTCCAATGAAAAGAATGGCTTGGTTGTTTTCAGACGGTGGTATTCATCGAACAGGTCTTTGAACGTAACCCGTGCGTTGTCCTTACTCTCTATCTTCTCCATAATATCGCTGAACGTGTAGTGGGTTATCGTGTAGCCATTCCTCTTTAATTCATCTGTAAGGTTTATATAGGTTCTGTAAATATGCCTGCATATCTTGAAATTGACTATATCCATATTGGCAAGGTTCTTATCCACGACAAGGCGGTTATCCTCTATCCTTACATATTGTTCGTTGATATATTTGATTTTCGATAAGGTCTTTTCTCGTGCCGTTTCACTCAATGAGTTTATTTCCTTGGCATAATCTACCGCTTCTGCAAGCACTTTCTTTGTAGATGCCACGAATTCATCCAATGTCACCTCTCGGCTGTACTTGGTCGTGGAATAGACGTGTACGATTTCACCTTTATACTTGGAATCCCGTAACCGTCCGCAAATCTGCGTGAACAAGGTCGAAATATCCAACAAAGTGTGGGACTTGTTGCCGTCGCTAACGATGAATGTAACGCCGTTCTCGTCGTAAAGGTCGCACCCCTCAAAGCAGGTCGAGGTGTAAAAGTTTATCTTCCTTACGGGGTCTGACGGCTGGCCGATGGGATACTCCCTGCCCAACTTGCGCTGGTTGTTCTCGCTATTGTCCCCGCTAACCGAACAAACGACTTTAACCTGTTCGGGAGTAAGTTTAGCCATATCTATCACCTTTGCGATAAACTCCACGCTGTTTACGAAGATATGCAGGTTGTGTTCCAATCCGCTGTCCAGCACCTTGCGGCACTCCTTGACGATATACTGTGCTGGTTTGGATGTCTGACGGGAACGGATGTTGACTTCCATTAAGTGCGGCCAGTCGATTTCGCAAACAGGCAGGTGTTTCAACTCCTCCAAAACATACTCCTGTTCTATCGGAGTAGCCGTCATATAAGTCGCCCTGTCGAATTTAGCGGCTTCTGCAAGTAAATTCTTAATGGCGGTATGGCGGAACGAATAGGAGTTGAACAGTACATGTCATTCGTCCACCAATAAGAATGTATCTTTATAAGGGTCTATGCCTATACTCTGCAATGCCTTGATGGTTCGTGGTAGGGAATCGTAGGTAACGGCGATCTTCAATGGAGAATGGCTCTGTGCATAGGCGATAATCTCCTGTTCTGTTACGCCCTCGTAAACACCCAGTACGGATAGATCGTCTTTGCGGTAGATGGTCTTGTTCTTCACCAATGCCACGTAAGGCATGGCAATAATGGTTGGAATGGAGTTGCGGATAGCCAACTCGGTAGCTCCGCATCCCGTCTGCTTCTTGTTAAATAAGCAGTTTGCAGGAATTACGGTCATTCACGGTTTATTGGTCTCCTTGTTGATTTCTCCCAAATAAGTTACTCCTTTGGGAGCGGCGATAACTCAATTTTGATTTGCATGGTTATTTGTATTCATATTTATAAAGGTTTGATTGTTAAAATATCTCTTTATTTGAAATCTTCTGTCTCTGCAATCTTCCATATTTTTTAATCCTGTAATTGTATAAAATAAAGGAAATATTCATTTCACACTCAAAAAATGTGGTAACCGATAAATAAAGAACAGTTTCAATCACGAAAAATAGGTTTTCCAATAAAGTATGATGAATACTTTTTTTAGCGATATTTTTTTACACGCAAAAATGCGTGAATAAAAAAAACTGGCAAAAAAGTTTTTCATCACACGAGTTGTGAGAAAAAAATTATCGCAAAAAATCGTACATCGCTTTTTCGATGAAAAGTTTTTTTGCATGAATAATTTGTTTTCATTGTTACATGATGCGTCATTAAAAGCGGCTGTTTTTAGTGGATGCACTTTCTGACGATTCCATATTTTTCGATTCTGAAACTATCCTATTAAAGGGAATCTTCATTTCACACTCAAAAAATGTGGCAACACCACGCAAAGAAAAGGCAGACGAATCTGCCTTGTAGGAACTGCTCGATTGGTAGTGGTGGATGCAGTATCTCGAATTTGTCCTGTAAAGATATAAAATATTTAACCGAATGTCAAGTAGTTTGACAAGTGCTTTTAACATATAATCCAAACAAGCCTGTGCATCGCCGATAACTCGCTATTTAATAGGATATAACGATTCCATTTTATGCTGACCTTTGCCCTGCCGTAAGGGTGTTCCTTGCAGTCTGTAATCTTCGGGCAGGGATTGCAGCTATTATCAGCCCCTCTGTTAAAGGACAGAGTAACTAAAAGCCATGAAAAAGATGGTAATTTCAGTAGATGACGCACAGCGTCAGTTTGTATTCGTCAAAGGCAATCGACCTGTAAACGTTAGGGCCGTGAAGCAGAAAGAGAAATCCATGAAAGCCTATGGGCAACTAACTCCTATCACGGTAACCGATGGAGAACGGGTAATTCAGATGGGCGGCCGTCTGGTCGATTTGAAGGGAAACGAAATCCCTGACGGGGATGCAGGAAAGTATTACGCCGTACTGGACGGCCAGCACCGATTGGTGGCCTATCAGAATTTGGGATTAGATTTGAATGACCTTGTAATTTGCGAACCTCTCAATGCCGAGTTGTCCATTACGGAGATCATCGCGCAGATGAACATCTGCACCACCGTCTGGAAAAAGTCGGATTACATGGCCGCACCTGCCATGATGCTCAAAGAAGCCAACGAGGTATTCGATTTCGCCATGTTCCTGCACGGCAAGGCTTGTCCCCTCTCCACGATCTCGTTATGGTGCTTCGGCAAGAAATCCCTGCAAGCAAAAGACTTGGTGGAGTGTCTCAATACGAAGAAACTGCCCGAAATCTTTGAGGATAAAGCATGGTTTCGTTCCAGCATAAGGTGGTTCAAGGCCGCACAAGGGAAATTCAAGGATAAATTCCTTATGAACAGGTATTTGATCGACTTTATCACCAAGCAACAGAATCCCGATGAAGATTTCGAACAGTTCACGACGGAGATGGAACGGAAGATCAATGCCCTCACACGCGACCAGGCAGACCAGATTATGAATCCTCACAAAACAGAAGGTATGGCACGGGAGCAGTTGATTATGGATATGCTGACGCAGTATCTCGGTTAAGAATCACTTAACCGCCTTTAAGGTTTGTAGAGGTCGGGAGCCTATCGACTCCTGACCTCCTTTTTCCTCTATAACAAGTGCTGCATAGCCGCGTCGATCTGGCTGTTTTCAAAGCTATCCAAGTAGATTTGCGTTACCTTTTCAGAACTATGTCCCAGCGATTCACAAATTATCGACGTGCTAACGCCCTCACGTTTCAATACGGTCGCAAAGCTATGCCGCGAAACATAGGTTGTTAAGTCGATCGGGATTTCCAACTCTTTTCCCACCTCTTTCAATCGCTCGTTCACTTTGGAAATGACTTTGTGAACTCGGTTACGCTGCTGTTGCTCGGTTTTATGAAATGCAGAAAGTATAGGAAACAAAAAGAGCGCACCGTCTTGTTGGTAACGATCTATAATCTCCCGTGCTGTGGGCTGTAAAGGTAGCCTTATCAACTTATGCGTCTTTCGCCGTGTGTAGATTAACCTCCCATCCACGATATTATCTGTTTTAAGGTAGGCTATATCCACGAAATTGATACCACCCATGAAGTAACCGAACGCAAACAAATCGACTGCAAATTGCTTGTAAAAATCATTACTGCGGTATTCGATAATCCGCATGATGTCTGCCTTGCTTATGGCTCGCTTTGCCGTCGCTTGGTGCAGTTTGGAAACCTTGTAGGATTTGAATGGGTAATAATCTGCTTTCACACACTTTTCCTCAATGGCTACATTATAGACTGCCCGCAAAGTACGGAATCGGCGACCTATCGTATTTTCTGAAAATCCCTGTCCCCGCAACCATGTTTCATAGCGTTTCAACCAAACCGTGTCGATGTCTGAAAAGTAGATATTCAGATGCCCGTTGAATTTCAGCAAGGAATTATAAACTTCTTGATGCGAAAGCGCATAGCCTGTTCGCCCCGTTTGCTTCAAATTCTCGATTTGAGACCGAAATACTTCATCAACCGTGCGTTTGGTAGTCTTATCTACAACTCTTTCATGTAACGATGTTGCGGTAAACTCTTTTTTCTCGGCCTGCAATTCAATCATTTTTGCACGATAGGCTTCTATCTTATCAGCAATAAGGCGTTCGATATGCAAACGATTAGGACAATTTCTACGTGGTTTGTTTTTCTCGAAATCCCACAATGCAGGATTGACCGAAACACCGATGCTGGAATATTTCAACTTACGGTCTTTCGTGATTCGTAACATTAGCGGTGATTCATTGTTTGCCAATACTTTGGACTTGTAGCAAACGACCTCGATTGTGGCACTCATGGTTTAAACAACGGTTTAAACAACCTGTTCAAACGTGCATAAAACCGCTACGAAAAAGATAAAAGAAGAACGACCTACATTGCTGTAAGTCGTTCATTTTCAAGTGGTACCAGCGGGAATCGAACCAGCGACACAAGGATTTTCAGTCCTTTGCTCTACCAACTGAGCTATGGCACCATCCCGATCCGGAACGGATTTTCGTTCGAATCGTGGTGCAAAGTTAAGGATAATTTTTAAAATTCCAAATTCTGAGTAAAAAAATTCATTCCCTTTCGACGCTTCCTTCGCTCCTCGTCCTTCGACGCTCCCGGAGAAGGACGAGTGCATATCCGTATCGGAAGGCTGTACCGCTCCCTGTACGGACGAAGATCCCGCTGGGCCGATCCGTATGGCGTATGCAATGCGGAGCGGGTCAAGGCACCGTCGTCCGGATGACTTCGACGATACGGACGTCGATGCCGGCTTCCTGCAATTGTTCGACCACGATCGGCGACACGCCGTCGTCGGTAATGACCATGTCGATGCGGTCGACGTCGCACATCTTGCAGAATCCCCGCCGGCCGAATTTCGAGGAGTCGACCAGCGCGATGACCTTCTGCACCGTCTCGATCATCATCAGCGCCAGGTGACCGCCCATGAGATTGGTCGTCGTCACACCGTAGTTGAGATCGAAACCGTCCACCCCGAAGAAGAGCTTGCTGCACGAAAACTGCCGGAGCATCTGTTCGGCGAAAGGCCCCACGACCGAAAACGAACTGTTGCGCAGCGCGCCGCCGAGCTGGATTACCGTGCATTCGTCGTTCTCCGCGAGCGTCGTGGCGACGCTCAGCGACGTCGTGATCGCCGTCAGCTCCTCCACCTCGCGGATCTCGCGCGCCATGGCGAGCGTCGTCGTCCCCGAAGCGATGAGAATCGTGTCGCGCGGTTCCACGAGCCGTGCGGCATAGGCTCCGATGGCGCGTTTTTGGTCGGAACAGAGTTTCTCCTTGTCGTTGACGTGACGCTCCTGAATGTAGGGGTTGGCCAGGATCGCCGAACCGTGTACGCGGTAAAGCATCTGCTGCTGTTCGAGCAGCGTCAGATCCTTGCGGATCGTCACCTCCGAGACGCCGAGCATGTGGGCCAGTTGCGAAACGGACAGCGATGTCTGCTGGTGCAACAGTGCCATGATCCTGCGGTGCCGTTCGTTGACGATCGCCGGTGCCTGCGGAAGGGAGTGAGAGTGTTCGAGAGGGGGCTTCATGTTCGTGCTATTTTATTGCCTGTCGGAAGAGC
>ENA-OPCL01002237-OPCL01002237.1-human-gut-metagenome-genome-assembly--contig:-NODE-2237-length-13018-cov-7.543547_pt1 | contig 13018 bp, 19 predicted proteins | sample MGYA00241251_ERZ501482 | MGnify/ENA primary metagenome ERZ501482 (study PRJEB25962, sample SAMEA2042581) | human gut metagenome | biome: human gut; feature: human-associated habitat; material: faeces... | reverse complement strand
CTCTAATTAGTCCACACACAGTTATTGATAATCGTAATGATGGTTATAATAATAAATATCATTTAATGTTGGTGAATGTGATTTATACATCTTTGATTCATGCGACTGTTAAGTATGCAGGTTCAAGTATGGAAACTGAGCATATGAAAGATGTATTTGAAACGGTTTTACCAGATAATAAAGGATTGATTGAAACTTTAAATGATTTCTATGATGGAGCTATCAATGAAGCGGATCTAACGGATATTATCAAGAATATTCAAAGTGATAATACGACTAAGGCTTAAAAAACATTTTCATCGACTGATTTTTAAAATATGGTCGAGTACAAACAAAGCAAACATCTCTATGTTTAACATAGAGAAAAAGTAGCTAAAACGCCTATATATAAAGCGCCTAGCTACTTCGTGATGTATTTTTGATGTATTTTTCATAAAATTTTGTTTAGTTTATCCAGCATTTCACGCCTAGATTCGGAGTATATATGGGCGTAAGTTTTTCTTAATTCACTAACAGAGTGCCCTAACCTTTCTGCGATCAGCTGATCATCTACACCGGCACGAATCAGCAGAGTCGCATGAGAGTGCCTAAAGCCGTGAGGAGAGATAGGTGGAACACCAGCAACCTGGATATATCTCTTCAAAGCAACAGCCAGTCTGGGCGCCAGAAGTGGCTTTATATGGCCAAACACAAACCAGGAGGACGAGAACCCGTCCTTCTTTTGTTGCTCGCTATAGCGACGCCTTAGGTAATCTAGAAGGGTATCCTGTAAATCAATATATCTGTTTGAGTTTTTAGATTTAGGTGGAGTAATCTCCCACGGAGCCGATTCTGTTTTTATAGTTAATGTTTTTGAAATATGCACCCGGCCTCTGCCTAGATCAACATCCGACCATTGGAGGGCAAACATTTCAGATTTACGGACACCAGTGCCAAACATAAACATAAAGACATCACGCCAGTACTGGTCGTCTACGCACGATATAAAGTGCGTAAATGTTTCCTGCTCCCAGAACAACAGACTCTGATCTTTCAGGTTCCGTTTATCTTTCACGATAGGCAAAGATCTGCACGGGTTGACTTCAAGATATCCAAGTCTCACGGAATAGGAAAGAATAACGGATAGAGTATCTAAAATGCCGTTTAATGTGGGGGCAGCATAAAGCTGACCGTTTTGTTTTTTCTTTTGAAGCAGACGGTTTCTCCACTGATCCAGAACGGGAGTCGTAAGCGCCGTAAGCTTCAAACTTCCCAAATCATCCTGGATGTGATTTCTATAAGTATGTTCGTGCGTATAGAGAGTGGATCCTTTTACGGACATATTCTCTGCGTTTTTGCAGTATAACTGAAACATTTCATTCAAAGTGATAGAAGGCCGAGAGGTAGTCATTTCCAGACGGAAGGCATGCTCGGCTTCTTTTGCTTCCTTTTTTGTTTTGAAACCTCGACGACAATATCGCTGAGTCTTTCCGGTAATATCTTTACAGGAACCATAGAACATCCAGGTCCCCCTTTTTGTGTCCTTTTGCTGAGCCATAAGAGATTATCTCCTTTTATAATTTCTACGAAAAGCGACTAAAACACCCAACACTTGAACCTGATCATGAAAGTCGGACGTCGAGAAGAGAGTCCCAATCGCATACGGACTGGCAGTACGTAAAGCAATCTGGTTCGTTTCGTTATGCGTAATAATAAAACGTAGCATGGCTTTACCTTGATACTTCACTAGCATAGGCACACCAGCACGAATAGCACCAGTAGCGCGGATCAGGCAGACGTCGCCCTTGATAATATCCGCCTTATACATAGTTTCATCAGGCATAACATAAATATAATCCGCTGTAACATCTGTAGCCATAGAAGTGAAGACTGACGAGCTATTCGACTTAGATACAGACCCGTCCTCGTCGACCAGGGACAGAAAGCGGACAGGCTTTACTGCAGAATCTTCAAAGGCTGCGCTCATCAGATCAAAAGGTTTCAGGTTGAAGCGCTCCGCAATTTTCACAACCATATCTGGCCTTGGCGCTTTAGTGCCAACCTCCCAACACCGTACGGTGTTATAAGAAACACCACAATACTCGGCCAAATCTCTACGACTGACACCAGACTCTTTCATCAGCTCAGGGAGTTTGGAAGATAAAACTTCATTCAATTTACTCATAATTACACCTCCTAGGTTCATATTAATCTTTTAGGTTCAAAAAGTAAATAATAAAAAATACAAAATAGTAACCATAAAAGTTTGACAAAATAAGTTTATAGCTGTAAACTGTAGGAAATTAGGAAAAGAGCTTTTAAGAAAGAAGGGAAAGCAGATGGGATAGAGGAACTCAAAAAGAAAATCGAATTCATGCTCCAGACTATGGACCAAAAGGGTCTTGAACAGGCCTATAAAATCCTACAAAGAATCTGGATCAGACACGGAACACAGCAATAGAACACACACACGGAAGAGCGCAGGACTTGGAAACAGGTTCTGCGTTTTTCTTTTATAAAAGACGAGTAACCGATCTAAACAGGATTACTCGTCTTTTTTTTCTACAAGATTATCAATAAGCTGCATTACTAAATTAAATTGATCATTAGGCAGACTGTATAGTTTTTTCATAATCCTAAGAGTGTCAGCATCATAGCCTTTTTCAGCTGCAAGCTCTTCAAGTATGGCGTCCATATCATCTATAAACATTTCACCCTTGCCTTCAGTTAACCAGAAATAATCCACGCAATACTTAAAACATATCAATCTAATAGTTCGATCAGACGCGCCGTTTGTATTTCTTTCAATATTACTAAGCGCCCCTCTTGAAAGACCGATAGGCTTCCCAAAGGCCTCACCCGATAGGCCTAGAGCTTTACGAACTTCTTTAATTCGTTCACCCACTGTTTTCATAAGTGCCTCCTTTCAAAAACAGAATACCACTATAGTTTTAAATTGTAAAGTAACAAAACATTTTTTTAAATTTCAGTGTTGACAATTGTAAAGTGACGAGCATATAATGACTTCGTAAACTTCAATTATGAAGTACATGGAGGTGAAAAAATGAAAGCATCGCAACATCAGGAAATAGAAAAAGCAAGCCTAATTCTTTCAGAAAAGATTCCCAAGCTATCTGAAAGTGAAAAAGCCTTTGTAGAGGGAATACTGACAGGCCTACAAATGAATAAGGCTCAGCCAGCACCAGCAGCCAAGGAACCAGAGAAGCAGGAGGAGGTGAAGTAGATGGATGCAACAGTTGTAGGAGGGATCTTCATTCTAACGGTAGCCGTAATGGTAGGAATCCCGACAATGAAAAAATTAGAACCGGAAAACACTTGGTACAGAGTGTATGCGATTCTAATCTGGTTTATAGCAGTATCTAGTTTAGTTCTTCGAGCTCTTTCTTAATATCTGGAGTCAATTCTTCTAGTAATCTTCCAGCAGTATGTCGATCATTTGTCATCAGCTTATTGAATTCAATTAGCTTATTACGAAGATCAGGAGAAACCAGAGGAAGAATTCTAAAGAAGTACTCGCCATATTCCTTCATATATTCGGGGTGGTTAAAGTATAAATATTTACCAGCGTATTGAAGGAAACCCATATAAATGTCTTTCTTAGCTTGATTATTACTTTTCTTATTATCAGCTTTAATCTCAAGATCACGAAGCTTCAAATGATAAATGTTATTTATAATCGCTGTAATACTTGGAGAAATAATCGCAGCTAAAGCAAGAGCTACAGTCAAGATATTAGCTAACTTATCAGTCATAAAAAAAAACCTCCTTTCATAGGAGATTGTAACACGAAAGGAAGAAAGAGAAATGGAACACAAATCAACAGGCGCAGAGCTTCCAGACTTTGCGGAGGGTATCAACCTTCACGGAGAAAGACTAAGACTGGAAGCATTCTATGCAGAACAAAAAAGAATCAAAAAACAGAAATTCAGATCTGGACTGGTAACAGCGCTAAACGTTGCGATCCTAATCCTGATCATTACGCTTAGCGTAGCGGTTTGGATCATGATCTATCAAATGCTTTATTAAAGGAGGTGGTGCATTTTGCAAGTAGAAAACCTAGCAGCCTACAGATACGAGATGATGGAAAAGGGATACATGAACATATCCGAACTATCAAAGTTTCTAGGTTGCGGAAGGAAAAAGGGAAGCAAGATCTTCCAGAAGATCATGGAAGACATAAAAAAAGAAGGTCTAGAAAATATCGACAGCAACATTATTCTAACCAAGCGTGCTGTTCAGTATCTAGGCCTCACACAAAAGAATATCGTAGAATCCTACGAGCGTTCTATAAAAAAAGGCTAGAAGACCTCGTTCGAAAACGAATAAGGCTCTAGCAATAGAACACGCTTATATTATACAGCACGTGTTCAAAAATACAAGGAGGAAAAAGAAAGAATGAATTTAGACGAAGCAATTGCCCGCACAAAAGAAGCATCTGAAAGTCAACGCCTAGGAGAACTTGGCAGAGAAACCGCTTTGCAGCTTGCAGCATGGCTGGAGGAATTGAAACAGTATAGAGAACAGTATAAAGAACAGAATCAGGAAACTAATCTAGATCATTTCCAGCAGGAAGTTCTAGAAAATTGCATGTGGAATTTAGCGGTAGTCAAAGGAAGACCTGAACGATGTGATCGTATTAAATGCCTTGACTGCGAACTTAGCAAAGATCGATCAAGAGGATGTCATGAAAAGGTAATGGATTGGCTAAAGCAGCAGTATATAAAACCAACTTACGAATTATCTAAATTTGAATTTGATTTATTACAAAGCTGTTCACAAGGCTATTCGCCCGAATATCAGTTCAAAAATATAAATTCTTTAACCGAGATGAGAAAAAAGGGGTATTTCAAGGGCATTGATAGGGATGCAACGATTGAAGATATCCTAGCAAATAGCGAAATAACAGAGGAGGAATAAACATGATCACTATTGAAAAAGAAAAAACTGCAGAGGAAGCATTAACACTCTTCTCAGTAACGGTCAAGCTAACGCCAGGAGATGAAAGTGGTATTCACGTAAGCGCAAACGTGAAAGGACATAGAGCGGAAATGATGGCGCTTCTTGATACATTAGACATCAGCCCAGAGAAGTACAGAGATATCATGACACACGCTGCAAAGGCTACAGTCAGAGACCTTGTACAGCAGGTAGTAAATCTAAGCGAAAGCCTAGAAGGCGCAGAAATAGAAGAAACGGAGGACTAGAAAATGTATTATCAATTAACATTGCAATTCGCAACAAGCGAAATCGACGACGCTCAAAAAGTGTTGGAGCTAGCCAAAGAGCTAGACCTAAAGCGCGCAGGACTAGAGGAAAAACTGCCTGAGCCTGAAACATTCCCATGGGAAGAAGAAGCACCAAAACAAGAAGCACCAAAGCAGGAGGAACCTACAATTCCAAGAGCTAAAGACTGGGTGCCAATGGATGAGCATGCACCGGAGCCAGTAAAGCCAACGCCTAAACCTGATCCGACTGCAGAACCAATTACATTGGAAGAACTACAGAAAGCCGGCGTCGCATTTGCCAAAGAAAAAGGTGTATCTGTACTAAAAGTATTCCTAACTCAGATGGGTGCAAGCAAGATCTGTGACATTCCTAAAGAAAAATATCAGGAAGCTTGGGAGGCACTACATGCCTAGCCAACACGCGATTTTATCAGCCAGTGGGTCCAACAAATGGATTCACTGCCACCCTTCCGCAAGACTGGAGGAACTATTCGAAGAAAAGCCAAGTGCTTACGCAGCAGAGGGAACAGAGGCCCACAGTGTAGCAGAACAGAAACTTCGTAACTGGATTGAAGGTCATCCACGAAGAAAAGTAAAGGCAGCTAACGGAGAAATGGACGAGGCTACAAACGTTTATAAAGACTATGTTCTAGAGGTATACAACAAAGAGAAAAAGAAAAGTGATATCGCGGACCTTTTTATCGAGGTACAAGTTGATTTGACTCCATGGATTCCGGAAGGATTCGGGACATCAGACGCCGTGATCGTAAGTAATCACACGCTCCACGTTATCGATTTTAAATACGGAGAAGGTGTCAAGGTAAATGCTCCACACAATCCGCAACTTACCATTTACGCTGCAGGAGTTATGGCACTTTACGATTGCTTATATGATTTTGAAAAAGTTCAGCTTCATATCGTACAGCCCAGACGCGATCATATCAGCACCTGGGAACTTACAACAGAAGAACTGGCAGACTGGATGGAGAACACAGTCAAGCCTGCAGCTATAGAAGCTTGGAACGGTGACGGAGAACAACAAGCAGGTGAGTGGTGCAAGTTCTGCAAGGCAAAAGCGCAATGCGCAGCACACGCCGCAAAGATGAAAGCTATCGATGAAAGATATCAGCGCATGTGCGGAATGCTTCTAACAGATCAGCAAATCACGGAGCTTTTACCAGAACTAAATGGACTTATCTATTGGGCCAAAGAGGTGCAAGCGTTCGCACTGGAGCAGGCCTTAAAGGGGACACACTACGAAGGATATAAAGTGGTCGAAGGGGTAAGCAGCCGAAAGATCACGAATGAAAACAAAGTTGCGGAGGCTCTCCAGAACGCAGGATTTGAATACGACCAGATTATGGCTAAGCCAAAGCTTCAGACTATCACGGCTCTAGAAAAATTAGTCGGAAAGAAAGACTTTGCAGAAATCGTTGGTGAATATATCGAGAAGCCGCAGGGAAAACCTACATTAGTGCCAGTAAGCGACAAACGCCCAGAGCTTGGAAGTGTAACAAATGACTTCAAAGATGGCATTGATTAGAAAGATAAAAAGACTGATAGGAATCCAGTCGCCTTCAGAACACATGTGGGGATTTAAGCCCAGGAGATCAAAAGATGAGTTCAAAAGAGGATATCAACCAGCTCGAAGAAAAGACGGTCCGCATCCGAGCCGAGATTCGAAACAGTAAACCAGGACCACACAGAAACGATCTAAAGCGACAGCTTAAAAATGTAATGCGACAAAGAATACAAATAGGAGGAACAAAAAGATGTCACAAGTAAAAACAAAATTAGTAAGATTCTGCTATTGCCATTTAGCAGAGCCACGCGCAGTGGTAGAAGGCCAGGACAAGAAGTACAGCCTTAATATTCTAATCGACAAGGAAGACAGGGAGACGTTAGCACGTATCCAGAAAGCCTACGAAGAAGCTGTACAAGAAGGAATCGAGAAGTTCGGTCAATCCTTCAAGGGAAAAGTAACACCGCTAAAAAAAGCGCCAGGAGTCGGTTCAAGAGGTATAATCACTGACTGCGACATGGATGAAAAGTTCAGCGCACCAGAATTCAAAAACAAATACATGCTATCTGCTAAAAGTAATAGACCTGTGTCTGTAGGCTACCGAAAGAACGGAGTGACATACGCTTACTCATCTAAAGAGGAGATTGAAGAAAACGTATACTCCGGATGCTATGGAGCTATCAATTTCAATCTGTACCCATTTAACACAGTAGGAACGGGGATTGCTGCGGGCCTTAACAGCGTCCTAAAAGTAAAAGACGGAGAACCATTAGGCGGACACTCAAGTGTAACTACAGACTGGGCAGACGCTTCTGAGTTTGACGAGGAAACCGGAAGCGACGACCTAAGTGCCTTATTGTAAAAAGCCCATACTGCATATCTACCTGGAGACATACTCCAGCGTCGACCTTGCAGCCTGCGGGGTTTATAAATACGCAGAGAGTTTAGATTTCAAAATACTTCTATTCGGATATGCATGGAACGACGGACAGGTCGAGGTCCTGGACCTTACAAAACAGGATCTACCGGTCACTCTTTTTTATGCATTGACAGACCCCAACACAATCAAGGTAGCACACAACGCAAACTTTGAAAGAGTCTGCCTAACAAACTATATAAAAAGGGAAAAGAGAATCAAATTCTTCAGGAAGAACCTCATGGATCAATTTACACCTGAAGGATTCCTTCCACCAGAACAATGGCAAGACACCTTGGTCATGGCCGCAGAGAACGGCTATCCTTCAAGCTTAGGCCAACTAGGACCCGCACTAGGGATTGAAGAAGACAAGGTGAAACTGGCTACAGGTAAAAGACTGATCCAGTATTTTTGTAAGCCTTGCAAACCAACAAAAGCCAATGGCGGAAGATGGAAAAACCTACCGAAGCATGATCCGGAGAAATGGAATCTTTTCATAGAATACAACAAGCGCGACGTGGAATCAGAACAAGCCATTTATAACAAGCTAAACAGCTTGATACCTGTATCTGATCAGGAATGGGAAAACTGGCACAGGGACCAGAGAATAAACGACAGAGGAATTCACGTAGATACGCAGATCATAAAAAACGTGCAGTCCTACAGTCTAGATCATGGAATGGCACTCATGGATGAAGCAAGATACATCACAGGGCTAGAAAATCCGCAGAGCGTAGCACAGCTAAAAAAGTGGATCCTTGACCAGGAAGGACATGACGTCGAAAGTTTGAACAAAGAAGCCGTGAAAGACCTTCTAAAAGGCAAGTTAAGGCCAGAAACAAGAAGAGCCCTAGAAATACGACAGGAGCTCGGGAAAACAAGCGTCAAGAAATACGACGCATTCCAGAGAGCGTGCGGAGAAGATGACCGAATCAGGGGAACCTTCCAATTCTTCGGAGGCAGAACCGGAAGATGGGCCGGACGCTTGATCCAACCGCAGAACTTCCCACGGCCAAGCTTTGACGAAGTAGACGAGCCGAGAGAACTAGTAAAGGATGGAAACTTTGAGCTTTTAGAGCTCATCTATCCAAGCATGAACGATGTATTCGCTACGATTCTAAGAACCGTAATCACACCACCAGAGGGAAAGTCCTTCATAGTAGCCGACTACTCAGCCATAGAGGCTCGAGTGATTGCCTGGCTAACAAGAACAACATGGCGCCAGGAAGTATTCAAAAACGGCGGAGATATCTACTGTGCATCAGCTAGCCAGATGTTCGGGGTGCCTGTAGAAAAGCACGGAATCAATGGACATCTAAGACAAAAGGGAAAGATTGCCGAACTAGCGCTCGGATACGGAGGTGGAACGGCAGCACTGGAAGCCTTCGGAGCGAGTAAGATGGGACTAAGCCCAGAACAGCAGCAAGAGATTGTGACGAAATGGAGACTAGCCTCGCCACGTATCAAGGACTTCTGGTACTTGCTAGGCAGAGCTTTCGAGGATGCGATTACAGATAGTAAAGTCACAACTCTGGACCGAAATATGAAGGTTTTCAAAAGTAATGGAAACGCTTATATTCAACTACCAAATGGTCGCATTTTAGGTTACGTTAGTCCACGAATCAAGGATGGCCAGGTATCTTTTTTAGGATTGAACCAGACAACACGAAAGTGGGAGTGGACAAAAACCTGGGGCGGAAAGCTTACGGAGAACGTAGTTCAGGCTATCGCAAGGGACTGCCTATGCGAGACGCTAAAAGGATGCGACGAGATCGGAGCTAAAACAATCATGCACGTTCATGATGAAGTGATCTGCGAAGTACCGACGGAAGAAAAAGAAACAAAATTCAAACAACTGCTAGAAGTAATGGCTAAACCAATAGACTGGGCGCCAGACTTGGTTCTAGTAGGAGACGGCTTTATATCCGGTTATTACAAGAAGGACTAAAACATGAAAAAACAAAATTTAATTATAGCCTTGATCTATATCACCACAGCGCTGATCATTCTAGATATTTTGAAAGACGTGTTCGGCTTAGATATAGCACAAGCGCCAAGGCTAGGAGGATAAAACATGAGTGTTAAATGGACGCAGCAGGAAGATAACCTTCTAAAACAACTAAACGCTATAGGTTTATCAAGTGCTGCAATTTATAAGAACTATAGAGAAGTTCTAAAAGGAAGATCACAGAGCGCTATACAGCAGCGCCTGACCTACCTGAACAAACCGCCTGAAGAAAGACGGAAGGAAGACATGGCCAGCTTCGACAATGCAGACATGCTAGAAAAAGCGATCAACCAGGCCGCAGACCGTATCTGCAACCGCCTGGACAATATCGCAAACGCTCTAGCCGTAATCTGCAGAGATATGGAAAGCGATACAGAGAACGCCAGCAAGCACGCTGAACGCACTACAAAGCTTCTAGAAGAGATCAAGGCCAATGGGACACTCCAGCAAGGAACACTGCAAAGTATCAAACACGAGCTTCAGAAAGTAGCCTATCGGGGAAATAAGAAATGGAATATGAAATGAAAAGAAAGCAGAGAATCTTTTATATTCTAAGTCCAGATTATCTTAAGACTCTGAAGGTTCTAACGGCTAGTGAATTAGCAAAGCTTCTAGGAATCAAGAGAGAACATCTAGATATTTATCTGGTAACGAATCCCACTTTTAGAGGCTATCCTATAGCGGAAGAATAGACAGGAGGCTGAAGGATGTATGCAATAGCAACCTGCAAGAACAGAAAACAAAAGCAATATTTCAACCAGGAAATGTCCTGGGATGAATTCATAGCAGAACTAAAAGAAACGACCCGAACGAGAGAAACGGTGGAAGAGTACAAAAACATGACGAAGGACCTGCAGTCCGATATCAAGGACGTCGGTGGATTCGTAGCCGGAGAACTAAAAGATGGCAGACGAAACAATCAAAGCGTTCTATCAAGAAGTATGATCACATTGGATGCTGACTTCGCAGACAAAGACTTTTTAGACTTGATCCGAATAACGTGCGACTTTTGCAGCGTGATATATTCCACGCATAAGCACACACCGGAAAAGCCGAAATATAGATGGATCATTCCACTACAAAGAGGAGTATCACCGGAAGAATACGAGGCAATCGCTCGAAAGATTGCAAGTACTATCGGAATGGAATACTTCGACGACACAACGTACCAGCCAGCACGAATGATGTTCTGGCCGAGCACCAGTAAGGACGGAGAATACATCTGTGAACAACTAGGAGACAGAAACGCGTACCTGAACCCGGATGACATCCTGGCGCAGTACAGAGACTGGCATGACATCAGCTACTGGCCTCGCTCCAACAGAGAGACAGAACTGCATCACAGCGACATTAGACACCAGGAAGACCCTTTATCTAAGTCCGGATGGATTGGCGCATTCTGCAGGGCCTACACAATCCAAGAAGCGATCGAGAAGTTCATACCAGAGGAATACACGCCGACAGAGGACCCGAACCGCTGGACCTATACGAATGGATCCACAGCAGGAGGCCTAGTCATCTACGACGATAAGTACGCCTACAGTAATCACAATACGGACCCGACAGGGCAGCAGCTATGCAACGCCTATGATCTTGTAAGGATACACAAGTGGCCAGATGACGAAAAGAGCACAGAGAAGATGCTGAATCTGATGTCGTCAGACAAGAACACCAAAAAGCAGTTGATCGAAGACAAAAAGGAACAGATTCATGAGGACTGGGACGACTTCAAGGACGACACCGCGAGGGGTTCGCAAGGGGTAGAAGACAGTAAAGAAGAAGTAGACGAGGACTGGCTGGATGCCATGGACGTCGATAAAAAAGGAAACTTCAAGCCTACTACCGACAACATAGTCCGCATACTTTTAAATGATCCAAAACTTAAAAACGGAGTCGGAGGCAATGACCTATTCGCACAGAAACCAGTCAAGAAGGGAAACCTGCCATGGTGGAACTACAACCCAAGCGACCCGACCTGGACCGATACGGACGACGCAAGCTTCAGATACTATCTAGAAAAGAAATACAACATTGTCGCCAAAGGAAAAGTAGACGACGCTATAGCCTATGTTCAGGAGAGAAACAGCTTTCACCCAGTACGTGACTATCTAGACACACTAGAGTGGGATGGCATACCAAGACTAGACACGCTGTTTATAGACTATCTAGGAAGCGAGGACTCAGAGTACAGCAGAGCGGTCGCAAGGAAAGCTTTTACCGCAGCCGTGGCCAGAATCTACACGCCAGGATGCAAGATGGACTACATGCCTGTACTTGTAGGACACCAGGGAATCGGAAAGAGCCACATGCTAAGCATCATGGGCGGAGATTGGTTCTCAGATTCAATTACAACAATCTCAGGGAAAGAAGGATACGAAGCCCTGCATGGATCATGGGTTATTGAATGGTCCGAACTATCAGCAGCCAGAAAAGCCGACATTGAGTCCATGAAGCAGTTTATAAGTAAGAGGGACGACCGATACAGAAAGGCCTACGCAAGACGAGTTACGGACAATCCAAGACAGTGCGTGTTTTTCGGAACCACAAATGATGATGAATTCCTAAGAGACTACACAGGAAACCGAAGATTCTGGCCGATCAACACGGATATATCGAAAGCGAAAAAGATTGTGTTTGATGATCTACCAAGGGAACGAGATCAAATATGGGCGGAAGCTAAGCAGAGATTCAGGGAAGGAGAAAAGTTATTCCTTCAGGGCGAAGCTTTGACCGGAGCCGAACAGATGCAAAAAGAGCACACGTTTACCAGCGTCCGAGAGGACATGGTCCGAGATTATCTAGATAGAAAGTTACCGCGAGATTGGTATGACATGGATCTTTATGCAAGAATCCAATGGCTAGATGATCCAAAGAACGAAGGTACAAGAGAGCGAACAAGAGTATGCCTTTTGGAAATTTGGTGCGAGGTTTTGAATGGATCAAAGAACAAGTTTACATCCGTGGACCAGAGAGAACTCAAGGCAATCATGGAAAGCATAGGATGGGTTCATACTAAGAATCCGTTAAGATTTGGAGGTATTTACGGACGCCAGAAAGCTTATGTTAGGCCGCAAGAAGCTTATTTATACAGTCAATAAAGTGACAACGCGACAACGCACTCAAAAAATCAAGGTGGAAACGACGGCAACGAGTAAACAACGCTAAAATTTATGCACAGTTGCCGGAGTATCACCGCATAAAATAGGGACATCCTATACATCTGACAACGAGACAACTATAAATTATATAACTTAATAAATATATATAGTATATAGCGTAATACAGTACATGTGTATGTATATGCGCGCGAGAAAATATAGTATATATATAAAGAGTTTGGAAGGCGT
>ENA-OPCL01002236-OPCL01002236.1-human-gut-metagenome-genome-assembly--contig:-NODE-2236-length-13025-cov-2.550039_pt1 | contig 13025 bp, 7 predicted proteins | sample MGYA00241251_ERZ501482 | MGnify/ENA primary metagenome ERZ501482 (study PRJEB25962, sample SAMEA2042581) | human gut metagenome | biome: human gut; feature: human-associated habitat; material: faeces... | reverse complement strand
TCGCCGTATAGGCTCGGTACCAATTTGCGCAGCAAATGTCAAGCGAAGCCGTAAGGCTAAGTACAGAGAATCAATATGATAACTCGCCGTTACATACTTGGTGCACGCGGGCATAGCTCGCGGTATCATAAAGCAAATAAGAGTGCACATATTGTGCACTCTTGTGTTTTTGTATGCATATATTTTTAAACGAAAAAACATTCCATATCTGGAATGCTTTTCTACCAAAACACCTTGGTGGACAACACTACAGCTGCCTTACACCCTCGTGCACCGTACAGATGAATTACTTGGTATAAAAAATATAGCATATATCTTATTATATGTCAACTATTATTTTTTATTCATCAAGAAAAAGATGAGTGTTATGTCCTGAAGAAAAATCAAAAACCCTATTGCCACAGACATTATTTAATAATATTTTTACCGTTTGTTTACTTATTTCGTCATGTTTTTCTATATTTCTATAAAATGTATTTGAAATAAAATCAACCAACTGTAAAAGTTTATGGTTTTTTGAATCAGAATACATTACGCTGAACGAATTACAAACAGGATTCATAACATTTAAATGTTGATTTAAATACCCATCCAGAGTATATTTAGCATCTGTCGAGATATTTTGTTCATCAATAATTAAATGCATATCTTGTGTATCATTGTTATATTTGCTTTTATTTCTGAAAAAATTATCATAATAGACCTGCACAATGTAATTAAATGTTCTTGCATGATTTTTTATAAATTCTTCTGTCGTATAATGGTTATCTAATACGATAATGCCAATTTCAAAATCATCTTTACATGTTTTTACAATTTTTTCATAAATCTCTTTTTTCTTCTTTTCTGAAAGTTCTGCTCCTTTTATTTCTCTATTTTTCAGTAAAAGTTTATTATATTTTTGATTTTTCCTAATTAATTTGGCAATTCCTTTTCGAAATTGTTTTTTTAATTTATCGGAGTTTCTCGTGAATAGTAATGCAATGATGAAATATCTGTTGCTACTTACATCTGTCTTAGTTATGCTCCCAGATTCGTCAATAAAAACCGTTAAGTCCTTTTTATCCATAGTGTTCCCCAATCTTTATGTATAATACTAGTTTATTATACACTTTTTGCGAAGCTTCGTATATAATTAGAGAAACATAGTTCCTAAAATGGTTGCTGCCAGAAACAATCGTTATACTGTACCAGGTGGTAAATAAAAATATTTTCGTTTTTTCACCATTTTATACATACGCTTATTTAGGAATAATACTTGATTTTTTAGCGGGGTTCCTTCTATTGTGTCGCAGCATATGCCAATTATTCCATTACGTAATACCTCTACCGAATGAATCTTTGTCACATACACTTTTAATTTCATATCATATCTCCTACTCATACTTACACAAGAAGCGCACGTTTCCGTGCGCTTCTCTTCTTATCTTTTATTTCTTTTTTTTACCACTTCATATCTTTCGTGGCTATCCATTTTCAGTTACTTCCTGCGTCTCTTATGTTTCCGAGAATTTAACATCCTCTTCTTTCTGGTATCCATCAGGATTAATCCAGTTCCAAGAACCGCAAGTGTGCCAAATCCGATAATACCATACTTCCAGTCTCCTGCTCCACCAGACATCGGCATCTTGAACGTCGCAGAGTTTACTACCTCAAAGGTGCAGTCATAGAACTGCCACTTGTTCGTGGCCGCATCCCATGTTGCTTTTGAAGTGTCTGCTTTGTTCTTTACAGCCTCTTCTTTTGTCATTGTGATTGGAAGCGTTACAGTAATCGGGTCTTTCAGGAGTGTATGTCCTGAAGTTGTTTTTGTTTCTGTTATCTGATACTCGCCCTGGTCAAGGTTATCAAATACAACATATCCATTTGCGTCTGTTGTTCCGGTCGTAGTTCCGCCAACTTTCAGCAGTCTGGTGAATCCATCTCGTGCTGTCGTCAGTTTCTCTGCTTCCTTGATGAACTTCAGTTCAAACGTTACCCCTTTCAGAGGTGTCTTTCCGTCAACATCATACTTGCGGATAGTAATCTTACACGGTTTCAGCTTATTGATTGCTTCAAGCTTCATCGTCGCATTTGTCCCAGTCGTTAGATATTTCGGCGTGCTGTCAACAACGTACTGTCCAGGAGCCTTAATCTCGGTTATCTTGAGCTTTCCACCGATTGGGATGACTACTTTTCCGTTGTATGTATAAAAACTGTCGCTCTTATATGCTGTGTCTGTGTTCAGGTGGGTATTATCCATCTTTACGATACCGCTCGAATCAGACGTCAGATACCAGGTTTTCTTTGTCGTGTTATCGCTGTCAACAAATTCCACTTTAAATAACACACCATTGATTACATTATTTTTTTCACTTTTTTTCGTGATTTGGAATTCATTTTTGGTGAATACAGGGTCATCGCTGAATGTTACTGTAAGGTCCTTGCTTGCGTCATTCGGCATCGTAACCTTAAGCTTCTGTGAAGCCGGTGTTGATATCGCATGTCCGGCAGGTGCCTTTGTCTCAGTGATTGTGTATTCAGCAGTCTTATTCGGAAGTTCTAACGAATTAGAGATTCCTTTTGCATTTGTTTTTAAAGTTCCTTTGAATGAGCCGCCGTCCGTGATGGAGAATTCAGCCCCTTCAAGTGAGTATCCGCTTAAACCGAGGATTTCGGAAGCGGCTTTTGATTCCTTGTGTACGGTTACAGTTACTGGTTTGAGTGGCTCGTTCGGGATACCGGATTCTGCACCGAATATCTTGACTTCGCCATATTCATCGTTGTTGGTATCATAACCCTTTCTTGTCCAGGTCTGTTCATAAACAGTATCGGAAAGTTTATAGAACTCAGGGGCCTTTGTTTCTTTACAATACAATTTGTACTGTGAAGCCTGTCCATTGCCATCAATGCTCTCCGTTTTCAGGAACGCTTCATCAGACCAGCCGTCGCTTTTTGTCACCAGTTTTGCAAGTGCTTTTGTACATGCCTTATCGGCGTAAACGGTAAACTCAGCCTTTGCAAGCGGATTGCCTTTCATGTCAACCTTCTTTACTTTGAACTGGAGCCTCCAGTTTGTTGGGTCGTTCGGGATACCGTCAATCGGTCCGAATGGTTTTACTTCGCCAACGGTTGTGTCGGTCTCGCCTCCATCCTCTCCGTCTCCTTCGCTCGTATCCGCATTGCCTTCTGCCTGCTGTTCCTGTTCTGCTTTCTTTTTGAGTTCCTCATACTGTGCACGGTACCACGTCTGTTTGTATACGGTGTTTGAGAGTCTATAGCCTGATGGGGCTTTTGTCTCTTTACAGTATAATGTTACAGAAACGTTTTTCCATGGCACGTCATAAGACATTGTGTCTGACATACCACCATCGCCAGTTGTAAGGTCTCCTATGTAAGATGTATTGCTGCAGCTCTCGTCAGAGTATACTCCAAACACTGCACCTGCCAGCGGTTTCTTGAAACGGCTTACCTTTTTGATGTTCATCATGACTGTCCATGCTGAGTTATCGTTCACGATACCTGTTGCCGGACCAAAAGGCTTAACCTCTCCGGTATCCGTATTGGCAGAAGCCGTATAATCTTTGTAGTTCCATGTCTGCGGGTGTACCGTATTATCAATACTATATCCTTCCGGGGCTTTCAGTTCTTTACAGTACAGGGTCACTGACTGTTTAGAGTATCCTGGGTTATATGGTATTGTGTCAGTAAGTCCTTCGTCGTTGGTCTCCAGTTCCTGGATTTTGGATGCTTCGCTGCAGCTGCTGTCTGTATAGACGCCAAATACTGCACCGGCAAGCGGGTTTCCATTATTGTCTATTTTTTTTACGTAGTAACTGAATGTCCATAAGGTCTCCGGGTCAACAACTCCTGTCTCCGGTCCGAAATACTTCGTTTTTCCGATGGTCTCCTGTGATGACGGGATGGTATTGAACTCGTCATATGTCCACGTCTGTTCGAAGATATCGTCATTGATAGTATAACCTTCCGGTGCCGATATCTCCTTGCAATAATATGTTACGGATTTGGTATTGATATCTGCTTTAAGTGTCTTTAAAGGTGTCAGCCCATTCGCTCCGGTCTTCAGTGTGAACAGTGTGTTGTCTTCCGATTCCACGTCATCTTTACTTGCGTAAACGCTGAACACGGCGCCGGCAAGAGGTCTGCCTTTGTCGTCTACTTTCTTTACCTGCATGGAGTAATTCCAGCCGGTCTTTTTGTTTACGATTCCTGTCTTGTCTCCGAATGTCTGGAGTTCGCCAAGCGTGTTCTCGTCTTTTGCTTTTAAGGCATCGTAGTCTGTTTTAGCGAATGTCTTTGTATAGATTGTATCTGACAGTGCATAGCCTGGAGGAGATGCGACTTCACGGCAGTACAGTGCGTAAGAAGGGATATCTCCTTTAATCTTTCCTGGCGTATATGTATCTGTGTAGCCGTCGGCCCTGGTCTCTAGCATGGCAACATGGTGTTCTTTCGCCTTCGCGTCCGCTTCCGCTTCCGTCAGGTAAAATCTAAACCATGCTCCGGCCAGCGGTTTACCATCCTCGTCTACCTTAAACGCTCTTGCGCGGAGACTCCATGTATTTTGTACCTCATCATTCTTCACTATCAGTCCTGTATTTGACAACTTGGCTACAGGATTTGTCCATGTGTTATACTTCTCATTTTTATCTGGCGCAGTGATGTTCAGTGTTCGCGGTGTTGAATCACGGTTATATCCATCGGGGGCCATGACCTCCTGCACTTTTATCGTACATACCGGCAGATAATAATTACCGGTCTTTGTATCCTGGAACAGTGCTGAACTCTTGCCTTTGTATTTTGCTTTAGCCTCGGCGCTGGCACTTGTACTGTAATCTACCAAATGGTTTTTGTCATATTTAAGTTCGCCATCCTTATCAGAAACGAAATACCAGGTGTACTTGACTTTATAATCAGCCCCACCGAGGTCGCTGTAATTCATCTTGAATACGGCACCTGCCAGGGCGTTTCCCTTTGCATCCTGCTTTCTCAGGACTCTTCCTGACCAGTGGAACGGGATATCGCGCACATAACCATCGCCAGACATCCTTGTTTTATTGGTCCTCTCTGAAACCGGTACAGCGCTGGATACATCTACTGTCTTCCCGGCCTTAACACTCACCGGTCCATAGACATATTCAATGTTGCTTGCCGTTCCGGAGATACGTCCGGTCTCTTTTACGTAATAGGTTCCGGCCCACAGTTTGACGCTTCCCACGGCAGTTTCTACCTTGCCTTTGTCGATACTGATTACTGCGTTATGTCCGGCTGTGTTTTTTGCTACCTTTGTGCATCCCTTGTTTGTGTAAACGGTAAACGTTGTTTCCATGTTTCCGATTCTGGTAGTCCTCTTTGCGATAGAGAACATATCCAGACGTTTCTTTACCGTCAGTGTTCCAGGGTTTGGTGGTTCCGTTGATGTTACATTACTTGTCGAACCTGCACCGATTGTTACCTTATGCACGGTCTTGTCAAGGCCATAACCCAGGGATGGGGTCGTCTCTTTTATATAGTATGTTCCTGAGTTCAGGCTGACAACCGCCTTTGCGTTTGTCCCGGTCTGGATTGTCTTTACGAGTTTCTTGCATCCGCTGTCGGAATAGATTCCATACTTGGCGCCGCTCAGTTTGTAGCTTGCATTTCCGGATACGCCGCTTGCGTTTCCAGACACTTTTGTCAGTTGGAGCTTTCCGGTTGAAGGCTTCAGCAGGACTTTGTATAATCCAAAACCATGCTGGCCAGCAAATTTACTGGTGTACATAGCGAATACTGCGTAAGGTGTTGATGCTGTCTTGTTTACTTCTACCACACGGGCACGGACTTTTGCTTCATACCATCCACTGGTTGGCTTTGAAGAGTCAAATCCGGGTGTCATATGTCCCGCTGCGAGTGTGGCTTCCGTACATTCCATCGCCATGTTTGTTTCCCACTGGTATTCATTGAACTTGACATCTGCACAGCTGATACTTGGCAGTTTGATGATGAACGGATAGATGGCTCCCTTTACCGGGGTATATACCTGACCGTTCTGTAAGAACTGGTCATTCGTAAGGTTTCCATATGATACATAATCAAGCAGTACTGTTACATAATGTTCGCTTCCTCCGGCATTGTTACGGTACGCCGGCACCGTGTTTCCCTGCTTCAGTCCGGCCTGTGGGTCTGATTCGGCTGCATCCGGGTAAATGACGTAACTTGAAGACTCAAAAACATATCCACGTTTTAATTTATCCAGATTTGCGGTTATCACTGCGTTTGTTACTGGCTGCATGTCGGCCATAGAATAGCCTGCTGCGACCATACCTGGCTCCACATCCGGCGCGTCTTTATCTTTTACTGCCTGCACCCATACAGACTGTACGACTGCAGAAGACATACCGAGTGTCATCATACCAGTTGTCGGTGAATATGCATAGTATGTTCCATCAAGCGGGAATCCGTTGACAGATACCATCATAGTATTGACATCCATATTCTTTCCGACCTGCACAGTCATCCTCTGGTTCATGATATCTGCGCCGCTGAATGCGGATTCGGTATCACCGTCAGTCTCTTCTGTCGTTGCGATAACGGAAGAGTTCCATGCGCTGTTGACGTCATATCCCTCGATAGAATATAAAATCTGTGTCTGAAGGTACTGTACATAATACTTGCCGTCTTCTCCATAGAACGCTGTTTTCGGGATATACAACAGTCCGGAATCCTTATCGTAATGGATGCCTTCAATTTCATCTCCACTGACATCATTTCTTGCCACTGCCAGGTCAACGACAGAAGCCCTCTTATCGTTATGCATCACATCAGCGAATGCAACGAAGTAATCGCTGTCCTTTCCGAGCTGATAAACCGGCACATAACCAGTCTGCTGGAACAGGAACCGGAAATCGTCTCCAGACATCATTGATTCAATCGTTTCGTTCTTATGTATCTGGTCTGCAGATGCGATTGTGGCATCCACATCCATGACATTCACCATGGAAAGTTTGGAAGGCTCGCCTTCGCCAACATAAGATTTATCTGCATGTTCTTTTACATATTTCTCAATGATTGGGTCATAAATCGTGTCATTGTCTTTTGATGTCGCAATGTCTTTATCTACAACATCAATATCCGTATTGATATTTGCAACGCCGTTAAACAAGAGTCCTGTCTTATCGTTTGTTGCTGCATCCAGTCCATTCTTAGAGATATATCCGCTGAATTTTGCAGCGGCCTCTGAGGTAGAACCGGCAACTGCATAATAATCAATCGTCGTACCGTAGTTAGAGCCGGCGATTCTCACGCCGTCCTTTGTTGCCGCGCCGATGATATAAGCGTCATCGATTGCGCCAGGCACATATCCGGATGCGTCTTTTCCGTCATTTCCTGCTGCACCTACAACAGTGATTCCAGAATCAATCGCTTTCTGTATCTCTGTTTCAAGTACACTTGATGCAAGCGTTTTTGGAGAATACATTGACAGGTTGATGATATCCACTTCTGAGTTGATAGCATATTCAACCGCTGAGACAACAGCGGAATAAGTACCGAATCCGTCATTTCCAAGAGCACGGATTGAGAGAATCTTTGCTTCCGGGTCCTGTGATACAATATCGTTTACCATATCATCGCCATGTGTGCCTCCATTGAGGACGTCATCAATCAATGATACCCGGTCAATCACATTACTGCTCTCTGCTGCACCGGTATCAATCAGCGCAATGACCTTGTTTGCTGTATCGTCGCTGTAGACGGTGGCTTTTGAAGAACTTTCTTCTGTATTTAGCGCAGCGACTGCGTTGTCGTCTTTTGTCATCGCTCCTGTCGTCGCTTCTGTTTCACCAGCAGCCGTTGTTTCTCCGGCCTCAGCGACATTCTCACTTGCTGCTGCAATCTTTGCGTCCGGTTCTACTGCGTCCACGTGCTCTTTGTAATAGCTGTACGCTGTCATTGCTTGCTCAGCACTTTCATACTGGAGCAGGTAGATATCACCATAAGAACCAATCATATGCTCCTTGTCAATGATATCATTTTCATCGTCCGTCATGACCAGCAGACGCGCGGAAGAGAAGTCATCCTTGTTTAATCCGCCTTCGGCATCTGATGTATCAGTGAAATGCTCAGCGGTGTCCGTATCGGTGGAGTCCGTATCAGTGGCATCTGTTTCAGCATTCTCTTCTGTCACATCTCCAGCATCTTCTTCTGCTGCCCCTGCTTCGGAACTGTCTTCAGCATCAGCCTCATTTTCAACCGAGTCCGCATTATCTGCTGTTTCAGCCGTGCTGTCGTCAGCCGTGCCTGCGGTCTCCTCATTATCCGGGGCTTTATCCTCATCTGTTTCTGCATCGTTGCTGTTTTCGTCTGTGCCTATTTCAGTCTGAGTCTGGCCATTAGGTGAAACGTAAACATTGTTGTTGACCGTCAGGTCTCCGGTGCTGTCACTGCTGTCTTTTGCATCCGCATCAGTGCTGTTGCTATCGGCAGTCTTTTCGTTCCCATCTGTTTTTTCAGTCTCATCTGTTGATTCGTCTACCGTCAGGTCACCCGTCTCGGCAGAGTCCTCTGTTTCTGTCTTTCCGTCCTCTTTTACTTCTTCTTTTTCAAATTCGACCTTAACGGTCACGTTTGAGTCCATAAATACCGGATATTCAAATTCCCCGGTAATTCCATCGGTCTTTTCATCAAAACCGGAATCTTTTTCCGTATCTCCTTCAACTATATCGTAAAGTTTCAAGATATATCCTTCATCTGCATCTGCCTTCACATTTGTTACACTGTCTGCTTTTACTTCGTAAGCATACGTATAACTGTTTTTTGCTGCATCTTCGCTTGACACGAGGATATCGTCTTTGTCGTAAACATCAATCCGCATTTCATCGGTCTTTCCGTCGTCGGATTTATGATTGGCCAGCTTCACGGTCTGCTCGTCATCTTCATTCTCATCGATGACAACTTTACCGCCGGATGTCTTCAGGTTTATAAGCAGAAACTTTGTCTCTGCATCCTTTTCAGTCTCTGTGCTGTCTGAATCGGTGCTGATAATTGTCTTAGTCTCACCCTGGCTGGCATCTGTCGTTGTTTCTGTAACAGTATCCGTTCCGTTCACATCTGCGGCATAAGTCAATACCGGAGATGCAATCGTTGTTGCAGCAGTAACCGTAGCAAGCATGCTTGATGCGATTTTTGCCGCAATAGAACGTGAAGATACTTTTTTCTTTCTTCTCCGGTCCGGAGGGTTATAGCATTTTTTGTCTTTCATTTTTTAGTCTCCTTTTTATGATTTAAACTGCATACGCAGTCGTTGCTTCATTACAAAAAGGATTCCTATGGCTTGTTCATTAAGGATTGAAAAAACACGGCCACTTTTTGGCTTTGCATCCAATCTTGTTGTTGAATCGGCATTTTAATTCACCTCCATTTTCGCAGATATTCAGTTGTCAGGTGCTATATCTCCAAAGCAATACGCTTTCTTTCAAGATACGAGTTTGCGGTGTACCGCAATGTTCAGGGCTAAAGTCTTACGCCCTATATTTAATATGCAAAATAAAAAAAATTCGGAATGTTTTTTTAAAAAGATTTTTTAGAAAAAAAACTGACATACTGTTCCTGAACGCGAAAATGTAAGAAGAAAAAAAAGGAGAAACGACTATGGCAAATGCAATCGATGATACCGCGAGCTATGCCCGCGTGTACCAAACGGTCATGACCGCTGACAAACGACGACGCAGTCGGAGTGTAGAGACGTGGACGGGGTTTTCGATTCCCCGTACACTTTTGCAACCAATTATATCCGACGGACAACTTGAATTGTTCAGGGTCGGAAATCCTCCCCTGACGGCAAGCCTGGCCGCGGTTTCTCCGTCCATTGATGATGGATTCGAAATCAAGAAAGATGATGAGAACGACCCAAAGTTTGGGACTTACGAATATTTCAGGGCATCATCGACGGGCGAGAAACCACGGTCAAACTTGTGAAGGTAATCAATAACTCGTCTGCTTTGCCGGAGCCGTTACCAAGAAAACGCAAGATTAAGAGCCCGTTGTTTTAAGCAACGGGCTCTTCCAGTGATACAATAAATTCTATATTTCGAGTCAACGCTTCTTCAGTTGTAATATCTAGCCAATTTTTTCCTGATGATTTCGCGTTGTTTTTAAAACCAATATTCGTGAAAACACGTCGAATACGTTTTGTCAGTTCAGCATACGTGAAGACTGGTAACGATTTGTCATTAAATATGTAATGTTGAATACAGGTTTTTAACTCTTCGATGTTAACGTTATCCAATAAGAAACAAATATCAAAAACGTCTTTGTATCTCGTCGAGCGTGTACCAAATCGCAGGAATGATTTTAATTTTTCTGTTAATATTTGTTCTTTTGAATTCATTAACAAACTCGCTCCATCTTTCTGAAAACAGATATCAAAACAATACTCTTCCTGCTTGATATCCAGGTCTTTATGTACGCCAATATCCAACTTGCTTTCCAATGTATTTCCGTAGTCATCCGTGATTGTAATGAATACTCTTTTTCCTTGGTAGTCTTTGTGTTTTAGTGTAGCAATTGGTGGTTTAATTGTTATATTAACACCGATTGTCGATTCTATCTTTCGTAAGAATTCAGTAATTGAGTCATCGGAAATAGAGTATTTGATGAAATCCAAATCGGCGTCCTGGGTCGCCCTACGGTCATTATGAGAAATATTTCGCATTACGACCCCGCCTTTGATAGTTACTGACCGACTTAATCCACTTGCAGCAATTCCTTTCAGAATGATGTCTTGACAAATCCTTGCGTTTGCGTCGTCCTCGTTATATCCCTTAGACTTTAGCTTTTCAGCCTCTTCTCTTACGTTCACTTACATTACCTCCATCTGTATTGTGCTTAAGATTTTGTCTCCGTTTTTAAACAACATCGCATAGTCTTCAACTTCAAAAAAATCAAGCTCATCTAAAATATTTCTGTATCCAGAGATTATTTCCTTATAATAATCCAAAGGATATCTTGAGCGAAATCGTATTAAATCAACAAGTAACCGTTCTTTGCTGTATATTCTGATTATTGTATTTTGATATTCCATATTCGTTATTCCAAATTCATATATGTTATCTTTTGCGAAGTTTTGTTTTATCGTTTTACTTTTGATTCTTGAATCTTCACGTTTGGTCGTGAGCATATATTTTTCTGAAATTACGTCTGTTAATCCATAGTAATAATATGCACTGCTTCCGGAAAATACTGCATTTGGATATTTTACGCTTATAACTTCAAGGTCAGAGCAAAATCTAGTATCTGAATATAGTCCCTTTTCTTTTTGAAATAGTTTTCCTTCTTTTATTTTTTTCTTTATTTGATAATCTGTGCCGTATACCTGTAAGCACTGTGCGTATGTCATTATCATAATGTCACCTCCGAATTTGAGTAAAAGTACACATGAACTTATCTCGTGTGTATTTTTACTTAAATATATTATATTCGATTTGCTTCTTGTAGTCAAGCAATTATACACACGAATTGGGATGATGTGTATGATTACTGGAATATCTTATTTTTTTTGCGGCTCATTTCTCCGTCAAAAGTTTTAAAAAAGCACGCTTTTCGCGTGCTTAGATTTTGAGTTTCGTTTTCTTTTTCTTGTCCAGGGAATTTAAGATATAAGCGGCTGCTGTGGTCAGGCCATTATCAAGAGCCACCTGCATGGCATAGTTTAATTCTTTCTCATCCATGATATCCATCTTAACAAGCTCTGTCATGAGATAGTCTTCCTTTTCTGTTGTCAGTATCTGACAGCCTTCTGTCGCATGGCTTTTGAGGTAATGCAAAGCACTTTTGTCTTTTTCCAGAAAGTAGAATTCCATTGCTGTTAAGAAACTACATTTTGCATCATTCATATTGTGGCAGAGAAATCCGTTTAATGTCCATCCATGATTATCGAAAGCGATATCTTCCTTTGGTGTTCTTTCGTCCAGGCCCTCCAGAAGAGCGTTAAACGCAATCTTTCCCAGTAATGTCTTGCTTGTCGTGTCCACGTATCTCGGAATAACGATTTCTTTTTTGCCGGCAGAAACTTTAATTGTCATGTTTCTATGTCTTTTTGTAAACACCTGTTTCATCTTGGCAACGGCTTTGTCCGCATTCATGAAGTAATAAGTCCTGATACAGCTATTTACCAGGCTAGAAAATGTCCGAAACGCTTCTTTCTCCAATTCAAAAGCGGAAGCAAATGAAATCTCCTGAAGATTTACGCATCCATTCAATACACAATCCCCAATTTCTTCCAGGTTATTTCCTCCAATAGCAATACGTTCCAGACTTTCGCAACGCATGAAAGCCTTATCGTAGATTCTTTCTATTGAACCTGGCAGAACAATTTCCTCTGTTTTGCTGCCAGAAAACGCAGATGGACCAATCATAGTCACTCCGTCTTCTACTACAATTTTCTTTTCATCCGGGCAGTAGCACTTCACCAACAACTTATCAGTTATATTCTGAATATACTCGAACTTCTTTTCCATTTTCTTTTTTTCCTTTCTTAGTGTTTTGTATATTTATAATATGCGATATTTATCGGCAACAAAAAAGCCGCAGAAAAGCCTGCGGCTACAATGCTAATTCGGTTTTGGCCTTCAGTCCTCTTTTTCTCATCTGGTCCAAGATATATGCCACCGAAGTAGGCATGTTCTTTTCGGAAGCCCATTGCAATGTTCTCTGTAAATCTTTATCAGACAATAGACCAAGATTAAGATACATTGCCAACGTCTCATCATCAGCTTCTTCGGTCATGCGTTTTGTGATTAATGTTGCATGGATTCTTAGATAGTCTTCCGCACATTCCAGGTTGTCCATAACATACCATTCCGTGGCAACACTTACTCTGTTCTGAAAATCAGACAGGCAACTATGAAGATTACGATATTCGTAATAAGCGTTCCCGTTTTTGGTTAGACAGTTATACGCTGTATCAGAAATCATCAGCCTATGAAGGTAACTACAGATATATCGCGGAAGGCGTACACTCCTTCCATTGCATGTAAGAAGAAATGTCC
>ENA-OPCL01002225-OPCL01002225.1-human-gut-metagenome-genome-assembly--contig:-NODE-2225-length-13063-cov-8.671510_pt1 | contig 13063 bp, 13 predicted proteins | sample MGYA00241251_ERZ501482 | MGnify/ENA primary metagenome ERZ501482 (study PRJEB25962, sample SAMEA2042581) | human gut metagenome | biome: human gut; feature: human-associated habitat; material: faeces... | reverse complement strand
TCGCAAAGTGTAAGACCGTCAAGTCTCGAATGAGATCTGACGGTCTTTTTTGCTGTCTTATTTTATTTCCCACACAAAAGTGGCTGTGTCGCTCACATCAGTATCATCAGGTTCTATTTCAATATCAGCAAGTCCACCAACAGGCATAGCCATACACTTTTCTTCAAGCATTTTTTATTCTAATTTTAGATTAACTACCATTACAGGAAGCAAGCTTCTACAATATTATCCAACTGCTTCCGGATTTCAAGAAAATCACAATCTAAATCAAGGGTCTTTACCGATATTGCATTACCGCCCATTTTGTAGCTGTTGTTTGGCAGCACGATTTCATCGGTCTTAGCGTATAGCAACATTCCTGATACATCTCCGGTGTTCTCGGTATCAAGGTTCTTAACATAAGTAAAAGCTCATCGGCTGTAAGTCCGAGTTGGTCGCCCTCTTTTTGCGCCGCTGCAATCTGTTTTGCCAGTTTCAGCATTTCTTCAATGACTTCTTCATTGGTCAACATACCGTTCAAATACGCATTAAGTGAACGCTGCATAATCTCACTGAACTTTTCGGACTTAACAACATTCGTCCTGCGGTAAACAGAAACCTGCTCTGCAATCAACTTTTTCAAAAGCTCAACGGCAAGGTTCTTTTCTTTCATATTAGCAACTTCTTGCAGGAACTTCGGGTCAAAGAGGGAGAATTCTTCTTTAATGTCCGAGAAAAGGTTGATAACGCCTTCGCTCTTGATGCTCTGTTTTAAGAGTTCGTTAATCCTTGCGTTCATTTCGGGCAAGGATATTTTCTTGCCTACGCCTGTATTGGCAAGTCGCAAAACAAGTACACGCACAGACTCAAAGAAAGCTGCTTCTATACGGTCGTCCTCATCAACCATAGAGGAGCAGAGGGACAATGCCTGATGAAGCATAAGCGCTTCTTTTACAAACGAGTCCTTATCGTCGATTTTTTCTCTGCCCATAATGAAGTTGACAGCACCGCTAATAGTCTTAGACCTTTCAAGGTCTGTGCCAGTTTGAAACTTGGAATAGTCAAATCCGTGGAACTTATCACGGCATACGGACAGCTTTTCTTGGAATTTCGGGAATGCAACCTTTGCAACATCGGTATCGCCGTAATTCTTTTTATCACGGGCGGTGTAATCGTTCATAGCCTTTTTAAGTGCTGTTGCAATACCCACATAGTCAACAACAAGACCGCCCTCTTTGTCACGGAATACACGGTTTACACGGGCAATAGCCTGCATAAGATTGTGTCCCGACATTGGCTTGTAAACATACATAGTGGCAAGGGACGGCACATCAAAGCCTGTGAGCCACATATCTACAACGATTGCGATTTTAAGCGGACTGTTGTTGTCCTTGAATTTCTTTGCAAGTTCGTCCTTATGGTGCTTATTACCGATTATCTCACGCCATTCTTCCGGGTCATTGTTGCCGGAAGTCATTACAACCGCTACCTTTTCCGTCCAAGCAGGGCGCAACTCTAAAATACGCTTGTAAATTTTCATAGCGATAGGACGAGAGTAAGCAACAATCATTGCTTTACCTGTCAGCAGATTTTCTCTGTTGTTCTCGTAGTGGTCGAGTATATCGCTTACAAGCGAATTGATGGTGTTATCATTGCCGAGGATTGCTTCCATCTGACCGAGTTCACGCTTGCTCTTTTCGACAACTTCTTCGTCTGCGTTGGCGGACATAATATCATACTCGGTATCAATCAGCCGCAGCGTTGCTTCGTCGAGATTGAGCTTAATTACACGGCTTTCGTAATAAACCGGGCGTGTAGCACCGTCCTCAACCGCCTGTGTCATATCGTAAATGTCGATATAGTCACCGAATACCTCACGGGTACTACGGTCTTTTGAAGAAATAGGAGTGCCTGTAAAGCCGATATATGTAGCGTTTGGCAAGGTGTTGCGGATAATACGAGCTGTTCCAATTTTAACCTTACCGGTTTTAGCGTCCACGGTTTCGGTCAGTCCGTATTGTCCACGGTGCGCTTCGTCTGCCATAACCACAATGTTGTGGCGTTCGGATAACGCTTCGTGCGACTCCTCGAACTTTTGCATAGTGGTAAAAATAATGCCATTTGCCTGTCTGCCGGCAAGGAGAGATTTCAAGTTTTCTCTGCTCTCGGCGTGCATTGGCTCTTGCCTTAAAAAGTCTTTGCACTTTGCAAACTGACCGTAAAGCTGGTCGTCAAGGTCGTTTCTGTCTGTGATAACAACAATCGTCGGGCTGTCCAACGCTTCTTGCAACAAATGAGCATAGAACACCATAGAAAGCGATTTTCCGCTTCCTTGTGTATGCCAAAACACACCGCCCTTACCGTCGGTAACGGTAGCGTGCTTTGTGGATTCAATTGCTTTTCTGACCGCAAAGTATTGATGATACCCTGCAAGTATCTTAAACGAATTGATACCCTCGTTAGAAAAGCAAATAAAGTTTTTTATTATATCAAGCAGTCGTGCCTTTTGGAACATACCTTCAAAGAAAGTATCAAACTGTGCATACTGCGTGTTTTCATAGTCGCCGTCTTTTGTTTTCCACTCCATAAAGCGGTCTTCACCGGAGGTGATCGTACCCGCTTTTGAGGTCAACTGGTCGCTCATTACGCAAATTGCGTTGTAAATGAACATAGACGGAATTTCTTTCATATAGTTACGGAGCTGCCTGTACGCTTCGGAAGCGTCCGTTTCTTCACGGGACGGAGATTTAAGCTCAACCAATACAACCGGCAAGCCGTTCAAAAAGAGAATTACATCAGGGCGTTTATTGCTGTTCTCAATAAAAGTCCATTGGTTAGCAACGATAAAGGAGTTATTGTCGGGATTTTTATAGTCAACAAGATAGACGATAGAGGAACGCTCCTCACCGTCAACAAAATATCTTACCGGGATACCGTTTTGCAGATAGTCCATAAACACGGCGTTTTTCTGCACAAGTTCTCCGTTTTCAAAATTCTTTAGTTTGAATAATGCGTCCTGAATGGCATCATCAGGTAACCCTCTGTTCAAACGGTACAGAGAGTCAAGCAGAACTTCCTCATATAATGGACTGTAAAAGTCTCTTTCAATATCGGGACCGTATGCGTACTCGTATCCCAAATCATTTCTGAACAGCTCGATTACTGAATTTTCATAATCGGCTTCGGTATATAATCCCGGCATTTTCATTTCTCCTTTTTTACAGCTCGGAGCTGCATATTCTTTCTTCGTTATACTTGATTAAATTATCGTAGTTTCCGGTTTTACAGTCAAACATCACAACCTTAGGAAGTTCAAAAATTCCTTGTGAGGTTCTGAGCAGTTTGTATGGTGCATACCAAATCAAGTAATCAATTCCGCTATGTAAAAAGACATTTACAAAGTTTTCATCCCAAAAGAAAAAGTGCGGTTTTCCTGCTATCATTTCGCCTTCGTGTGCTTCATCCATATTCGGCTTATTGTTTTCACATTGAAGATACGCAGAGGACTCATCCATAACAAACAAAACGGTTTTGTAACCGATATGGTTGCTTTGGTAAAGCGGAAGTTTTTTTATGTGTTCAGAAACTACACGCTCAAAATTTGATTTGTAGAACAAATAGTTGTGGTCTTGCTCTGACGGAAGAAGCGTCTTGGCATTAACTATAAGTTCTGCATTAGGAAATATTTCTTGTATGCCACTTTCTTTAAGTTCTTTATAAAGCTTGCTTTCTCCGGCGTTTGTCGGATTTTGAATTTTTCCTTTTTTATCTACAAAAGCGTGGTCGTCAACTCGCATAACATCCATCATCAGCTCGTCTTTTGGCGAATAATAATCAGGTGGCGGGTCAGACTTACCGGAACTATTTATCCAGTTGTTCCATAAGGCTTCCGTGTGAATTGATAAATAAACAGCTTCAATCGTCTCAGATTGAGTGGCAAACATAACCTCATTGTCGTTGACTCTCTGAAATTGAGATATTATCTTATCTTCATCATCAAACCTATTCATTTCCGACCCTCCTATCCTTATAAACAATAATTTAGAGCAGCAAGCTCAGGCAATATTCGCAAATGAGTTTTTATCGCTTGATACGCTACCCGAAGGCTGGAAGCAAGCCAGTTTGATAGACATTGCGGACTATCTAAATGGTCTTGCTATGCAAAAATATCGTCCAACCGCTGACGAAAGTGGCATTCCGGTTCTTAAAATCAAGGAACTTCGTCAAGGGTGTTGTGATGATAATAGCGAGTTATGCTCTCCAAGTATTAAATCCGATTATATCATTCACGATGGCGATGTCATTTTTTCTTGGTCGGGTAGCTTATTGGTTGACCTTTGGTGTGGCGGTATCTGCGGTTTGAATCAACATTTATTCAAGGTCACATCAAGCAAATATGACAAATGGTTTTATTATGCTTGGACAAAGCACCACCTTGACCGCTTTGTAGCTGTTGCCGCCGATAAAGCCACGACAATGGGTCATATTAAACGAGATGAGCTTGCAAAAGCAGAAGTTCTTATTCCAAATGAAGCTGACTATAACCGCATAGGTGCTTTGCTTCAGCCTATCTATGAAATGATTATATCAAATCGAATAGAGAATAAAAAACTTGCCGCAACAAGAGATACTCTGCTTCCTAAACTGATGAACGGTGAAATTGATATGTCGGAGGTAGATTATGAATAAGAAAGACCTCTCAATACCATTTAATGCACCACTTAACCCACAAGATACCGAACAACAGACCTATGGTTGCAGAGCCAACAATCCGGATATATGCGGAAATAACGGCTTACCAAACATCTGTGCTTTTTCTTCTGCGGATTGTATATGCAAAAAGCCGTCAAGAGCTTGGAAAAAGCAATATAACAAACTCAAGGATTAAGCCGCTAAATTATTGTTTATTCTCTCGTTTTCTTCAATTTTATCATCAAATTGTTTGAGAAAAGTTCCTATTTTTCTTTGTATCTCAACATTTTTAGGGATTAAGACAGGCAATGTGTGAATATGGTTTCGGTTTAACGTTGGTACAGCACTACCGCCTGCATAATTCGCTAAATCCATAGTTTTTAGAAAGTAGAAAACAAAAACAGGGTCATTGCCTTTATAATCTTTCACATATAATGTTGTATTATGAGACCAAGTTTTTCCGTAATATATAAAAGGTTTTCCAACATTTCCACTTCTTCCGACGGTAATCGAAGGATTATCTGTTGTATATTCATTATGAAACCCTATAATTCCATTTGACCCTACAACAGGATATTGTCCTTCTTGCATTTGACTTTTAGGTAAATCGTGTCCTCTTTGAAAAGTCACCAAATCACCTAAAGTACACTCAATCCATTCAGCCATATTCATTTTCCTCTCTATCCGATATATTTTCGATGAGCAATTTTTACATTGCTTTGTTTTACCATTGCGTACTGCAAGGTCGTGTCTATCTTTCTATGCCCCAAGAGCTGTTGCAGTTGCTCAATGGGCATTCCTTTGTCTATTGCCATAGTTGCAAGAGTACGCCTGAACTTGTGCGGGTGTACCTTGTGCAGTCCTAATTGCTTTCCAAATTCTCTGAGCCTTGTTTCTATACCGCCGATTTTCAGTCTTTCGTGCGGTGCTTTCAGCGATACAAAAAGTGCCGGGTTATCATCGGTTCTGCTGTTTAAGTAATTTTGCAAATGTATCTTTGTTCGTGCGTCAAAATAGACCACTCGCTCCTTATTTCCTTTACCAAACACGATACATTCTCGTTCGTTAAAATCAATATCGTTTCTGTTGAGCAACACCATTTCGCCGACACGCATACCTGTTGAAGCCAGCATATCTATCATCGCCAAATCTCTCGGTTCGGTGCAGTTATCTCTCATAAGCTCCAACGCTTCATCGGAGTATGTTTCTTTAATGTTTGTGCCGGTTTTAACCTTATGTATTCGCCTAACGGGGCTTTTCAGTATGTAGTCCTCGTCCTCAAGCCACGAAAAGAAACTTGAAAGAATACGGCGAATATTATCAATCGTAACCTTGCTTGATTTTTTCTTTTCCTGATACTCGGTCAGGTATCGCCTTATGTCATCGGTTTCAATGTGCTTAACGCTTTTGCCGACGGTTGCAATCATCATTTCGATAGTTGCTTTATAGTATTTAAGAGATTTCTCGGAACAGCCCTCAATTCGCTTTGACGATAGGAACAGCTCCACATAGTTCTGCTCCGAGTTATTCTCTTGTTGCTTGTTTTCCGTTACCTCATACCTTGCAAGGGTGTATTGCAACACCTCTTGCAGTTTTTCGCTTTGTGCGTTGTTCAAGTATGGTAACATTCCTTGAACAACATCTTTGATTAAATCTTGTTTCACAGTCAATTCTCCTTTTTATTCTTAGAGAACGACTATGGGGCGGAAGTCCCCCGATATTAACTCCCGCCACCCACGGAAGTTATGGGTATGTTATATGCTAAACAATAATTTAGCGGCTTAGAGTTCGATGTTGGAGACATCAAGCTCGCCGGACATAAGTTTAGGTAAGAGTGTATCTCTTAATGAAGAAAGCTGTTCGCTTTGCTTACCGTTGGCAAAAACTTGGTTGAATATTGATTTGCAGTAATCATCAAATGCCTGCACCTTATCAAATGTAGGAACGATAATTGGTTCAGTTTCAATAAACCCTGTGAAATCAAGATTTTTAATACCAGTAGTACCATTCTCATATGAAAAGAAAACACCTTTTTCATATAGATACTGCCAATAGTAATAAACAAAAAGACTATACCCATTTTTAGGTTTTATTGCTTTGCAGAAGTTTGTGCAAACCATACTGCTATCGTATCGGTCAAGCAATGACTGTGTAATTGCGGTACACCTTCCGGTGGATTGAGTAGGACTTCCGCCAGAAATTTCAACCACAATATCTCCTGCTTCAAGTTTCTTATTCGCAAGGTTCTTGGGAAGGATATATCTTGTTGGCATTTTTCCTTTGTTTCCTGCTTTTACCTCAGGTATATCCGCTCCTCTGATGCAAGAAACCTTTTCCGTATTGTTACCTGTCGGTGCTTCTTTACCCCAGTCTCCATTTAGCGTTGACTGGATTAGTTCTCTGAATGTACCGGCTGACCAATCGACATTCTCAGGGTTGTCAATAAACCATTTTTTGAACAAAGCTTGAGCTTGCTGCTCTAAATTATTGTTTATCTCATTATTAAGTTTAATTCTCTCGTCCAATGCCTTCAAAACACTTGCGATTTTCTTTTGCACCTGCAAATCAATCAGAGGAACTTCGTATTGCATTATTGAGGTTTTGTCTCCTCGTGGCATTTTCGTTCCCTTTGATGTCGCCATAGAATATGTAAAGAAATCATCATCCGCAAGTACATAATACAAGAAATCTTTATCTGTATTAGGTTTTGGAACAAAGACTAATACATCGTTTGAACAACCGCCATCATATTCAGCTTGCCAAATTTTTTTGAAATAAGGGCGAATATTAGAAACAAGGACATCACCGCTATTATATTCCTGTGTTAAAGAAACTGTCGGTAAAGAGCTTGCTTCAGTAATTCCACACTTATTTGGCAACATATTTTCGGTCGATATATAGTTTTTCGCATTTAGATTTTCTACTTCTACTTTTCCTTTGCGAAAACTGCAAATATCAGAAAGCTTACACTTCATACCCAATCGCCCCCAGTTTCTTGCGGATTTCGTCCTCCAGTTCGTGAGACTTTGAAAACATCTCCGAAAGCTCAGAAGTAAGGCGTGTCATCTTTTCTTCAAAGGGTTCGCCGTCGTCCTCGACTTCTTCAATACCCACATATCTGCCCGGAGTAAGGATAAAGTCCTGCTTTTCGATTTCCTGCAAATCGGCAACTGCGCAGAAGCCTTTTACATCTTCAAGCGTTCCGTCTTGGAATGCTGTAAATGTATCTGCCAGCTTTTGAATATCCTCATCGGTAAAATCTCTGTGCTTACGGTCAACCATATAACCCATTTTACGAGCGTCGATAAACAGGGTTTTACCTTTTTGCTTTTTATTCTTCGTGATGAACCAAAGAGTAACAGGAATAGTAACGCTGTAAAAGAGCTGCGTCGGCAGAGCAACAATTCCTTCTACAAGGTCGGCTTGAATAATATTCTTTCTGATGTCGCCCTCGCCGCTTGACTGAGAGGACAAAGCACCGTTTGCAAGCACAAGACCGATTTTACCATTCGGCGCAAGGTGGTGTATCATATGCTGAATCCAAGCATAGTTGGCATTGCCGGCAGGCGGTGTGCCGTACTTCCAACGCACATCGTCTTTGAGCTTTTCCTGTCCCCAGTTAGAAAGATTGAAAGGCGGATTTGCCATAATAAAATCGGCTTTTAAGGTCTTGTGCAGGTCATTGAAAAATGTATCTGCCTGATAGGGACCGAAATCTGCGTCAATACCACGAATAGCCATATTCATTTTAGCCATTTTCCAAGTGTCGGCATTGGACTCCTGACCGTAAACGGCGATTTCGCCACGCTTACCGCTGTGAGCCTGAATGAACTTTGCACTCTGTACGAACATACCGCCCGAACCGCAACAAGGGTCATATACACGGCAGTTTTTGAACGGCTTTAAGATAGCAACAATGGTTTTAACAATGCTTGCAGGAGTATAGAACTCGCCACCCTTAACACCTTCGTAAGCGGCGAACTGCTGAATACAATACTCATAAGTTCTGCCAAGCAGGTCTTTGCTTTCCTCAGTGTCGCCCATATCCATATTAGTGAACAGGTCAACAACATCGCCTAAAACACGCTTGTCCAAATCGGGGCTTGCGTAGTTCTTAGGCAATACATTTTTAAGAGTTGTATTTTCTTTTTCAATAGCTCTCATAGCGTCATCGATAACCGTACCAATTTCGGGAGTATGAGCAGATGAAGCAATTTTGCTCCAACGAGCGTCCTCCGGCACGAAGAAGATATTATCTTCTACATAGGCATCTCTGTCATCTTCAAAGCCGTCGCCTTCTGCAACAAGCTCTTGATAACGCTTTTCAAACGCACTTGATATGTAACGCAGGAAAATAAGACCTACGATAACCTTTCTGTATTCTGCCGCAGGGATATGTCCCCAAAGTACGCACGCTGCGTCCCATATTTGTTTTTCAAAGCCGATATTGGCGTTATTTCCGTTAGCCATAGAAATATGTCCTTTCTTTTTTATAGTATATAATAGCGAATATGATTACTTATTTCTATCCATTCTGCATTATATCAAAGCTACTGTCCTATAAAACGGACTTTACTCTTTATCTTCGGGTAGAACTTCCATTATATCATCAACAGTACAGTTCAACGCTCTGCATATCTTGGCAAGAGTATCCGTTGTGACTGCTTCGTCATTGCCGAGTTTTCGCATTGTGTACTTAGTAAGCTCTGCTGTTTCCTGTAAATCTTTCTTTTTCATATCCCTGTCCAGCAGTATATGCCACAGTTTCTTATATGTAACCGCCATCTATTTACTTCCTTTCCAAGAATTCAAACAAGAATAGAATAACTCATTAAACATTATAGCATATACAGCTCAAACTTTCAATATTAATACTGCTATTTCGCACTTTTGTGCTTTTTATCATTCTCAAAACCAACTATCAGTAATACAAAAAAATGAGGTGCATAAGCACCTCAACTACACATCCGCTTATTCACTTGTTCGACTATTAAAGCAATAACCGTTTCCACTGAAGGTATTTGTCCATCAGGAGATACTTCTTTCCAAAATCTTTGAGCTTTCGGCTGCCTGCTTTTCATTGCTTCCTTAATTGCTTTTTGGATTTCGCTTTCAACCTCATCTCTTGTAATGCCGTTTTTTTCAGCCACTTTTTCTAAAATGTCTTTCATTTTTATTATCCTCCGTGATTATTAGTTGTTGTCTATCACTTGTAGTTATAGTTATAACACAATGTAATTGTCGAAGTCCCGCAATCTGTGTCGATTGAGTAGATTTTTTACACGAAATAAGAAAAAGCCCGCCGATAACGGCGAGCCTTGTAATTTACGGAAGTATTTGCTTTGATTGTTTTATGAGCGTATCTAACACCTCATAAATTCTATCTCTATCTTCAGGAGTGAGTTTTTCAAGTTTCTCATTCAGCATTGAGTTTTTAACAGTGTATCCGGTATCCAAAACTTCACTCAAAACCATATCAGCAGATACGCCCAATGCATTGAGTATCTTTATAAATGTTTCAAGTGACGGAATTTTCTCGCCTCTTTCTACCATACCGATATAGTTAGTAGTCAATCCTGCTTTCTCCGCTAAATCTTCTTGGCGTAATTTTTTCATCAGTCGATATTTTCTGACGTTCTTGCCGATTGTAGCGAGTTTCATCTCATCACCCCCTTGGTATGTTTCTATCACTAATAGTATAGATTGCGTTAGTCCAAACATACACACACCAGTTGGAAGCAATAATAACTAATAGTGATGATTTTTTAACTTTTTTATGCTATACTGTATTAAACACGGGGGATGGTATAGTATGAGTAAAGAAAATACGGCTGTATTCATAGGGCATAATGAATGCTATGGAGTAACAAGCGAACAGATAAAAGAAGCTATTGTTTCACTTATAGATAAAGGTGTAACTGAGTTTTTGAGTGGCGGACAAGGCGGATTTGACCGATTATGCGGTCGCTGCGTTTACGAATTAAAAAAAGAGTATCCACATATAAGCAATTATCTCGTTATTCCTTATCTGTCATTCAATGTGTATAACAGTGAACTGTTCGATTCGATAATATATCCCGATGATTTTGAAAAATATCACTTCAAAGCCGCCATTCCTGCAAGGAATAAGTTTATGGTGGATAACGCAAGCTACGCTATATGCTTTGTTAATCACGGATGGGGCGGAGCTGCAAAGACTTATGAAAGAGCAAAGAAGAAAGGCTTGAACATCATCAATTTCGGAAATTATGATTTTGAAAGTTAATATGTACTCGATGGCTACTCAAATGAGCAGCCATCTTTTTTAATACGCCGGGATACCGTATCCGTAGATACTGCTGCTACCGACTGCGTATTGTCTTTGTCTGCAAGCATCACCGGAATTACCCTCAACGGTATAAACAATTCCGTTCTCGCATTTTTGCACAATGCCTGTGTGGTCGGTTTCCCCGTCGCCCTCCCAGTCAAAGAAAATGATTGTTCCGGGTGCAGGCTCGTAATTACGGTCTGCCCATTGTCCTCGGTCTTTGAACCATTGAGCGCCGTTCACACAACCGGCATATTTCGGAATAATACCGGCGTCAATATATCCGCACTCATTAGCACACCAAGAAACAAAGCAAGCACACCATTCCACACGGGAGTCAAATCCGTACCAAGACCAGTAAGGCTGACCTCCGACATTTCCGACCTGCGACAAGGCAACAGATACGATTTGGTCATCACTGTAACCGATACCGTAAAGGACTTGCGACCATAGCTGATTGTTTTCATCTTTCAAAAGCTCGGCAAGATAATCTATTTGCTCTTTATTGAAGCCGTAGGCAGTCGCCATCTCATCTACGGTTTTATGGGATACAGTAATATATAGGAATGTCTCGGTTACGGTTTTCTCAGTTTCAACGATATTTCCGTGTCCGTCGTCGCTTTCTTCGATTTCGGTATGAGACTTTGTTTCGGTTCGGGAAGAAATACTGTTCATCTCCCAAAAAATATCCGACAACAGTTGCTTCTTAGTATCGTCAACCGTGGCAACTTCCATCGGATTATCGGCATTTGTATTCACTTTTACGGAATATACCGCAAGAACATCTTTCCATACAGCTCTGCTACCGCTCATTTCAAGAACATCATATCTTACGGAGTTCTTTTCTTGTTCTAATCGGTCATCGTATTCTTGATTGATTTCTTGCACAACAGTCTGCATTGACATTCCTGTACCGGAATCTTCCCCTGAAAAGAAAATGCCATAAACTGAACCGGCAATTAACCCTACAAGACATAATACTATAATCACAACAACGGCGACCCAACCTCCGGCTGCTATTGCAGCGACAAGACTTTTCACTGCTGCTATAATCGCCTTTACTGTGGCAACGGTAGCTTTGGCTGCTGCTTTTACAGCAGTTGCCGTTGCTTTGGCGGTTGCCTTAGCCGCCTGCGCCGCTTTCTGCGAAGTCTTAACCGTGGCTTGCGCCGTTTTCTGTGCCGCTCTTGCCGCTTGCTGACTTGTCTTTATCGCCGTCTTTGCAGTCTGTTCAGCCGTCTTAACCGATTTCTGTGCGGTCTTTGTTGCTTCTTTTCCGGCGAACTTTATGGTTTTCTTTCCGGAGGAAGTAGCCGACTGCTTAATGGTCTTTTCCGCCTTATCGACAGTTTTAATCGCAGAGTTTGTGTTATGCGAAGCCTGTTTTCGCAAAGACTGCTCGGCTCGCTGTTGCTTGAAACGCTGAACACCGTCCTTTGCGGTGCGGATATTATCTTTTGTGGTTTCAAGTCCCTTTCGCCCCGCTTTGTCAAACGCATAAGCACCATCGTGAACCACCTCGTCAATACCGCTTTCCATCTTATCGGAAGCATATTCCTCGGCAGAGCTGCTGTTGGCATTTACCGACCGCTCTGCCTTTTCTTTTGTTGCGATATACGCCTGCTTCATTCGTTGGGTTGCAACGGCAGCCTTATCTATGGTTCGTATCGTACCTTTTGCATTGTCTTTCGTTTTAATATCAGCCATACAATCCCTCCTTTCTATGCAGGCTGAACCACCTGTTGCGTTATTCGTTAATGAGCTTTGCCACTACAACGAGTCTGCCGTTTGTCCGGGAATACTCACAGGTGGAAAGGGTCAGGAGCTTGTCGCCGTATTCGGCTGTTACTCTGGTATCGTAAAGCGACAGTTCCTTGCACTTCTCAACATAGGCTGTGAAATCCTCGTCAGTTTCCGCATTGACGAACTGATAGTATTTGAAGCTGTCGGGACTGTCCGTATATACTACGGTTTTGAACACGGCAATTAATTCATAGGTCTGTCTGTCGGTCAGCGTATCAAAGGACACCGTTTTGTGCTTTTCCCAAAAGTTCTTGTCCTTGAATTTCATAAGACCGGCGAACA